>Ga0114930_10004561_pt1 | contig 11666 bp, 10 predicted proteins | sample AnhtaG_FD_87300 | JGI IMG/M metagenome (GOLD analysis project Ga0114930, IMG submission 87300) | Deep subsurface microbial communities from Anholt, Denmark to uncover new lineages of life (NeLLi) - Anholt_01485 metaG | ecosystem: Environmental > Aquatic > Marine > Oceanic > Sediment | place... | reverse complement strand
TCGGGAGTTGCCAGGGCAGTCTCTTCAATATCCACTCCGCCACTGGTGGAAGCTAATACAACATATGACTTGGCTTGCCTGTCCACGGCTATTGACGCATAGAATTGCTCAGCTATATCCAGTTTCTCTTCAACTAGCAGGCTGGTTACTACGTTCCCTTTAATACTACTGCCAATGAGGCTTGCGGCTAAATTCTTAGTTTCAGTAGCGTCACTGGCAAATACTATGCCGCCGGCTTTACCCCGGCCGGAGACTAGAACCTGGGATTTTAACACTACCGGTTTAGCAATTTCCCTGGCGATTGCTTCGGCCTCTTCTGGGTTAGTAGCTACATCACTCTCGGGGATTCTTATACCATAATCGCTTAATATTCTCTTGGCTTCAAATTCAAATAGCTTCATCTGCTTTCCGACAGCTAGGTTGGCATAACGCCATGCTTTTTATCAGGTCTTTTTTCTACTTTATCCATTGCCTGTTCCAACGCCTTTATCAGCCTAGGTCTGGTTTCTGCCGGGTCAATCACATCGTCAACGTGGAGATGTTCGGCACCTCGGTATGGATTGGCAAAGGCGGTTCGGTACTCCTTTATCTTCTGCTGCAAAAGTTCCTCAGGATTGTCTGCTGCCTCTAGCTCTTTCCTGAATATTATGGCCGCGGCCCCCTCTGGTCCCATTACGGCCAGTTCAGTGGTAGGCCAGCAAAGTACCGCGTCAGCCCCTAAATCCTTACTACACATGCCGAGATAGGAGCCTCCATAGGCCTTTCTAATAGTGATGGTTATCTTGGGCACAGTAGCCTCCGAGTAGGCATAAAGCATCTTGGCTCCGTGTCGGATTATCCCTCCCCATTCCTGGTCTGTTCCTGGTAGATAACCGGGAACGTCAACCAGATTGACCACTGGGATATTAAAGGCATCACAGAAGCGGATAAATCTGGATGCCTTATCACAGGCATCAATATCCAAACAGCCGGCCTTTGACATCGGTTGATTGGCTATTATGCCTACTGACCAGCCATTTAGTCGGGCAAAACAGGTGACTATATTAGTGGCAAATGCGGGGAATAGCTCGAAGTAGTTCCCCTTTCCATCCTGTCTCTGGTCAAATACCCGCTCAATTATCTTACGCATATCATATGGCTTACTCGGGTCTGCTGGGGCAATATCAAACAGGGTGGTGTCCAGGCGTGCCGGGTCATCTCCCCAATCAACCCGTGGTGGCTTTTCCCTGGTACTTGACGGCAGGTAACTCAGCAGTTCCCTTACACTTTGCAAGCACTCCTCCTCGCTGTTTTCCGAGCGACAGGCAACGCCTGCCTTTTTCTGAACCACGGTGGCACCGCCAAGTTCCTCGTCACTAATTTCCTGTCCCATCACTGCTTTAACTACTCTCGGTCCGGTGATGAAGGCATGACTTATGCCCTTGACCATAAATATGAAATCCATTAATGCCGGGGAATATACCGCACCGCCGGCGCAGGGACCGAGGATGATACATATCTGGGGAATCACTCCGGAACACAGGGTGTTTCTAAAGAAAATTTGCCCGTAACCCGATAGGGCATCCACACCATCCTGGATTCTGGCGCCCCCGGAATCATTTATCCCTATTAGCGGACAGCCAGCGCTAAGGGCGCTGTCAATTACGTTACAGATTTTCTTGGCATGTATTTCGGACAGAGTGCCACCGATACTGGTGAAGTCCTGGGAAAAAATGTATATCTTTTTGCCATCTATCTTGCCATAGCCGGTAATTACCGCATCCGCCGGAATCTCTACCTTATCCATGCCAAAGGCAGCGCTCCTACTTTTGGCAAACCTACCAATCTCACAAAAAGTCCCCTTATCAAGTAGCTTGTCTATTCGCTCCCTTGCCGTCAGCTTGCCCCGCTTTTTCTGCTTTTCTACTGCTTCCCTGCCCCCCATCTGTTCAATCTTCTGCCGGCGCTCCTGTAACTCAGCTAACAACCTATCTTTTATTTGCCTGTCTTCATCTACCATGTCATTCTCCCGGCTCAACCAGTTCAAGTAGCATCTTGGTTTCCTTAGGGTGCAAAAAGGCTATTCTGGTATTTTCTACACCATTTCTCGGTTTTTCATCAATGAGGGTCACTCCTTGTTTGGCTAGTGTTTCTAGAGCATCCTTAATATTACCGACCTCTAGTGCTAGATGATGCAATCCTTCTCCTCTTTTTTCAATATACTTGGCAATTACCCCCTCCGGGTCGGTTGATTCCAGTAGCTCAATTTTACTCTCGCCCACCGGGATGATGGCAGTTTTTACCTTCTGGTCGGCCACTACTTCTACATCTTGAACCTTTAGTCCCAGCACATCAGTGTATAGCTTTACCGCCTCCTCGATGCTGCTAACGGCAATCCCGATGTGGTTAATCTTCTTTATCATTACCCCTCCCCGCTAAATTTGCCCTGATAAAGTTACTTATCTCATCAATAGGTGTTCCCGGGCCAAATATCTGGGCAATACCCGCCTCCTTGAGTTCAGGTACGTCTTTTTTGGGTATGATTCCGCCACCAATAATCAGTATATCCTTGCCTCCCCTCTCCCGGATAAGTTGTGCTATTTTTGGGAATAGTGCCATGTGGGCGCCGGATAAACAATCTACACCAACCACATCTACATCCTCCTGTATCGCTGCCTCAGCGATTTGCTCCGGTGTCAATCGTAAACCAAGATAGATTACCTCCATACCAGCATCTCTTAGGCCCCGGGCGACTACCTTGGCTCCCCTGTCATGTCCATCCAGCCCGGGCTTGGCTATCAACACTCGAATTTTTCTATTAAGCGCCACAAGTTCCCCCTGCTTAGAGTATGTTTGGTTCTCTATATTCGCCGAACACGTCTCTTAACGCATCACTTGTTTCTCCCACTGTAGCATAGGCTTTAATCGCCTCAACCAAAACCGGCATAATATTTTCGCTGCCCCTGGCCACATCTCGCACCCTATTCAGCACCTCATTCACCCTTTGATTATTCCTCTCCTGCTTCAATCTCTTCAAGCGGTCTATCTGTTTTCTCTCGGTTTCTGCCCCTATGGCTAAAGTCTCTGGCTCACGCTCATCCTTGGTAGCAAACTGGTTAACCCCAACCACTACCTGCTCACCGGAGTCTACTGCCCTTTGGTAATCATAAGCTGAGCGTGCAATCTCTCGTTGAATATATCCCTGCTCTATTGCCTTGAGAGCACCACCCAGTTTATCAATTTCACTAACATACTCCATAGCTTTGTCTTCTATTTGGCTGGTTAGCTTCTCTATATAGTATGAGCCGCCAAGGGGGTCAACGGTGTCGGCCGTACCACTCTCATGAGCTATAATTTGCTGAGTCCTGAGTGCTACTTGCACTGCTTCCTCGCTGGGTAAAGCCAGTGCTTCATCAAACGAGTTGGTGTGTAGAGATTGACAGCTTCCCAATATTGCCGCCAGAGCCTGCAAGGTTACTCTTGTGATGTTGTTAAGTGGTTGCTGTTCGGTCAGGGTGAAACCATCGGTTTGGACATGAAATCTGAGCATCATAGACCTTGGATTCTCAGCGCTGAACCTCTCCTTCATTATTTTAGCCCAAATACGCCGTAGTGCTCTGAACTTAGCCACCTCTTCCAGAAGGTTGGTGTAAGCGGCAAAGAAGAAAGAGAAGCGTGGCGCAAAGGAGTCAACCTCCATTCCTCTATCTATCATTGCCTGGACGTAGGCTATCCCATTGGCGATAGTAAATCCAGCTTCCTGAGCCGCTGTTGCTCCAGCCTCTCGCATGTGATAACCACTGATACTTATTGAGTTCCATTCTGGCATATTCTGAGCACAGTAGGCACAAATATCAGTTACCAACCGCATTGACGGCGTGGGACCGAAAACATAGGTGTTTCTGGATATATACTCCTTTAATATGTCATTCTGGACGGTACCCTTAAGTTTGCTAGCCTCTGCCCCTTGCTTTTCGGCGGCGGCGATATACATCGCCAACATAATAGGTGCTGTGGCATTAATTGTCATGGAGGTGCTTACCTCGGCCAAGGGAATACCATGCCAAAGCCTTTCCATGTCCTCGAGTGAATCTACGGCAACACCACATTTACCCACCTCCCCAGCCGATAGAGGGTGGTCGGAATCGTACCCCTCCTGGGTAGGCAGATGGAAAGCAACGCTAAATCCGGTTTGTCCCTGCTCATATAAATACTTGTATCGTTCATTGGTCTCGTCCACTGTGCCAAAACCAGCATACTGCCGCATAGTCCACAGCCTACCCCGGTAACCAGTTGGCATTATGTGCCGGGTAAACGGATATTCCCCAGGCAGACCAATATCTTCTTGATTAAGCCCAGCTAAATCATCCGGGGTGTATACTCTATTAACGACAATGCCATCAACGGTAGTCTTAAACTCTCTTTTTCTCTCAGTCATTTCCTTTGTCTGCTTCGTCTCTGACATTTTTCTCCAGAAGAAATAAAAAAAGAATGGAGTGGTAAATAAGTTGGTTCAGGTTTCGAGCTAATTCTACCGTTTTAATAGTGATTTGTCAAAAACTTACACCTGAGGTCGTTTACTAGGGGTAGCTTGAAGGGGCGAAGCCCCTTCAAAATCCACACTTCCCCCTCTCCTTTGAAGGAGAGGGGGATAAAGGGGGTGAGGTTGATAACTGATCTCATACCTATCTTTTTGCGCCTGTCTCCGCTATACTATTCACGGGACAATGCCATGTTGTCGGCCTAAACCTTGGGAATAAAATACCCAAACAGTTTGGCTGACGGGGGGCTATCAATTGCCAGATGAGGAAAGCCTGGTACGCCGGGCGCAACAGCATGACCAGCAAGCGTTCGCCCAGCTATATGAAGAGCACTTCGATAAGATTTATCGCTATGTAGCTCTCAGGATAAGGGATAGAGCCGAGGCAGAGGATATAACCCAGCAGGTCTTCCTCAAGGCGCTTCGGTCTATTTCATCATTCCGTTGGAAGGGTATAGCCTTCTCAGCCTGGTTATTTCGCATTGCCCATAACCAGATGGTTGACTACTTGAGGAAGAAGACTAAGCAGGCTGCTGTTCCCATAGATGAGGTGCAGGTAAGCGTTAGCAGTGACCCACAACTGCTGCTGGAACAAAGACTTAACATTGAGCAGCTAATATCGGCGACCAAACGGCTAACTGAGGCACAGCGTGAAGTAATTTCTCTCCGTTTTGCTGGTGAGCTACCGATTGCCCAGGTAGCCAGGGTTATGGGCAAAAGTGAGGGGTCAATAAAGGCGCTCCAGCATAGTGCTATAGTTGCCCTGCGTAAGGTGTTATTGGTGGGGTTTGAGCAGGGATAATATCTACCTGGCTGGGGCGAAGTCTAGAATGTTGAGTCTGAGCCTCTCCTTCCCACCCCACTGGTCTACTTCCAGGTTATAGACGATGTCAAGGGGCGAGGGTACCTCAGCTAGATAATTACCCAATCCGAAACCTACCCCATCCCATACTGTGCTCCCCTGCCGTAGTTTCAGCCTCAGGTGCTCTCCATTACTACCCATAGGGTGGCAATCAACCACTTCCACCCGGTGGCTGAGGAAAGTAGGTACCGGGTTATCCTGACCAAAGGGAGCTAGCTGTTGAATTGCCGGGAAGGTGTCACCGCTGAGGTCAGGCAGGGTAACCTCAGCATCAATAACCAGTTGCGGACGGAGGTCAACTTCAGATAGCTGTGTAGTAGCTAGCTCCTGGAGGCTTTGCTCAAGGTGGGGCAAATTCTTGGTGGGCAGGGTAAAACCGGCTGCCCGTGCGTGACCACCAAACCGAGAGAAAAGGCGACTGCACTGGTTTAGGGCGTGGATAATATTAAACTCAGGGATACTGCGACAACTACCGCTACTTATTTGCTCCTCGATGTGGATAACAATAGCCGGGCGGTAGAATTCCTCTGACAATCTGCCGGCTACCAGCCCAGCGATGCCAGCTGGATAGTCCCTATCGCTGGCTATCAGCAGTGGCGAGATTCCCTTAGCTAATATCTGCTCTCTGGCTCTAGCTAGGACCTTAGCGGTTAGGTTTTGTCGCTCCGTGTTATTTTTTTCTAGCCAAACAGTCAACAGGTGCGCCTCCGGTGGCGAGCTTGTCATCAGCAATTTATAGCTGGTCATGGCATGAGCTAACCTGCCAGCAGCATTTAGCCGTGGGGCCAGTGCCCACGAGATACTTTCCGTGTCAATACTGCCGAGATTGAGTCCTGACTGAGTTATCATTTCCCTGACACCCAGGCGGGGGCTAGTATTTATTAGCTTCAACCCCTGCTTAACCAGGTATCTATTTTCCCCCAGTAGAGGCACCATATCAGCTACTGTCCCTAAGGCGACCAGGTCAATCAGTTTCTCCAGCTGCTGCTCTTGACCAATCCCTTGAAACAGCGCCTCAAGGAGCTTGAGAGCTACCCCCACCCCGGCCAGCTCAGAGAAGGGATAGTTGGAGTGGGGCAACTTGGGGTCAACAACCGCCACCGCCGGTGGGACTTCCTCCAGAGGGGTATGGTGGTCAGTAATAATTATATCTAACCCTCTCCTTTTGGCTCGCTTGGTCTCAGTGAGGCCAGTAATTCCGCAATCAACGGTAATAATCAGGCTAATGCCTTGTTGGTAAAGGTCTTCCAAAGCGGCAGTCCTAAGTCCGTGGCCTTCGTTTAGGCGGTGTGGTATATAGGGAGTAGCCTTTCCGCCAAGGGCTGTCAGCCCTTGGACTAGTAGGGCAGTACCGGTAATGCCGTCGGCATCAAAGTCTCCATAGATGGCAACGTTTTCTCCAGAGAGTAAGGCACGGTAAACTCTGGCTACCGCTTGGTGCATGTCTGGCAGTAGCCACGGGTCACCTGACAGGCGTTTATCAGCAGTGAGGAAAGAGTTTACTTGGGATGGCTCGGTGAGACGCCGGTTGTACAGTAGTTGAACTATGAGTGGGGAAAAACTTGGCGTATTAGCCAAATATTGGCTTGGGGCTGGCGGTAGAACATTCCAACGACAATGCCTCAAACTATGCCTCAGAATATCGCCGGAAGATTAGAACTGAGTTGTGGCCACCAAAGCCGAAGGAACTAGACAGGGCCGTGGTAACCTTGGCCTGGCGGGCTATATTGGGCACATAATCTAGGTCACAATCAGGGTCAGGGTGGGTAAGGTTTATCGTCGGCGGTATTACTCCGCTCTGAATGACCATAATACATATTGCTGCCTCAACCGCACCGGCAGCGCCGATGAGATGCCCTATCATTGACTTGGTGGAGCTTATTGGAATGCGATAAGCTCTCTCGCCAAATACGGTCTTTATCGCCTTGGTCTCCATTTTATCGTTTAGCGGAGTGGAGGTGCCATGAGCGTTGATATAATCAATCTCAGTAGGTGCCAGCCCTGCTTTGTTGAGGGCTGTCTGCATTGCTCTGGCTGCACCCTCCCCATCCTCAAGTGGCTGGGTAACATGGAAGGCATCAGCGCTAGCTCCATAGGACATAATCTCAGCCCGAATGTCGGCCCCTCGCTCTTGAGCATGGGCAAGGTCTTCTAAGACAAGGATGCCGGCTCCTTCACTAATGATGAAGCCATCACGTTTAGCATCAAAGGGGCGGGAGGCTAGTTGTGGCGCGTCGTTTCTAGTTGAGATAGCATTGAGGGCATTAAAAGCGGTAATACCTAACTGGTTTATTATGGCTTCACTGCCACCGGCTATCACTATCTGGGCACCGCCTTGCTTGATGAGTTCATAAGCAACTCCAATAGCATCTGAGCCACTGGAGCAGGCTGATGTAGTGCAGAGATTTAGTCCTTTTATCCCCAGCACAATGGATACCTGGGCAGCAGCCATGTCAGATATCATCATTGGTGCCAGGAATGGGCTCACTCTATCCGGTCCTTTTTCTAATAGTATTTTGGCTTGTTCAAATAGTGTGGTTAGGCCACCGATACCACTGCCGATTATGACAGCGATGTTGTCCTGGTTGGCGGAGCTGATTTGGATTCCCGATTGTTCCATTGCCTGAATGCTGGCAGCTACTGACAGCTGAGCAAAGCGGTCCATATGGCGAGCTTCTTTACGGCTGACATAATTGGTAGGCTCAAATCCTTTTACTTCGCCGGCAAACTTGGTCTTACAGAGCTCGCGGTCAAAAAGGGTAATGTAATCAATCCCAGACTTACCAGCGATGAGTCCTTCCCAGGTAGTGGTAACATCTAGACCAAGTGGGCAGAGGATACCCATGCCGGTAACCACGACCCTATTCTTGGTATCATTTTTTAATCTCACCTTCTTAACCTCCAAAGATTTGGGGTTTTGGGGAAACATACTTCTCATAAAGATTGGCAAGCGTATTATTTAGTTAGAGGGATTTTACCACAATTTCGGCTTACCAACAAGAATGTAATCTCGAGGTTGTTTAGCAACCTATCCCCCTGACCCCCTTCCCTTACAAGGGAAGGGGGTTGTAGTAAGAGAGGGGCGAAGCCCCTCTCTAAAGTCTCTTCCCCCTCTCCTTTTAAGGAGAGGGGGATTAAGGGGGTGAGGTTAATAAACAATCTTTAATCTCACTCACTTGTCCTCTATAAAGCACCTTTATTGATTAACAAATTTGTATTGGCTGTAGCGCGAGTGTTATTATGAGGCTATGAAACAGAGGCTGAGGCAGCTCCTGTCCCAGAGGCAGAAACACCAGATTGTTGATGCCAGCCGAATATCAGCGGCGGTGCTACTGTCTATCTACAGCAAACAAGGGGAGTATTATGTCCTGTTTACTAAACGCACCCAAGAGGTAAAAGTACATAAGGGTCAGATATCCTTTCCTGGAGGAGCCAGGGAGGCAGACGAGATGCTGGTTGATACCGCCTTGCGGGAGTGTGCCGAGGAAATAGGCTTGATGGCTGAGGAGATTGAAATATTAGGGGAGTTGGATGACACCATCAGCGTGACTTCAAATTATATTATCTCTCCTTTTGTTGCCCTGATTCCCTGGCCATATCAGTTCCAGGTGAATAGAGAAGAGATAGAGGAGCTAATTAAGGTGCCTATCTCAGCGCTTCTGGACAAAGGTTGCCAGCATCAGGATACCGAGATTATAGCTGGCGAAGCGGGTACCTCGTATTTTTATGATTATCAAGGGAGGGTAATCTGGGGAGCTACGGCCAGGATATTAAAGCAATTTCTGGATATTTTTGCTAATATTTAGTCAGGAGATAAAGAAACTGGGGTCGGTCTATCCGGTCCTCAGCTGCATAACGTTACTTTTTAGCTTTAGCTTTGACCTTTACCTGTTTGGGCTTAACCTTCTCGGCCTTGGGGATGGTTAGGGTCAGAACACTATTCTCAAAGCTTGCCTCAGCTTTGTCGGTCTTCAGCCTGCTAGGAAGAGCTACTCTTATTCTGTTATAATAAATATAAAATGCTTAATAAAGTTTGTTAAATATTCTTGTAAATCGATATTAATTTTCCTCAAAAATTTATTGACATCTTACTATAGTTGTTCTATAATATTGGTAGAAATTGCCGAGGTAAAGCATGGCAGGCAAAAATTATTACAATATATTAGGGGTTAATCGGAATGCCAGCGAGCGGGAGATAAAGCAAGCTTACCGGCGGCTGGCACGCAAGCATCACCCTGATATTAATCCCGGCGATAAATCGGCAGAGGAGAGGTTTAAGCAGATAAATGAGGCTTATGAGGTTCTATCCGATAAGGGGAAACGGCGCAAGTATGACCAGTTTGGAGACCAATGGCAGTATGCTGACCAATTTGCTCAGGCGCAGGCGCCATTTGGGGACTTTGCTAAAGGTGGTTACACTAGGTTTCACTTTGGCGAGGGTGACCTAGGTGATTTGAGCAGCTTATTTGGTGACCTGTTCGGAGGATTTGGCGCTGGAACTGCAAGCCGTAGAGCTCGCCCCCGACGGGGTCAGGACGTAGAGTATCCCATTGAGGTAACACTGGAGGAAGCCTATCGGGGAGCCAGCCGGGTTATAAGCCTTGAGGTTGAGGAAGCTTGCTCTGGCTGTGGAGGTAGTGGTAGCATCCAAAATATGCCCTGCTCAGTGTGCCGGGGCTCAGGTAGGATAACCCGCCTGAAGCGCCTTGAGGTCAAAATTCCGCCTGGAGTTAGAGACGGGTCTCGAGTACGAATTGCTGGTAAGGGTGGTCCAGGCTACGGTGGTGGTAAGGGTGGCGACCTTTACCTGGTGGTATCGGTTAAGCCACACCAAGTGTTTGAACGCAAAGGTGATAATTTGCATGTGGAGGTGGTGGTCCCATTGACAGTGGCAGTGCTGGGTGGCGAGGTTCAGGTGCCTACCCTTAAGGGCAAGCTGGCACTGAAAGTTCCACCGGAAACTCAGAATGGACGTACCTTTCGGCTGAAAGGGCAGGGTATGCCTCATCTGGGTAATTCTTCCCGCGGCGACCTATTGGCTAGGGTGAAGGTAGTCCTGCCCACCAAGCTATCCCCGCAGGAGAAGGAGCTATTTGAGCAGCTTAGTAAGCTACGACCAAATTAATAGGGTATGAGGTGGCTATGAATATAGATAATGAACCCCGTTATGTGATAAGTGTGGCTGCCAGGATGGTGGGTGTTCAAACTTACACCTTGCGTTACTATGAAAAGATTGGCATAATAGAGCCGTCTCGGTCCGGGGGAAATATCCGTTTGTATTCGGATAGAGATATAGCCCGGCTTCACCGGGTAAAAACTTTGATGGATGACATGGGAGTTAACCTGGCTGGGGTTGAGGTTGTTTTGCGGATGGCACAACACATGACCGAGCTACAGCGTCAAGTGGAGGAGCTGGAGTCGGAGTTGAAGAGATTGGGGGGAGGTGAGTAATCTATGAGGCAAGAAAGATTTACTGAGCAGGCACAGGAGGCAATAAATGCTTCCCAGCAAATAGCTATGCAGTTCCACCATAGCCAGTGGGATGTGGAGCATATTCTGCTAGCTCTCCTCCTACAGCAGGGAGGGCTAGTTGGGGGACTCTTAAAAGAACTTAGCGTTAATGCGGAAGCAGTGCGGAATGAGGTGGAAGCTGCTCTGCAGAAAACGCCCAAGGTTACCTATGAAACGACACAAATTTATGCCACACCGCGTATTGCTCAACTTCTACAGGCGGCAGGGGCTGAGGCAGACAGGCTGAAGGATGAGTTTATCGGTACTGAACACCTGCTGATTGCTATAGTTGAAGAAGAAAAGGGTGAGGCAGCCAGAATTCTTAAGGGTTTTGGTGTTGACCGAGAGAAGGTATATCGTGCCCTTCAGGACATTCGTGGAGGTCACCGGGTTACTGATGCCCGGGCAGAAAGCAAATATCGTTCCTTGGGAAAATATGGTCGGGACCTGACGGAGATGGCTCGTCAGGGTAAGCTTGACCCGGTTATCGGTCGGGATGAGGAAATTAAACGGGTAATGCAAATACTTACCCGACGTACCAAGAATAACCCGGTGATTGTTGGCGATGCCGGAGTGGGTAAAACGGCCATTGCTGAGGGACTGGCACAGAAGATTGTGGCTGATGATGTCCCCGACTCCCTTAAGAGGCGTAAGGTAGTGGCTCTGGATATGGGAGCGCTGGTGGCCGGCAGTAAGTTCCGTGGCGAGTATGAGGAGCGGCTTAAAGCGGTGATGGATGAGGTTCGGCAGGCACAAGGTGAAGTGATATTATTC
>Ga0114930_10004559_pt1 | contig 11667 bp, 6 predicted proteins | sample AnhtaG_FD_87300 | JGI IMG/M metagenome (GOLD analysis project Ga0114930, IMG submission 87300) | Deep subsurface microbial communities from Anholt, Denmark to uncover new lineages of life (NeLLi) - Anholt_01485 metaG | ecosystem: Environmental > Aquatic > Marine > Oceanic > Sediment | place... | reverse complement strand
CCAGAGGTCCCAATTGGACTTTTTCCATGGACCAAAATCTAAGTTCACCGGGTCATTCCCATTGGATACCCACCAGTTAAATGAGATTTTAGATTCTGGATTAGAAGAACCCAGAAGCTTAAACCCAAATATGCCGATTGGGCTTCTTTGAGTAATGACACCATCAACTAAATCTCCATCATTATCCGCTGACCAAGCTAATTCTAACATTTTTATTCCTTCAGGCAGTTGAATTAACTTTTTTACAAAACCTGTAACATCATCTCTAAAGCCACCAGAAGTTGATAAATGAAGAATGTCAGTATCCATATAAAACCCGATATAAGCTTTAGATATAAATTTATCCCCAAAATTTTTGATCTTATAATCTAAGATAACAAAATCATCATAAGGAGGGCTTATCCAGGAATAGCTATGCTGAGTAATCTTGATATTTAGAGGTTTATGGAATCTAAGGTCATAAGGGTCATCGTATCCAGTATCTACTAAGGTATCGGTGTATGTGGCCACAAGCTCTTGATCTCCAAACTCCTCTATCTTTTTAATCTCTCCATCAGGACAAATATCCGGGAACATCTCAAAATTCATAAGCCAGCCATCCGTTCCAACTGAAACCAAAGTCTCACCTTCTACTATTCCTCCAACCCAGATAGCACCCATAAAAAGATAGTCCAGGTCAGAACCACCTGGAAAATGAGCAGAAGGCGCAGGCAAGTTTGTCCCTGTTTCAGGAATAGACCCACCTTGGCTTCCCAGAAAACCCCAGTTAGTAATGGTAAACCAGAGATTAGATTCTCTATGGACTAGCTGTTGATAGCAAGGGTCATAAGATGTAGAATGAATTTCCTTTGCTGATTCCAGCGCAGAGTTAATACATCTCGAATCCCTTCCACTTGCCAGATTAAAAGTAAAGAAAAAGGCCAGTAAAAATAGTGTAGCTTTTTTCATCTTTCACCCCATTTAAAGGTGGTTAATAGTTACCTTCTGCTAATTAAAGTCTAACTATAATATAATCAAAAAATGTGCCAAGAAAAGTGAAATTTTTAGAAAATCACATAAAATGTAACTACCTGGAATTAAATGACATAGAAAAGAAGCTTAAAATTTAACTTTAAAAGGAGCGCAAGAAACTGCCTTTCAAGATTAGAAATAAAGTTACAACTTCAACTTTTACTTTTGGTTATCTTCTTCGCAGAAATCTACCAGAGATTATTAAAACTTGCGAAGATAAGTAGCGGAAGGCCATCAAGGTCTTGTCCACAGTCCGCCTCAGGCGGACTGCGGAAGACTTCAGCCTTCTTCTACATTTACCCGAACCTGCCTGCAAAAATTGCCAAAAGCCCCAAAAGCATCTCAAATTTCAAAAGTCGGCTTAAGGAGCTTAAATTTTCTTTTGAAGGATTATTCCATAAGGAGAGAATAATATAGAACAGAACAAAATCCATAATCAAAACCAGTATCAGATAATATATAGAGAAGATTTTCAGTTTATAGGGAAAAACGGTCAAGATGATTAAAACTAAAAAAATAGCAGAGACTAAAAATTGTGAAATTTTAATTCCGAAGGCAATCGGAAAAGTCTCCGATTTTAAAGCTCTATCCCCTACCACATCCTCCATATCTTTGATCAATTCCCTGCCTATATGAAAAAGAAAAGCCAAAATAGCCGGAATCAAGGAGATTTCCGGATTATCTGAGAAAACGCCACCATAGAGAAAAGCCAATGCACAGATAAGACTCACCGTCACATTCCCGATAAGAAGCTCCGGTTTAAATTTGGCACAGTAAAGAGTAAGAAATATTATAGCCACCACTGCTATCGCTACAGAAACCGGTTTAAGAAAAAAACTCAAGCTAAGACCAAAGGCAAAAAGAGAGAAAGAGAAAAAAAGCGCCTTCTTCGAAGAGATCTCTCCCTTTGGCAAAACCCGTTGCGGACGATTGATTCTATCTATCTCTAAATCGAAATAGTCGTTTAAAGAATATCCCCCTGCGGAGATAAAAGAGGCTGAGGTTGCCGCTAAAAAAAGTTTTGACCAGGAAGAGACTTCACCCACAAATCCACCTAACAATACCGAGATAAAGGTAATAAGGTTATTCTGAATGCGGGTTAATTTAAGATAGTTCTGGATTTTTATCATCTCTACGAACCGTTTTTTTTATAGGCTAAAACCGGTTAGAAATCCCGAAATGAATCTTTCCTTCTGAGAACCTGTCTTTCTCCCCTAAAGCATAATCCACTTCATATACCCCTAAACTTGTATCTAATTTTAATCCCACTCCAAATCCTGATTTACTACCTGAGACCTTTTGCAGGGTATGGGTAAGATGATTTTCTATCTTGCGGCTGAAATATCCAAAGTCCCAGAAAAGATATGCTCTGGATTCAGAGCTCAAGATTAATCTATATTCTAAATTTGACCAGAAAAGCTTATCACCAGAAAACTCCTCCTCCCGATACCCTCTTAAAGAATTCAGCCCTCCTAAATTGAACTGGTCTGATATGGAGATTTTCTTCTCAGAGCCTGCAATCTTCCGCAGATGAAAAGATAGGGCTATGATCTGGTCTTTATAAACTGGGAAAAAATTATCTAAATCCAATAAAATCCTGGTCTCATAAGCTGAAGCTTTCTCCGGCTCTAATTCAGGTGTAGAGAAGTAATTTTTCCTTCCATAGATTACCTCAGTTTGATAATAGAATCCTTTTCTGGGATTAGCCGGATAGTCTAATAAATCCAGGCATAATTGCATCCCAAATTTATATTTTCGGCTGGAGGGTAAAGAATTTTTTAACCTCTCATTCGCCGTTACCCTCTCCCAGCCGGTAGAAAATCCAAATGAGATTTTTTCTAAAGGAGAATAATTGAAGGAAGTGTTCAGGTCTAACTTTGAATAGCTCGAATCATAATCTACCTGCCTTAAATCCAGTTCCCAGCATAAGGGTAGATTGAAAAGATATGGCTCCCTGAAAGAGAAGAAAAGGTCAAAGGAATAAGGGTCCTTTTTGCTCCAGGCTATCTTGGCTTTTTTTCCGGTTCCGAAGATATTGTCAAAAACAAAATTCAGTTTTCCGCTGAAATAACCTTTCCGGCTGTGAACTGAAGGAACATAGCCTAAAACGCCAAAGAAACTATTCTGCCTTTTTTCCTCTAACTCTATCCTCAAATCTGCCCAGCACGGATCAGGCTCAGGCACAAGTTCTGCACTTTTGATCTTCTTGATAAAGGAAACTCTTCTCAGTCTGAATAATCCAGCCTCCAGTCTCTTCTGGGAAAAATAATCTGAACTATCGATCTCTATAATCCTTTTAAGGACTTTTTCTTTAGTATATCTATTTCCTTCAAACTCAATTTTTCTTATTTTCACCCTGGGTCCCTCAGTTATCTTCAGCTTAAAAGAAAGCCAGTTCGTGGAATCATTTGGATTTACACTGTAATGAAAATCCTCAAAATCGATCTGGCAGTAGGGGAAACCATTCTCCTCATATAGCCTTAAAATCGCCTCAATGCTTTTCTCTAAAAGCCCATCCGTATAAAAACTGTTCGGCTTAAGCCTCATACAGGAGTGGAGCTCCTTGGAGACAAAATGCTGGTTTCCAGTGATCAGAATCTCTTTTATCTTCCCCTTTGTCCCGGAGGAATACGCCAGGCTAAAAAAGAAAAATATCAAAATCATCCCTGAGATAATTGAAAGAACAGCTTTTTTTATCTTAAAAATAGGCTTTGATCTCAAATTTACCATTGTGTCTTGTACCTCTTAGGGGTTCTTTTAAACCTGAATAATTAAAAGTGGCGGAAAGAGCTTGATTCAATTTAAAATCGAAACCTATACCCCAGGTGAAATTATCCCCTGTTTTTTTTCCCTCTGCCATTTCCCAGGGTAACATCATATCTTCAGGCGAAAAGCTGACCTTGCACCAGCTAAACTCAGAGCGAATCTTTCCCTGACCGAGAAAGGAAAAGGAAAGTTTTGGTGAGAATTCAAATAAGGTAACTTCAAGCCCGGAATTTTTTTCATCTTCCCTTTTTAGCTTAGTGGATAAAGTTATCTCCAAAGAATTTCTTTCTCTTCTGGTAAAATCTACCCTCAAGCTTTTTCCATCGATCAAAAGAGAATTAGAATAAAGCTTCTCCCTTTCCCTTCTTTCTTTAGAAAGTTCAGATTCAAAAAGATTTTTGAAAGAAAATCGATAACGAAAAAGAGCTGACTGGCTGGTTTTATGGTCTTTGTCCTTTCCAGAGAGTAAAAGGAGATTTTCTCTTTTATCTGTAGTCCATCTTAATCTGAGATTCAATGGGGCAGAAGGGAAAAGAAAAATATCCTGTCTTAAGGAGTAATCCTTAAGCAGTGCCTCTGAGGCAAAACCTGCGCTGAAAGGATTCAAAAGAAAACTTCTCCAGTTTACCCTGCCTGAAAGAAGGTTAGAGGCTCTGACAAAAGTATCCGTATAAAACTTTTTGAAAAACTTAACTTCAGGAAAAAGATTGCCCGGTTTAAAAACTGTTCTGAAGCTTTTATCTAATTTTTTCCCGGGGATATATTCGTCTAAAATCTCCTTTTGTAATATAAAATTCCCCTCTGGATCAGGGATATACTCCCCATTCTCAAAGCGGTATTCCCCTCTTTTTTCTCCTACCTCGATATAGTTATCTACTCTTTTCTCCGAGCCTAACAGGTTAACTGAATAATGAAGATTCAAAATCAAAGATTGATTCTTAGGATAATAATCTAATTTTAAAACCCCTAAATCACCCCTGGATTGATCTCCGGACTTAAGGTTTTTCTCCCGGTGAATATACTCTAAATTAGAAGAAAAAACCTCCTTATAATTTCTCAAGGATAATCGATTCTGCCAGGTATAGGAATCTGATTCCTTCTTCCAGGAAATATCTTTTCTCTTTTCCTCCCGGTAGATTAACTGAGTGGACAAGCCCCATAATCTGCTCGATTCCAAACTAATCTTCCCTTTCAACTCATCATATTTTTTGTTCACACGGGTCGAATCCTGGGGGCTGAATTCCTGCTTATCCATCTCCCAGCCGAGTTGAGTATTAAGTTTTTTCCATCTGTGAGCAAGATAAAAATTTCTTCTCTGCCAATCTCCGGAACGGTCAAAGAGTTCCCCTTTTTGTAAGCTTTTAATATCTTCGGATGAGGCTTTAGTTTCTAAGTTTTTAAAAGGGTAAAAAGTGATCTCGAACTTTTTACGCCTGGATTCATAAAAGTTCCCTTTTTTCAGAATCCCCAAATCTGTACCCAGGTTGAGATTTTCAAAAGGAGCCAGAAAGCTTTTAAATCTCAAAACTTTCTCCGAACTCTTTGTTGAATCAAAAACCAGACCCCAGACCCTTTCCTTCTCTATTTCATCCAATCTCCCCAAAGGTAAGAAATTTTCACCTAAATTTCTGTATAACCCTTCTAACTTCAACTTAGGTAAATTGTAACCTAAAAAGGACAGATTTTGTTTTTCAAATGCTGTTTTTAAAAGAAGTGCCTTCCCTGAATTATCCTCATCCCCTAAATCTGAAAACAAGTTGAGGTCTTTTCTGCTCAAACCCCAGCCAATCTCAGATGAGAACCCCTGAAAAAGGTTTAAACTTAAACTCAAATCCAGAAGAGAATGACTTGAGGGTAAAGGTAGATATATTAGGGGCAGATAATCACCTTCACCCGGATAAACATAACTATAAATCCCGCCTCCCTTATAGATATAACTCCCCTCTGAATCACCTACCCAGCTAAAGCTGACCAGATAAGCACCGCTATCCTTTCCAGCATACTGATAATAAGGATTTCCTAAAGAATCGGTTAACAAGATATAATCCCCTTTTCCTTCACCCACATACAGAGCCCCATCTTTAAAAGCTTTGCTTTTATCCTCACCTGAATTTTTCAAAATGTTTTTATCCTCAGAGGAAAAAGCCAATGATAAGGGACTATCCTTAGCATCCCTTTCATCTATGAAAAGAGCTTTAAGCTTCAACTTCCCCTGAAATAGATCAAATTCCCCTCTGCTGTTATAAAAGCTTTTCTCATACTTCTGGTCAGAATATTCAAATTCAGCTTTGATCCTGGAATCTCCTGTAATCAGCCGGGTGGATGAAAAATAGAGCACTCCTCTAAGATAATCCATAGTATAATCGTTATCCGAGCCTCTTTCTAAAAGCTTCCCATCTAAATAGACCTTCTCTGTTCCTGGAAGGAGTTGAATACCCCTTTCCCCATTTTCTCCCTTAAGATAATAGGGACCCTGTCTCCCTTCCACTCCTGAGAAACTGTTATAGGAATATCTACCTTTGGATGAAGCATAGCACATAGATAGGCTGTTCTGACTGAATTTTACCTCGGATGAAACACCCTGCAATTTCTTCTCATATCTGCCAGAAAGATTTCCTTCCAGGGAAAGATATTGATCCCCTAAAAATCCATTGAACTTAGGAGAGGTAACCTGCATCAATACCTTATCTAATTCTTCCAGCCTTTTTGTTGTTCCAGCTGTGGTTCCCCCTCTACCCTGATCAGAGAGCAAGGCTAAAACTTTGACCTCTTTAGTCAAATCGCCTGAGACTGTAAGATTCAAACCTTGAGATAAAGAGAAAGTCTCAAAGCTACCTAAATCCAAGGAGAAGCTTTTGCTTCCTGAGATCTGAAGGTTGGGGGAAAAGTTTTTTTCTTTAGTTATTTGAGAAATAGGATTTTTAAAGCTATAAGAAACATCTTTTTGGTCGAAATTTTTCTTCGTTAAAGCAGAAGAATTTGTAGTAATTGCCTCCTGTGAAAAAGAAAGCTCCCGATGAAAATATCTTTTTTTAATCCCGGAGGAGAACTCCTCAAAACTTATGGTTATTGAGTCGTCTTTTCTCAAGGGTTTATCCAGCCAGAGAAGCCCTTTATTATAATCGATAAGATAATCTTTGTTTCTTTCTAAGATTATGCTATCCTTCCAAACTTCTTCTGTATGGACGAGGATATAGTGTTCGGAAATAAAAAAGGGACCTGAAGTCCCCTCCCCTTTTAGCTTGATCTCTGTTTTTCCCCCTAAGGCTTGACTCTGAAGATTTGAAGAAGTCAGACCTAGTAACAGAAAAATAAGAAGAAAATCAAAATATACTCTTACCAGAAGTTTCATCTTACAGCATCACCTAATTAAGGCTAAGAGTTGAACCCGGTTATTTCCACTATCCACAATATAAATCTTTTCCCCTTCAAAAATCTTCAGGTCTTTTGGTTTATTGAACTCTCCTTCTCCTCTTCCTCTCATACCGAACTTGAAAAGAACGTTACCGTTTTCATCCAGGGCTACTAAGTTATCTCCGAAAGTATTAGCCACATAGACTACATCGCTACTACTTATCTCCACTCCAAATGGTCTGTTAAGATGACTCCTTCCCAGCTCTTTCAGAAAATTTCCAAAAGGGTCATACACCGCAATCCGATCGTTACCTGAATCTGCCACGTAGAGGTTGCCCCGGGTATCTATGGATAAACCCTGGGGATCATTTAAAGCTCCAGAACCAGATTCAAACCCGCCGAATTTCTCTACATTGATAAACTGAGGGTCTAACTTCCAGATGCAATCGTTCTCCGAGTCTGCTAAATAAAGTTCCCCATTTCTGGATAAAGCTATGCCTTTAAGCTGACTATGTTCAAAAGGTTTTTCCTGGGTGAGGGAACTTATGGATTGGATAAAATTCAAATAGTTATCAAATCTCTGCACCCTTTTATTCTGGGTATCAGTGACATAAAGAGAAAAACCAATATCCATAGCGATATAGCTGGGTAGATTGAACTCCCTGTTATCCCAGCCAAATCCCCCAGCTTCTTTTAAAAAATTACCTTCGGGGTTACATTTCACTATTCGATTATTTCCGGAGTCAACGATATATAGATTCTCAGCCGCATCGATAACTATCCCCTGGGGCTGATTAAGCTCAGTAGAACCCAAATTACCCTCTCCTATAATCTTTATAGGCAAAACCCCTTTAGGAGATGAATATGTAGTATCTTTATCTGTCTGCCAGGAAGGAACCGAAGCACATCCACTGACAAAAAACAAAAGGGTGAAAAGTATAAACCTTTGTCCGAATTTGTCATCAAGACCCAAAATCGGGGATGCAGAGGAAAGGAAATTTTTCAAAACAAACCTTTTCATCTTCCCTCCTATGGGATATTTAAAAAAATGCTAAAAGTTTTTGCTTAGGTTGAAGATGAAATGAGGATTTTTGCCAAATAAATTAACATCCAGGCTAAATTTTAGATCCGTCGGGTTGGTAGAAGAGAACTCTGAACCAAGCATGCGATTGAACTTTTTCACACTGCGAGCTGCATCCAAGACGCTCACAATTCGATTTAAAGCCGCCAAGCCCACCATATATAATGCTTTTCTATAAGCTGATTTACTCTTATTACGCAGTCCCCGGTAACGCCCCTTAGAATCCTGAGAATTCCACTCCCAATTCCAGAAATCATTCTCCGGATAGATCACCGCTTCATCCCCGTTATATAATCTGGCAAATTGATTATATTCATCCCGACTATCATAATAGGTTATATCCTCGAAGAAATCATCTGATTTCCCCTCTAAATTTACCCCAGCATGCAAAGACGCAAAACCTTTATAGTCTCTCTTCTTCCAAGAGCCATAAGTTCTGAAGGCAAAGAAACCGCTCCAGATAGACCCTTCTAATCCTAAAAAAATTCGGGAGCGAGTCTTGTTCTCTGCATAAAGCTCCCCAGCTCCAGGCAAAAGTAACGAAAGGAGCATAGCCTTAGTAGTTGACTTCCTTCCGCGGGGCTTCTGAAATTCATCCTCCCAGAAAGAGCCCACTTCTTTCTCTTTTTGTAACACCGGTTTCTCAAGACTTATCAAGGGCTTAGGAGTCAAGATTGTCATCGTAGGGACAGAACCCGCCCAGGCGGGTTCTGTCCCTACATAATTTGTCTCCTCACCTGAACCTGAATTTATAAAGAGCGTATTCAGAAGAAAAAAGGAAACTAAAACATATATGTAAATTGCTTTTCTAAACATCGTCTTTCAGTTTAAAATTTTGTGCTGACTACAAGCTTTGGTATAATCTCATTTTCATTATATTTAGCTAACCTCACCTTAAAGTCAATTGTGGAGAACCGTTCTCCTCTTCGATTATAGGAACGAACCGAAATAGCGGCATCAAAGGCAGATAATAGATGGTTGGCTAAAGAGACCATCACAAACCGGTTAGCTTTATCCAGAAGGGAATTAGAATCATACCGCAGATCCAGATAAGAATTCCGATTAAAAGTTAAGAAGGTAACCCCATCATAATCATCCCAGCCAAACCGAAACTGGTCATATTTCCCAATCATCTCATAATACTGCTGGTCTTTGGATGAAGGCAATGTGTGGCTTATAACAATTGAATCGGTCTCGCTGGCATAATAGACTCCCGGGGTATCAACTTCTATATTATAATGTGTCAATAGGGAATCTCTATAAGCCTGTTCGTTCCAGTGAGCATCTGCGTAAACTAAGAACTCATCCTCCTTATCTTTCCCTTTCTTATGATAGGTAAAATATCCAGTCCAGAAAGCTACTTCTAAGCCAAAGAATATTGCCGCCTTTATTTTTGACCCGGCATAAAATTCACCTGCACCGGGTAAGATCAGAGAATAAAGAAACCCCCTCTTGGTAGATTTCTCCTTAAAACGATAAACGTCTATGCTCACCTTTTGTTTCTCTACAGAATCTGACTGGGCTAAAGTATAGAGTTTCTGAGAACTCTGATAATCGATTTGATTGAAATAGCCGCTAATAGAAGGAGTAGTTTCCTCTTTTGTAACTAAAGTTTCAGCACTTGACCAGGAACAGAATAAAATCAAAACCATCAGAGCCAAACCTGTGATTTTAAATCTTTTGTAATCCACTTTTCCTCCTTTTAGTAGAGACACATTGCAATGCGTCTCTACAGATTTGTTTTCCGTAATAAGCAGTTCCCAGCCACTTTAGTGGCGTAGGTGACCTGACTAAAATCAGTTAGAACAACCTTCGTTCACCTGGTTGATCTTCTGATCAACGGAATATTCATTTTGTATCCTTTACATTTCTCTTCTGTTTCTCCTTCGACCTATTGACCAGAGTAATCTTTTTTGTAGCGGAAGGCCGTCAAGGTCTTAAGACTTCAGCCTTCCATCTTTACCCCTGGCATTGACATGGTCAATGCACTCCATATTGGAGGTCTAATCCGCCTCTGGCGGACCGCTACATTCCTGTTCACCTATCTTACCAATTTTTTCGTAGCGTCAGGTCTCAAGATGCATTCACAGTTTATCCCTGACGTTCTTTTTCGTCGGGCGTAAAACCCGACGCCACATTTCTATTTTCCTATTTTACCAGAGCAATCTTACAGAAAGCCACACTTTTCCCCTCCGCAGATTTTGCCTCCACTCTGCAGAGATAGACTCCGCTGGCATATTTAGAACAATCCCATGGATACTCATTCTCAGTATTAGCTTTACCCATCTGGCTTGCCTCTGTTACCAGATCACCAGAAAGGTCATAAATCTTTATATTAACTGTAGCATCCTTGCTCAGAAAATATCTGATAGTAGTCTCATCCTGAGCTGGGTTGGGATAATTATAAACTCTTTTCTGAGGCATAAGCCCAGCATATACCGGAATATCTGGAGGAAGCAAGGGCTGTCTATTAATATGCCCTGAATTAAAACCATACATTGTCCAGGGAGTCTTTTCATCCCAACCCGTGCTATCAAAATCTAAGGAGAAACCATAGACCAGACCATCTTCTGTTTTAAAGAAAAGATTTCGCTTTACATAATTTATCTTTTCAGTAGAATCATTCAAAACTATGCCCGAAGATATAATCTCCCCGTTCAAGGCCAAAGGGAAAAGGGGAAACCTGAAACCATCACCCTGCAGGGCAAAAATTCGACCATCTTCGAGTCCAAAGATTATCTCCACTCTTTCATCCCCGTCTAAATCTGCCAAGATAGGAGCTGAAGAAATAGAACCTACTGATTCCACTCTATCCAAGATAACCGGGAAATTAGTAACCAGAGTCCCGTTATAATTATAAGCGTAAATCTTGTTATCACCACAGAAGATAATCTCCAGATACCCATCTTTGTCTATATCCCCCAAAACCGGACTCGATCTTATGTCTCCCACTAAAACCGGAAAACCAGATAAAATGTCTCCTTCAATATCCCAGACATAAATTTCTCCATCACCGGACAGAACTATTACCTCTAATTTACCATCCCGATTTATATCTCCAACCACTGGTGGGAAATTATCCACAGAATATATTTCAGCTAAACAATTTTCAGAATCTGTTCTCCTCAAACATCCTCTCTGACTATTTTCCGTAAGGATAAGATTAATACTCTCAGTATTAGCGGTAGCTAAACCCACGATTCTTTCAGAATAGCTGCCGGAATCCCACATCCCACCGCTATCTATGAACGCCCAGTTTCCATCTGAGGTGCCAACGAAAATCTCTAAATGGGTAGAATCATTTTTAAAATTAGAGATAACCGGAGTCATCGAGACTTGATCTCCAATATGCATAGGGAATCCAGGCAGAGAATCAGCTCTTCCATCTGAATCATCATCAGAAGCTTTCCAGGCATAGATATTGCCATTAAGATCTCCTGCTACCACTTCCAACT
>Ga0114930_10004554_pt1 | contig 11672 bp, 13 predicted proteins | sample AnhtaG_FD_87300 | JGI IMG/M metagenome (GOLD analysis project Ga0114930, IMG submission 87300) | Deep subsurface microbial communities from Anholt, Denmark to uncover new lineages of life (NeLLi) - Anholt_01485 metaG | ecosystem: Environmental > Aquatic > Marine > Oceanic > Sediment | place... | reverse complement strand
GCTTTGGCACCTCGTTTTATGAACGAGCCAGTATCCTTAACCAGAGTAAGCAAAGATTTTTGCAGCCCATCATAAATAGACCCTACCAATCCTGGGCCTAATTCGGCACTCAAGATCCTTCCTGTTCCCCTCACCACTTCACCAGTTTTTAATCCTACGGTATCCTCGTGTGCTTGAATTATGGCTTTATCTTCTTCCAGCCCTATTATTTCTCCTACAAGCCCTTCCTCTCCTATCTCAACAACTTCATAAACCTGTGAGCCTTTCATATCATCAGCTATAACTAAAGGACCTGAAACTCTCCATATTTTGCCCATACTTTTAACCTCCTGTGCTTGCTGTCATTGCGAGGAGCGTAGCGACGAAGCAATCCCAAGAATAGTCACGAGATTGCTTCGCTTTGCTCGCAATGACAAGAGTCATCATTTTAAATTTCTATATCAAACCCTATAGACTCTCTAATAAATTTCTTGTAATGTCCGACAACATCCTTATACTTTGTGCCGAACTTTGGTGGGACTTCTATGATTACAGGAATCATTCTTCGCCCCTCTCTAACCTGGGCTAGTAGATCCTTAACATATTCTACATAGTCTTCCAGTATCACTATTATGCCAATACTGGGTTCATCTATTAACTCACCTAGAGCTTTCCTCACATCTTCACAGGCATTGTGGTCACCTTTTATCACATAATATTTACTGAGGCCAGCCAGCCTCAACCCACTGACTAGGTCTTCATCTCCAATGGCAGCTATGTTTAAGTGTTTAGCGGGTATCGCACTCACAATACTAGATACTCCTTTATTTCTTCTGTGGCAGCGCCATCGGCTATTGCCTTTAGGATTAACCTCAAGTTTCGCACCTCAAATTCTTTAAGGATCAAATACCAAGCCATCACTAAGGGAGATAGTACCCTTGGTGATAATATTTCCTTAAGCAGCCTAAACTTGTGCTTATCAATGATTTCTTCCACAGATGTGATGCTCTTAGTTTTCTCGTAGCTACTCAATACCTCCTCAGCCACATGCCGATATCGAAGATCCTCTAGCCGCTGGGGCATATCGGTAAGTTTGAAGGATAATAGCTCCCTGATAGCTTTATCTGTAATCATATATCCGCCAGGAATGGTACATTCGGCGGCATCTGGTCCTATGCCCTCAATTATAGCTCTAGAGGCAATTTGTAAGTTTGTTAGGTCTATGACGAGACCAAGGGCTTTTGAAAGCACAGAGCCATCTTTTATACGCCTCGCCATGCTTAACATGCTTTTGTAATATTCGCTGTCTAGTCTGGATTCGGCCAGGAGTTTCGATTTTGCTCCTCCCTCTACTTTGTATCCCTCTAGTGCTGGTACATAATTCCCCAGTTTGCATTTAATAAGCAGCTCAATAATGTCACCTGCATTTTCAGCTGTGGGGAGTTCATCTAGCAATCCATTATTGTGGATAATCCCTACCGGTAGCATACGGATTTTTTTGCCCGTTGAAATGCTTTGTAAAGCAGCTTTGATGTTCAAGACGTCATACTTTACTATATATGTCCTTAATAGCCTATGTATATCTTTTGGCAAGAGTTTAAATGATTCTACATAACTAATGCGCTGTGCGAAATATCTCCACAGGTATTCATCCAAGTCATCAAAGGTTTTAACGGTTAGTTCTTCAAGGTAGTTTCCTACATCGGTCTCTCTAATGATTTCCAGTGCCTCTTGAATATTGGATGACTTCAACATCCTATCTATATGGTCGGAGGTCACAACCTTAGGCTCTTCACCTTTTAGATAGGCCGATAGAAATGCATATTTTGCGTAGAGCAAAAAGTCCTCCTACGTCCTTTCGAAAAGCACCTTGCTTATTTCAGGCAATAATTTTGGCAGCAACATCTCAAGCCTAGTCTCATAAGTGTTATCTATGCGGAGTTTCCCATCAATGTCCTCGGCTATAACCCCTCCTAGAAAGTCGCCCTCCTTGACTTCCATTATCTTACCAGCTAATTCTTTATCCTCTTCGAGGAACTTTTTTACAGTGCTTGCATCTTCTGGAGAAAGGTAAATCCTACTTTTATCCCTGCCAAGTCCATCTATAGCCTCTCTAATCAAGTTCAGGATATAGCTTTCATGACTTGAGGATTCAGACAGCTCTTGTTTTACTCTGTGGATTATTTTAGTGATTATGTCAGTTTTCGCACTTGATAGCTTCTGACGCGCCTTTATAGAAGCTTGGGACACGATTCTAGCAGCTTCTCCTTCAGCCTCCTCTAGCATTTTACGTTTCTCTTCCTGAAGCTTTGCTTCCCGTTGCTTTCTGGCCTTTTCTCTTTCCTCCGTTGCCTTTTCTTCGGCCTCCTTTATTATATTCTGGGCTTCCATTCTTACTTTGCTGACAACGGCTTCGCTTATTTTCTCCATTTTAAGACACCTTTAGAAAAGTCCTAACATACTTAGCGCCATTATAGTGAAAACTAGCCCTAGCACACCTATCAGTTCGACAAACACGGCTAACATCATGGCGTTAGTTAGTATCCGTCCCTTTGTCATGGGTAGAAGCGAAATGCCTGAAGCGCATACAACGCCTTGGTATGCTGCTGAGAACGATTCAGCACAGGCAGCTATAACACCGCAAGCGAGTACAGCAAAGCCACTGCCGCCAGCATCGGGCATGGCGGCGAGGTTAGGGACTACCCTTGTTAGAATAAGAATCAATATTATGAGCCCGTAGAAAGTTTGTGTCATTGGTAGGGATACCAGCACTATGACATTCCTGAGTTGTCCGGGTTGCTCACCCAGTGTGGCGGCTCCAGCAGAGCCGGCAATGCCTAACCCTATTGAAGACCCTAGCAATCCACCACCTAACGCTATCGCACCTCCGAGGGTTGCCAGTGATGTGGGATCGATTATCATTTTTATCCTCCTTTTTTAAGCTTTTCCCTTGACCGACACCAGTGCTCGTTTCCTCAGCCTGAATGGACTATATTCTCTGCCACCCCCTTCGTAGAACTTGAATAGGAACTCTACGAAGCATAGCCTGAGGGAGTGTACAAAGCAGGAGATGGTGCTGAGTAGCAAGTTAAGTACATGCCCAAAAAGCAGAACCACTATTGCTATTAGGGTGCCAAGGACAAGTCTCATTATACCGGCAGGTACCATTCCGGCTATCAAACCTGACATCATATTGAAGACCATCGCAAGGTAATATGTAGCCAGGCCTACACCTGCCAGCCGGCAATATGACATAACATCTCCCAAGATCCCGGTTATATCAAACAGCCAAAGAATACTACCTAAGAAAACGCCCTGCTGCATGATAGAAGAGACGACAATCAACACTACGCCCAGAAGCATAATGTATACCAGGGTAGGATATATTTGTGCATTTAGTAGCGGGATATCTATACCAAGGAAATGTATGATCCAAGGTATCCCAGCAATTTGAAGTATAAATAAGCCAGCTTTACCTGGTATTACAGCCTTGTTCCCCTCCCTTATGCCTTTAATGAGCGCCATTACATGGGCTATGTTTACGTGGATGAGGCCTATCCCTAAGGCGAATACTATAAAGGACATGGCATCTCCAAGTAGTACTTTAATTCCTTCTGCAAGTGCTAAGCTCTCAATTCCGAAAAACTGGTAAAAATTCCCTAAATAGGTTCCAGTGAGCAGACCGATAACTAGAGCAACACCGCTACTTATATAAAATATCCTCTGAAATAGCTTAAAGCCTTCGGATTCTGGATCATCGACAAACCGCCGCAAGGCAAATTTTGCAAGCAGTATGATGCCTGCAGCATAGATAACGTCACCTAGCATAAGGCCAAAGAAAAAAGCAAATGAGTAAGCTATTATTGGTGTGGGGTCCCACTCTCTATACTTTGGGATGCCAAAGAGATTTACGATGATTTGGAATGGCTTAAGTGCGGTTAAGTTTCTCATCTTGGTGGGAGGTTCTTCCGCTTGTTCCGGATTCCTTGTGTCAATAAATACATAGCCTATGTTCTCCCTAACTTCAGAAATGGTAGCCTCAACATTGCTCTCTGGAATCCATCCTTCAATTAGTGTCACATACTTCGCTTCACAAGCCTTCTCTAAAACTGACAATCTTTCATTTTCTGCTGACAATGCCTCTCTGAAGAGGATAAGCCTTTCTAGATTCTCTCTTGTTTTACTTTCGATCTCCCTATAAAGTTTGGTCAGTTCTTCTTCAAGGCTATGGATTCTACCCTCGGCTACTCCCACAAATTCCCCCAAGGTTAAATCCTCATCTGGTATCTGCAGAACTTTGCCCCCATTATCTTTGACCAGAGACTCTATAATTTCTTGGTTCTCAACCTCGGCAATTACGTGGAGAACAGTTTCGTTTTCTATTGTGGCAACTATACTGCCAAATAGGTAAATTTTAAGCTTACTATATAAAGTTTCGTAAATCTCACTTGGGAGTACGAAAACCCTGGAAAGGAGGTAGCTTCCGGAAAAATTTAAATCTCTTAATCTAATGTCAGCTTGTTGCCACAGAGTCTCGAGATATTTCTTTAGTTCTTTTAGCTCCTCAGCCTCCTCGTTGAGTTTAACAATTCTCTGGTGCATGTTGCTGAGCTTGGTACATAGTCGGCTGACTTCATTTTCAGTCTCGCTAAAAGGTCTAGTGTATATAACCTCAATATCCTCCTCCAGAAGTATCCTCTCTCCTTTGGGTATATAAGCTAATGCATTATCGATGTCTGCTAATAACTCAGCGACCTGACTACTTTCACGTTCAATGGCTTCTCTGTCTACAGGCTTTAACTCTTCGCTTTCCTCAACATGAAGCACACCAGCTCTATGTAAAATTTTGAGGGCTTTATTAGAGTAATCCTTGGCAGTCATTACTCTCACTTTAACCATGGGGTCAGGTGTATTGAGGATTAGAGGCATCATGTCAGTTTCGCTCCAGTGACGATGTTCACTATGCGTTCCACAACTTCCTCTATTTTCTTATCAGCATTGGTTTCGATTTCAGAAGCTTTGTTCGCAGCATCCTTACTTTTCTCATCAGCTTCTATCTTAGCCTTACGTATAATCTCCTGACACTCTGGTTCGACTTCATCCATTGCCAACTGAGAAGAGACAATTTCTTTAGCTTCCTCTTTAGCTTTGAGGAGGATTTCATTAGCTTTAGTTCTAGCCCCCTCAAGTATCTTTTCAGCTTCCCTCTCGATATCCTCTACACTCTTGGAAATTTTTCTCATTGGCATAATACACCTCTTTGATGATTCCTTTTGCTATTGTTGGGTAGTGTCTGAGAAATGAGTTCTTTTTGCAGATAAGTATTCCAGCTATCAAAAGTCATCAGTTGGATGAGCAATTATGGTAGAATAGCTTGCCTTTGTCAATGTAGCAACTTTTTTAACTGCCTTCTGTATGATAAGATGAGTAACCAAGGAAGTTGTTATTGAGGGGATTCAATGCGCATTGACATACTGTGCCTTTTCCCTGAGATGTTTGCATCGCCGTTTGACCAAAGCATTATTAAGCGAGCTAAGGAGCGAGGGCTAATTGATATCGTGCTACATAATATCCGTGGCTACACTTGTGACAAACACCGTACGGTAGATGACTACCCTTATGGGGGTGGGCCTGGCATGGTGTTCAAGCCTGAGCCTGTTTTTGAGGCAGTGGAGGCAATAAAACAACAGCTTAACACCAGCGAAATTCCTATTATTTTACTCACCCCTCAAGGCAGGCTTTTCAATCAACAAGTTGCCCGAGAACTGGCTCTTTATTCCCACCTCATGTTAATCTGCGGCCATTATGAGGGTATAGACGAGAGAGTGCATAGACATTTAGCTACGGATGAAATTAGCATTGGCGATTATGTGCTTAGCAATGGTGAATTAGCCGCCATGGTTATAGTGGATGCCATAGTCAGGCTTATACCCGGAGTGCTCGGTTCACCTATGTCAGCGAGTAGCGATTCCCATAGTGATGGTCTTCTGGAATATCCCCAATACACCAGGCCCCGAGTATATCGAGGTTGGTCAGCACCCGCGGTTTTACTCTCAGGAAATCACAGTGAAATTGCTTTATGGCGGCGCCAGCAGGCTATTTTACGAACGGCCAAACGACGCCCCGATCTTCTTAAAAAAGCAATTCTCTCAGATAAGGAGAAGGAATGGATATCAGAGAGCTTGTTGAACCCAAGATGAATCTTAATATCCCTCAAATTTCCCCCGGCGACATAGTTAAGGTTAGTGCGAAGATTATTGAGGGGGATAAGGAGCGTCTTCAGCACTTCCAGGGCATGGTGATCAGGGTTAGGAAAGGTGTTGATGGCGGAAGTTTCACCGTAAGGCGCGTAACTTATGGTATAGGGGTAGAGCGCACTTTCCCTCTGCAATCTCCTCTAATCCAGAGTGTGGAGGTGCTCAGGCATGGCAAAGTGCGCCGAGCTAAGCTTTATTATATGCGTGGGCTTAGTGCTAAGCGGGCTCGACTTAAAGAAAGACGAGAAGAGATAACCGAACAAGCCACACAGCAAGAGGAAGAAACAGAATCCTCTTAGTTATCTTAAATGAAGTATGCTGAAGTAGCGGTTAACTCTCCTGGAAGCCGTTCTACTTTCTGTTACGCCATTCCACCACAGCTAAATGTTGATGTCGGGCAAGCAGTATGGGTTCCTTTTGGCTCTAGAATTATCCAGGGCATCGTTGTCGAGCTATCTGATCAGCCATCAGTTGAGGCGACTAAAGAAATAGCTAAACTCATTACTGATTATCCTCCATTATCCTCTATACAAATAGGGCTTGCCAGATGGATAAGCAGGCATTATCTTTCCCCTATGTTTGATGCTGTTGCCCTGATGTTAGCTCCCGGCTTTGAAAGGCAGGTTATTACCTATTTTCAACCGGCGAAGCCTGAGGAAGATCTGCCGTCACTCACTCCGAAACAAACAGAAGCTCTTTACTTTATAAGAGAAAAGGGGAGGGCAAGCTTAAGGGAACTGGAGAAGAAATTCGGTATGAACGAAGCTAGACGAATAGGTGACCAGCTTCTCCATTCCCACCTCGTAGTGAAGAGTCAAGAGCTTGAAAAGGCTAAGGTGAAGCCAAAAACGATTCCTTATGTCAAATTGATAGCTGGCAAGAATGAGATTAAGGATGAAATGATTCGGCTAAGCAAGACTAGAGCCTATAAGCAAGCAGCAGTTCTAGAATTTTTAAGCCAGCAAACTCAGCCTACTCCTTTTAGCGAAATAAGAAAAAGCCTTAATTGCTCTTTTGAGACCGTTAAGGCATTAGAGAATCACCACTTGCTTTCCATAGAGCTTGGTATCATCAGGCGTGACCCATTATCTCGTCTTAAGCTTAAGCCTACCTCGCCACCAGTTCTCACTCCATCACAAGAAGCCGCCTGGAAATCGATCCAGGGTAACTGGAGCTATGGTTCGCCACCTGTTTTCCTCCTCTTTGGTGTTACCGGGAGTGGCAAAACTGAGATTTACTTGCGAGCCTTAGCCCAAGTTATTGCTATGGGTAAGCGGGGTATCTGCCTTGTTCCCGAAATTGCCCTCACACCGCAAACAGTAGAGAGGTTTGCCAATCGCTTTCCCGGACGTGTAGGGATACTTCATAGTGGCCTTTCCCTGGGTGAGCAGTTCGATGAGTGGCAACGCATAAAGGAGAGGGAATGCGATGTGGTTATTGGGCCAAGAAGCGCCTTATTTGCTCCCCAACCCAACTTGGGGCTTATCATAATTGATGAAGAGTATGAATGGACATATAAACAAGAGGATAAATCTCCTCGCTACCATGCTCGGGATGTGGCTCTCAAATTGGCTGAACTCACTAGTGCTGTTGTTATCTTAGGCAGCGCTACACCTGATATCGAAAGCTTTCACAAAGCACAACTGGGTGTTTATCACCTGGTGGAGCTAAAGGAAAGGATTACTCCCCGCGGTTATTCACCCCTTCCCAAAGTAAATATAGTAGACATGAAGGAGGAACTTAAAGTTGGGAATACAAGTTTATTTAGTCGCTCTTTGTTAACTGCCATGAAGGAAAGCTTAGCCCAAGGTGAACAAATAATCCTTTTTCTCAATCGTCGTGGCACAGCCACTTTTATCCAATGTCGGAATTGTGGCTTTGTCTTCCGTTGCCCGCGCTGCTCCGTAGCCCTTACCTACCATTCGGTAGAGAAAAAACTAACCTGCCATCGCTGCCGCTACGCTATTCCAGTGCCTCAGACCTGCCCACAATGTTTTAGTCGCCGCCTTAGGTTTCTGGGCATTGGCACTCAGCGAGTAGCGGATGAAATGAAACGGTTTTTCCCAAAGGCAAGGCTGCTCAGGTGGGACAGGGATGTAACTACAAAGAGATATGCTCACGAGGAGCTGCTGGGTAACTTTCGTGACCATAGAGCGGACATACTCATTGGTACTCAGATGATAGCCAAGGGGTTAGATTTACCTCAGGTGACCTTAGCTGGAGTAATCAACGCTGATACTGGCCTCAATTTGCCTGACTTTCGAGCTGGCGAGCGCACCTTCCAACTTTTGTGTCAAGTGGCTGGCAGAGCTGGGCGTGGGCTCAAAGCAGGGAAAGTTATTATCCAGACATATTCGCCTGAGAATTATGCCATTCAAGTTGCTGCCAAACATGATTATGTAAGCTTTTATAACCGGGAAATAGACTATCGGCGCCAATATAATTATCCCCCCTTTAGCCACTTCATCCGCTTGGTATATAGCCATGCCAATAATGATTTATGCCGCCGAGAGGCAGAAAAAATGAGCCATACTATTCTGGATGAACAAGAGAGGAAAGGCATAACTGGCTTGAGCTTGATTGGTCCTGTGCCTGCTTTTGCCGCCAGGGTAAGAGGAAGATATCGCTGGCAGCTTATCCTTCGGGGCTCTGACCCTGCTCAGGTTTTATCAGGGATGACTCCGCCCCAAGGCTGGACTATAGATGTTGACCCGGTGGGGATAATCTAACTCTAAACATAAAAATGAAACCTATTGAGCTAAGGCAGCGCAACATGAAGGTATTAGGTATCATGGGTAGTCCCAGAAGGCAAAGTAACACCGAGATCCTTCTTGATAGGGCATTGGCAGGCGCCAAGGAGACGGGAGCGGAAGTGGAAAAGGTGGTAGTTTCGGAACTTAAAGTCTATCCGTGTATGGAAATATACGCCTGTCTTAAAGATGGCAAGTGCGCAATCAAGGATGATATGCAGTGGCTCTACGGGAAACTACTGGAAACTGACCACATAGTATTTGCCTCACCTATATTCTTCTATGGTCTTACCAGCCAATCGAAGGCAATAGTGGATAGAAGTCAGGCACTTTGGGTTAGAAAATATGTACTGGGTATAGGGAAGGGGGATAACCGGATACGGAGAGGAGTGTTCATTTCGGTTGGTGCTACTCGGGGGGAAAGACTCTTTGATGGCGCAGTGCTTACGGTAAAATATTTCTTCGATGCCATCGGTGTGAAATATGTTGGAGACTTATTAATCAAGGGAATTGAGAGTGAAGCTCAAGTTAGGGAGCATGCTAAAGCTTTGGAAGATGCCTTCCGCCTTGGCCAGCAGCTTGTGTCTCTAGATACCGCGTAGTGATTCTGTGGCTTGCATCCCCGAGGCGGTAGACGTTATGGACATATCAGCATAAAAATTCAAAGTAAATGATGGGAAAGGGCAAGCCTACAATAATTTGACAATACTTTTTTGAAGAGTAAAATTAATAGTTGGTTTTACTCTTTTGTCTAACTCTCGTTTAGAAGGGGGTGGTAAGGGTGGTTAGAGCTGAAAAAAATAGGCAAACAAAGTATCCACAAGATAAGCGAGTAAAATAGAGCTGCTAATCTTTTTATGGGTTGGCAGCTTTTTTATTTTAGTTAAGAGTGGCAGGGCATTGCCTATTAGAAATTACGGAAAAAGGAGGTGAGCAGATATGGCGATTGAGCGATGGCGTCCCTAGGATGAGCTCAGGGAAATGGAAAGGATGATGGATGAAATGATGAGACGCCCATTGCCAGCATGGAGGCGTCCGCTAACTTGGTGGCGTGTACCTACCGAAGAAATGGCCTGGACGCCGACTGTGGCGATGTACGAAAAGGATGATAAGTTCGTAGTTCGAGCTGAGCTTCCCGGCATGAAGAAAGAGGAACTCGATAGCTCAGTTCTGGGTGACACCCTGCCCATCAAGGGGGAGCGGAAGGCTAAATCCGAGGTCAAGGACGAAGATTACTACCGCTGCGAGCTATGCTATGGCAAGTTTTCTCGCTCTGTTGCCTTGCCAGCAGCGGTAGATGCCAAAAAAGTGGAAGCCAGCTATGAGAATGGCATCCTAGAAATCACTCTGCCCAAAGTAGAAGAGGCCAAACCAAAGAAGGTTGAGATTAAAAGTTAAATAATTTTAACCTGCCCTGCCCTCTGCTCGAAAACTCAGGAGGGAAAATGGCACGAGAGATTAAGGTTTACACCACTCCCACATGTCCCTATTGCAGGATAGCTAAAAAGTTTCTGGATGATAATAGCATCAAGTACCAGGAGTTCAATATAGTTGAAAATAAAGCAGCCCGCGAAGAAATGATGAGTAAATGTCATTCATTAGCAGTTCCCACAATTTGTATCGATGATGAGGCGTTGGTAGGGTTCAACGAGGCACAGCTTAGAGAGAAATTAGGTCTTTAACTCGTTAGAGGAAGTCATGTATGAACTGATCATCATTGGGGCTGGTCCCGCCGGGATGACAGCAGCAGTCTATGCAGCGAGGAAGAGACTAAAAACGTTGCTTGTCAGCGATAACCTAGGAGGGCAGCCTCTCACCACTGCTGGCGTAGAAAACTATATGGGCTATCAATTCATTGAAGGTTCTGAGTTGATGCGGAAATTCGAAGAGCAAGTAAAGCAGTTCCCCTTAGATGTGGAAATCAAAATCGGTCACAAGGGTGCAAGCCTGTCTAGAATAGACAGTGGCTTCGAGGTCAGGACAGACAGAGGCGAAACCTACCAAGCTAAGGCAGCTATAGTTGCCACAGGCAAGCGGCCTCGCCAACTAAACGTTTCTGGGGAGAGGAAATTGCTCGGCAAAGGGGTTACCTACTGCGCTATCTGTGATGGCCCGCTCTTTGCTGGTGAAAAGGTCGCCATAATCGGCGGAGGCAACTCAGCTTTAGAGGCTGCCGATGACATGATTAAAATAGCCGAACAGGTTTATCTAGTATCTCTAACTCCTCTTACCGGTGACCAAATACTAATTGATAAGGTAACTGGCGCCAGTAACTTGACCATTTTCCTTGAACATGAAGTCCTGGAGATTAAAGGAGAGAACCGTGTTGAGGGAATAAAGATAAGAGGCTTGAAAAGCAAACATGAAAGGGATGTGGATGTTGCTGGTGTCTTTATCGAGATCGGTCTTAGCCCCAACTCAGAGGCAATGAAGGGGATAACCACTCTAAACCGCCTGGGGGAGGTTGAGGTTAACTGTGCCAATGAAACTGATGTGCCCGGGCTCTTCGCTGCTGGAGACGTTAGCAATGTTCCTGAAAAACAGATAGTGGTAGCTGCTGGGGAAGGAGCTAAAGCTGCCCTTCAGGCTCATCGTTATCTTCAGAGATTAAAGTAATCTAAATGAGGAGGATTTGCATCATGGGAATGTTGTTTTCTGGTAGTGAGATGGTTAACATCGCTCTAGG
>Ga0114930_10004553_pt1 | contig 11675 bp, 12 predicted proteins | sample AnhtaG_FD_87300 | JGI IMG/M metagenome (GOLD analysis project Ga0114930, IMG submission 87300) | Deep subsurface microbial communities from Anholt, Denmark to uncover new lineages of life (NeLLi) - Anholt_01485 metaG | ecosystem: Environmental > Aquatic > Marine > Oceanic > Sediment | place... | reverse complement strand
TGAATGCCTAAGGGCACCGTAGTCTGCTTCTTAACCGCGTTAATAGCAGCCGTTATCTCGTCGGGCATTGTACCCCCATTGGTATCACACAATACCACGGCATCGGCCCCGGCTTCAGCCGCCACCTCTACCACCCGCAGACTGTAGCTAGGATTAGCCTTGAAACCGTCAAAGAAGTGCTCGGCATCAAAGAAGACAGTAAGCCCTTTTGATTTAAGATAGCAGATAGAGTCGGCAATCATGCTAAGGTTTTCCTCTAAAGTGGTTTCCAGAACCTGGGTAACCTGTAGCTCTGAGCTCTTGCCGACAATAGTAACCACCTTTACCCCGGCATTTGCCAGAGCCAGAAGGTTAGCATCAGTCTCTACCTCTGCCTTGGGATGCCGGGTGCTACCAAAAGCCACCAGAACGGAATTAGTAAGAGTAAGATTCCGAGCCTTATCAAAGAACTCAACATCCTTGGGATTAGAGCCTGGCCAGCCGCCCTCAATAAAGTGGATACCTAACTCATCGAGCTTTTGGGCAATATGTAGCTTGTCCACTACTGAGAAGGAAATCCCTTCTCGCTGTACCCCATCCCGAAGCGTAGTATCATAAAGCTGAACTGATGGCAATTCCTAGCCTCCTACCTTCCCTGCAATCAAGTCTCCCATCTCCCTTGTCCCCACCCTTACTTTACCTTCCTCCATTATATCGTAGGTGCGATAGCCCTCAATTAAGACCGAACTAACGGCATCCTCAATAATCCGTGCCTCCTCCATCAAGCCAAAGGAGTAGCGTAACATCATGGCCAGGCTGAGAATAATGGCGATGGGATTAGCCATGTTCAGTCCAGCCCGGCGCGGAGCACTGCCATGAATTGGCTCATACATGCCGAATATCCTAACCCCCTCTCGGGGCACTCCAGCCAGACTGGCTGAAGCAAGCATCCCCATAGAGCCAGCCAGCATTGATGCCTCGTCGGTAAGAATATCGCCAAACATATTCTCGGTAACAATAACATCAAAGTATGGAGGGTTCTGGATAAGCCGCATCGCACAGGCATCCACCAGCATGTGCTCCAGCTCCACATCGGGATATTCAGCCGCCACCTCTATTGCCACCTGCCGCCACAGTCGCGAGGACTCCAGCACATTGGCTTTATCCACTGAGACCAGTTTCTTACGCCGACCCCTGGCCAGTTCAAAACCAACCCTGACAATGCGCTCAATCTCCTGCTCGGAATAGGTCATGGAATCAGTCGCCCGTCTGCCCCGAGATGTCTGCCACTGCCTTTTAGGTCGGGCAAAGTAGAGACCCCCGGTAAGCTCACGGACAAATATTAAATCTACTCCCTCAATAACTGTCGGTTTCAGGCTACTAGCATCAAGGAGGGAAGGAAAGACCTTAACCGGACGTAGATTGGCAAACACTGCCAGCCCCTTCCTGAGTGCCAGGAGACCATCTTCAGGGTGAACCTTCGCTTTGGGGTCGTCCCACTTGGGACCACCGACAGCCGCCAGCAACACGGCATCACAATTTCGGCACATTTTAAGGGTCTCGGATGAAAGTGCCACTCCTTGCTGGTCAATGGCCGCCCCACCCACCAGTCCATAGTGCAGGTTAAAATTGTGGTCAAACCTCTTGCCCACCGCTTGTAAGACCTTGATTCCCTCGGTGGCCACCTCAGGACCAACACCATCACCGGGTAGAACCACCAGGTCAAATTGCATCTAAAGCCTCCTGCTAGCTAATCTCTGCTTAGTATATTCAATAAGCCCGCCGGCTGAGATAAGCCCAGCCATAAATTCAGGGTAGGGCTTAGCAGTAAACACCATACCACTGGTTACATTCTTTACCTTACCAGTTGATAAGTCAACCTCCAATATATCACCGGCCTTGGTGTTATCCACCGCTTCGCTGCACTCAAGTAAGGGCAAGCCGATGTTTATGGCATTGCGGAAAAAGATACGGGCAAAGCTCTTGGCGATTACACAGGATATTCCCGCCGTCTTAATTGCCAGCGGGGCATGCTCCCGTGAAGAGCCACAGCCAAAGTTAGTGGTCGCCATAATTATATCCCCCGGCTTAATCCTGGAGACAAACTCCGGGTCTATATCCTCCATACAGTGCCTGGCCAACTCCGCCGGGTCAGAGATATTAAGGTAGCGAGCCGGGATAATAGCATCCGTATCAACATTGGCGCCGTATTTATGAACTTTGCCTTTTAACATCTGGGAACCCCTCACCCTTTATCCCTCTCCCCTTAGGAAGGGAAGAGGGAAGAGAATTTCTTAAAGGGGCTTCGCCCCTTTTAATCCCCTTGCACCGTATTTATGGACTTTGTCTTTGAGCATTAAGGGATGGCTTCCATAATCTAGTGGTAGTTAAGGTATCAAACTATTGAAGTAGAAAATCTTTAGAAAAATACTCACTGGAAACGTCTTTTTCAGCTGGAATATATACGGCCACGGTAATATCAAAGGTTTTAAGATAGCGGCACATTAAAGGCCCGACATCATGCCACTCAAGTCTTCCTAGCCCACATCCTAGCGCCGGGATTGCTAGAGATTTTATACCCTCTTTTTTATAGTTATCTGACAGCCATTTTAATCCTTCCTCAATTCCCGCAATATCTGCCCGCTCTCTCCAGTGTCGTTTTGTCGGAAATAAGAGAAACCATTTTTCAGAATTTCCATTAGGCAAAGTCCCAGGCTCATCTGCTAATTCGTAATCTAGCGAAGACTCACGTTTGTAAACCTGCGGTCTACCCATCTTCAACTTTCGGCTACGACATAAGTCCTCATAATGTACGTACACGTCTGAGAATTGATATCTTGTCCTCGACGCAAGTCCCTTTCCCATAACTCCAACAGTGTTCACGCTTATTGTAATTGTTTGTGCTTTCGAGAAGAACATGTCTCCTTCAGCTAGATAAAGCTTTTCTGTAAGGTGTCGTATCCACAACGGATGGAAAAACATATTTGGTTCAGTTACAATAGGAATATTGGAAGATGGTATTGCTGCTTCTAAATTCGCCTTAGTACTTCGGGTTGCCACGTAAATCGTTTGGATTAGGCTTGGAGGTACCATATCTGGAACAAGACATTCGGCCATAATTCTTCTTTTGGAACCATCTTGCTCTTTCCAATATTCTATCATCGTGTCCTTAATGATTTTACGGAGAGTCTTTCGCCCTTCACCAGAAGGTAATATCTCTGATGATGAGTGAGCTGCATTGCCTGTAGAGATATAAATGTCAAGTCTGTCAAGAATTTCTGGCCGCACTGAAATAATGGCGATTTTACTAATTGGCTTTTCATGTATTACACGATATAGCATCGGGTTTCTAGGTTGAAAATATAGATTGGTGAATTTCCAAAGAGTTCCTCCATCTGGAGTCTGTATATCCTTACGGTTTGCAACTATTCCATCATCATATATACGAGTATATTCAATTTTTTCTCCTTCGATGCGCTCGTGACAAAATATGCCCCTACTCAATATAGAGGACACATTATCTATATGCGTAATATAGTACAATCCCGTTATTTGCGGTCGTTTCACCAATATCCCCCACAATAAAACAGATTGATTTTATTTACAATTTTTATTTTACACCTCCACCAAAGACTTTTCAAAGTCCTTTACTTTGGGTGGTTTTTTGCCTTTGCCCGGCTCAATAGCGTGCCCTTCCTCTCTCAAACGAGCAGCTTGGGCTTCTACTCCTCCCGGATACTTCTCATTGAGTTCCCCACCAGATTTTAGTGTCCGCCAGTAGGGAGTAATATCCTTCTTTCCTTCGGCAGCTGCTTCCTCGGCGGCACGAGCCGCAATATTGGCGAACATCCCAGTAGTCAGCGGACAACCGATTGTAGCCCCGTGTTTTCTGGCAACAGTTTCACGAATTTGATTAACGGTAATGAGCTTACCCTTGGGAACCTTTTCCATAATCTCATCCACTTCTCGTGGTGCCGGAATAACAACCGTACCTGTCCCCCATCTTTTACTCATTTTATCATTGATTTCCACGACTTTTGGCAGGTCTTTATCATCGGCTAATTTCTCCTGCCAGGTTTTGCGTGTTTTAGCCATGGCTTCCTCCCCCTAAGAATTATTGCTAAATAACAGTGTATAACATTTAGTATCCAGATTGCTTGCCCGTAATGCTCCTAATATCAACCCTTACCACTGAAGTTCTATCTAGCGTTGATTTTGGAAAGCTGAAGTCACCTCCAGTATATTGTCTCATAATCAACCTCAAGCCGTGAGATTTTTCTTGGTCACTTTCCAGAATATAGGCTCTCCCTACTCCGATAACACTCCGATATTTCATTGTCCAGCCACAAGACTTTTCCGATTTTACTACCTCCACATCAGTATCTATTTCAAAACAAATCTGGTTATTTTTCTTGATTAGTTCAACCTTCCGTCCCTCTAAAGCTCCGTGGAAGTAAAGAGCACTCCTCTCATAGCCAAAACAGACAGGAACTACGTATGGCTCATCATTATCCACTAAGCCAATCCGGCAACGGATTGCCTTTTTTATTATCTTTTCAATCTCGTTGATATCGGTAATTTCTTTATCCTTTTTTCGCATAGACCTTTTCCTAATTGGGTGAAGCGTAGCGAAGCCGTATAACCCGTGTTATATGACCCAAAGGGTAAGGACTTGTGAAGTAAATCCACAGGCTCCGAACCCCACCCTAAAAATATGAATTATCATTTACCAATACTCAAGTACCAATACTTTTTCCCTTTAAGAAAATTATCAACGCCTTCTTTCTTAATTATTCTTAAATTCTTTAGATGAGCATCCCCATGATTAGGTTTTAAGAAGTCCAATTTTTCACATGTCTCAAATTCATCGCATTGCCAGCACCCTTCAATACCTTTATTCTGGCAACATTTTCTCATCTTGCAGAAGGGTGGACCGCCACCACCTTTGCAGGCTCTCTTGCAGCGGAATTTTACTAATGCTCCTAATACCTCATAGCATTGCGGGTAGTTTTTGAATACCTCAAAGAACGAAAGGGTAGACAAAGATTCTGCTGTCTTATCAAACCTTGACTGTCTTAATTCTTTTCTAAGGTCTCTGGCTAAATCAGCAATCTTCCCTTTGTAGCCAAAGCAATCTCCGCAGTAAAGACCACAATAGGCAATCAGGTTTTTATCTTTTACGTCAGATACTTCGACAACCATATCTAAACCTCCTCCGGGCTGGTAACCTTACCAGCTACAGCGCTGGCGGCGGCGACTGCCGGATTTGAGAGATAGACCTCTGATTTAGGACTGCCCATCCGGCCGATAAAATTGCGATTGGTAGTAGAGATGCACCGCTCACCATCAGCCAGAACCCCCATATGACCACCCAGACACGGACCACAGGTTGGGGTACTGACCACGGCGCCAGCTCTGATAAATGTCTCTATTAGCCCTTCAGTCAGGGCATCAAGATATACCTGCTGTGAGCCGGGGATAATAATGCAACGTACCCTTGGGTGCATCTTCTTACCTCTAAGTATCTGGGCAGCAACTCGCAAATCCTCAAGACGACCATTGGTGCAGCTACCAATCACTGCCTGGTCAATTTCTATATTACCTACCTGGCTCACCGGTCTAGTGTTGGCTGGTGAATGCGGCAGGGCAACCTGAGGCTCCAGAGACGAAACATCGTACTCAATAATCTGCGAGTATTCATCATCATCTGGTTCATAGACGGTATAGGGGCGTTTTGCCCGAGGCTTGATGTAATCCAAAGTGGTATCATCTACCCGAAACAACCCAGCTTTAGCCCCGGCTTCAATAGCCATATTAGCCATAGTAAATCGTCCATCCATAGATAGTCCGTCTATCACCTCACCAGTAAACTCCATTGCTGAATACAGGGCTCCATCCACGCCAATCTGGCCGATAGTATACAGAATTAAGTCTTTACCGCTTACCCATTTCCCCAGACACCCGTGGTAGATTAGCTTAATGGTGGGCGGCACCTTCATCCAGATGTCACCGGTGGCCATGGCAGCAGCAATATCAGTTGACCCCACACCGGTGGCAAAGACACCTAAAGCACCATAGGTGCAGGTATGCGAGTCAGCACCAATAACTACATCTCCAGGCAGTACCAAGCCCTGCTCTGGTAGAAGCACGTGCTCAATGCCCATCTGCCCTACTTCAAAATGGATTATTCCTTGCTCACGGGCAAAATCTCGCATCACTTTCGCCTGCTCAGCAGAAGCAATGTCTTTATTTGGCATGAAATGGTCAGGCACCATTACTACCTTATTAGGGCCAAAGACCTTGTCTATCCCTATTCGCTGGAATTCCTTGATAGCAATGGGGGCAGTAATATCATTGGCTAAAATCAGGTCTACCCTAACATTGATAAACTCGCCCGGGCTTACCTTCTTTCTATCAGTATGAGCCGCCAGTATCTTCTCAGCTAAAGTCAATCTAGTCTCCTTTCTTCAGGGTCTTTAGTAATAACCTCATTGTGCCAAAAACCTCTTGACAATTATCAAATTATGTGTTACAAAGAAAAGAGAGATGGGTGTATCGTTTTGACGATGCCTATGGAGGGTTGAAATACTCTCGCCTATCTCCACAATTTTGCTTACTAGCCGCCGCAAGGCGGCTTTTTTAAAGTCCAAACGCATGGTTTTTTAATGTGAAACGAGCAGGATATATTACCACTCCGTGTTGAGAATCCAATGTGGTTGGCTTAAATATATGGGGCTCGATTCGTTTAAAATATTCATAATCGTAATCACCGGAACTAACTGCACGCCGAGCATTGTATACACAGAGGTCAGCTAACTGAATTACCTGAAACTCTTTGGAATTAACGAAGAAAGGGCGTTCAATCACAATGTCCAAGCCAGCTGACCGAGGAGATCGCTGGTCCAAAGACTCTGCAATGCGCTGAAAGCTCGCCAATCGTTTTTGTGCCTCCTGATGCTCATCAACTACAAAAATACCCAACTCGGGAGGATTAAGACTTCTTAAGAAGCGGGCTGCTTGTTGCCATAGTAAAGCGAATGCTACAGAGTAAGGGGAATAGGGCTTAGTATATTTCTGAGATAGTATCAATTTGTCTATTGCAACGAACATCATAGTGAATGGGATTTTTTCGAAAATACTATAAAGCTCGTCTATTAAGAGAAGCACTTTCTCCTTGTCTAAAGAAGGCCAGGGTGATGCAGGAGTGCTTGCTTGGGTTAAGGCGCTTTTGATGATTCCAGATTTGAATTCAATTTGCCTAAAATCAACAGCGGGGAAGAAGGCCTGCTTCACCTGAGTTAGATAGTCATCGACAGCTCTCCAGTTACTCTCATGAAGTGCAAGCGCTCCTAAGACAAAGTAACGCGATTCCTTTACGCTTTTGGCCGATATACTGGAAATGCCGCTTTCATCTAAGTAGAAGAAATACATCTGCTCTTTTATCTCTTAGCTGCCAGTAATCTATTAAGGGCATTGGTATAAGCCTTAGCGCTGGCAACAATTATGTCAGTATCAGCACCCCGTCCGGTATAGGTTATGCCTTCACTCTCTATCCTTATCAGCACCTCACCAATAGCATCAATACCTTCGGTTACTGATTTGATACTAAACTCAGTAAGCACATTAGGCACTCCTACCAGCCTATTAATCGCCTTACATACGGCATCTACCGGACCGGTTCCCAGGGCAGCATCAGCTAGAACCTGACCATCGGGCGCAATAAGCCTGACTGCAGCCGTGGGAATACCCCTATCACCACAAGATACCTGGAGACGGTCAAGGTGATAAACTTCAGATACAGTGCGTTGCTCCTCGGCAATGAGGGATTCAATATCTCTGTCGGTGACCTCCCTCTTCTTATCAGCTAGCTCTTTAAACGCAGCGAAAGCTCGGCTGAGGTCTTCCTCACTTAAGCCATAGCCTAACTCTGCCAGCCGTTCTTTAAAGGCATGCCGCCCGCTAAGCTTACCCATCACCAAGCTTGAGGCTGGTATACCTACCGTCCTAGGGTCCATTATTTCATAGGTTATTGGCATCTTGATTACGCCATCCTGATGGATACCCGATTCATGACTAAAAGCGTTAGCACCAACAATTGCCTTATTAGGCTGAACCGAAAAACCGGTAAGTTCACTAACCAGCCGACTTGTCCTGTAAATCTGCTTGGTATTAATACCAGTACTCAGATTAAAAAAGTCCTTTCGGGTCTTAATCGCCATGACAATTTCCTCAAGGGAAGCATTGCCCGCCCTCTCCCCAATACCATTAATAGTACACTCCACCTGTCTAGCCCCCCGCCGGATAGATTCCAGACTGTTAGCTACCGCCAGACCCAAATCATTATGGCAATGAACGCTAATTACCGCCCGATTAATATTAGATACATGGTGGTAAATCCCTTCAATTAACCCGCCAAACTCATCAGGGATAGCATAACCAACAGTATCAGGAATATTTACGGTAGTGGCTCCAGCGTCAATAACTGCTTCCACGATTTGATAGATATATTCTGGCTCAGTCCGGCTGGCATCCATTGGTGAAAACTCAACATCATCAGTATATTTCTTTGCCCGGGTTACCATCTCCCGAGAAGTCTGCAAAATCTCCTCACGGCTCTTTTTCAGTTGATAGAGACGGTGTATGTCTGAAGCCGACAGAAACACATGTATTCGTGGGTGCTCAGCTTCTTTAACTGCTTCCCAAGCCCGGTCTACATCTTGAGGAAGAGCACGAGCTAGGGCACAGATTATAGGAGCGCGAATCTCCTTGGCGATAAGCCTAACTGCCTCAAAATCACCCGGTGAGCTAATGGGAAAGCCAGCCTCAATAACATCAACATTGAGCTTCTCCAGTTGCCTGGCTATCTCCAGCTTCTCCTGGATATTTAGCGTTCCCCCCGCCGCCTGCTCCCCATCCCTCAATGTGGTATCAAATATAATTACCCTGTCCACGTCTAACTCTCCCCTCTTGGCTCACTCCTCAGTAATACCAAAGCCCGCGAAAAACTCTTCATCAATTCTAGTCACAGTCAAAGGCTCTTGTCTAACTCCAAGTCCCTTCTCCAGCATAATATTTACGATTCTATCCCCGTTAATTAAAACAATAGGAACTGCCCCCCGCTTGCTAGATACTTTCTTCGCCTCATCTGAAAAGTCCGAAGTAGTAATAAAAATGCCTTGGTCGAATTCCCCCATAATAGCACCACGAAACTGATTTACCTCCGCAGGAGGCACATTGTTGCGCCAGCGCTTAACCTGAAAAGCAGCTCTTACCTTCACTACACCCATCTCAAGATTTCCGTAGCCATCAATGCCGCCGTCCCCCACATATTTAGTAACCTCAACATCTGCAAAGCCTACACTTTCAAGAAGCCTTGCTGCAAACGCCTCAAATTGCTGCGGATGTATATTCATCAGCAGTTCGTGTAACTGGACACTAATTTGCTGCCTTTCCCTATCTAATAATGCTCCAATTGTGGAAGGTGAAGGCGGTGGCGGAGGAGGCACTACCCCTAGCTTTGCTCTCCCTTTATCAGTAATTTTCCAAATTCCTCGGATAGAGGCATCAATCTGACCTTTATTGACCAGATGTTGCCTTGCCCATTGGACTCTATTTCTCCAAATAGGTAGGCCACTTCTTGGGTGTATTACCTTTTGGTCAGCCGAGGTCAGCTGAGAGAAATGCCTTGCTACCTTATTATACAGCTCCGATGGCTTTGCTTCTCCACCCGCGGCTTCTATTTCCTGAAGCAGTGGTAGCTCTATGTCTTTTGTTGAAGGAATGGCCATTTCACATACCTTAGTTTTTCCTCATTTCTTCAGCCACGGCATCATCTGACGCAGTTCAGCACCAACCTCTTCAATAAGGTGCTCTGATTCCATGCGTTTTAGGGCATTATAGACTGGGCGACCAGCCTGGTTTTCTAAAATCCACTCTTTGGCAAAGCTACCATCCTGAATCTCAGCCAGAATTTGCCCCATTTCCTCTTTAACCATATCATCAATAACCCGTGGCCCCCTACTGTAGTCACCATACTCAGCGGTATCACTGACCGAGTAGCGCATGTAGCTTAAGCCCCCTTGATAAATCAGGTCAACAATAAGCTTAAGTTCATGAAGAATTTCAAAGTAAGCTATCTCCGGCTGATAACCAGCCTCAACCAGTGTCTCAAACCCGGCCTTTATCAGGGAGGTAACTCCTCCGCACAGTACAGTCTGCTCACCGAAGAGGTCAGTCTCTGTCTCTTCAGCAAAGGTTGTTTCTATGACCCCGGCTTGCAGGCAACCAATACCCTTGGCATAGGCAAGAGCGATATCTTTCGCCCTGCCGGAAGCATCCTGATGAACCGCCACCAGCGCCGGTGGTCCTATGCCCTCGGTATATAGTTGCCTCAGCATATGACCGGGGCATTTGGGGGCTATCATGGTAACATCGATGTCAGAAGGCGGGGTGATTTGCCCATAATGGATATTAAAACCATGGGCAAACATCAGCATATTCCCTTTAGATAGTCCTTTTTCAATTGACCCATAATAGATGTCTCGTTGTAAATTATCCGGGGCCAGCATTACCACAATATCAGCTTCCCTTGCCATTTCAGCCGCAGTCAGCACCCTGAAGCCGGCATCCTTGGCATTTTTCCAGCCCTGGCTTCCCTCAGCCTCAGCCACAATTACCTGACAACCGCCATCCCTGAGGTTTTGGGCGTGAGCATGCCCCTGACTACCATAGCCAATAATACCAATCACCTTACCATCAAGCAAAGCTAGTTCGGCATCTTTGTCATAGTATATTTTAGCCATAGCTATCCTCTCCTTTATTTAAGATTATCAATCAACCTCACCCCCCAAACTTCCCCTGACAAGCGACTTTAGAATATTTTCCGACCTTTGCCCCAAGTCTTAGACGACCCTTCTTTCACTGGCAACGAGCCCAGGCTTCCTCGTGACATCGCTATACGACCAGTCCTAGTTATTTCCTTAAGACCAAAACCACGAAGCAAACTTAGTAAGGAATTGACCTTATCCTCATCACCGGTAACCTCAATGGTTACCGAATCAGAGGCAACATCCACTATACTTGCCCTGAATATATCTACAATCTCAATAATCTCGCTCCGGGTAGAGGAAGTAGCTTTTACTTTGATAAGGGCTAGTTCCCGAGCAATTATGTTATCGCCACTAATATCAGACACCTTGACTACATCAACAATCTTATCCAGTTGCTTCCTAACCTGTTCCATTGTTGCAGCCGCCCCATCAACGACAATAGTCATGCGGGAGAGATGAGGCAGCTCACTATGCCCGACGACAATGCTTTCAATATTAAAGCCACGCCGTCTAAAAAGGCTTGCCATCCGGGTAAGCACTCCGGGCTTATTCTCTACCAGGGCAACTAGGGTGTGCTTCATCGTGGCCACGCTGCTACCTCTTTCTTAAGTCTCTCAATAACCTCAGTTATGGTCGTTTCACACTTTATCTTCGGCGGTAATATCAGACACCTTGACCACATCTACTATCTTTTCTAGCTGCTTCCTAACCAGTTCCAACTTACTAGATGACCCAGCCACAACAATGGTTACGCGTGTTAAGTGAGGTAGCTTACTACTCCCCACGTCAGTTTCAATCACGTTAACACTTTCAATATTGAAACCACGTCTGCGGAAAACGCTGGCCATTCGGTTAAGCACCCCAGGC
>Ga0114930_10004552_pt1 | contig 11683 bp, 8 predicted proteins | sample AnhtaG_FD_87300 | JGI IMG/M metagenome (GOLD analysis project Ga0114930, IMG submission 87300) | Deep subsurface microbial communities from Anholt, Denmark to uncover new lineages of life (NeLLi) - Anholt_01485 metaG | ecosystem: Environmental > Aquatic > Marine > Oceanic > Sediment | place... | reverse complement strand
TCGCTGTTCGAGTCCTGCCTGCTGCCCTTCTCGATTCTGACCACGGTGCCGATGGCGTTCGTGGGGGTGTATTGGTCGCTGTATCTCACGGGCACGTCGATGGACACGGTCGCCTTCATCGGGGTGATCCTGATGTGCGGCATCGTGGTGAACAACGGCATCGTCATCGTGGACCATATCAATCAACTACGCCGCGAGGGCATGGGGCGCCACGCCGCCATCGTCCAGGCGGGACGAAACCGGTTTCGTCCGGTGATGATGACGGCGTTGACGACGATCCTGGGATGCGTGCCGTTGGCCATCGGCACCGGACGCGCGAACGACGCGCTGAACAGCCTGGGCCGGGCGCTGGTGGGTGGTCTGACGAGCGGGACGCTGCTGACGTTGCTTGTGGTGCCGCTCATCTACACGGTCATCGACGATATCCAGGAATGGCTGGGCCGCTACGTGTCGGAATTGGCGCACTTGGGTGGGAGATCGCGGTCAGCGCCGCGGTCGTTGAGCGGGAAGTAGGCGGCGCGGTGCTACTTGACGACGAGGTTGACCATCCTGCCGGGGACATAGATCTCTTTGACGAGGTCCTTGCCTTCGAGGTGCTGGGCGAGCTTGGGTTCGGCCTTGGCCGCCGCGAGGACCGCCTCCTTGTCCGCATCTGCGGGGACTTGGATGACGACGCGGAGCTTGCCGTTCACCTGGACCGGCACCTCGATGGTGTCCTCGACGAGGTAGGCCTCGTCGTACTCCGGCCAGTTTTCGTATGCCAGCGTGTGGTCGTGGCCGAGTCGCTGCCACAACTCTTCGGCCAGGTGCGGCGCAAAGGGGGACAGAATGAGCACGAACTGCTGCAGCCAGTCCTTGTCGAGGGTCTGGGCCTTGAGGGCGGCGTTGACGAACTCCATCATGCGGGCGATGGCGGTGTTGAACTGGAGGGCCTCGATGTCCTCGGTGACGGCCTTGGTGGTGCCGTGGAGCACCCGCAGCATCGACTCGTCCCCACCGCTGTCGACGATTCGGGGGTGTAGGTTGCCTTGGTCGTCGATGAAGAGGGACCAGATGCGTTTGACGAAGCGATGGACGCCCTGGATGCCTTCGTCGGTCCAGGGCTTCTCGCGCTCGAGCGGTCCCATGAACATTTCGTACAGCCGCATCGAGTCCGCGCCGTAGTCGACCACCACCGTGTCGGGATTGACCACGTTGTACCGCGACTTGCTCATCTTCTCGATCTGCGCCCGGAGCGGCGTCTCCGTGCCCTTGACGACATAGTCCTCCTCGCCGCGTTTCTCGACCTGGTCGGGGTAGTAGTACTTGCCGGCGTGGTCCTGGTACGAGTGGGCCTGGATCATGCCCTGGTTGAAGAGCTTGGTGAAGGGCTCTTTGCACGACACGTGGCCGGCGTCATACAGCACCTTGTGCCAGAAGCGCGAATAAAGCAGGTGCAAGACCGCGTGTTCCGCGCCGCCGATATACAGGTCGACGGGCATCCAGTAGCTCTCGGCCTCCTTGGACCATGCCTCCTGGTCGTTGTGCGCGTCGCAGAAGCGGATGAAATACCAGCACGACCCGGCCCACTGCGGCATCGTGTTCGTCTCGCGCACGGCGGGCTGGCCGGTCTCGGGGTCCGTTGTCCGGACCCACCCCGCGGCACGCGCCAGCGGCGGCTTTCCGTCCGGCGTCGGCTTGTACTCATCGAGCTCCGGCAGGGTCACCGGCAGGTCTTTCAACGGCACGGCGCGCACCGTGCCGTCCTCGAGCGTGACCAACGGGAACGGCTCCCCCCAATAGCGCTGCCGCGAGAAGAGCCAGTCGCGCAGCCGGTAGCTCACGGTCGCCTTGCCGAGGCCGCGCTCCTCGAGCCAGTCGCTGATCTTGCGCTTCGCGTCGTCGACCTCGAGGCCGTCGAGGATGCCGGAGTTGACCATGAGGCCGTCGCCGACGTAGGCCTCTTGCGAGATATCGCCGCCGCTGACGACCTCGATGATGGGTAGATCGAACTTGGTGGCGAAGTCGTAGTCGCGGGTGTCGTGGGCGGGCACGGCCATGATGGCGCCATAGCCATATTCGGCCAGGACGTAGTCGGCGACCCAGATGGGGACCTCGGCCTGGTTGACGGGGTTGACGGCGTAAGCGCCGGTGAACACGCCGGTCTTGCCACTTTCTTCGTGCATGCGTTCCTGTGCGCTGCGGCGCGACGCGGCTTCGACATATTGCGCGACGGCGCCGCGCTGGTCGGGGGTGGTGATTTCGAGGGTCAGGGAATGTTCGGGCGCGAGCACGCAGTACGTGGCGCCGAACAGCGTATCCGGGCGCGTCGTGAAGACCGTGAACTCGTTGTCCGAGCCCGCGACCTTGAACACGGCGTCGGCGCCTTCGCTGCGTCCGATCCACTCGCGCTGCATGGCCTTGATGCCCTCGGGCCAGTCGAGGTCGTCGAGGTCCTCGAGCAGGCGCTCGGCGTAGGCCGTGATCTTCAGCATCCACTGGCGCATCATGCGCTTCTCGACGGGGTCGCCGGTCTCGACGTACTTGCCGTCCTTGACCTCCTCGTTGGCCAGCACGGTGCCGAGGGCGGGGCACCAATTCACGGCGGCTTCGGCCTGGTAGGCCAGCCCGCGCTCGAAGAGGACCTCGAAGATCCACTGCGTCCGCTTGTAATACTTCGGGTCGGTGGTGTCGATCTCGCGGTCCCAGTCGTAGGAAAGGCCGAGGGCCTGGATCTGCCGGCGGAACGTGTCGCAGTTTCTACTCGTGATGACGGAGGGGTGCTCGCCGGTGCGGTCGGCGTGGCGTTCGGCGGGGAGTCCAAAGGCGTCCCAGCCCATGGGGTGCAGGACGTTGAAGCCGCGCATGCGCTTGTATCGTGCGACGATGTCCGTGGCCGTGTAGCCCTCGGGATGTCCCACGTGGAGGCCGTCGCCGCTGGGATAGGGAAACATGTCGAGTACGTAGTACTTGGGCTTGGTCTGGTCGATCTCGGCCTTGAAGGTCTTGTTCGCCAACCAATAGTCCTGCCACTTGTGCTCGATTGCCTGGTGATCGTATGTGCCCGTAGCCATTTGACACCCACCTCCGATCCACGGCTTGGTTTCGCAGTTCTTGTGGAAACTGCGAATATAGCACAAACAATCCGCCGCGCGCATGGATTGCTTGCCGGTCCCGCCACCGGTATACTTGCGGCGGAGTTGCGTCAACATCGTCCGCAATCGCGTTGAGCGAACACCATAGGAGGTATCGTGCTCAAAGGACTTGGCAATCTGGCGAATTTGCAGGGGCTCGTCAAGCAGGCGATGGAGGTGAAGGGGAAGATGGAGGAACTCAAAGAGCAGCTTGGCGATGAACAGGTCGAGGCGTCGGCCGGGGGCGGCATGGTGACGGTGGTGATGACGGGGAAGTTCGAGGTCGTGTCGCTGAGAATTGATCCCGAGATCATCGACAAGGACGACCCCGAGATGATGGAGACGCTGGTGCGTGCGGCGGTCAACGAGGCCATCCGGAACGTCCAGGAGGTGGTGAAGGGCAAGATGAAGGAACTGACCGGCGGGATCGACGTTCCGGGGCTGACCTAGTGCGCATCGTGTTCTTTGGGACCCCGGCACTCGCCGTGCCGTCACTCGAGGCCGTGGTGGCCCGGCACCAGGTGACCGCGCTGGTGTGCCAACCCGACCGGCCCCAGGGCCGCAGCAAGCGGCCGGCGCCGCCCCCTACCAAGACGTGGGCGCTCGAGCACGGGCTTCCCGTGACGCAACCGGCCAAACTGAACGACGGGACCTTCGAGGCGTGGCTGAAGGCGGAGGCGCCGGAGGTCTGCGTGGTGGTCGCGTATGGGCGGATCCTGAAGCAGCCGATCCTCGACGTGCCGGCGCACGGGTTCATCAACGTGCACGCCAGCCTGCTGCCGCGCCATCGCGGGGCCTCCCCGATTCAGACCGCCATCCGTTGCGGCGACGAAGTGACCGGCGTCACCATCATGCGCTTGGACGCGGGCATGGACACCGGAGACCGGCTGTTACAGGAGTCGACGGCCATCGCGCCGGACGACACCACGGCGTCGCTATCCGACCGGCTGGCCGTTCGAGGGGCCGACCTCCTGCTGCGGGGTCTGGACCTGATCGCGGCCGGGGAAGCCACGTTCAGGCCGCAGGACGACTCGCAGGCCACCGTGACGCGGCTCTACGAAAAGGCCGATGGGCAGATCCGTTGGGGCGCGTCGGCGCGCGAGATTCACAATCTCGTGCGCGCGGCCATTCCGTGGCCCGTGGCCCACTGCCGCTTTCAGGGCGAAGTGTGCCGCATCCACAGGACCGAAGTCGTCGATGAACCCGTCGAAGTCCCGCCGGGGACCGTCGCCACGGTCGAGCGGGACCGGGTGCTGGTGGCCGCGGGTGCCGGGCAGGTGGCGATCCTGATGCTCCAGGCGCCGGGGAAACGCGCCATGACCACCCGCGATTTCCTCAATGGGCACGCGATCAACCCCGGCGACCGCTTCGAGGACCTGTAAGCCGTGGCGGCCGACCCGGTTCGCGACGCGGCCGTGGGGGTGTTGCTGCGCGTATTCGAACATGGGGCGTTCCTCGAGCGAGCGCTGGACCGGACGCTGAGGCGGCGGAAGGTGTCGGAGCGAGGCCGCCGGTTCCTCACGCAACTGGCGTACGGGACCGTCCGCCACAAGCTGCTGTGCGACTACGTGCTCGAGGGGCTCTTGCACCAGCCGCTCGAGGAGCTGCCCGCGCCTATCCGCGCCATCCTGCGGATGGGCGTCTTCCAATCGCTGTTTTGCCGGCAAGTCACCTTCCCGTCCATGGTGCATACGAGCGTGGACCTGGCCAAACGCCGCGGCCACGCCGGCACGGCACGGCTGGTCAACGCCGTGCTCCGGCGCGCCCCCGAGGGTCTCGAGGACGTCGAGCTGCCCCCCCTCGAGGATCGCGCACGGTATCTGAGCGTCCGGTACTCGATCCCCGAGTGGCTCGTCGAGGAATGGCTGTCCGAGCACGGGGACGCCGGGGCGGAGACGCTATGTGAGGCGGCCGCGTCGGAAGCCCCGGTGACGCTCCGTACGAACACGCTGAAGACGACGCCGGAGGAACTGATGGCGGCACTCGGGAAAGCGGGGTGCGTGGCGGAAAAACGCACGCCCATCCCGGAAGAGGTCACGCTGGTTACAGGGCCTCCGCCGGCGCGCTCGAAGCTGTTCGCGCAAGGCCATTTCCTCGTTCAAGACGGGGCTTCGATGCTGCCCCCGCATCTCCTGGAACCGCAACCGGGCGAGCGGGTATTGGATGTGTGTGCCGCGCCGGGCGGCAAGACGACGCATGTCGCGCAACTGACGCAAGGCAACGCCACGGTCGTGGCGATGGACGTCCAGCCGGGCAAGCTGCGCCTGGTGAAGGAAAACGCCGAGCGGCTCGGCACACCGGGAATCGCGCTCCTGGCCGCGGACGGCGCCAAGCCGCCGCTGCGACCGGGTTTCGATCGCGTCCTGGTGGATGCGCCGTGCAGCGGCCTCGGCACGTTGCGGCGGCACCCGGACCTGAAGTGGCGTGCGGTGCCGGAAGATCGCGAGCGGCTCACGCGATGCCAGTTGGGTCTATTGCGTTCGGGCGTGGGTGTCTGCAAGAATGGCGGGGTCGTGGTGTATTCCGTGTGTACGTTCACCCGCGCGGAAACCGTCGAGGTCGTCGAGGCGGTGCTCAACGCGGGCGGCGTCGAACTCGAAGACGGTCCTGAATGGCTCAATCCGTGGAAGATCGAGACGGGGCAATACCGGGTTCTGCCCGAAAAAGGGGGCTTGGACGGATACTTCTTGACGCGGTTGCGGAAGGCGTCCTGAACCTGATCCTGTTTGTGTTTTTGTTCGCTTGGTGGTGCGTGCGTTGGTCGGCGGCGCTGGTGATCTTCGTGGCGGTGATGGGGGGCGCGGGCTACTACGTGTACAGCGAAGTGCTGCGGGGCGGCAGCCACGTCGAGGTGCCGGACGTCACCATGCGGCCCATCACGGAGGCCTCGTTCCTGCTCGCGGAGGCCCAGCTCGAGGTCGGCAAACAAAAGGAAATCGTAGACGAACGCATCCCGAAGTACTACGTCATCATGCAGCGACCCGCGGCCGGCAAGGTGGTCCGCACCGGACGCAGGGTTTTCCTGACCGTGAGCGCCGGCCGGGAACTGCTGACCCCGCCGGACCTCATCGGCAAGATGCTGGCCAACGCCGAGGACGAGCTCAAGCGGTCCCCGTTCGACTTGGGGACCGTGCCCCGTATCCCGCACTCGAGCCCGCGCGACACGGTCCTGGCGCAAGATCCCGCGCCCGCGCGTCTGGTCTCCAGCAATGCGCGCATCAGCCTGTTGGTGAGCGAGGGTCGGCCCAAGCCGGCCTTCATCATGCCGGACCTCGTGGGCAACCCGGTGCAGGCCGTGCTGCAAGCGCTGTCGCCGCTCGGGGTCAAGCCCATCCCGCAGCGGGTGGATATGCCCGGGCAGCGTTACGACGTGGTCCTCGACCAGCAACCGCCGGCGGGCACGCTGATCCGGGAAGGCGACCGGGTGATCTACAGCGTGATGCCGTCGGGATTCGTCCCGCTGCCGGACGCGCAGCACTCGTCTGAGAAGATCGTGTATACGGTGCCGAGTTCGTGGTTCGAGCGCGAGGTGCGCGTCGATACCATCGACCGGAATGACGTGCGGGCCACGTATTTTCCCCTCGAAAGGCATTACGTGAACGGGCAGCCGCCCCGCTTCGGGTCGGGCTACCGGATCGTCGTGCCGCCCTTCAAGTTCATCGACCATATGACGGTCGAGGTCTACCTGGACGGGCAGTTGGCACAGTCGTACCTGTTCGAAGGCGACAAAGACCCGGTGACCACCGAGTACAATGTGCAGTAGGGGGGAGAGGAATTCAGGAGACAGGAGACAGGAGACAGAAGACGGAAGACGGAAGACAGAAGACAGAATTCAGAAGACAGAAGACAGAATTCAGGAGACAGGAGACAGGAGACAAGGAGTGGGGAGATAGCTTGTGGAAGAGCTCAAGATCAAAGTAGCGCCGTCGATTTTGGCGAGTGATTTCAGCCGGCTGGGAGAGGAGATCCGCGCCGTGGCCGAGGCGGGGGCGGACCTGCTGCATGTGGACGTGATGGATGGGCGGTTCGCGCCGAATATCACGATCGGCATACCCGTGGTGGCCGCGATGCGGCGGCATTGCGCTATCCCGATGGACGTGCACCTGATGATCGAGGAACCGGGCCGCTACGTCGAGGACTTCGCCAACGCCGGCGCCGACGTCATCTCGTTCCACCCTGAAGCCGCCCGACACGCCCACCGGCTCATCACGCAGATCAAAGACCTCGGGTGCAAAGCGGGCGTCGTCCTCAGCCCGGCCATTACGGAAGACGACGTCGAGTACCTGGTCGACGCCGTGGATATGGTGCTCGTCATGACGGTCAACCCGGGTTTCGGGGGCCAGGCCTTCATCCCCGAGATGCTGCGCAAGATCACGAACGTCCGGGCTATGCTCGGGGACCGGGACATCGAAGTCGACGGCGGCATCGACGATACGACCGCCCCGCTGGTCATCGAGGCCGGGGCCAACGTGCTCGTGGCCGGCTCGTACGTCTTCGACAGCACCTCGTACCTCGAGGCCATCGAGACGCTGAAGAACGCCGGGGCGTAGACTGCCGCGCCGCCGGCGCAGGCAGCAACGCCGCACACAGCACCTGTCTCCGCGGACCACAGGCCGCGACCACGTCACCTTGTTGTCGCTGTCATTGCGAGGAGGGGTTCAGCCCGACGAAGCAATCCCCCCGGTAGCGGGCACCTTCACAACTCGAGGGGATTGCTTCGTCGGGCTGAACCCCTCCTCGCAATGACGCGGTGAGTGTGAGGTATTGGGCCTAGGTGTCACGTTCTCCACCGATTGCCCACCCATCGGGTGATTCGTATCGCCGGCATCTTGCCGGCTGGATCCGCGGGGTCTCGCTGGCGATGCAGCCGGCAGGATGCCGGCGGTACGCGGCCTGCGCGGCGATTACGGTCCCTGCCGCCACGCTTGACGGATGCGGTCCATTTGGAGTGCGGCGGCTCGCCGCCGCTTTCCCGCCGCCGCGCTTGACGGAAGCGGTCCATTTGGAGTGCGGCGGCTCGACGCCGCTTTCCCTGCGCCACGCTTGACGCATCCGCGGCCACCTAGTAGGGTATCAGCCTGGGCACAGCGTGAAGGCGGCCACGGCGACGAGCCTGAGCCCCAGACAAACCGCCGAGAGGGAAGCGCATGACGCGCACACAACGCACGCAGGTTTTCATAAGCTACAGTCGCAAGGACGCCGAATGCCTCGGGCGCCTCCGGGTGCACCTGGATGGGCTGGACGTCGACTACTGGGTCGACACGCGCATCGACCCGGGAAAGGACTGGCGGGCCGAGATCGACGCCGCCCTGGCCCGGGCCAAGGTGGCCGTGCTGCTCTTGAGCGGGGATTTCCTGAGATCGGAGTTCATCCGCACGGTCGAGTTGCCGGCGATCCTGGCCGCACAGGCATCCGATGGCCTGGTGACGCTGCCGGTGCACGTCCGGCCGTGCCGGTTGAAGGCGTTCCCTGAGCTCGAGCGCCTGCAGGCCGTCAACGCGCCGGCCGAGCCGATGATCGACATGAATGAGGCGGACCAGGACCGGCTCGGGATGCGGCTCGCTGACGAGATCGACAAGGTCCTTGGCCTCGGGCCGTCCGGGGCCGGACGGACGCCAAGGGCCGACAGGCCGCCGCACAACCTGCCGTTCGACTCGCTGGGGTCGCTGTTCAAGGGACGCGACGAGGCGTTGGCGGAACTGCATGAGGCGCCGGCCGGCGACGACGGCGACGCGGCGACGGCCATCGTGCAGAAACAGGCCATCTCGGGCCTGGGCGGCATCGGCAAGACGCGGCTCGCCATCGAGTATGCCTGGCGGTACGCACGCGCGTACACGGCCCTGCTCTTGTCAGGGCCGATGCGCCGGCGTCGCTGCGGGCCAGCCTGGCGGCGCTCACCGCCCCGCACGCCCTCAACCTCAACGAACAGACGGCTAGGGAGGAGGACGCGCAGGTGGCGGCCGTGCTCCGTTGGCTGGCGGACCACGACGACTGGCTCCTCGTCCTGGACAACGTGGACTCGGACGCGGCCGCGGACGCCGTCCTGCCGCTCTTGCCGCGGCTTGGCAGGGGCCGGGTGCTGATCACGACGCGCCGGGCGCGGTGGGGCGCGACGGTCAAGAGGCACACGCTGGGCAAGATCGCCCACGACCAGGCCACGCGCTTCCTCCTCGAACGCACGGACGACGACCGGCAACGGGCGCCGGACGATGAGGCCCAGGCCGGCGCGTTGGCCGACCTGCTTGACGGGCTCGCGCTCGGCCTCGAGCTGGCCGCGGCCCGCATCGCCCACGACCACCTGGCCCTCGCCGACTACCTGGGCAAGTGGGAGACCGAGCGCGAGAAGATGCTCGGGTGGAACGTCGAACGCGAGACGGGCTATCCGGACCCGATCGCCATCGCGTGGCAGTCCAGCTTCGACCAGCTCGGCCCGGCCTCGCGGGCCGTGCTCAACCTGTGCGCCTGGCTCGCACCGGACCCCATCCCCGCGGAGATGTTCGAGGAGCACGGCGATGTCGTGGCCGAGGCCGTCGAACTGCTCTCCGCCGACACGGGCGAGGACGCGCCGGACGTGGACGTGTCCGAGGCCCTGACCGACCTCGCCGCCTACTGCCTCATCACCTGGGGCGAGGAACGCACGTTCAACGTGCACCGCATGCTCCAGGAGGTCGTCCGCTCCCGCGTCCCGGAAGGGCATCGGCGCGATTGGCTCGATAAGGCCGTGGAACTCGTGGACGCCCACACGCCTTTCGATTCGGACGATGTGCGCACGTGGCCCGCTATGGACCTGGTCCGCCCGCACGCCGCCCGCATCGTATCCGAGGCCGACCAGGCCGGGATCACGGAGCCCACGGCCCGCCTCATGAACCAGCTTGGGCTGTTCCTCGAAGCCAAGGCACTGTACGCCGAAGCGGAGCCGATGTATCGCCGCACGCTGGAGATCAACGAGGCCGCGCGGGGCATGCAGGATCCCGTCGTTGCCGCCTGCCTCAACAACCTGGCCCAGTTGCTCCAGGCCACCAACCGGCTGGATGAAGGTGAGCCGCTGATGCGACGCGCACTCGAGATCGACGAGGCCGCCTTCGGAGCCGAACATCCCGAGGTCGCGACAGGACTCAACAACCTGGCCACGTTGCTGCAGGCCACCAACCGGCTGGATGAAGCCGACCCGCTGATGCGACGCGCACTCGATATCGACGAAGCCGCCTTCGGAACCGAACATCCCAAGGTCGCCATCGACCTCAACAACCTGGCCCAGTTGCTGCAGGGCACCAACCGGCTGGGTGACGCCGAGCCGCTGATGCGACGCGCACTCGATATCGACGAGGCCGCCTTCGGAACCGAACATCCCAAGGTCGCCATACGACTCAACAACTTGGCCGCGTTGCTCCACGCCACGAACCGGCTGGGTGACGCCGAGCCGCTGATGCGACGCGTAATCGAGATCTTCGAGAGAGCATACGGTCAGACCCACCCCAACGTCGCAACTGCAGTCAACAACCTGGCGCAGTTGCTCCAGGACACCAACCGGCTGGATAAAGCCGAGCCGCTGATGCGACGCGGACTCGAGATCGACGAGGCCGCCTTGGGACCCGAACATCCCGATGTCGCCAGAGACCTCAGCAACCTGGCGGGGCTGCTGAGGGCCACGGGCCGTCAGGAGGACGCCGAGCCGCTGATGCGGCGCGCGCTGGCGATCTACGAGGCGAGGCTCGGGCCGGACCACCCGGATACGGCGACGGTTCGGGGGAACCTGGACATGCTTCTGGGGGAAATGGGGCGGTAGGGCAGCGGGGAGGTTTCTGACAAGGATGCACAGGATGCACAGGATGATGAATGACGCGAGATTCCGGAGCTCTGCGTCCTTTTCTCTGCGCCTCTTGTGCCTTTTGTGACCATGATTCGACCCAAGGACACGCTTTTCGTACACGCTCATCGTTTCGTCTCTTATCATCCTGTCCATCCTGTCCATCCTTGTCCACACTCCTCTCCTTCTCCTCCTACCGGGCGCCGGCGCTACCGGGGCAGGCACCTGCCGGGTTGCGCTATACTGGCGGCGCGGTTGAAGCAGTGGAGAAGTAAGCATGACGGCAGGCGAGGAATCGACGGGGATCTACCGGAACATCACGTCGTATGGCGACGCGGGGTTCAGCAAGTACATGCGGCGGGCGTTTCTGGCGTCGGCGGGATACGACCGGGTCGACCTCGAGCGGCCGATCGTGGGCATCGTGGACACGTCGTCGGACTACAACACGTGCCACCGTCAGATGCCGGAGATCGTGGCGGCGATCAAGCGGGGTGTGTTCGAGGGCAGGGGGCTGCCCTTTGCGTTCCCGACGATCTCGCTGCACGAGATCCTGACGTCGCCGACGACGATGCTGTTCCGCAACCTGGCCGCGATGGACACGGAGGAGATGATCCGGGCCCAGCCGATGGACGCGGTGGTGCTGGTGGGCGGGTGCGACAAGACGGTCCCGGCACAGACCATGGGGGCGATTTCGGCGAACGTCCCGGCCGTGCAGGTGGTTTCGGGGGCGATGATGACGGGGTATTGGCGCGGTGAACGGCTC
>Ga0114930_10004551_pt1 | contig 11686 bp, 10 predicted proteins | sample AnhtaG_FD_87300 | JGI IMG/M metagenome (GOLD analysis project Ga0114930, IMG submission 87300) | Deep subsurface microbial communities from Anholt, Denmark to uncover new lineages of life (NeLLi) - Anholt_01485 metaG | ecosystem: Environmental > Aquatic > Marine > Oceanic > Sediment | place... | reverse complement strand
CCTCTTGGGACAAGGACTCCCAATTCGACTATCTTGCTAAATTTGGCCTCATAAAAAAAGATCGAGACCCTGAGAGTCTTATGCACCATAAGTTTTGTGTGATCGATGAAAGGATTGTGGTCACCGGAAGGCAAGTTTAACAAAAATAAATTCTTTCTCATTCCTTCCTTAATGGTGAATCTTCCTGATCACTGGCAGGACAATTTTACTGGAGCAGACAATCTAAAGTGTCTAACCTTATATCCTTCCGAAGATGATTTGAATCTCCTAAGAAAACAGTCGGGAAGAGACAAAGAATCAATATCGGCTACAGTGCGAAAAGCAGTAGATAGCTACTTTCAAAACAAAAGCTGGGGAGTAAATATATTTCCTCAAACTGTGTTAAAAGACAGATCCTGCAGGCAGTTGAGTGTCTACTTATTTGAGGAACAAATCAGCAAATTAAAGTATCTATCCTCTCAAACAAATCGTCCTGCTATCGATTTAGTAACTGAAGCGATAGGTAAATACTGGAGTTAGAGATATTTCTTTAAGGTAGTATCTCCCGGTCGAGTATTTTCATCTCCCATTTTAGAGTGTTTGCTGCTTGTCGTCCAGACCTGTTTTGCTTTTCTAGATTGATAATTCCTCTTATATTTTTCTATGAAAAAGCCTGCAGTATCATTGTAGCCAAAAAAAATATTAATTTGACACGCTCCAAACGGGCAGTATAATGACAAGGTACTGTGATTACAAAAGGAGACAAGAAGCAACGTGCTTGTTATAAAAAGAGGGCTGGAAGGTAAAGCCGCGAAGGGGGTGAGAGATGAAAACGGCGAATCCAGCTTGGGATGAAAGGTGTTCGGAGAGGAAGCGTCTGCCGGCAAAAATCTTCTAAGAAAATAGGGCAGAGGACGCTACAACAAAAGGAGGAAGTAAATGTCTCTAGGATCAAATTCACGTTTCAACTCAGTGAGTACCTGTATGAAGGGTCTACTCTACACCTTGACTGTAGGTGCTGTGGCTATCTGGGTCATGTTCGGTACCGAGGTGGGGTTCTGCGAGCAGAAGAGAGTGGTCCTTGACTGGCACAATGATGCGGCGTGGCACAAACCAGGCCAGGAGGTCTTGGGTAAAGTGGGTTTAGAGCAAATGAATATTGGGGTTCAAAGTACCTTCTATCCTGATACAAGCGCATACCAGGTCCAAATGCGTCTGGCACTGACCTCGGAAAAGGCTCCAGCCCTGTTCGATTGGTGGTTTGGTTATCGGATGAGAGATCTTATAAAGGCTGGTCTCGTTGCCGACTTGACATCCATTTGGGAAAAACACATAGCCAATGGTGAGTACGAAAGAAGCCTGATATCGAGCTTTGGCTACAATGGAAAGTTCTACGCTCTTCCTAAGATGATAAACTACTACGTTGTCCTTTACAATAGAGGTGTTTTTGCACAGTATGGACTGCAGATTCCCGAGACTTGGTCCGAATTTATTGGCTTAATGGAAGAACTGAAATCTCTCGGGATTATTCCGGTGAGTTTACCAACTGCCCAAGGATCTTGGACGAGTATGCTATGGTTTGGAGAACTGATGGTTCGATACGATCCACAGTTATACGTTGAACTAATGGATGGAAAAATAAAGTACAATGATCCAAGAGTTATCGAGGTCATGGAGATATGGAAGGACATGCTGGAGAAAGGTTATATAGGAGGGTTTGGTTTGACCCTTGACACACTTGCCAAGGCTTTTGCTCAAAACGAAGTTGGTATGACGTTCTTGGGTGATTGGTGGATACCCATAGCTGCAACTCAAGGATATGAGGATCTGGGTATGTTCATCATGCCGGGAATTACGGAGAAGGGTAAAAAATCTCTAATTATAGAAGGACGACCAACTTTGCTTGGGGCTAAATCTCCTTATCTGAAGCAAGCCTTGGAGTTTGCCGATTATGTAATGTCAGTTCCAGGATCAACACTGCTCGCCGAGGCCCAGGGTATTAATTCTGCCAACCTCAAGGTTGCTGGTAGCACAAGGCCGCCCCTTCTGAGGAAGCTGAACGATGAGGTAAGTGCCGGAAAGTATGTTCTGTACACTCGCTATTGGGAGGCGACCCCTTCGGCGGTTGTCGAAGAGGTTGTAGAACTCCTAATGAAGTTTATTCTGCATCCCGAGACACTGCGAGAGGTACTGGATGAGGCTACAAAGATAGCCGATTCTTACTGGGCCAAATAAAAATAGATTAGACAGAACCCTGCGGCAGTCTTCGCCGCAGGGTTCCCAAAGCTTCCCTAGGAAGTTGAACCTCGCAAAAGAGCCAGAACTCCATGAAGACATCCTAATATGGTGTTAATAAAGAGAAGGTCGTCAGGTAATAGGAAAATTGGGAAACTGGTAACTTCTGTTTCCCCTTATTTGTATATCATCCCATCTGTACTTCTTGTATCTATTTTCTTGCTTTACCCTGTAGTCTTCACCATCTATATCAGTTTTACGAAGTGGAATATCATTAGTGCACCCGCCTTCGTGGGCTTGAGTCAATACGTAGGCTTATTCCGAGAGTCAGCGCTCTTGAATTCGTTCCGGAATACTCTGATTTGGACCGGTGCAACTCTGCTGATACCTATTCCCCTATCATTGCTGTTAGCCGTAGGAATGTACAGAGTAGCAGGAAGGGAGGTATTCAAAGTAGCATTCTTTCTTCCTCGCGTGATGGCGCCGGCGGCGATCGCTGTTATCTGGAAATTTATCTACTCAGCACCCCGTGGTATACTGAACGAGGTCCTGGGACTTTTTGGGGCAAAGTTTCTGATGCATTCTTGGCTCCTAGAGCCACCATTGAATACCTTTGCTATGATAGGGACGGCCACATGGGCAAGTATCGGCTGGATGATGGTTATGTTTCTCATAGGCTTGGACACTATCCCAAGCGAAGTTTTGGAAGCAGGAAAACTCGATGGAGCCTCAGAAAGACAACTCCTTTGGCATGTCAAATTGCCCTTACTTAAGCCCATGACGTCAGTTGTAGTCGTCATGGGTGTTATTGCAAGTTTCACCATGTTCGACCTAATATGGGTAATGACTGGGGGCGGGCCTTTTAGATCCTCGGAGACTCTTGCTGTAACAATTTATCGCGGTGGTTTTGTCCTTTTCAAAATGGGATACAGTGCTGCTATCGCCGTGGTATTGTCAGCAATTGTGCTTGTTTTCTCTATGATATATCTGCGTCGTATTTTTCGTCATTCACTCTAGATGCTTGGAAGGAATCATATATTGAAACCGAAGATTAAAACAGGCAGGTTGCTCTTGTTGTTTCTCTTTGCTTTTCTATCGCTGGTCTGGTTAATTCCTTTAGCACTCACCGTATCAATATCCATGAAGGAAACTCAGGAGTACATGAAGAGCAGCTTGCTAGCTCCACCAAGTAACATACGATTCCTCATTCCAAACGCAACGGTAGCGTGGAACCTATCAGACTTAGGATCTAGTTTCTTAAATAGTCTTATCTATGCCCCTGTTAGTTCCAGTCTTGCGGTGATTCTGGCATCTCTAGCTGCTTACAGTCTGACCAAGCTCAAAGTAAGGGGAAAAATCTGTTTGTTCTTTTTGATATACAGCGGAACTGTCTTTCCTTTCCAAATCTACCTTATTCCTCTCTTCGTAATGTACACGCGTTTCAATATCTACGATACAAGGTTGGGAATGTTGCTTTTTTATACAGCCATATGTATTCCTTTCTGTCTATTCGTACTCCACAACTACTTCACGACCATTCCAGATACCATTATTGAAGCTGCAACCCTTGATGGCGCATCATCATTGAGACTATACTTCTCAATCATTTTTCCTATGTCGATCGCTCCTATGCTGGCTCTCATGCTCCTGCAATTCACATGGGTCTGGAATGACCTTCTCTTCGGCCTCATTCTTACCAAGTCAGTTAATACTCGACCCGTGATGGTGTCTCTTATGCAGCTTTCGGGCGAAGCGTATTCGATAGGGAGTATACCTCAACGCCTAGCTGCCGCACTAATTGTGAGTGTACCTTCATTCACTTTGTTTTTCTTGCTACGACGTTATTTCATGACGGGCTTCAGGATGTTATCGGTGGGAAAGTAACTGCAGGTTTGTTATATTCAATCAAGGTATTTTTCGTGGTCAGGATAGTGAAGGTAGTTTTTTGGCAGGAAAAAAGCTAAAGATAGGGGCCAGAAGGGGGTGAGAGATAAGAAAATAAATGGGGCATTAGTTGGGGTATTAAAGAAAGCTTCCAGAAAGAAAAGTGTCGAAAGATTGGTTTTTCTTTATAGGAGCTTTAAGAGAAAAGTGAATAGTGTCCAAATCAGTATCTGACAAGGAAGAGAGCAAAAGAGTTACCAAAAATTTGACCAAGTTTCGAATTCTACCAGGAGATTGCACTATGTCTAAGTTCTGCGTTCCGTTAGACAAGCCCAAGCCCGACAATGATAGATTCATTAACGTTTTATTGGGAAAAGAAACTATTGATAAACCGCGGATCGTAGATTATCTGCCTGACGATGCCGTCATGCGGGCGATACTTGAAGAACTGATAGGGCGAAAATGGATCTATCCCTACAGGGTGGAGGCCGTTATCAAAAAAGCAGCTACCGATGACAGACAAGCAATAGCAGCCTACTGGGATAATTACATAGAGTTTTGGTATCGCCTAGGTTACGATTACGTAAGGCTGGAAATGGGATACGACTTTGCCTTGGAACGCCGAGTCGCCAAAGATACAGCATCTGGAGGGAATAGAGCCTGGGCCGAAGAAACAAAAGGAATGATAGAGACCTGGGAGGATTTCGAGAAGTACCCCTGGCCCAAATTGGAAGAAGTCGATTTCTTTCCCTTTGAGTATGTCTCCAATCATCTTCCAGATGGGATGAAGATGATCGTTTCCCATGCAGGAGGTCCATTTGAATGGCTTACTTGGATACTTTCCCTGCAAGGGTTAAGCATTCTTTTGTACGATGATCCAAAACTTGTAGAAGCAGTTGCAAATCGAATTGGTGAGTTATTGGTACGCTTCTATGGGCACCTGTTAGACATGCCGAACATTTGCGCCGTTTTCCCTGGAGAGGATATGGGTTTTAAGACGTCTACTATGATTTCACCACAGCATCTACGTCAGTACATTCTCCCCTGGCATAAAACATTTGCTCAAATGGCTCACGCTAAGGACTTGCCTTACTTTCTACACTCCTGTGGTAACATAGAAAAAATAATGGATTCACTTATTGAGGACGTAAAAATTGACGGTAAACATTCCTTTGAAGATGTTATTATGCCAGCGGCAGTGTTTCATCGGAAATATGGTGACCGAATAGCCACCCTGGGCGGAGTAGACATGGACTATATCTCCAGGCACACCCCAGATGAAGTTCGTCGGTATGTGCGAAACCTAATTGATGACTGTGCACCGCGTGGGCGATTTGCCGTTGGTACGGGTAACTCCGTCGCAAACTACATTCCACTTGAGAATTACTTAACTATGCTCGACGAAGCATTAAAATAGTAACACGGTATAAATTTAGCCGTATATTTGGAAGGCGAAACATTGATTCCTCTTTCTAGGTGTTTTCAGAGAAAAATAAACAATGTCTAGGAGGCTATAATGACTTCGCGTGAAAGAGTCAAAATGGCAACTGATCATAAGGAAACGGATAGAATCCCAATTGACCTTGGAGCAATGCGTTCCACAGGCATTGCTACTGTTGCATACAATAGGTTGCGCAAAAAATTAGGTATAAAACAAGGGCTTGCCAGGATGTATGATTTTGTGCAGCAGCTTGCTTATCCGGAAAACGAAATTATGGATATGTTTCATATAGATGTAATAGATGCAGGGCAAGCATTCTTAAAATCAGATGATAACTGGAGAGAGTGGACGCTTGGCGATAATTTAAAATGTTTGATACCAAAGTATTTCAATGCAGAGATAGATAAAGACTCAACTGTTCTGGTCAAGGATAAGAATAACTTCGTTCTGGGTAAAAAGCCTAAAACTTCTCTGTATGTAGATCAAGTATACTGGGTGTATAAAGATCTTCCTTCAATTCCAGATATTTTTGAGGACAAGGATATAGTTAAACATATGTGGGCGATTCCATCACCTCCCTGGCATCTTGATATATTTGATGATGCACAATATAAACTGTTTATCAATGATATAAAAGAGCTATACCAAACAACAGATTATTCAATTGTGTTGGCTGTTGGATGCAATTTATTTGAGACCGGAACATTCCTAAGGGGAATGGAGAATTTCTTGTGTGATATTTATGTAGACAAAAAAGGAACCAAGAGATTACTTGATTTTCTTGTTGAAAGAAATGTTAGATTACTTGACAGAGTGCTAAAGGGTGTTGGAGAATATGTAGATATTGTCGTTTTCGGAGATGATCTTGGTTCACAAAACGGGCCTTTTGTGTCTCCAGATGTGTTTAGACAAATATTTAAGCCGGGATATAAAAAGATGTGGGATTTTGTTCATGATACCAGTAACTGCAAAGTATTTTTGCACTCATGTGGTTCTATTTATGAGTTGATTCCAGATTTAATAGATGTGGGACTCGAGATACTAAATCCAGTTCAAACAACGGCAGCAAATATGGAACCCGAGAGATTAAAAAAAGACTTCGGTAAAGACATTACCTTTTGGGGTGGAGGGTGTGATACACAGTATATTCTATCAACGGCCACATCAAAAGAAGTAAAAGAGGATGTTAGAAGAAGAATTGATATACTTGCCAAAAATGGAGGATTTGTATTTAATCAAATTCACAATATTCTTGCTGATGTTCCTCCCGAGAATGTAATTGCTATGCTGAAAGCTGCTTATGAATATGGGAATGGGGTGCACCCATATGGTTGGACAGATTAGATTGCCTAAGTCAAGTTTCTAAGTAATTGTTCTTTGAAAATCTGGCTACAATTCTTGCTTTCTCTGCCTGAGACCGAATTTTTAATGAACGGAGAAATTGATTTGGCAACTTTCCGAAGAAAGTGTACCTTCATCTTCGGGAGAGGTGTTCTTCAAGCAATTGCGAGGAGCCAAAGGCTGCCTTTTTTTAAATTGAAGGGAACGCTTCTCCCTTTCTTTTCTTCGTCTTTTCTTGTTTCTGGTTTGTTGTCTAATCTTCTCGGGTACAGTGTAACAGCTTTGTATTAGAAGTTTAGATTTCTTTTTGGAGATAGGATTCCCTTCTATATCTCTAAACTGGTAAGGCTCTGCTCTTCTTAATACGGCAATGGTGCGGTTAGCCAGAGCTGCCATAACTGGCACCAGGGCCTCTATGCGAGATTTACCTTTATAGACCATTCCCTCATAGTAAATCTTGATCGATGCAGAAATAGATGGAAATCGTTCAAAAATCCAAGAAGAGGGAGTTATACCGAGATGATCTTATCATCTCCTGGCTGAAGATGATGATTTTTCCAGACTGTATATCCTGGATTTTTCGGAGGATAAAAGGTACGAAGGTAACAGGGAGATGATCTCCAAGGACAGTAGTAAATAGTTATAATGGGAGAAGTGGTGTGCACTTTATTTGAACTGACCTGGCACCTGCCAGATGTAAGTGCTACTTTCTATTTGTGAAAATAAGCTGTGTTTAGGAGGAAGGTAATGAACAATCGGATAAAAATTGAATTACTCAACAAAGATCTTAAGCAGGGAGAGGGAATTTTAAGACTTGCCCCCACCTGGGTACCACGCACTTTCCTTGCTCCTGGAGGCAGGCTTAAACTGGATCCCCGGGATCTTTATGCTCTTGGTGCAGACAGGGGTGGCATCTGTGAGAGGTGGTTTGCCTCCACTACCAATGCTGATAATGGTCCGGGAACCCCTCCTGATGAAGGGTTGAGTTACATAGTGGTTGAGGAAGGAACTGAGATAAAAAAGGTACTACTCAAAGAAGCTGTTGAACTTATGGGAGACAGACTTTTGGGAGAAGAGGTGATAAGCCGGTATGGAGGATGGATGGTTCTCTGTAAGTTCTTTGACTACAAGGAACCCACTTTCCACCACGTTCACCAGTGCGATGAGGAGGCAGCTAAGGTTGGGAGACTGGGAAAGCCGGAGGCCTATTACTTTCCTCCCCAATTAAATATTAACGAAGGAAGTTTCCCCTACACCTTTTTTGGTCTTAAGCCAGGAACTACCAGGAAAGACATCATCCGCTGTCTTGAACGGTGGAACCAGGGAGATAACGGCATTCTGTATCACTCAAGAGCCTACAAACTGAAACCAAGAACCGGTTGGAACGTTCCGGTTGGAATTTTGCATGCTCCTGGAACACTGGTAACCTATGAGCCTCAGAGGGCAAGTGATGTTTTTGCCGTGTTTCAATCCATAGTGGAAGGAAGACCTGTCTCCTGGGATCTCTTGGTCAAGGATGTGCCTGAAGAGCACCGTCATGACCTTGATTATATTGTAGATATGCTGGATTGGGAGGCTAATCTGGACCCTGAATTTGTCAAAAATCACTATATTGAACCAAAGCCGGTGCAGCCGATAGAAGAGATGCAGAAGACGGGGTATATTGAAAACTGGATTGCCTACCACTCGAGTTATTTCAGTGCCAAGGAACTAACCGTTTTTCCAGGTAAGACTGTAACCATCAAAGGTCGTGCAGGCTATGGTCTGGTTGCAGTTCAGGGTCGGGGAAAAGTGGGGAATATGGAAGTAGAGAGTCCTACTCTTATTCGTTTTGGAGAGCTTACAAACGATGAGCTTTTTGTAACTAAAGAGGCTGCCGGAGAGGTAAAGATTACCAATCTCAGCAGCCGTGAGGACCTGGTCCTGTTGAAACATTTTGGGCCGGGTAACCCTGATCTTTCCCTTGCCTGAAGGAATAAGAGGCAGAGATAATGCTGAATGACTATTTCAAAAGCTTCGATGAAATCCAAGGACAATGCTAGGAGAGTTGTGAAAAAGTAGTTTTTTGTAGAGATTTGATTTATAAAACCCACTTCATAAAAGATCCGATTTATCGAACCCCTATTATACCTGGGTTTTTACCACCCTCCTAGATCCATTGCTTTTTAGGCGTATTTCCTCACTCAAACAAATAGTCTCTGAAACCGAATGGGAGCAGGTAAGACTTTGTACTCTGGACTTCTCCCACCTGATATTTGACCGGAACGAATTTCAACTTCAAATCTCAACTAAAAGCGGAATGCAGAACATTCGACCCCCCACCCCAAAACTCTATAGGTAAAGGAATAAAGAACAGTAACTTTTTTAAAAACCGGCGTCTCTGTAGTTTCCATTCAAGTTCGAAAATCCGCATTTCGCTTTTGTTAATCTCCTCGTAAATCTCATCTAACGGTGTCTTTCTCCTTGATTGAGCTTTCTTCATTTTTTGAGGTGTATATAAAATCTTTTTCTCTTATTCAGTTCTATCCGGTCGCATCCCTGCCTCCTATGCAGCCTTCCTTCTTTTGACTTAGTTTAGAGCTATCTGTTTCCAATTCTCCCTTGGCTCGCCATTTGATTATTGGTTTATAACCGGCTGGTAGTTCATAGATTTCGCATTTAAATCCGTCAGGGCGCTGTTCTGTGATCTTATACCATGGTCTATCAACAGCAGCGCCGACCTCCGGGATAGCTCTAGCCCTATCAAATAGCGGCGTCAAATTGGGGCGACGCTTAAAAGTCTTTGGGTAAAATACTTCTATTTCGATCTTTCTATTGGCGGAATAAGGTAAGGGCTGAACTCCCTCTAAGGTTATCATTTTACCAGGTCCTCCGAGTTTATGTTTTCTACCAATAAGTCCGACAATAATGAGTAAGGACCCGATCCCAAAAAGTGAATACCATTGCCATTTAGGATGACCTGCAAGAATTATGTAAATTCCAACAAGAAACGATCCAATTGAGCAAATTGACGCTATTTTTTGAAACATGTTCTAGCAAACACTTCCGGTCGAAAATGCGCTATATGGAGTTATTTTTATCAGAAAAAATAGGTATGAAAAAAGAGTTCCAAAGATAAATTTAGCAAGATAGCGTTATTAGTCAATCTTCTTGCAAAATCCATTGAAACCCCTTATAATTCTACATTAGAGAGACTCGCACCTTAAAAATCTTACCTTTAGTACCTACGTTCAAACCAGCCTAGATTTCCTCAGAAAATGGAATATTAAAGGTAAAAAGGCGAAACAGAGAATAAAAAATTTGAGGTTCTCCAATTGTGTTAGTGGTGGTCTTTATGCAGAAGACGACAGATAGGTAATTGTCTTAGCAACATGGGAGTGACTACCGCACTTTCCCCAGCCAGCAATATGGCAATAGGTTTTACTAGACTAGCTGCTGCTTTACTACTTGCTTAGACGGTTTCGGAAGACACAGGTAGATCCAGTTTCATTTCGCCCTCTTTTTCCGGGCCATCCAGAAATTAACTCCAGCCCCAATCCAGAGAATGATGGAGCTATAGGGAGCCCAACTGCAGAGGGCATCATATCCCAACACACAGAGCTTGTCTCCTCCGACGGAAGTAGGGATCAAGACAACAAATCCCAGGATAAGCAGGATCGAGGCTAACCATAATCTCATTTCTCTCACCTCCTCATGGGTTATTCGGCGTAGCCATGGCGACTACTCATTGATATCTGACTGTCCCAGATATTGCTCCAATTTTTGAGTGTAGGTGATAGCGTCACATACATATATACCCACTGAACCTACCATTTATCCAAGAATTCCCTGAGGGTGTCCTCTGGAGATAAATTAAAACAAATCTCAGCGCTTGTCAATCTGTTTGGAGGGGGGTGTGGTGGAGATTTTCGTTTCAAAGTTTGTTTTCGGTTTTATCCGATTGGACTATTGGCTGGTAGGGGGTTTGGGTTTGAACACATAATACCCTTGGCACATTCCAAGTTTCGAGTGTAACAAAGAATTTGGGTGAGAGCATAAGTCTGTATTGTACATCATTGCGATATGATAAACGCATAAACTAATTGTATGGTTATTGTGACTAGGGACAGGACAGCTACGATTATAGATGCGATTTCTTTGTACTTGTCAGCTTTCTGCTTGGTAGGAGGCATCTTGGGTGATGCAGGCTTTGGTTCTTTTCTGGTTTCCCAAAAAAGATAAGGTACTCCCAGGAAAACAAGCATACTGCCTATCGCCGTTAGCAAAAGCACGAAAACCTTTGATATGGTAACGACTACTGAATACGATGAGGGAGAGTATATTAAGAATACATAAAGAATAAGCGCAGGTATAAGAAGAACGGAACCGGCCCCCCAATACTTTAACCCTTTATTTTTCCAAAGATTGCCTAGCTCCACCAGTGTCCCTAACAGCGCTAATCCCACAAAAGCCCAGCCAGCGATAATAAATGGTATTCGCCATCCACCAACTATATTGAAATAACCGGGCGTATAAAAGAATAGAATACCCCAGAACCACAGAGTTGCTGCAACCGCGAAGCCAAAGAATGGAGGATTCACTCTTTTCTTCTGTGTTGTTCCATTATCCTTCAATTTACTCTTCCGTTTGTTACCGTCATTCATCCAAAAACTCTCTAATTGCATTTTCTAGGGATACATTAACCCAAATCTCAGCACTTGTCAATCTGGTTTTGGAGGGGTTCACAGAATCATTGTTTCTCAATAATGGCGATATAAAAAGGTCCACCCGAATCTAGGAGAATCTTGATCTTCCAGTCGGTCTCCT
>Ga0114930_10004547_pt1 | contig 11693 bp, 3 predicted proteins | sample AnhtaG_FD_87300 | JGI IMG/M metagenome (GOLD analysis project Ga0114930, IMG submission 87300) | Deep subsurface microbial communities from Anholt, Denmark to uncover new lineages of life (NeLLi) - Anholt_01485 metaG | ecosystem: Environmental > Aquatic > Marine > Oceanic > Sediment | place... | reverse complement strand
TTTGCCTCAGAACTAATCAAATCCGTTTAATACTGCAAATACCATTAAATTTCACCTTCCGAAGACATAACACATAACGCTTATAATTTATAATATTCAAGGACGTGAAGTTGCAAGGCTTGTAGATGGTTATGTAGGCGCAGGTTACCACAGCGTAAACTGGGACGCAAGTAATGCTGCAAGCGGCATTTATATCTACAGACTCCAGTCCCGACTTTCGGGATTCAGCGCTACGAAACGAATGCTGTATATCAAGTAGGAATTTGATTTATCAAATTCTGTCAGAGAAAAACAAATGCACAGACAGGAATGTCTATGCTACTAAAAATTAGGAATTTGATTTATAAAATTCTAAAAGTTTGTTGGTGAAAACACCAACACACAACATGAAAATTATAAAAGGCAGGATTGAGCTTTGCTTCGGTCCCGCCTTTTTATTTTACATTTTGCATTTTGCATTTCAAAATACCCGTATATTCATGTCCTGGAAAATGCTGTCTCGCAATTTTTTCGCCCAATTTACCATTAATTCTTTCTGGAGTTTGGCTAAATCTACACCGGATAACTGGCTCATCCTATTTTCTTTTCTTGTAGGAATGAACATTATGCCGTCGCTCCGGCTGCTCGAGGCTTCTATATTGTCGACAAACGCAAGCGTTCCATCTGAAACATCGATAAGTTTTATGGCTACTTCAATATCTATTGCAGTTTTTGGCAGTCCGAAAAAATAGGGTATAATAATTCCACGACCACGTTCAATTTTATATTTGACGACTTCACCGTAAACCACGTAGTCCACTCCAAGCCGTTTACCGAGTTTCACCATATCTCTCAGAACAACCTTTTGATTTTGCCTGATTCCTTCACTTGCTGTGATTGCGCGCACTTCAGCTTGTGGTGTAAGCACAAAGTAATCATTATAATCAAAAACAGACCTGAAAGCATTAACCAGAGGTTCACTGAAGCCGCCAAAGTTTCTTGTGTTGAAATCTAACACTGCGATTTTGCTTATCTGGGAGAGATACTGGAGTGTGCGGCTTCCTTCAACTCTGTTATATGCAAGTTCCTCGATAAGTTCCTCGCCTACATTATTAATGTCCACCGCCCGTTTAACCTTTCCATCCTCACTTTCGGCAAATGTTATAATATTTTCATCTACCCTTGCTCTTTCAATTTGAGGGTTGGTATGAATATAGTAAAAGTACCGGAAATCGTCTCTGCTGATTTGATAACGTCTCTGTAAAACATCAAAACCGGCTGCTAAATTTTGTGGAAGGAACGATTCATCTATTCCATCCGAGAAGAGAATAACCCTTTGAAGGTGCTGCCTGTTGTAATCGCTTTTTCTAAAGGATTCTAACTGTCTGTAGGCTTCCGCCATAGCCCCCTCAAGTTGTTCACGCCATCGCAATGTTTCACCGCCTGTTTCCAGTCTGTCCGCCGTAACATTCATATCATCGGGTACATCCCTTACGGAGTTTTTTATTTCCTCTTTTTTTGATGCATCGATGTTTTGCCATGAAAGGGTCGTAACTTCGTCATTATAGGATATTAATGCTATATTGGACCTATCCGGTATACTGTCTATGAGCGTCTGAATAAATTCTATAATCCCTTTTAAAACTGGTTCACCTTTTCGTCCTACTCCTATGCCACGACCAAGCATGGAAGGCGAGCCGTCAATAATAAACACGGTATCCCTTATCGGTCTTCTCGGTAACGAATAGAGCACACCTTCCCGACGAATGAAGGGCTTGCGTCCTGGCTCTAACGCCGGCTCATCTTCGGGATTAATCGGTGGTGCGGGCGGCGCTCTTCTGCGTCTTCCAATTATGTTATTCATACGGACGTCCAGAAAAATCCCCATACCGGGCCTTATTTCACCAAGTGGAATATCTGCACCAAGTTTTATATCAACTCCCGGTCGCTGATAAAATGTCACGCCGGCAGCAATATTACCTAAACTTTTTCCTTCACCGGTTTTAACAAGCACATTTTGTGAAAAGTATTCACCGAATACTGTTGTACCAAAAGGAAAATTACGGGATAATCCGAACCCTATATGGAACTGGCTCGATTGAATTAAACTGCCATTCGGTGTGATACCATATATTCCGTTAAGGACATTGTACCAGAATGTTTGCTGGGAATCGGAAATTTCCGGGATGCGTCCGCCGGCATGATAATAACCACCGTTAACTTTTGCAGTCCAATTTCTCCAGTTAAAATCCGCATACATTGCTGCGCCGAAACTCGCCTTCTCGGAAGAAAATTCCCTTATCAATCTATTACCCTCGCCAAAGCCCGAAGGAAAAGAGCAATATGCTTCCGCCGACCAGTTGAATTCCGCTTCTTCTACATTCGGCACTGCGAGGCGAACACCAACACGTGTATCCCCCGCACCGTAACGATATGTGCCGTCTATCCGGTCCATAAAGGATACGCCCGAAACATTGACCTCCCAATTATTATTCCACGCATATCTCAGTGACCATCTCAAATCACCAATTTTGCCCTGTTCTTGATAGTGTAATGTATCCAGACCGTCTAAGGGGACACGAAAAGGATGATCAGTAGTCAAATACGCTGAACTTAAGCGAAAGTCGAACGTCTTTCTGCTTGCTAAAAGGGCGGATTTAACTCTATAGTAATCTACTCCGCCAACCTGCGCTTCAGCAATATTTAAACCGAATACTATTCCGGCTAACAGCAGTAACATTATTTTTTTCATATCTTTTCCAATGCAGTAAATAAATCCGTCAAAAAGGTTTCTGAAGAGGTATCTACTTTAGTAAATGGGTCAAGAAAATTCTTCAATTGATAGAAAGATTCCATAAACCTGCCTGAATAATAATAGCATAATGCAATAATCTTTCGCACTTTCCTTGAAGTTACGGAAGAATCATGACTAAAAACATATTCATCCGTTCCACGGATATTAAACTCAGCAGAATCGATCCTGGCAATCGTATTGAATACACGGATAGCCTGGTCATATTCATTTTTCTCAAAAGCCGCTATTGAATATCCAACCATAGCGTCTGTAAAACTGGAATCGGCGCCAATTGCAATGGAAAAGTTTGAAAGAGATAAAATGAGTTTGTGCGTTTTGAAATATGACCAGCCAAGACCGTTATAAATATCCAACAATGCACTGTCTTTTTCACGCGCCTCAATAAACAGATTGATTGCATTTTGGTACTGCGCTTTTTCATATTTTGCCCACGCTTGATTAATCAACTGCTGCGCCCCAACCGGATCCTTAGGAGGCGGGCTTAAACCCAGATTACTGCCCCCACACGAAGCTATAATCGACAATATTAATAATAATGAGGCTATATTTGTATAATATTTCATGCTTTGATTCATAAGTCTCCGACAAAGTAATAAATATTTCGATACAGTGATTTATGAACTGAATAATTCATCCCACTTAGCGGGGTATAATTAATGAATACATCAGCATAAATAATATGACAAGTAAATTGCAAGAATTCTTAGTTTTTAACAATACATTATAGGTAAATGATAGTCAATTTAGCACAATGAATTTAACTTTGGTAAATTTTTTGTTAGATGCTGAAACAAGTTCAGCATGACAGAGGTCACACCTGTCATTCCGTCCCGCTGAGCGGGATTCGGAATCTTTATTGTATTATTACCAAAGTTCTCACAATGAATTTATATGTCATTCCCGCGAAAGCGGGAATCCAGAAATTATAGCTAATTTCACTTTGCTTAGAAATATGTCATAAGAAACACTTAATATCTTCCGGAAAAGATGAACAAAACATAGGTAGTGCGTATACCTGGATTCCCGCTTTCGCGGGAATGACATATTTGAAAATTAACCGGAAAATTTTCCTTATTTTATCAATGCCATTTTTAGCACTTTACTGAAGTGACCGGTTTTAAATATATAAACATAAACGCCTGTTGAGACTTGTATACCCATATCGTTACGGCTGTCCCATTCCACCGTATAGATTCCTGCGGGCTGACTTTGATTGACAAGCGTTCTTACCTTCTGACCGGCTATATTATAGATAGTCAATGTGACGTTATCATCCTTTGGGAGCCGGTATCGAATTTTCGTTGCCGGGTTAAAGGGATTAGGATAATTCTGGAACAACATATACGTTTCCGGTTCTGGAACAACTTCACGTTTAAAGGGAATTTCAACGGTTTGTGAAATATTACCGGCCCTGTCCGTAACTGAAAAGAATAACGTAAAACTACCGGACTGTTCAAAGTTTTCAACGGTAATTTCATACATATCGTTATCCAAATTTACAACCGTATTGTTATACTCTCTGGAATCGATCTCCGTTTGAAATGATTCTATACCGCTTTCATTTTCAAAAATACGCATGTTAAACCGAACATTTTCCGCATCAAACGAATCAATAGAAAACACTTCCGGGGCATGTATATCAGCCGCAACAAAATACAGTCCAAACCGGTTTATTTCAGCTCGAATAATTTGATTTTCCGGATCGAAATGATTAGAGATAAATTGAATACCTGAAGTGTTCTCATGCGCATAATAAATACCATACTTTTGCAATTCATCCGGAGGCAGTCCTAAATACCGATAGTCAAAAGACAGATTCCCGTTTTTCAGCATAGTATCTTCATCCATGCCTCCGCCAATATAATAGCTTTGAACAGGTTCTTCGAGTGTTTCAGGAAAATCTTTATCCTGAATTAACCATCTGAAATATTTCTGCCGCTCATCAGGCATAACAATTATCTTTTTATCTTTTTGCACAAAATTTGCCGGAAACGAAAGATTTATCCACCGGTCACTATATTTATAACCTTCTGCTTTTGACAACAGCCCTAATGTAAACGTTGTGCTGTCTTTTATGGTGCTGCCAAAGTTGTCAGCGGCAACTGCAAGGACTTTTACGGTGCCGGTCTGCTCCGCTTCAAATATATAATCAGCTTTCCAGATAAATTCATTTCCAATTTTATGGACATCGATATTGACCGTTTGCCCGTTTATTTCCAGACTCACCGCAGGAGTACCGACAAGCGTATCGGTGGCAAATACTACAATATCGATATAATCGGCAGATACGGGATTAGAAACTATTTTAAGTTCGAGTGTTGCAGACGATTTAACATATACTCGCATTGTATCGCTGTCACTGTTTCCTTCCGGATCAATAGCCGTTAATATTATGAATTCAACACCTACAAATCCCTGCCGGGCAGTCAATATTAACAAATGGTTTGCCCCTCTCTCCAGATTTTCTTCAACTGCCAAAATATTAAAACTTTGAATCTCCCATAATAACAAATCATCCGGTGTATCAGCGTCAAATACATATTTATTTAAATTAATTGCCTCACTCGTATCACCTGTAACAAATTCTACATCAGGTAAATGCCCTAAAATTGGTTCTTTCCCAAATGTTACCGTTACGGTCATCGGGTCGCTTTCGGAAAGACCGTTAACTATATTAGTTGCAGTAAATGTAAAGCTCCTGCTTCCTTTGAAATCCTGGTCGATAACCGTAAATGTAGCCACTTTAGTCGAGGGATTAATTGAGACATTAACCTTTGCATCTTCAGATGGAGTAACAGACCACTGTATATTGCTTCGGTCACTTAATGGAAAAATGAACACATAATCATCGAGGTCGAGTGTACCCGGTCTATTTTTTGTTATTTCTATATCCGGTATATCCGACACAATCGGTTCTCCGGGTGAGATCGGCTGAATAATCATTGGGTGTGTATCGATGTTATTCTCAGGGTCCTTGACGGTGAACGTTACTATTTCCTGCCCCGTAAAGGCTTCGTTCGGTGATGCAATTATTACCGTATGCGGTGATGAACTTCCGATATTAATAGTTATATTTTGATTGCCCGAAACGCTCCATGTTAGATTCTCTTTTGGGGTATCATTATCGATTACATAATCATCGAGTGTTAGGGCGGTATCCCCTCCTACAGGGATATAAAGAAGTTCTGGGAGACCGTATATGAGGGGGCGACCGTTATCAAAAACCAAAACCTTCGCCGTATCTCGTGCGGATACTCCTGCACGGTCTGTTACAGTAAATATCACATTATCAATACAATGCATTCTTGCAGTAACAACAAAATGCGCTACATGATCAGCACCGATATTGACACTCAACCGACTGCCTGAAGCAGACCAGATCAAATCCGATACCAAATCATCATCGTCGATGACGTAATCATCCAAATCAACATATCGGACTGTGGTAACTACATTCGACGAGTAAATCACTGTATCAGGCAGAGGGGTAATAAATACCGGTGGTTTTGGTCCAATAGTAACATTCATAGTATCAAATGTGGCAGAAGAAGGATTTATGTCATACGCTCTGAAAATTATTGTTTCCGTTCCGGTAAAACCGGATCTGCCCGAAATTGTCAGGCGTGTGGTGTTTATATCCATAAATACCGTTACATTTAGTTCACCGGTCCAGGTATAACTAATCGTTCCAATCGGAGAATCAACATCGTACGTATAATCATTAAGCACAATGCTTGAATCTACCTGACCGGGCAGGACATGCAAATCCGGCAGACCACTGATTACCGGGGGATCATTAATGGGCAGAATCGTTACACCAACTTGCAGCGAGCCGGTGGCGCCCTTGGGGTCGGTAATTATGAAAACAACTTCGCCGGATCCAAAATAATCTTTTGCTCCCTGTATCGATAACGTGCGTGTAACGCTGTCATCAATTGCAACTATGATATTCTCATTTGTAGAATAGCCGCTCCAGGACAGGGTTGTGGAATCATCGTCGCTGTCGTGAGCCAGCGTGTCAAGGAACATAGTATATACTTCATCTTCATTAAAAATTACGGGATCAGGTATATTGTTTTTAAATTCGGGAAAATATGTAACATATACCCGCATAGTCTCGGAATCACTTGGTCCCTGCGGGTCACTGACGTTAAATACAAAATCCCGAAAACCGGTAAATTCCCCAATCGCTCTAAAAGTAACCTCATGCGTGTTCGGGTTAATTGTTACTATCACACTATCCTGCGTTCCACTAACGGACCAGCCAAGGTTAAGGGAATCCTCAGGCGGACTATACAGAAAGTCATCGAGGTCAAAATAATTTGCTAAGGTTTGACCGGGCTCCATTAATACATCGGGTATTCCTTGAAGGTTTACGCCTAAAACTCCAACTGTAGCACTCCCACGTACGTCAAATCTTCGTGAAGTTAAATTAAGAAAGTGCATTCTGGTATCGCGGTGGTTTCCCCGGTCATAGTCAATGGTAATCTCACTGCCTCCGGTGACGCCTATAGCCTTGAGAGCAAAACGCCCTATTCTTCCGGTTTCCTTGATTGTACTGCCAGATGGCATCTGTGAATAGATGCTTATTTGATAACCGGGAATTGCATTAGGCTCCTCAACCATATTACCCGTGTGGTTTGAGAAAGCTGAAAAACCGCCGGTTACAATAAATGGCAGGATATTAGGAGTTTGATCCTGATCAATTATCTCAAAGAAGTTTTCATCGAATGTAATAAACGTGGATATTCCCGTAATCGCGGTAGACTTAACATCAAACCACACATCAATATAAAACGTCTCGCCGATCCGAACGTCAAAAGCTGAAATTCCTGAAGGTATTGGATTAAATGCTCCATTGTTGCTTTTATTCAGAAATATTTTACACTGCGCATAAGAGTTGAGAGGCAGAAGCGATATGAATATTGCAATGGCGCCAAAAATTAAAAGCGGTATGTAACTGCGCAATGATTTCATTAGTTATTAATTGCGTCCCCTGGTGGTTTCTTCTTCTATTAGCAAAACGATACTATAATTCGTAAAGTTTTTTGCAAAAGCTATGCCACTATTGTATTTTGATCTCATGAAAAGTAAAAGAATCAACATGTCTTTGCACCAAATTAGTGATTACTATGTGTTTTAGCTTTAAATTGCATCTTTAATCATATGTTTTTTCATGATTTGTTTACAGCCCCGAACAATAATATGCATTTCCGGCGTATATATGCTCAATAAACAGGTATTTTTTTCCTGTTGTATGTACAGAAATTACCAAAAAAAAGCTACAATCTCCATCAATTTACCACACCACCGATCAAGCCAAAAAGTTCCATTTTTATCTTTAACGGCATGTATGGATGAGAGAAATTGTAGCAATCGTTTAATTCTGTGCTGTAAATTAAATATTTAACTCAGCAAAATTCTCCTTATATTGTGTTGTTCTGGAATAATATGCAAAAAGCCGCCCTATTAGAAGAGGCGGCTTTTTGCGCTTTTTTTATAATGTTACTTGATAAATAACATTTTCATTGTCTTGCTGAATTCCGGTGTTACGAGACGGTAGAGGTACACGCCGCTTGCAACGGGATATCCGAACTGATTCCTGCCGTTCCATGTAACTACCTTGTACCCGGCTTTCAGATCACCATTCACAAGTGTAGCAATTTCCTGACCAAGCATATTGTATATCTTCAATGTAACATGAGAAGCTTTCGGGAGTTCAAACCGGATCTTGGTTTCCGGGTTAAACGGGTTAGGATAGTTCGGTGATAAACTATACTCACCGGGAACCTGTACAACATCGCCGAGTCTTCTGATCTCCGCTTCACTGTTAGCAATCTTGACTTTCATCAGCGCTATATCCGGATGAATATCATCGGCGAGTGAGAGGAAAGTGAGATTTGCTATAGTACCGCTGCCTGATACCCGTTCACCATTGTTTCCTAACAGCGAACCGAAAATCAGAGTTCCATTATCGGATTGCCTGTTAAAGAAGATAGTTTCGGCACTTCCCGGTCTGGTCTTGAGAAAATCGCCTTCCCTGATCGCATCCTCTTCCACTAATGTTATTTTATTGTGATCATATTCGAGTGTAAATACAAATCCAAGCAGGTCGTCAACATCTTCAGCTAATACGGATACTACGAATTCCTGGTCTGCAAATACAACTTCAGGAACGCCGTTAAAGGCGATCTTAGCCGCGCTGTTCTGTCCACCGCTCACTTTATTTCCATATGGCGGGATTCCTTCACGATCGAAGTTAGCACTTGCTATAAAAAGGTCTTCTTCCGATATGACACCGTTACCGTCAATATCGCCAATTGCATAAGGATGGTCGCCCGTAACGACAAGACCATAATTGGTAGTCAGGAAGTTTATGTCGTCGCCATCTACAATGCCATCCTGATAAGCGACTAGGTTACCAGAAGAGACGTCTCCACCTTTCAATTCGCCGAGGTCTGTCGGACCGTCGTTATCATACGTCGGATTGATATCTACAAGTATGTCTTCCGGGAGTACTGTCACTGACTCATACTGACCGGAGAGGTATCCACCGGTTTTGGCAACAAGATAGTATGTGCCGGTAGGAATCTTCATCAATTCATAGAACCCGTCCCTGTCGGTTACAACTTGTAATCCGTTTACACCGGCATAGTCTGGATCGTCATTGACACTATTAAAATAAGAGTTGTCGATCGGGTTAAGACTGCCAATCTTGCGGAGTTCCAGAGTAATTACCTTCGAGAAGTTATCGCGACCCTGTAACGGGATCCGACCCATGATGCGTCCAAGCGGATTATGCAATACGATTATTGCAGGAGTCGGCACCGGGATCGTTCTTGACGCTCCTTGACTCGTTAAGCGTGGGAACCTGTCTCCGGTATTAGAAAAGAGCACCTCGCTTGTCAACGTTCCCGTAGAATCGTTATCTTTTGCAATTACTTCAAAATACGTGAGTAACGTATCAGGTGCTGTGCCTCCAGGTTGATAATATTTCATGAAGTTCAGTTCAATCTTGTCGCCGTTAACAATAGAAGTATTTTCAAGTGGAGCCACACCTCCAAAGAAGTCAGTCACACTATACTTAAATGGCTCTTCCGGGTCGACAATCTCAAAGAGCGATGTATCGATGTCAAGATAGAATGCAACCTGCTGCACGTTTACGTTCTTCGTGTCAAGCCAGACATCAAACCGAACACTGTCGCCCTTATTGGTAGTCACAACATCAGGAACTATACGCAGATCCCAATTAGGGAGGTCTGCTGCTGCTCTTTCGCGACCGGTTATCATCACTTTACCAGGGGCAGCGTATTCTACTGTTAGGGCAGTGCTAAATACATTATTTCCGTCCTCTGTAATATATGCAATAATATAGTAGCTGCCATTATCAGCAAGAGCGTCCATGGACGCCATGTTACCTGAGTACCAGTTCAAATAGTCGTCATCGGTAGTTAAATCATAAACGCCGGCAACTAAACCAGTAGTACTGTTCATCAGCCATGTAGTGAGACCCTCATCTGCTAGGTATTCATCATAATCATTCAATGCAGGATCCAATTTTGAGATAAACATTTGGATATATTCGTCATCGTCAAGGTCGAAGGCGTTAAAATTGACCCGAAATACCTGACCATTGTCAATCGTTATCTGGGATACGCCTGCACTTTTACCAACGCCTATTCCCGGGTTGAATAAGAACTCTACCTTGGGATAATGCGTGAACTTAACTGTACCGGGAGATTCGGCAAGGGTTGTATCCTTATCGTCCTTAATCAACGCGTAAAATACATAAGTAGTATCCGCGACAGGCATATTTGCGCTTGAAACTTTTATTAAATCCCAAACATACTGGTCATCTGAGATTTCATTGTCCTGTTCGTTAATAGTAAATCCTCCGGTTACGTCTTTACGTGTAACGCTTGCCATCAATTCTGAAGCAACCGTGTAACTCGAATCTGCATCTTCCAGATAAATCGCAATCAATGCTTCGTCGTCGATATCTTTATCGCCGGTGGACGACCAGTTAATTGTTATCATTTGCTGATCTGCGGTATTAATGCTGTCCGCTCCCACAATTGGTCTGTCTAATCCGATACTCGGCGCATGCTTCACGGTCAGGATTTTGGCGCTTCTTGCTAAGTTCGCATTTTTGTCGTCATACGCCACGACATATACATAGTAGTCACCTTTAGGGGCATAGCTTTGTAAAATTGAATCAATAGTACTGTATTCAACAATTTCAAATGTAAATAGGGTATCGCTGCGGTTCAATGCGCCTGTTTCGCCCTGCTTAGGGGATATCAGAATACTATTTTCTCCGAACGAGACCGGAGTGCCAGCCGTAAAGTTGTCTTTCGTCAGCGCTGGGTTTTCATCCAGGAAAATCCACACGGGAACATCCTCTTCGATATCATCAACGTCAACAACCGCGAACTCTAAATTCAAGGATTCAACTTCCTCCGGAGGGCCAGAATTCAGGGTCGTGTCGAAGGCGCTCGGAGTTATATACGTGCCTGTCACTAATGGATCAACTACCGGATGATGTATTACCACAAAGCTTTCACTCACAGCGTATACCGTATCATTACCAGAATCCGCTACATAAATAAATACTGAATCGCCCTCATCATACTCATTGTATATGTCTACATGTGAATCATATTGCACTATTGTACCTCCCACACCAACCACAACTGTCGTATCTTGCATTTTACCCATAGTTGAGTCCATCGACAGAAAGCCAGGGTTTTTTGCTGTATAGAAACGCCAGCCTATACCTACTAATTGGTTTTTACCTTGAAGGTCGACACTAAAGTCCATTGTTAGACCGGCTAATTCAGTCGTGTCGGGAAGCGCATGGAACGTTGCGGTTGGCACTTGACCAAATGCACTGGTACCG
>Ga0114930_10004545_pt1 | contig 11694 bp, 12 predicted proteins | sample AnhtaG_FD_87300 | JGI IMG/M metagenome (GOLD analysis project Ga0114930, IMG submission 87300) | Deep subsurface microbial communities from Anholt, Denmark to uncover new lineages of life (NeLLi) - Anholt_01485 metaG | ecosystem: Environmental > Aquatic > Marine > Oceanic > Sediment | place... | reverse complement strand
CGTATCTACATGATCGGCGAGTCAGAACCGATCAGCAAGATGACCGTCCTAAGCAGCGTGATCGTGGAAAAAGTAGCGGATATGGTCATGTTGGTGCTCGCGCTGGCAATGCTGGGCTTGTGGCCGACTCAAGCCGCCGTTGCATTTCCATCCTGGATGCGCAAATCGTTGTTGGGCCTGGGATTCACAGCAGTGGCTGGCCTGAGTATCCTGGCGTTGTGCGCACATTACGGAGAGCGACTATGGCGACTTGGGCACAGGGCGCTGCAACCGCTTCCTGCACAAGTGCGTGCAAGAGCGGATGCCTGGGTGCGATCTGGACTGAGCGGCTTCGGAGTGCTGCGCCACTGGCAGGTAAACGTGCAAGTATGGGGGTGGTCATTGGTCATTTGGTGCCTGGCCACCCTTAGTCATTACTTTGTGTTCGTTGCGATGGGGCTCTCTTTATCCATATACGCGGCGCTCTTTCTCCTCACTGTCATTCTGGTCGGCGTTACGGTACCGACGCCGGGCAAGCTGGGGGTGTTTCATTATCTGTGCGTCCTGACCCTTTCGCTGTTCAATGTTGGCCGCGATGCAGCCTTCAGCTACGGCATCGTGATGCACCTGGTTGCCTTTGCGCCTGTAACGATACTGGGGTTAGCGTTTCTCTGGGGAGAGAATTGGAGACTCTGGTGCCATCGAGAGGCCCAATGACGAATTATCCACTGACTGCCCTGGAAAGCATGTGGTTCTATGAGATCATTGCCGCGAACCTCAAGGTCACCGCGCGTGACCTTGTCTTGGATATCGGGTGCGGCGGTGGTTATACCTGCTTCAAGTTTGCCGAGCGAGCCCGACGCGTAGTCGGGGTTGACATCAGCGCACCGTTGATCCAGTATCTCATCGCGTTCAATAGGAAGCATAACATCGATTTTCTGTTATCTGATGTGTGCTCAGAAGCCTTCATCTCACAACATACAGGTTGCTTTTCGAGGGTTTGTTCATCTGATGTCCTGGAACACGTGGATGATCCCGCCCGTTTCGTATTGGCCATTTCAAGGGTCCTGTCTGAGAAGGCAAGAGCCGTGCTTACATTTCCAAATCACACAGGACATGGGCGGCATCGCTTTCAGACAGTTAGTGAGATAGAGGATTTGTTCGCTCAGGCCGGCCTGAGGGCGGACGTGTGCTCGATCAAAATGATCAGCGTCTACAAGAATGTCTGGGATATCTACTCTCTTGGACGCAAGATCTACAAGTGTGTGACTGGCCAAAAGCCGGATCGTGCTTACAAGCCGTCGGAGGATGTCTTTCATCACTATTCCCTCTTTGAGCAAATGATGCACCCCCGATGGTATCACTACGTAGCAAAAGGTGTAATGGCGTTGTTGATATCTGTATCAAAACTGGGTCCACTTTATGGGAAAGTCGAGATCGCTCCAGACGGTCAGATAGACGAACATCGTGTGCTGGTTATCGCGACCGCAAGATAGCACAAAGGCTATTGGTTGAAAACGACCTGGAGAAACGGTGGTGAACGTTCTAGTCCTGAATCCTCCCTTCCATCCCAGATTCTCCCGCTCACAGCGCAGCCCGGCGGTCATCAAGAGCGGGGTGATGTACTATCCCATCTGGTTGGCCTACGCTACTGGCGTGTTGGAACTGGAGGGGTTCAACGTCCGACTAGTGGATGCCCCAGCGGCCGGATACGACCTGCAATACGTGCTGGACTTGGTTGAGGATTATGAGCCACGTCTTACAGTGCTTGACACAAGCACGCCTAGCATCTATAATGACGCAGAAGTGGCCGAGGCCATCAAGCGGCTAGTCCCAGAAGCGTTCTTGGTCCTGGTGGGGCCACACGTCTCCGCACTACCTGCCGAAAGCCTGGCGATCAGCGATGCGATCGATGCTGTAGTCCGACGCGAGTACGAGTACACTCTGCGCGATCTAGCCCGGGTCGTAGACGGTGACGGCGATCTGAGTTCTGTGGAGGGCATCAGTTACCGGGCATCAGATGGGGCAATCGTCCATAACCCTGACCGGTCACCGATCGAGGACCTGGACGCGTTGCCTTTCGTCAGTGAGGTCTACAAGCGGCACCTTTGCGTGGAGGACTATTTCTACTCTATCACCCGCTACCCAGAGGTTACCATCATCGCCGGGCGGGGTTGCCCTCACCGTTGTCTGTACTGCACGTGGCCGCAAACGTTGCACGGTCGGCGTTGCCGTCGCCGCAGCCCTGAGAACATAGCCGAGGAATTCGAGTTCATCCAGCGCGAGTTTCCACAAGTCAAGGAGGTCTTTATCGAGGACGACACGCTAACCGTTAGCCGCAGGCACGTACAACGACTGAGCGAGGAGCTGATCCAACACAGCATTCGTGTCCCTTTTACGGCCAACTCGCGAGCCGACGTGGATTACGAGACGCTGCGCCTGCTGAAAGCGGCTGGCTGCCGGCTCTTGTGCGTAGGCTTTGAAAGCGGCGATCAGGGTGTGCTGGACGCGATGCACAAGGGCATCAAAATCGAGCAATTCCACGAGTTCCGACAGGCGGCGCAAAAGGCAGGCATCCTGGTGCACGGTTGCTTTATGGTCGGCAACCCGGGAGAGACAACGGAAACCATGCAAAAGACACTGAATTTGGCCAAAGCGCTCAATCCCGACACGGCCCAGTTCTTCCCCCTTATGGTGTATCCTGGCACCGAGGCCTACGAGTGGGCAGAGCGAAACGGGTATCTGACCACAACGGACTTTCGCGGGTGGTTGACGCGTGATGGTCTGCATCGCAGCATTGTCAGTCGTCCAGGCCTCACCGCCGAAGAGTTGGTCGCTTTTTGTGACTACGCCCGTCGCTCCTTCTACATGCGGCCGCGATATGTCCTGTCCAAGGCAGCCCAGGTTGTCTTGCATCCGTCGGAGGCAAGGAGGATTTTGAAATCGGCGAGAACCTTTGTACGCTATCTGTTTCGGCCCTCTCTGTCCGAACGTTCTCCAACCCGGATGACCGACACGAGCGAGTGAGCGTGATGGACCTTTTGGTCACGGTCATTATTCCGGCCTTTGATGCTGAAAAAACCATCAAAGAGTGCTTGAAAGCCCTTCTCCGGCAGTCCATTGAGCGGGCTCGCTACGAGATCATTGTCGTCGATGATGGCTCTACCGATGCGACGCCGGACATCGTGGCGCGTTATCCTTCGGTGCGCCTGGTTCGACAGTCTAATGCCGGGCCGGCCGCTGCGCGTAACCGCGGTGCTCAGGAAGCCAGGGGAGAGATACTCTTGTTCACCGACGCCGACTGCGTTCCAGCCCCCGATTGGATCGAGCGGATGCTTGCCTCGTTCCAGCGCGGTGAGGATATAGCTGGCGTCAAAGGTACATACCAGTCATGCCATCAGGCGTTGATAGCGCGCTTTGTCCAATTGGAGTACGAGGACAAGTATCGCCGCATGTCCGGGTACGAGCACATTGATTTCATAGATACCTACTCGGCTGGCTATCGGAGGGATGTGTTTTTGGCAAATGGCGGCTTTGACACCAGCTTTCCCACGGCATCCGTCGAAGACCAAGAGTTCTCTTTTCGTCTAGCCCGGCAGGGTCACAAGATGGTCTTTGTGCCCGAGGCTCGCGTATGCCACCTGGAGCACGCCGATACCCTGGCCAAATACGTGCGCAAGAAATTCCAGATCGGCTATTGGAAAGTCCTGGTCCACAAGCGGCATCCAGGAAAAATGCTGGCTGACTCACACACCCCTCAGGTTCTCAAAGCTCAGCTTCTGTTGGCAGCAGCGCTGGCCATCCTGCTGGTGTGTGGAGCGGTCTGGCTTCCTATGGGGTGGGGGGCACTGGCCGCAGTGTGTGGGTTCGGGCTTACCACGTTGCCTTTTGTGTGGAAAGCGTTCCACAAAGACGTCATCGTTGCCCTGTTCGCGCCTGGGCTTCTGTTTCTGAGGGCCTGGGCACTGGGTATGGGATTTGCCATGGGATTGTTGCATCGGTGAGGTGATTGGAGGAAAGGCCAAGTTGCTCAAGCGACACAATTCCATGCTAATGGCGATCTTTTATTTGTCAGATATCTTTCTTACCGGAGTCGCGTTGTTGGTGGCGGACTGGCTGCGGCACCGTATCTCTCTAGGCAAGCCCATCTCCGCCGGTGTCGTATACCTTGACGCCTCGGTCTACGTTGCTATGGCTCTGATCTGGGGGATCGTTTTCCGTCTCTATTCACTCTATGTTTCCAGGCGAACAGTCAGTCTCTTGGACGAGTTGGGGAGCGTTGGGATAGCGACGTTCCTTTCGTGGATGGCCTTTGCCGCCTGGCTGTTCATCTTTGACTATGACGATTTCTCACGGCTGTTGCTTCTCTATTTTGGCACACTTGACCTTTGTGCGTTGCTGAGCTTTCACCTGGTCTTGCGCCTGTTTCTACGGTCCATTCGTATGCGGGGCCATAATCTTGAAAAGATGTTGATCATTGGAGCAGGCCAAGTAGGTGCGGAGGTAGCGCGAACTCTGGTAGCACGGCCGTGGACCGGGTTTGACATTGTGGGTTTTCTGGACGATGCATCTGAGAAGCAGGGCAAGATCTGGGCGGGGGTTGCTCCTGTCCTTGGTCGTCTGAACCAGGTCAAAAAAGTGGTGGAAGAACAGAGGATAGACGAGATAGTGGTAGCTCTTCCTTCCACGGCGCACTGTCGCTTGGTGGATGTTGTTCAGGCCTTACAGGATCATCCTGTGAACATCAGGGTGGTCCCTGACCTGTTTGCCATTGCGACGATACGTCCTCAGATAGAAGACTTGTGGGGCATTCCGCTCATCGGCATCCGTCAGCCGGTTATCTCGGGCTTTGACGCCGCCTTGAAACGTGTGGTGGATTTGGCCGGTTCACTGGCTGGGCTGGTTACCGGTGCACCGATCATGTTGCTCGCTGCTATTCTGACCAGGCTCGATTCCAAAGGGCCGGTATTCTTTGCGCAGGAGCGGGTGGGCGAGAACGGGCGGACCTTTCGCATGTACAAGTTTCGTACAATGAAAGTCAATGCTGAGAAGCTCTTGGACGATCTCATCAACGTGGATGATCTGGCAGAACCAATGTTCAAACTGAAAGACGATCCCCGCGTAACAAGAATTGGCCGTGTCCTGCGCCGTACAAGCATTGACGAACTGCCCCAGTTGCTCAACGTCTTGAAGGGGGATATGAGCCTGGTCGGTCCCCGCCCCGAGGAAGTCAGGATGGTAAAGCGCTATGACAACTGGCATCGGAAGCGTCTGGCCGTCAAACCAGGCATTACCGGGCCGATGCAGATCAGCGGGCGAGGGGATCTGTCTCTGGAGGATAGAGTGCGGTTGGAGCTCGATTACATCCGCAGCTATTCTCTCTGGAAGGACTTGGAGATCCTGGTCAAGACGGTCCCGGTCGTGCTTCGAGGAGATGGGTCCTACTGAGCGAACTCGCCTTGCTCCGGCACCAGCCAGGCAAGTCTATGCATTGGGGGATTATGCTGTTCTAGAGTTTGATTTCGCTGCCATCGTCGGGTTTGCAGGGTAGGGTTTCTTTGTTGATACGGAGCTATCTCGCTTACTCTTTCTCTCCTTTTGCCTGTGAGTCGTGTTTCTACCGATCAACTTTCATACTCTGATCTGGACAAGAGTAGGCTGGAGAAGCTAAAGAGCTGGATCACTGAAGCACTGAGGGCGCACTGAGGCCACTGAAGCCAAGGGAGTCTGTTAGTCCTGGCCTCACAGTGGTCCGGGGATGCCTGCGCAAGCAGCGGCCTGTGCTGAGCTCTTCGACTTTGCTCAGGATAAACCAGTCGAGGGGCTGGGGCTATGGAACCTGGGCAATGCCTCTCTCCTCCCTTCACGCCTGAGAAGCCGTGACCAGAGAGCCACGAGTCTTCCCTCTACTGCTCTTTGGCTGACCCCGTTATTCCTCTCTTCGCATTCACCGCACTTGCTCCTGCCCTTGTTTCGTGCTACAATGCGTTCAGGGCTTTTCGGTATACTTCTTGGGCGTGGTACAACGGTAATCAGAGTCAAAAGGCCGAGAGCGGATCACGATTAAGGAGATGACAAGAAAATGCGTGCTATAATACTTGAATTAGCACCTGACTTGCGTGATGCCTTGCGCATTCCTGTCGCTGAGCAGGAGGCTCGTTTGCGACGCGAGTTGGCCATCCGGCTGTATGAGAAGGGACTGCTCTCCTTCGGTAAGGCTCGTGAGCTGGCCGGGTTGTCGAAATGGGCCTTCCACGAGTTGCTGGCAGCCGAGGGAATTCTACGTCACTACGATCTGGAAGAACTGGGAGCAGACCTACATACCCTTGAGGCCCTCAGATGAAGGCAGGCTCGAACTCCTCCGTGTTGATCGCCCTGAGCGGTATCGGGCAACTCTCGCTGCTCAAGCGGCGTTTCGTCGAGGGTATATTGATCCCCGACGCCGTCTGGCACGAGGTTGTCGAGGTCGGGGGCGGCCGTCCAGGCGCGGCGGAAGTACAAACGACCGCCTGGATCCAGCGGCGCACTGTAAAAGACCAAGACTATGTGAAGCTCCTTTGTGCTGAGCTGGATACAGGTGAAGCAGAGGCCATTGTCCTGGCGCGTCAGGAGGCGGCCGACGCAGTTGTGATGGATGAGAAAGAAGCCGGAGGGTGAGCCGTCTGGGGATGCGCGTGCTGGGGACAGTTGGTTTGCTGATCTGGGCCAGGCGAGAGGGATTGATCCCGAGTCTGAACGAACAGTTACAAGCCTTACAGGAGGAGGGCGGTTTCCGGTTGAGCCAAGAACTTTCTTGCTGCACTGCAGCGGATGGGTGAGGCGAGACGGGCCTGACGCCGGCTAAGCGGGCGACGGTTGGAGTGTTAGAGCTGAATCGCGTAATGCCTCTCTTACCGCCCCCTGGGTGCTCTCACTGTTTCCCTCTCTGGCCCTCAAAGTGCATTTCAGGTTCGGAGCAAAAGCCAAGGAGTTGATGCCGCGTCTCCCTGTTTCTGGATGGACGTTGCTCTTGAGCGCTGGCGAAGGCGAGGCGTAACGATGGTGGAAAGAACGATCAAGGTTTTGCCGGAAGGTGAGTTGGTGATCACTTCAGAGACTCTGGAAAGAGCAGAACTGGGCCATTCTCTGCGGCTTGTGATCCGAAGAAGTGAAATCCGAATCCTGCCGGGAACTCCCTCTGACCCGGAGCAAGAACTGGCAGATTTGGCCGGTTGCTTGGGACAAGAGCCTGCGGCGGAGTATGATTTCGGCGTAAAGAATGGAATCAGCACGATAATGGTAGCCCTGGACTTGCCGCGCGATTTGCTGGGAGTGCTTGATATTCCACAGGCACAACTGGAGACTCGGTTGCGGGAGTTGTTTCGAGCACGTCATTGACTTTGTGTGCCTTGTCCGATGTGTTGTCACCGCGAGAGATCAACGTGCTTGTGCAGGACGACGAGGGTTATCCGGAATGCGATAGACTGGACAGCATTGAGACTTTTCTGCAAGAGCACCGGGAGACTTTGTACAAAGACTACATGATGATCGAGTTTGACGACTCAACCTTGATCTCTGCAGGAGACGGTTGTCTTTCATTGGCGCTGGAGGGTAGCCATCGACAGGCGGTTAAGACTATTGCCACGAGATTCTTAAAGGTGTGTGGGTACGAGCACGAATTCAGGCAAGAGCATTTCTCAGAGGTGGTACGGCAAGATACTCTTGAGGTGAAAGAATGGTAGGCAGAAGAAAACTCGTCAAGAGCACCGCCAGTTTCTTTCGGCTATTGCTCGAACACAGCCAGAGAGGTTATGAACCATCGCCGGAGCACATCTTGAAGAATGTTGGCGCCTCTTTGCCAAAACTTTGCCACCTCTGCAATTGACTTGGGAAACCTTGCGAAGGCTTCGCCGAGAGCGCTCTGCCGAACGGTTGCGCCGTATCGCGTGGACGCAATGATTTTCGCTTGGCAAAACTGCTTTTGACAAGTAAATTCGAGCTGAACCTTCGCAAGGTTGATCCTAACTGCACAGGTCGAAACTTTGCCGAACTCTTGCAAGAAGGCACAAAAACGACGCCTGGGGTCTGCTAGAGAGTTTTTCGCGTGAATGTGGCCGGTTGGGGAGACAATGATATCTGGGGGACCATTGGAGAAACAACCACTGAATCGAGCCCCGCCAGCCGTGGCGGCGCCACCTCGTCGGCAATCGCCTCTTCCTGTGGCGGGTGCTGGATCACTGAAGCACTGGGCGGGCACTGAGACCAAGGAAGATGAGGGGGGTTGGTTGTCTTAGTCTCTCAGTGGTTCCGGATCCCGAGTTGTCCTGGCTGGTCAATCAGTATGAGCCCTGGCAGCACAAGCGGTTCGCCATCCCGCAAGGGATCAGCAGCTAGCGGCGGGTGAATGGCCGCTCCGACAAGTTGGTGCACGACCATACCAAAGAGGGTCTCTAAACCATCCAGAGCTATTCTCTGCTTCTAGACTTGCAGATCCTTTGGAAGACGGTTGGTGTCGTGCTCAAGAGATCTGGTGCGTACCAGGCGTGGTATGAGCAGTGCGACACAAGTCTAACGATCGCCAACGATTGACCGTTGCCCTCCTGTTTTGCCTGGCATTGGCCCACGGCCTGCTCTACACGTTCGTCGTTCCGCCTTGGCAGCACTATGACGAACCCACCCATTTTGAGTATGCCTGGTTGATCGCCAATCGCCGCATGCTGCCCCAGGTGGGTGACTATGATCAGAAGATGCGGCGCGAGGTCGCGGCCTCCATGGTGGAACATGGGTTCTTTCGCGATCTCGCATTTGAACCTGACATGTTGGCACAGGACAAACCCATCTGGCTTGGGGCTTCGGAACTTCCCCACCCTCCCTTTTACTACCTGCTACTGGCTGTACCGCTCCGCTTCATTCGCCACGCCGACGTTACCTTTCAACTCTACGTCGCCCGCTTGATATCCCTATTCCTACATCTTTTCAGTGTATGGATTGGATACCGTCTAGCGGGAGAACTGGTCGCGCCAGGACATCCACTGCGATGGGCCGTGCCGGGGATGATGGCCCTTCTCCCTGCGTACACCGATTTGATGACGGCGGTCAACAATGACGTGGGTGCTGTCGTCCTGTTTTCCCTCTTCCTATGGGGAGCAGTGTGCACGATCGTGCGCGGGGTGACCCTCTTTCACCTGGCCTGGGTGGTGGGGACGTCAGCCTTGTGTGTCTACACCAAGAGTACGGTATCGGTCGCAGTGGTGTTTGTTCCCATCACCCTGACCCTGGCATTGTCTCACCGTGGCTGGAAGTGGCGAGGGCGGATAGTCCTTTTGCTGGCAGGGCTACTGCTGACGCCCCTACTCTTTTCCTGGGGCGATGCCGCATTGTGGCAGCGAAATACGCTTCAAACGGCACCCACTAGCCGACGTGTAACAGACGCTCCTGTGGGGCAAAGAGCCATCGCTCTAGAGGTCGCACCGGACAAATCCAGTCAGCAGGTGATACAGTTCTTGCCCAGAAAGGACATAGAAACGTTGCAGGGCATGACGGTCACCCTGGGCGCCTGGGTGTGGGCCAGCCTGCCTGCACAAGTCTACTTGCCTGGGCTGCACGATGGTCAGTGGCATAGACGGCAGGCAATGCAGGTTGACGTCGCGCCATCTTTTCACGCTCTCACGACAACCGTTTCTGCCGACGCAGTGGATATCCGGGTTGCCTTGCGTCCATCGCCTAACTCGACGCCAGGTGAAGGGGTGGTCGTTTACTATGATGGCGTGATACTGGTGGAAGGCGAGTGGCCCCTGGATACCCCACCCTCCTTTCACGACGACAACGGGCGCGAGGGCACGTGGCAAGGACAGCCCTTTGTCAATCGAATACGAAATGGTTCGGCGGAGGCAACCTGGCCCTTTATGCGTTCTTGGGCCGACAGCGCGCTGCTCAAGTACACTCGCCGGCCACCGTCGCAGTCCCTGGCTTCTATTCTGGACTGGGAGCGCACGGCGTGGGTGTATCGGTCTGTTGCCGTAAACCTGCTACAGAGCTTTTGGGCACGCTTTGGGTGGAACCACGTCGGGTTGCACGAAGGGGGGTACTGGGGACTGGGAGTGGTGACGATTGTGGGGGCGGTGGGAGCGATAGTGGGCGGAGCGCAGTTGTGGCGCTCTGGCAGAGTGCGTGTACGGCGGGCCGGCGAGTCTCCCTCCACAAGAAAAGCTATTGCCTTGCTAGCTCTGGCCGGACTGGCTGTATGGGTCAGCACGTTTCTACGACCCCATCCGCTTGTAGGAAGACCCTTTGTCCCCGTGGCTCGCTACGCGTACCCGGCCATCATTCCTTCTGTACTTGCTCTCCTTGGCGGATGGTGGACCATCACGCCAGAGCGTCTTCGCCGATGGTTTCTCTGGGGAATGTTCTCTCTTCTGGGTTCGCTCGACATTGTGTCGTTGTGGACTCTCTGGTCGTTCTATTACGGGGGTTAAGATAGCGTCGCAAAGACCTCGCAAATCTGGGAAGCAAGGCCAGAGTATCTTTACAGGAATATCAAAGTGCGGTAACCTCAAGATGAAGGGAGGTTACCGTAGGGATTCACGGCTGAAGCAGTTTTCGACCATTTTCGTTGGCGGCAGAAACTGACGGTCAGGCGGCTGCGGTTACGCGTCGACACTCGTGATAGCTGTCATTGGTCAAACCTGCCCCTGTCGGAAATATCCAATTGCTTTTGGACTGTCTTAGGCTGCCTTTGCCTTATCCCCTCTATGATTGGAGTCTGGCCAAGAACCGTGGAAAGTAGGTTCGTAGTAGGCGATTCATCGCCGCGGGAGCGCACTCTAGTGCGCGCTATGCACACGGCGCCACGGATTTCGGCCGTACTCTTGAGATTTTGGCTTGGATTTGCGAAGCTTTGACGAGGGTAGCCCCCGTCTACTGCGCCGACATCAGTCGCGTTAACCCTCTTTGCGGATCTTTTGTACTTGCAAGCTGGGGATAGAGTGAGCGCAGCAGGCAGCGCCTACTGGCTGACAAGGTAGGGCGACAGATTAGGAAAAAGGTCTTATGGACATCTGATGGCAAGTATGGTATCATAAGCTCAAGAGAATGACGCAGGCCGCAAATCCCTCAGAGTGCTTCGGTACGTGGCACATCATAGGGAGACGGGTACCAGGATGAAAGCGCTGCGGGTGTCCGGTTTGATTCTCGTCCTGGCCCTGCTCCTGGCGAAGCCGAGCGGTAGTGCAGGCGCTTCAACGGCGCTCGGCACTCGAGGGACTTTGGCCCCGGTCAGTGAGCGCACCCAAGCCAACACCTGCCACGTGGCCACCAACGGCGACCTGGACTGGCCACGGGACAAAGAGATCCTCAGAGAACAGGGTATACGCCTGAGGTATTGGGCACAGAGTTCCAGATAGCATGGAGGTAGAGAATGCCATACACGAGACTCAGATCCACAGTGTTGTCTTTCGGCATAGCGGGCGTGATTCTGGTTGGGCTGTTGTTGGGGATGGGCAGCCAAGTCCGTGGCAGATCTAGACCGGTCCTGGGAGAAAAGGGAGCTGACGCTTCCTCCGTCCCACCGGTATCGCTGCAGAGTTCAGGAGCTATAACGGCGTATCTGCCTCTGATCGCCAAGAGCTATCCTGCTCCGCCCTCCATGTTTGGCGTGCACATGTGGAGCATCAATGACTCGAATGGCCTGCAACAGGCGCTGGATGCAGGCGTCTATTGGGTGCGGCTTGCCGCTTT
>Ga0114930_10004544_pt1 | contig 11695 bp, 6 predicted proteins | sample AnhtaG_FD_87300 | JGI IMG/M metagenome (GOLD analysis project Ga0114930, IMG submission 87300) | Deep subsurface microbial communities from Anholt, Denmark to uncover new lineages of life (NeLLi) - Anholt_01485 metaG | ecosystem: Environmental > Aquatic > Marine > Oceanic > Sediment | place... | reverse complement strand
TTTAATAAAGAAGATATTTCCAATGATGTCCTGCCGTCAGAGCTTGAATATGCGAGATGGGCTGCCAACATTTTAAACGTGAATTATAATGAAATAATTATCGATGCAGACGTTGAGAGTTTGCTACCTAAGCTCGCTTGGCACATGGACGAACCGATTACCGATCCTGCAGCAATTACAACCTATTTTATATGCAAAGCAGCAAGAGAGAAGTGCAAAGTAATGTTGTCTGGAGTTGGTGGGGATGAAATATTTGGTGGATACCCCCGTTATGTTGCGAATAATTTTGCTGAAAAGTATCAACATATCCCAAAATTCCTGAGAAATTGGATTGTCAAAACATGCGGAAGGAGAGTACCAACAGGATCGAGTACTTTGATAAGGAATTTTAAGAAATTCATTAAAAGTGCAGATATGCCATTTGAGGAAAGATACTTTGGCTACTTGACTTATTATTCTCAGCTTGAGTTAAAAGAATTGATGAACGCTTCGTTTGAATGGTCTGAAATATTTGAGAATCATAGACAAATACTTCAAGAATACAAAGGTGTTAGTAACCTCCGTTCTATGATGAATCTTGATATTATGACATTTTTGCCATACTTGAATTTAATGTATACAGATAAAATGAGCAGCGCTGCTTCGATGGAGGTTCGCGTTCCTTATTTGGATCATCTCCTTATTGAGAAAGTAGCCAGAATGCCAGACCATTATAAGGTTAAGGGATTTAGAAGAAAATATATCTTAAAAAAAATTGCCGAAAGATATTTACCGCCTAAATTAGTTTGGAGAAAAAAAGCCGGATTTGGTGCTCCAATCGGAGCTTGGTTAAAAGGGAAACTCAAAACGATGATGCTTGATCTACTTTCGGAAGAATCAGTAAAGAAGAGAGGGTATTTTAATCATACAGCGGTTTCAAGGTTAATTTCTGATCACCTCCAGGAGAAAGAATATAATGCTAATCAGCTTTGGCAGTTAATGATGTTTGAGTTATGGCATCAAGTATTTATTGATTAATCGAAAGTTTTTCAAAATAAGATTATGAAACAACTAGTCCAGACCCTGAAGAACGGCAAAATCCAAATGATTGAAGTGCCAGAGCCTATCATCACCGATGGGATGATACTAGTTAAAAACCAATTTTCTCTTATTAGTCCCGGGACTGAAGGAACGACTGTCAGCACTGCCCGGAAGACCCTTATCGGAAAAGCAATAGAGAGGCCTCAGCAGGTAAAGCAAGTCATGGAAATCCTTAAGCAACAGGGACCTGTTCAAACTTATAGAACAGCTAAGCAAAAACTCGATGCTTACTCCCCCTTAGGATACAGTTCTGCAGGGAGAGTGGTGGATGTTGCTTCTGATATAAAGGGATTTTCTGTAGATGATCTGGTAGCTTGTGGAGGCGGGGGATATGCACATCATGCCGATATAGTTACAATTCCTTATAATCTATGCGTTAAACTTCCTCAAGACGTTGACTTAAAAAAAGCTGCTTACAATACAATGGGAGCTATTGCATTACAAGGTGTTAGACAAGCAGATCTTCAAGTTGGGGAGACCTGTGTTGTGATTGGGCTTGGCCTGATTGGCCAACTCACCGCTCTTATATTAAATGCGAGTGGCATAAAAGTCGTTGGAATAGACATTAATTTGAGAATGATAGAAATAGCCAGAGAACATTGTGTTGATTCATGTTTTAAGAGTGATGAGCCTGGTTTGGTTCAAAAGATAGAACAGACTACGGGAGGCATCGGAGCTGATGCTGTCATCATCACTGCCGCAAGCAAAAGCTTGGATCCAATAAATTTAGCGGGTAAATTGGCACGGAAAAAAGGAAAAATAATCGTTGTTGGTGATGTTCCGACCGGTTTCGATCGTGAAGATTATTACAAAAAAGAACTCGAGTTGAAGATGTCTTGTTCGTATGGACCTGGGAGATACGACATCAATTACGAAGAGAAAGGCATCGATTATCCAGTTGGGTATGTCCGCTGGACTGAAAAGCGAAATATGGAGGCTTTTCAAGAGCTTATCCACTCGAAAAGAATTAATATAGATTTTCTAACCACTCATATTTTCGACATTGAAGATGCGCCAAAAGCATATGATCTGATTTTGAGAAAAGAGGAACCTTATCTGGGAATTCTATTAAGATATAGCGACCAGGAAGTGGACCAGAAAAAGAAGATAATAATCTCAGATAAATCTCCATCAGGTAAAGTAAGTATTTCATTTATAGGGGTTGGGGATTATGCGAATAATTATCTTCTGCCCAACATTCCCAAAAATAAAGATGTGGTTTTAAAAGGAGTGATGGATTCTGTGGGGTCAAAGGCACGAAGAGCAGCAGAAAAATATGGATTCGAGTTCTGTACTCATGAAGAAGATGAAATCTTGAAAAATGAAGAGATCAATACAATATTTATCGCAACTCAGCATAACTCACATGCAGATTATGTCATAAAAGCTCTAAAAGCGGGAAAAAATGTTTGGGTTGAGAAGCCATTATGTATTAAAGAGTCTGAGCTAGAAAAGATCAAAGAAGTATGTGATTCTTTCCTGGACAGAAGCGATAGACCGGCTTTATCTGTCGGATTTAACAGAAGGTTTTCACCCCTTACAGAAATTATAAAAAAGCATTTTTCCGATGGTCCGATGGCGATGACATATCGGATCAATGCGGGTGATATTGCTCATGACTCATGGATTCAGGATAGAGAACTGGGGGGAGGAAGAATCATAGGTGAAGTCTGCCATTTTGTGGATTATCTCACATTTTTAAACGGATCTCTTCCTGATTTTGTTTTCGCGTCATCAATGCCTAATGAGAATAACACAGACGATACGATTACCATTAATATGAAATTCAAAAATGGCTCTGTTGGAACCATATCATATTTTTCGAATGGCGCGAAGTCACTTTTTAAAGAATATGTTGAGATATACAAGACAGGAATTACTGGCGTCTTAAAAGATTTTAAAGAGCTTGAAATATACAGTGATCGTAAAACTTACAAAAAAAGAATGCTTGTCCAGGATAAAGGGCAGAAAAAAATGATAGAAGCTTTTGTTGATGGAATTAGAGAAGGAGCCCCACCTCCTATCGAGTTTGAGGATATTTATGCAGCTACTTTAGCCACGTTTAAGATCATTGAATCCATTCATAAGAGAAAAGTAATATCCATCAATAATAGTGCATCGTAAATATTGAATCCTCCTGATTTTTAAAAGTGGACATAAAAGGAAGTATCGAGAAATTGATGAATTATATCGAGAATGAAAATTTTCAGGGATACGATCCGTATGACGCGATGAACAGCCCGGTATTGAACAGCTTTGCTTTCGACAAGAAATACTTAAGAATCATTTGGACGCAACTATTGAAAAGATTTCCATGGAATATCAGGCCGATATTGGGGATAAAAAAAGACTACAATCCCAAGGGACTGGGGCTTTTTTTATGGAGTTATGCAAAATTATATAAAAAAGAAAAAAATCAAACCTATCTCGAAAAGATCGATGTTTTATTAGATGTGCTCGATAAACTTAAAAGCACGGGATATTCAGGCAATTGTTGGGGATACAATTTTGATTGGCAGTCACGAGTTTTTTTCCTCCAGAAATTCACCCCCACTGTGGTTAACACGTCGTTTATCGGCCATGCCTTGATCGATACTTATGAATATACTGGCGAAAAAAGAGCACTGCAGATGGCCATTCCCATCAAGGATTTCATCCTGTACGATCTAAATAGACATGAAGAAGATTCTGCGATCTGTTTTAGCTATACGCCAATCGACAAAACGGCTATTCACAATGCCAATCTTCTCGCTGCTTCTTTACTGATAAGGCTTTATAAATACACGAATCAAGATGTGCTCAAAGACAGCGCTCTTGCAGGACTTGCCTATACCATGAAATATCAACGAGACGATGGGGCATGGTACTATGCTGAAACCGATTTTCAAAATTGGATTGATTCATTCCATACAGGTTTTAATCTCCAGAGTATTTTATATTTCATTGAAGAAGGTTATGGGAATGAATACAAAGCTGCCTTCAAAAAGGGAGTGGATTTTTATAAAAATAATTTTTTTCTAAATGATGGCACTCCAAAATTTTATCATGACAAGATTTATCCGGTTGACGTTCATTCTGCAGCTCAGGCCATAGTCTTTTTTTCTAGGTTGAAAAATGATTTCAAAGATATGAACAATAAAATTGCAGGCTGGATGATTAAAAACCTTCAGGATAAACGAGGATATTTTTATTTACATAAAAAACGCTTTTTCACGAACAAAATCTCATATATGCGCTGGTCTCAGGCATGGGCATTTCATGCTTTAACTGAATTTCTTCTCCAAGGAGATAAGACATGTTGACTTTGGGCATTCATGAAGGACATACGGCAACTGCGTGCTTGCTTGAAAACGGAGAGGTGATCGCTTGCATATCAGAAGAAAGATTAAACAGGATAAAAGAGTGGACTGGATTTCCTGAAGAGGCAATAAAAAAGTGCCTTGAAATATCTGGCAAGAGTTATGACGAAGTAGATGCCATTGGGATATGTTCTCTCATGCCCCAGATCGGCACAGATAGCTATTTTAAGCCCAGTTTTTATAAACGGTCCTTTTCCTACCTGGCTAAAGTTCTTCCGAAGAGCCTTTTGCAAAGCTCTTCCAATATTAAAAGAGTCCAGAAAATCGGACAAGCTGTATTTAGGTCGAGAAATAACCACATCATAACTCAGCTTTCCGGGATGGGTTTTAAAACAAAGAATATCTTCTTTTTTGAACACCATTTGCTGCATGCTGCCACTGCCTATTTTGGGAATTGGTATAAAAATGACCAGACTCTTGTTATTACCCTCGACGGTTCTGGGGATGTTGTTTGTGCATCCATAAATATTGGAGCGGATGGGAAGTTGAACAGAATTGCCGAAGTCTTCAATTACAATTCAATCTGTGATTTTTATACAAGGGTCACACAATTTCTTGGTATGAAGCCGATGTCTCATGAATATAAAGTCATGGGAATGGCTCCCTATGTTTCGGGAAAGTACAGGGAAGAAGTTTTAGAGGTTTTCAGGAATTATTTTAAAGTATCAGAAAAAGAGCCATTACAATTTGTCAACAATACAAAAAAATATAAATGGCAATTTATGAATGAATTTAGGAAGACACTTCTGGGAAAACGATTTGATAATATTGCTGGAGGAGTGCAAGATATATTTGAAGAAGTGATTCTTGAGTGGATCAAAAACGCTATTAAAGAAACAGGTTTAAGCAACCTTGCTTTGTCTGGTGGCGGATTTATGAATGTGAAGCTCAACTATCTTGTTTCGAAGCTTCATGAAGTTGAGTCTCTGTTTGTATATCCTAGTTGCGGAGATGATTCCAATCCAATTGGTGCTTCCATTTTAGCAGCTTTAAAAATGGGCTTCTCCCCTGACAATATTAAACCTCTGGGCATGGTCTATTGGGGACCTTCATACGGTCAAATAGAAATAGAAAAAGCCATGGACGGCGGTCTTTCAGGTTCTGGGTTTGCGATAAGCGAACATAACGATATCAATAACGTGGTTGCCAAAAAGCTTTTGGAGGGGAAAATTGTTGGCCGGTTCACCGGTCGTATGGAATGGGGAGCAAGGGCCCTTGGCAACAGATCGATTGTCGCAGATCCTAGAAATCCGAATATCATCCATAAAATCAACAAAGCCATAAAAATGAGAGATTTTTGGATGCCTTTTGCTCCTGCCATTCTGGATGAATACAGAAATGAATACCTCTTGCTCCGCGATGATTATAAATGTCCTTTCATGACAATAGCTCCAGATACCAAACAAAGAGCATGGAAAGATATTCCGGCCGGGCTTCATCCTTTTGACAAATCCTCGAGAGCACAGCTCCTGGATCCAGAAAACCATCCTTCATTTTATGAACTGGTATCACATTTTGAACAGAATACTGGAGTTGGAGGCGTGCTCAATACTTCGTTCAATCTCCATGGAGATGCTATTGTCTGTTCTCCAGAAGATGCCATAACAACCTTTTTGAATTCTGATTTGGATGTGCTTCAACTCGAGAATTATCTGATAGAGAAATGATAAAAAGTTTTCCTCTGGGTCATTTAAAAATTACCCCAGGAAGTCTAGATGACTTTTTAAATTATGTCCAACATTGTATCGAATTTGGCACAAAATCTTATTGTATTCCCTTAAATTTAACTAAGTATGAAGTATCAAAAAAAGACCAAAAATTACAGAAAGTGATTCATTCTGCCGATATGGTGATTGCAGATGGGATCCCGATAAACTGGCTTAGCCACCGTCTTGGGTATGATGAAGTTTGTCGTGTAACCGGAATTGAATTGGCCGAATCCATCCTGGCACAGTCAAACAAAAAGAGCTGGAAAATATTTTTATTGGGTTCTCATGCAGAAAATTTAGAAGCGACCGTGAATAACCTGAATAAGAAATTTGATAATCCAAAAATTATAGGTACGCGTGATGGGTACTTTGGGAAAGAAGGCCTTCAGGATGCACTTGATAACATAAACTTGCTTAAGCCGGATATTTTGTTTCTTGGTTTGGGAATGCCACAAAAAGAATATTTTATACATGATTATTTCAATGACGTTGAGGCGACTTATTGGCTTCCTGTTGGCGGTGCTTTTGACATATGGGCACACACAAAAAAAAGATCCTCTTCGGTAATTCAGAAAATGGGATTCGAGTGGTTACAAAGGAGTTTCTATAACACAGAGAAAGCAAAAAATATCCTAAAATACGGGTTTTCATTCACAAAAGATTTTTTGTTTTATAAGCAATAAATATATTTTCAATTTAGCGGGGCTGCTAAAATGACTAAATACCTCATTTTTCTTCTATTACCGGCTGCGATTTCTTTTGCGATTACTCCACTAATTCGAGTAATCGCAAAAAAAAGGAATGTATTAGACATTCCTTCTGAAAGAAAAATTCACAGAAAACCCATACCTCTTTTAGGAGGAATACCCATTTTCATTTCATTTAATTTGACGCTGCTGATCGGATATTTTTTCAATATCGAATTTATAATTGAATTTCTGTCAAATAAATGGAAACCCTTGCTATTGTGCCAAGTTCTCATACTGATAATGGGCATTGTAGATGATATTAAAAAATTGCAGCCAAGGGTTAAATTTCTTCTGCAGATTTTTGCCGGATCGCTTTTGCTCTTGTTCGGAATCGGAATATACAATATCACAAATCCCTTCTCCGAAGGAACCATTCATTTAGGCATATTATCCATACCTATTACTATTCTTTGGGTAGTGGGAATCACGAATGCCCTAAATCTCATAGATGGGCTCGATGGCTTGGCGGCAGGGACTTCCCTGATAGTGTGTGTCACCTTGTTCGGGATTTCTTTTTTCAATCAGAACTTTGGGATTGCGTTTGTTTCTTTGATTTTAGCTGGAAGCGTTTTGGGTTTTCTCAGATATAATTTCCATCCTGCAAAGATTTTTCTGGGAGATTCCGGAAGCCTTTTGCTAGGTTTTTTGTTAGCAGTTTTGTCCATCCAGGGTTCTTATAAGGGGGCAACTTTAGTTGCTGTTCTTGCCCCAATTTTAGCGTTGGGATTTCCAATCATGGATACCTTATTGTCCATGATCCGAAGATTTTTAAAGTCGATTCATGTGGTTGATTATTCCAAAGAAAATGGTAAGTTGAAAGGTTTGTTTTTCAAAGGATTTTTAATATTCGAAGCTGACAAAGATCATGTCCATCATCGGTTGCTGAGCCGGGGACTTTCTCATCGCAGAGCCGTATTGATCCTGTATGTGTTATGTGCAGCTCTTGGGATTATCGCATTTGTCACGGTCGCTTTTAAAAATTTGAATATGACCATCTTTTTGGGGGCGATTATCTTTGCGTTTATTATCGGAATCAGAAGCCTAAATTATCAAGAATTCAAAATTCTTGAGAGTGGGCTGCTTTTGCCAATTTTTAATTTCCCTGTTATCAATAAAAGGATCTTTCAAGCGTTTATCGATTTATTCCTAATCTCCTTGTCTTTTTATCTGAGTTTTATCCTCGTATTCAAAAGTTTTAGCGGTCAAGAGAAGAATTTATTCATTCAAACAATCCCTATTGTACTTGCTGCAAAGATCATTATTTTTTATTTTTCTGGATTATACAGAGGCTCTTGGATCCACTCAAGCATTGAAGATATACTATTGGCAGTGAAATCTCTCATTTTTTCCTCTGTGGGTTCATTATTATTATTAGGTCTGATCTTTGGTCTTGGTTCATTTGGCGGGGGGCTATTCTTTTTAATAGATTTTTATTTATTGACTACTTTTATTGTGGGATACAGAGTTTCCTTTAGACTTGTTAACAGCCTTTATAATCGTAATTCTGGCTATAAAGGCAAGAGCGTTTTGATATATGGAGCCGGGCATAGGGGTTCTGTTGCGTTAAAAGAAATGAAATATAATGGATCTTACTTTTTTTCGCCTATAGGATTTATCGATGACGATGCCGACAAAAAGGGCAGGGTAATACATAACTGTCCAATTCTTGGCTCTATTGAGGAGATAGAGCAGGTGGTAGATAAGAATAATGTTTTAGAAATTATCGTCTCCACAGATAAAATCCAAAAGGAAAAAATCAGAAAGCTTATGGATTTTTGTAAGGGCAAGGGCATTATTATGAGACAGTTTGAGTTCAGATTTTATGAATTTCCCTAATGGGATAGTAATAGATAATTAAAAGAGGATTGCTGGTTTAATAATAAAAATATCGGGCATTTTGGGTTATAAATCAGATATGAAAAAAATATTTTCCAATTTTATTCCGCTGCTTTTGTTGTTGGCTTTTTTCTCTCCTTATATTTATTCACAAGGCTACCTAACATTTAGGACAGAGCAGGAAAAGATAGCAGAACAAGCAAGGTGGAGATTTGGCCCCTTTTTAATTTATCCTGGAATCAGTTTTAACAATGTGGGGTATGATAACAATATTTATAGCATGAGAGAAGAAGAAGATCCAATATCAGATTATACCGCTACTGTTTCTCCTCACGCTACAATTTATCTCCTTTTTAAGAATAGGCTTATTTTTTCTTTTTCGGTGAACCCTGCCTATGTTTTTTATATTGAAGAAAAGGATAATCGAGCTTTAAATATTTCCTATTCTCCTGAGTTTAGGCTTCTTCTGCTTAATAGGTTTGTCCTATCTGGAAACTATCAGTATCAAAGAGGAAAAATAAGAGTAACAAGTGAATTTGATTCGCCCGAGTGGCAGAAAATTAATGGTTTTGGAGGTAGACTGTTTTTTGAAACCTCTAGAGAGACATCATTTGGGTTTACAGGTTCAATAAAGACTATGAAATATGAAGATGTTACATTTCCAGGACAGGAATTTCCGCTGTCGAATACTTTAAATCGAGAAGAAAAAGAAGGCAAAGTTGAATTTCATTATGGATTATCAAAAGAAACTTTCTTTTTCTTAAATGTAGGATATACAGATTATAATTTTGAAAGCATAGAAGCACAAGGAAACAACACTTATTCTTATCAGCTTTATTCTGGAATTAGCTTTCCCCTACTGGGAAAAATAAGAGGGACTCTATCACTCGGATACAAAAAATTCATCCCTCGAGATAAAGCAAGAAATGATTTTTCGGGAGTCGTTGGAGATACTTCTCTTGAATTCAGATTGGGACGTTTCAATTTTAGACTTCTGTATAATAAGGATACTCCTTTTTCTTATGGCGCAAACATATTCTTTATAATCAATAGGTATAGTGTTGGTGCCTCATTTTATCTGACTTCATTTTTAAGACTGGAGTATGATTTTAGTTATGGAGGGGGACAATATCCTGAAGGAGAGCTCGTGGAATTACCAGGCGGTGGATTTGAAGAGGTAAAAAGAGAAGATACATACAGTGTGCATTCAGCTGGCCTTGTTTTTAGAATAGTCAAAAAAACAGGTATAGGACTTAAAGTGGATTATTGGAAGAGAGACTCAAATATTCCCGGAGTGGGCAGAAATAGGACCTTTATCGGGGGATATCTAACTTTTGATTTTTAGACCTAAAACATTGGCTAATCATCCAAAGAAATTAACTAAAATTGTGAAAAAATAAGAAATCAAAAAAAAGGTGAACCGAAATGGATTACAAAGAAGAAAGAAGAGAAATTGACTTGATGGAATATTGGCAGGTCATAGAAAAACGGAAGTGGATTCTCATCACTTTCGCTACTGCGATTATTTTATTTACAGCGATCATCACATTTACCGCTGTCCCTCAGTATAAAGCCACGGCCACTCTAATCATTGAGGAAGAATCTACTAGAGTTATGAGTATTGAGGATGAGTTTGGGAATCCAAGACAGGTCACAGATTTGAGGACTTTTAATACACAGCTTGGGATGCTGAAGAGCAAAAACCTGGCGGCAAGTGTGGCCGAAAGAATGAATCTTTTGTCTCGTCCTGAATTATTAGAGGGACTAAAGCCACAGAAGAGCCTATTTTCTTCTGTAAAAAATATTTTCACTTTAAAGTGGTTATCGTCCGGAGAGAATACAAAAGGAAAGGAAAATCCTCGAAGACAATCCAATCCTTACTCTGGATATGCTGGACTCATTCAAGCTAGTCTCGAGCTGTCACCTAGAAGGGATACAAAACTCGTTGATATGAGCTACACATCCCGTGTCCCAAGATTATGTGCTGAGGTTGTTAATGCCTATGCAGAGGAGTTCATGGAGTTTGCGAGCGGTCTCAGGTATGAGAGGACAAAGAAATTCTCGAGTGATTTGAGCAAGCAGATAGACAATTTAAGGATTGATCTGGAGGCGAGGCGGAAAGAACTGCAAAAATATGGTGAGGAGAAAGGGCTTTACATGGGCGATCCTGAAAGCGAGGAAGAGGGTGCTGCTTTTACCAAGTATCGCAGTTTGTATGATGCGTATAACCAGGCAGTCATCGATAAAAACAGAATAGGTGCAGTCTATGCTATTGTCAGGGATTCAGATATTGATTCGCTTCCAAATATAGAAGATCCCAGAATCCAGCAGCTTCAGACAGAATACATGAATGCAAAAAATGATTATGCGGAGAAGAGGAGGACGCTTGGAAGCAATAATCCGGGACTTATTCAAGCTAAAGATCGTATGGATCGGGCTGAAGAGAACTTGCAAAATGCAATTCAGGGACTTGGGGCTGAGTACGAAAAAACCTTACAATATGAGCGCTCTCTAAGAAGGGAACTAGACAGACAGGAATCTGAAATAGCAAATATGCAATCTGATATCGTTTTTTATCAAACTGTAAATTATGAAGTGCAAAGTCTGACAACTCGACTGAATAGCCTGTTAAACATACAAACTCAAGTGAATGTGTCGGAGGAACTGGGAAGCCTTAAGGCAAGCAATATCAGTGTTGTCGATCCTGCTGAAGTGCCAGGAACGCCTGTTTCGCCTGATAAGACAAAGAATCTCATCCTGGCGCTACTTTTCGGCCTTTTTGGGGGTGTGGGGTTATGTTTTCTTCTTGAGTATCTGGATAATACAGTTAAAGGCCCGGACGAAGTGGAAAAGTTGACAGGCCTTCCCTCGCTTGGAGTGATACCTTTTCTGGAGCAGGAGGATTCGCATGGAAGGGGCAGGAGATATTCAGAGTATGAATCTGAAGAGCATAAGAAAGCCT
>Ga0114930_10004543_pt1 | contig 11695 bp, 10 predicted proteins | sample AnhtaG_FD_87300 | JGI IMG/M metagenome (GOLD analysis project Ga0114930, IMG submission 87300) | Deep subsurface microbial communities from Anholt, Denmark to uncover new lineages of life (NeLLi) - Anholt_01485 metaG | ecosystem: Environmental > Aquatic > Marine > Oceanic > Sediment | place... | reverse complement strand
TTTTTCCCTGGCCGGGAGACGACGGCCAGGGAAAAGACTCAAGGCTTCGCCATAGGAAATTGCCTGTAAGTTTATTATGAAGTCATTGACAAAATAAGCTTCTGTGTTATTTTATAATACAGGGGTATCTCATGGTACATGTGCTGAACTACTCGAATACTGCGTTCGTCATCACAACCTTTTCACGTCAAAATATATACTTAAAGAATTCCAGGATAATTTAGTCTCCAAGTTCAAATTCTCCCGGCATGAGGCAACTGAAGCTTCAAAACTTTTGCTTACCCCGTATGACACTTATATATCCTTCTCGTATTGAAGATAGATAACTATTTTAAAAAGAAACCAAGTAAAAGGAGTACTTAAATGGATATTCTGGAAGCAATTAAATCAAGAAGAAGTATCAGGATTTTTGAAAACAGAATTCCCCCCAGGGAAACCATCCGGGAATGTCTTGAGGCAGCTACCTGGGCACCCAATCCCACCAATCAGCAGCCCTGGGAATTCATCATCGCAACCGGCAAGGAGCTGAAGAAGATTTCTGAAATCATTATAAAGACATTTCCTCAACGGATGAAAGAAGTTGACCCTTACAGAGGAATTCCAAGCTCCTGTGAAAAGCGAAAGAATGAGACTTTTGCCAAACTGCTTTCTGCCGCTAAAGAGGAAGGTATCGATCCCAAAGAAATGTTTCAGAAAAATCTGGCCTTCTACGGGGCACCCGTGGCTGTTATTTTTATTACCTACAGGATGGAGCATAACCTTTACCGGTTTTCAACAACAGCAGCTTTGCAGAACTTTCTTCTTGCCGCACATGCAAAAGGACTTGGTACCTGCTGGTTAAGTGCTGTAGCTGCCTGTCAGGAAGAGATCAAAGGGTTTTTAAAAATTTCGGAAGACAAGGAGATACTTGACGGGGTTGCTCTTGGTTATCCGGTTAAAGACAGCCCTCTTAACACCTATCCAAGAACCCGCCTCCCAATAGAGGAAATTACCACATGGATTGGCTTCTAACCGTTTACGTTTTTGTAAGATCCACTATGGATTGAAGCCTTTCAAGTTCCTCATTACTTTTAAGATAGCTTGTTCTGGGGCCCATCATAATAGTGAAAAAAGCCCTTTGAGCTGACAGAGGAACGTCAAATCCCCACTTTTTAAACAGGTGGTATTCAAAACCAGCCTGTGGTCCCATAATCATCTCTGTCCATAGTTCTACAGGGCACTTATGGGGTTTTGATGCAAGGACTTTTGTGTAGCTTTTTAGAACCTTATCCTGAAGGACCCCGAGAAGCTTTGTATCGTGGGCTCCTTTTTGTGTATAAACAAAACCGGTATTGGTGCAGCCTTTAAAAAGCTGCCCGGCTTTTATTCTGGTAGAGAGCTTACTGTAATCAAGGTTCAGCTCCCTTAACTCCTCCCTCATGGCATCATCGAAAATCCTGATATGCTCCTCACTCTGTACGGTGGGTATCCCGGCGTAGTAGAGTGTTAAAAGACTTTCCCCGACTTTCTGGAGTGCCCCGTCTGTAGAGAGCGGCGGATAGCCATCCCTGGTTATCCAGAGGCTATGAGGCAATCGGATAAAACTGTCCCCCTTACGGGTCTCCTTTTCCAGGATAACGATTCTTGTTCCTTGTTCTTCCTGGTAATACTCCTTGATGTGGTGATCAACCGTTGTTTCATGGTATCGATAATTATAGTTGTACTCACCGATTTCTTTAACCTTAAAACCGTAGTTTTCTAAGTCCATCTTGCACCTCACAAACCTTATTTGTAATCAATGTATGCCAAACCTATTGGAATAGTGGAATGTTGTTTTAATATTTTAATAGTGATGCTCCGCTCCTTCAGAGGCGGGTATCCAAGCTTTGTGCTGGGGAGCATCATTTTTTTAATTGTTCTGCATACTCTTTGTATCGTTTGAGAATTTCTTCAAAACCAGGGTAGTGGACAGTAAGCCCCACGAGTTCTTTTTTGATCTCAAACTTTAAATTAGTACCTCTGGTGAAAAAGAACACATCACCAGCAGACCCCTCCAGGACGTTTCCTTCGCAAGTGACTATGATGGGACCTCCCGAGACGATATAAAACAGCTCATCGCATTCATAGTGCCAATCGAAAGTCACTGGAGGCCATTTCTCAAAAACTGCTCCAAAGTGTTTGGTTTCAGAAAAATCAAAGATCATGGAAGCCTCAGCCTCCTTTAATTCCTTAGCCCCTGGCAGTGCTGAGTCATCGATATCAAAGTACTTCCCAACCTTTTCCCATTTAATGTCATCAGATCTTCGCAATATGGCAGTCACCCTTTCCTCCTTTCTATCTGTCAGGTTAAGTGGAGCCCCACGGGTAACGCCTGTGGCACCTCCTTGATTTCTTCAGGCGACATCCGCCGCAGCAGCTTTAAATTACGATAAAACTCTGTAGCATTACCTTTTCGCATTCATCCCCGCCCTACGGAGGCGGATTAAAACTGTTATCTCAATCCCCGTGTCAGCAATGGTTTGGTTTAAGTTTAATGCATAAAGAATAATAGGTTCTTTGTCAATAAAATTGTAATTGCATCACAGTGGAGCCCCACGGGCTTACGCCCGTGGCACCCCCTTTGTTTTTTCAAGCGACACCCGCCGCAGCTTTATTTATCAATACTCAAGGAGCTATTACATTTTTCGCATTCATCCCCGCCCTTACGGACGGGGCCTTCTGCGGAGGCGGGTAAAAGGGAGTTAAGTTAGGTAGAACTTAACTCAGGTTGAGCATCTCTGGAGGGATATTTTCTTCTTTGACGGGTCCCAGAAACGTATAGGTAAAATACTCGTCTCTAAATATGCTCTGGGCCAGCTCCTGGAGGGTTTCAGAAGTCACCTCATCAATATCGCGCATTACCTCTTCAATGGGAATATACTTATTATAATACATTTCACACTTTGCAAGGCGGCTCATTCGACTGTCGGTACTTTCCAGTGCCAGAAGCATGTTCCCTTTTAACTGTTCCTTCGCATTGCAAAGCTCGGCAGTATCAACCTTTGTGTCTCTCATATCTCTAATTTCCTTAAGAACAATGTTTAATGAATCTTTGACCGTTTCCCTTCTTACACCCATGTAAACACCAAACAAGCCTGTATCATAAAAAGATGCCATGAAAGAATATATTGAATAAGCCAGCCCATGATTTTCCCTTATTTCCTGAAAAAGTCGGGAACTCATACTGCCCCCTAAAATTGCATTTAAAATATAGAGGGCATGCCTTCCGGGATCAACCTGGGAAAGACCTGCAGTGCCCAGGCAGACATGAACCTGTTCCAGTTCACGATAGTGAAACGATACGTTCCTTTCAGGTAAGAATGAATTCTCTTCAGGTTCAGAGGCTCTTCCGTTAAAATGCCCAAAACGCTTTTCAATCTCTTCTAACAGATCTCGATGCTCTATATTTCCTGCTGCAGAAATTATAATTCTTTCAGGAATGGAATATTCACGGTTAAAAAAACCGACGATATCGTTTCTTCCAAAGTGCTGAACTGTTTCAAGCTCACCAAGGATGCTATACCCCAGGGGATGACCATCAAAGTAGCACTGGTTAAAAATGTCCTGGATGTATTCATCAGGGGTGTCCTTTACCATATTGATCTCTTGAATTATCACGTTTCGCTCTTTTTCAATCTCTTCCTGTTTAAAAAGGGAGTCAAAAAAGATGTTACTGAGAAGGTCAATGGCTAAGCAGAGATGTTGGCTGAGGACTTTTACATAAAAGCAGGTATATTCTTTTGAGGTAAAAGCATTGAGAACCCCACCTACAGAATCGATAACCTTTGCAATTTCACGGGCAGTATACTTTTCAGTCCCTTTAAAAAGCATATGCTCAATAAAGTGCGAGATCCCGTTTTCTACCTTTTTTTCATATCGAAATCCTGCCTTAACCCAGATACCGATTGAAACGGAATGCACGCTGGGAACTGTTTCTGTTACAACCGGAATCCCATTACCCAGGACAGTTTTGTTTATCATTTATCTTTTTTTTAGATTCTTTTATTTTCTATTTTTTCCCGTCTTCTTTAAGGGCTGCTTTCCTGCTCAGTCTAATCTTGCCCTGAGGGTCAATCTCCAGGACCTTCACCAGAACTTCATCACCTTCTTTGAGAACATCGCGGACACTGTTCACCCGCTCGTGATCAAGCTGAGAAATATGTACAAGGCCGTCAATTCCGGGAATAATTTCAACAAATGCCCCAAAATCCATTATTTTTCTGACTTTGCCCAGATAAACCTTTCCAACCTCGGCTTCTTCTACCAGTGATTTGACCATCTCAACAGCTTTTTCAATTGATTCTTTGTCAGTTGAAGCTATGCTCACTTTCCCCTCGTCATCCACATCCATCTTCACCCCTGTCTGGGCGATTATATTCTTAATATTTTTACCACCCGGGCCAATTATACTGCTCACCTTTTCGGGCTTAACCTGAAGCATGGTGATTCTCGGTGCCCTTGAAGAGATTTCCGGTCTGGGCTCTTTTATTGTCTGCTGCATAATATCCAGGATATGCAGCCGGCCCTCACGCGCCTGCTCAAGTGCTTGAGTAAATATCTCGGAGGGAAGTCCCTTGATCTTTATGTCCATCTGTATGGCAGTCACACCGCCTCTTGTCCCTGCAACCTTGAAGTCCATATCACCTACATGGTCCTCATCTCCAAGAATATCTGACAAAATCACATAATTGTCCCCCTCACTTATAAGCCCCATTGCTATGCCTGCCACAGGCTCACTTATCGGAACACCAGCGTCCATCAAAGAAAGTATGCTGCCGCACACAGTTGCCATGGACGATGAACCATTTGATTCCAGAACCTCTGACACTATCCTGATGGTGTAAGGAAAATCATCAGGGGATGGCAGAACCCGGGAAATTGCTTTCTCAGCCAACGATCCATGTCCTACCTCCCGTCTGCTCGGGCCCCTTAGAAAACGTGCCTCCCCTACACAAAAGGGCGGGAAATTATAGTGAAGCATGAATGATTTTGTGCTCTCCCCGATAAGCGAGTCAATACGCTGTTCATCCTGAGAAGTGCCCAGCGTGGTTGAAGCCAAAGCCTGTGTCTCTCCACGGGTAAAAAGCCCTGAGCCATGGGTTCTCGGCAGCATTGCCACTTCACAGGTTATCGCCCGTATGTCTTTAGGTGAACGTCCATCAACCCTTTTACCCTCGTTTAGTATCTGCCCCCTGATAATCTCTTTTTCGATATTTTCCAGAACTGTTCTGATTTGCTCCTCACTGTCCTGATATTGTGATGAAAGCTCTTCTGTCACCGAAACAAAAACATCCTTTACCGCACCGTTCCTGTCCTGTTTTCCAGGGATTGAGAGTGCGGAACGCATTGGCTCCACAGCAACCTGTCTGACTCTTTCCTCTATTTCAGGGTCAATAATCTGCTCGGGAACACTAATCTTTTCTTTGCCTACCCGTGCCCTGAGCTCCTTCTGCATACTGATTACATCCTGTATATTCTGGTGGCCAAAATTTATTGCATCCAAAAGCATTTGTTCAGATACACTCCTTGCGTTTCCTTCAACCATAACCACAGCATCCTCGCTTCCTGCTACAACGATATCAAGTTCGCTCTCTTTCATCCTGTTTATAAGGGGGTTTACAACAAACTCACCATCAATGCGTCCAACCCTCACCCCTGCAACAGGACCGGCAAACGGGATATCTGAAATCTCAAGAGCAGCAGAAGCTGCTGAGATAGCTATAACATCCGGATCATTTTCATCATCTGCTGAAAGAACTGTTGCTATTATCTGCACGTCGTTAAAGAAACTTTTTGGGAAAAGAGGCCTTAAAGGCCGATCTATAAAGCGCGATGTAAGGACCTCTCTTTCGCTTGGTCTTCCCTCTCTCTTGAAAAAACCACCTGGAATTTTCCCTGCGGCATATGTCATCTCCTGATAATCAACCGTTAGCGGGAAAAAATCAATTCCTTCCCGCGGTTTTTTTGAAACAACGGCAGTCACAAGTACAACGCTTTCTCCATACCGTGCAAGCACCGCACCGTTTGCCTGTTTTGCCAGGTGCCCAGTCTTTAATGTGAGTGGTCTTCCTCCCCATGTTACAGTTATGGTCTCTTCCATTGTTTTTCACCTCTTTTGTAAGTTTTGAGCCTCAGATATAGACAATAGCTTTTTTACCGGGATGTCCTGTCCATGGGACGGGAGAGCATCATATCCAATATCTGACATTCTCGGGTTGACAGTTCCTTTTATTTTTTTAGTTTTAATTTTTTTAATACCTTCTTATATTTATCGACGTCTTTTTGTTTCAGATAGTCAAGCATCTTTCTTCTCTGGTTAACGATTTTAATAAGCCCTCTCCTTGAGTGGAAGTCCTTTTTGTGGTCCTTAAAGTGTTCTGTTAAGTACTTTATACGCTCGGTCAGAAGAGCAATCTGAACTTCTGCTGAACCTGTATCCTTATTATGACCTCTAAATTTTTTAATTATTCCCTGTTTTTGCTCAGATAGTAATACCATAAAACCGTCCTCTCTTTCGTATCAAGTTCTTTCTTTGTCTCCTAGTGTCCCAAGACATTATAATTTAGCAGTTATGATATTTTGCTGGAGGCGCCCTTGGGTTGAGCAGCAAGGGCGGTGCGAGCTATGTTTTTTATATCACAAAAGACCACTCCAGCAAGCACATAGCCCGTAGCAATCAAGCCAAGGGTGCCTCCAACAATCAAATTTAAATGTCTCAATGTACTAGTTAGTTCACAAACACCCTGAGAGTTTTCCATGCTTTCATGCTTGAATTACAGGAAATGCTCATATCCTCATTTATTAATGATTCGACAACACCAATTAGACTGCCCTGAAGGGATATTACTTTTATCTGCTGACCTATCTTCACTTTAGTCAGATCGAGGTTGGCAATATCGTTTACGGTTATTTGAACCCCGTTTCTGATCTTTTGCTCCATTGTATCACTCACAACAACCTCCGGTAACCCATTCAAAGCATCTTTCGGCAATATGAGATGCTTTTCAATGAGATCTCCACGACTGCAGGCTTCAAAATCCTCCATATTAACGGACTCACGTATATGAAATGGCCCGTTGCGGACTCTTTTAAGCTTTGTCAGGTGTGCGCCACAGAACAGTCTTTGGCCAACATCATGGCACAGGGTTCTTATATATGTGCCATGGGAACAAACCACGCGAAAAGCTACATGAGGAATATCGATTCTCAGAACCACGATATCGTAAATAACAACCTTTCGTTGCTTTCTTGAAACCCATCCACCTTTTCTTGCTATCTTATATAAGGGAACACCGTTGCGTTTTATTGCAGAAAACATGGGTGGGGTCTGAAAAATTTCCCCTTTAAATTGTTGAAAGGCTTCTACAATCCTGTCCCTGTCCTTGGGAATGTTGTCAGTCTTCCTTAAAATCTTTCCCTGACTGTCCTGGGTATCGGTTTCAATTCCAAGCTGCAGTATGCCAATATACTCCTTTTCGCTCTTCAAAAGGAATTGCGCAAGCTTCGTTCCCTCATTAATACAGAGAGGGAGAACTCCTGTTGCCAAAGGGTCAAGGGTGCCCAGATACCCAACCCTCCTGAGTCCCAGTATCTTCTTAACCTTTAAACAAGCTTGACTGGAAGAAAGCCCGAAAGGTTTATTAATTACAATAACTCCATTCATAAACTTTTTTGGTCAAACTAACATCAACAAAAATGATGGCGTGTTGTCTTGGCTCTGAAAAACACCTTGATTTAAGTGAACTAGAGTGCCTAAAGTTTGAAGTGCCTAAAGTTAAATAATCATATCACTTTTAACTTTAGTTCACTTTAGGCACTTTACAATTTTCCTTCCAGTTCTCCCTCAATATTCTTTAAAATCTTTTCCATCCGAGATCCATTCTCTACCGATGAATCATAAACAAATGAAATGTGAGGGGTATATCGCAGGTGAATACGAGACCCTAATTTTCTTTGCACAAAACCAGATGCACTCTTGAGACCTTCAAGGATTGCCTTAAGCTCCTCACCCTCTTTAATCGTGGTGAAAAAAATTTTGGCGCTTTTCAGATCTTTTGAAACCCGCACATGGGTGATGGTAACAAAACTCAGCCGTGGGTCTTGCACCTCACGGAAAAGCACATCTGAAACTTCCCTTCTTATAACATCTGAGATCCTGTCTGTTCTTTGATAAGAACTTTTCATATGCTGGAATCAAAGGTTCAGATTCATAATTTCAATATTCTGGTCAACTATCTCTGCCAGGTAAAGGTTTTCAATAAAATCTATAACCTTATCAAGCACTGAGTTGACAAAAGCCCTGTCATTACCAATCATGCAAAAGCCGATCGAAGAGTTCTGCCAAAGATCATTTTCACCAACCTCAGCGATGGATACCGGGAATTTGTTTCTTACCCTTGCGGTGATCCGCTTAAGCACCGCTCTCTTCTCCTTAAGGGAAAAGACATCATGAAAGACTAAACTGAGCTGACAGACACCAACTACCATTTTCCAACCGGGAAAAGTTTAAGCGCTTAAGCTGATGACACAGTTTAATTAAGTTCATCTTTAGGCATTTTAGGCACTTTAGCTCACTTTAGGCACTTCCCTTATTTCAATATTCCAAAATCGACAAAGTTTTGTCGATTTTGGCGCGTTAAGCACCTAAAGTGTTCGTTCTACTTCTTCTAAAAAGAAGGACTCAATAATATCGCCTGATTCAAACTCTTTAAAATTTCCCAGGAAGATACCACATTCCTGTCCTGAAAGAACCTCCTTGGCGTCGTCCTTAAATCTCTTTAAGGATGTTATCTCTCCTTCATGTATTACTTCTGAAGCACGGATAACCCGTGCTTTAGAGCCATTTGTAACCTTCCCCTCTACAACCAGGCAGCCTGCAACGGTGCCATACTTTGAAATATCAAATACCTGCCTTACCTCGGCTTTTCCTGTAGTTTTTTCAACGAACTTCGGCTTAAGCATTCCAAGCATTGCCTTTTTCACATCATCAATAACGTCATAAATGATACCGTAAAGTCTAACATCTACTTTTTCCAACTCTGCAGTGTACTGAACCTTAGGCTCTGTTTTAACCCCAAAGCCGATAATGATAGCATTTGACGCGGATGCAAGCATTACGTCGTTTAAGCTTATGGACCCCACGGAACTATGAATAATATTAATCTTTACTTCATCAGTGCTTAAATTTTCAAGGGACTGTCTCAAGGCTTCTGCAGAGCCCTGCACGTCAGCCTCAACAATAATCCTTAGCTCTTTAACATCTTCTTCCCTGACAGTGCTCAAGAAATTCTCAAGGGAAATCCGGGCATCCTTCCTGAGTTCCTCCTCCCTTTTCTTCTGCTGCCAGTAAATGCTTGTCTGCCTGGCTTTCCTATCATCAACAGTAATAAATACATCACCGGCTTCAGGAACACCTGAAAACCCTAAAATTTCTACCGGGGTTGAAGGTCCGGACTCTTTCACGTTTCTGTTTCTGTCATTTATAAGCGCTCTTACTTTTCCAAAACTGTGCCTTGAGACAAAAGAGTCTCCAACTTTTAACGTCCCTTCCTGAACCAGAACCGTAGCGATAGGACCTCTGCCTCTATCAAGCCGTGCTTCTATTATGGTTCCCTTTGCGGTCTTATTCGGGTTGGCTTTTAGTTCAAGCATTTCTGATTGGAGAAGCACCATCTCCAGCAGTCTTTCAATGCCCTGATTCTCCTTGGCAGAAACTTCCACAAAGATTGTGTCACCACCCCATTCTTCAGAGACCAGGCCATAATTCGACAGTTCTTGTATAACCCTCTCAGGGTTGGCTTCAGGCTTATCCATTTTATTTATAGCCACTATGATAGGCACCTCTGCAGCCTTTGCATGATTTATGGCTTCAATCGTCTGGGGTTTTACACCCTCTTCAGCAGCAACAACAAGAATAACAATATCTGTTACCTGAGCGCCCCGTGCCCTCATGGTGGTAAACGCTTCATGGCCTGGCGTATCAATAAATACTATATCACTACCCCTTATCGAAACGCTGTACGCTCCAATATGCTGGGTAATCCCCCCCTTCTCTCCTCCAACTACATTTGTCTTCCTGATTATATCCAGAAGAGAGGTTTTTCCATGGTCAACGTGGCCCATCACTGTTACTACAGGGCATCTCGGTTTTAAATCCTTTTCTGAATCTTTGGCCCGTTCTTCAAAGATTGTTTCCTCTTCTATAGAAACATTTTCAACCTCATATTCAAAATCGCTTGCAACAAGCGATGCAGTATCAATATCCAAAAACTTGTTAATAGTTGCCATAACGCCAAGCTCAACAAGTTTTTTTATAACCTCAGTGGCTTTAACACCCATCCTCTTGGACAAGTCAGCAGCAGTAATACCTTCCCGAATACGTATCTTCCTTTTTATTGCCTTGGGAACTGTTTTCTCAGGCTCTTTATAGAACGGGATTACTTCTGCTTTCTGCCTTCTGCCTTTATCAACTGGTTTTCCTTTAACCCTATATCTTACCCGTTTATGTGGATAAGGAACAACACCCCTATCAGGTTCATCTTCATCTCGAACTTCCTTCTGCCATCTGAATCTCTTTCGCCTATGCTTCTCCTTAGCACCCCTCCTTTTCTCCCCTTCAGCAGATTCCTCTTTAAGGGCTTCTTCTTTTTTAGCTGTGGTCACAGGAGATTTTTCGTCTTCTTTTCTTGGCCTTAACTCTATTCGGTCAATAATTCGAGCCGGAGTCCTTTCCTTTTCTTTTATCTTAACTTTCTTTAATACAGGTTGAGCTTCAACCTTTTCTTCCTTTTCATCTTTCTCCGGTTCAGCAGCAGCCTCTTTCTGAGCCTTGGCTTTCTTTTTTGCAACTGACGGTTTTTTTTCTTTTTCCTCCTTTGCCTTTTTTACTGCCTGCTCTTCCAGAGCAGCTTCTGGTGGCAGGGGCTCAGGCTCGGCCTTTTTCCTTCTGCGGATTACAGTCCCGCTTAATCGCTTTTCAACAAGAGGTTCCCCGGAAACGTCCTCCTCAGGTTCTTGGGGAGCTTCCACAGAGGCTTCCTTTGCAGCTTTTTTTGTGGCTTTCTTTACAGGTTCCCCGGGAGTTTCCTTTGCAGCTTTCTTTGCGGCTTTTTTGGGAGCCTCCCCGGGAGCTTCCTTTGCAGCTTTCTTGGTAGATTTCTTGGCAGCTTTCCTTGAAGTTTCTGTTTTTTTAGGCTCTTTGAGAGTTACATCACTTAAACTTTTGCGAACCTTTTCTGCCTGTTTCTCACTTAAGGAACTCATATGAGAATTTACATTTATACCTATCTCCTTAAGCTTGGAGATAAGTGTTTTACTGTTCAGTTTCATTTCTTTTGCTAATTCACAAACTCTCATTGGTTCTGCCTGTTGCTTAATTCTGCCGGCAATCAAAGCCTTTTAATCAGTTTTGTCATCCTTGTCCTTGTCCTTAGCCTTGTCCTTGTCCTTAGCCTTGTCCTTGTCCTTGGCCTTAGGCTTAGCCTTAGCCTTAGCCTTGTCCTTGTCCTTAGCCTTGTCCTTATCCTTATCCTTATCTGTATCCTCTATTAACACCCTGGCATGTTCTATAATTTCTTCTGCTCCTTCTTTGTCAATATCAAGAATACCCGCTAAATCATCAGCCTCTGCATTGGCAATCGATTCTACAGACAGGTAGTCTGAGTTCACTAGTGTTTCA
>Ga0114930_10004542_pt1 | contig 11699 bp, 10 predicted proteins | sample AnhtaG_FD_87300 | JGI IMG/M metagenome (GOLD analysis project Ga0114930, IMG submission 87300) | Deep subsurface microbial communities from Anholt, Denmark to uncover new lineages of life (NeLLi) - Anholt_01485 metaG | ecosystem: Environmental > Aquatic > Marine > Oceanic > Sediment | place... | reverse complement strand
TATTTTTGGATCTTCGTAATATGAATCTCCTGAAACATGCCTTGTAGAAATCTCTTCAATGATTGCTCCTTTCTGGCTGGTGAAGCTATGCCACGCACCTCTCTCAACAAGAATCTTATCACCTGGTTTCAGCTCATATTTAATTCCATTAATGATAATATCGGCATCTCCCCATAGTAGCTGGAATGTCTCTTCTTTGATTTTGTGGTAATGATTGGGATGTTGTTGGCTTGGCAGAACGACAATTAACTTTTTACAATATTCACGGTTGATTACGTTGACAATAAGAGCTCCAAACTGCCTGAAATGTTCCATGCCGTAGTGGTGAGAAAGTTCGATTTCAAAATCTGATCCAACCTCTACGTGGGCTTCATATAACAAACCCTTAGCGTCATGAATGATCCCACGGATCATGTGGATTACATTTGATTGGCCCATTTTTTCTATGGATTCGTTTATTGGATCATTTTTGTGGTAATTTTTAGATGCGACTAAATTTTCCGAAAATTCTCCGCTCGTTATCTGGCTCTCAGCACAGGGCATAGCAAAAAAGATGGATCTCCTCTTTAGGGCATTACCTTTTTTGATATCTTTAAGAGCATAAACTCCGCGAATCAACGATAATAATGATTCGATTTCAGCTTGAGTTATTCTTTTATCATGACTTTCATTCCCACAGATCTTTTTTGCAGAAAGTGCACTTCGAATCCATGTGTCTGTTTGTGATGGATTCATAGAGTAGGTGTTAAGCTTAATATCGTCCTTCTCAATTCCAACGTGTCTTTCCAGGATTGTAGCACCTTTTGCTATCGCTATTTTTACCACATCTAAGTTATTCGGAGATTCATGGCCAGAATAGCCAACTGGAACATATGGATATCGTCTGATCATCCTTTCCATGAAATTAAGTTGGGCTTCATGATTAGGAACAGGATAAAGCGAGACACAATGAAGAAGAGCAAAATCGACGTTGCGATGAGTGAAAAAGCTGACAATGTTATCAATGTCATATAGCGTCAGTCCTCCAGTGGAACATATCACAGGCTTTTTTGTTTTAGCAATTACTTCCAGTAATGGCCAATCTTTAGCGCAGGGACTGGCAATTTTGATGATTTGGATGCCATGATCAAGGAGGAGACTTACTGATGGTTCATCAAAAGGAGAACAAATTGTTATTAAGCCTTGATCGCGGACTGCATTAACTAAAGTAAGAAATTCATCCTTAGAAAGCCGGGTACTTAGGAATCGAGGGATATGCTTAACATCGTTACGTTTGGCAAAATCAGGATGTATCAGAGAACCCAAATCCCGGTATTGGAACTTTACCGCCCCCCGAATTTTATCTTTTCGAACAATCTTGCCCATCGCATTTATGATTTCTAACCCATGCTCCACACTTCCTTGATGATTATTAGCCATTTCAAAAATGAATAGGTCTTTAAATAACTCTTTCATTTTTTCTCCTCTCTATTTTTACTAATTATGTTTACTAAATTGAAAAATTCTTCAAATGATAGCATCCTATCGTCTATATAATAATCTGCCGCTGGCTTTTTAAACTGAAGCTCATGGTATTTTACTCCCCACTCTTTTAGTTGCCTTTTAGTTAAATCAGACCAGTCAATCCCTGTGGCAGAACCTCTCGCTGTATAAAGACTGATACGATGTCCCATGTCGTATAAAGTGTTGATAGCCTCTATAACTTTAGGCTTAGGGGATGAAAGCTCATATTTATTATTGGGTACTATTGTACTTATCACTCCATCTATATCGAAGCAAAAAATTTTCTGTTTACTACTTTCGCTTTGCATATATTCCAATAAATTGTTTTGTTGCTCAAGTTTTTCCTTTACTATTTCCAATTGTAATAATGAATCAATGTCAAAATTCTCATTCATGATATAACCAAATATCTTGCTTCCTGTCATTGACTTTTTCTTTAAAATTACCTCAGTGCGAACTGCATCAATGCAAGCGTTTTGAAGATAAACTCGAGGTAATCCCTGACGGGGAAGATTGTAAGCATCTTTTATGTTTGTCTTTATAACTGGTGTTAGTAAATCATCGTTTCCTCGAAACCACATTTTGAAGGGTGTTTCTGGGGCTAATGTTACTGTACGCACAGAATCGATTGAGGGCTCATCAATAAGCACCTGAATGACCTTATTAATATCTTCGACCTTGCGACGAGGATAAGTAGGCCTTAAATGCACACAAATGTCTGGAATGTAGTTTTCATTTTTTTTTAGCCACAGCAGGGCATGCTCGAAGGCTTCAAAGTCTGTTGATAGGTCATGAGAAATTTCTGGAGGACGGAGAAAAGGAGTTTCTGCTTTATATTCTCGCGCTATTTCAGCATAAATTTGGCTGTCAGTACTGACAATCGTCCTCGTGATCAGCTCTGATTTAAGGGCATGTTCGATTGAATGAGCAAGCAGAGGTTTCCCCCTAAGCATACGGATATTTTTATGGGGGATACCTCTTGAACCACTTCTTGCCGGAATGAGAGCTAAAACTTCATGAGTTTTCACTTTATTTCTACTTTGCATTTCTGTTAAGTATGGATAATAACGGCAACAAAAGATGACATGTTAAGAAAGACCTATGGCGATTTAATTTCATCCAGCCGACGCCAAAGATATTGAGCGAGCAGATGTGTATGTTTTATGCGCTCGCTTTCTTTTGAGTCTGAATCTCCCTCGATAGAACCAGAAGAGTAGACACCTTTTCGACCTAGCAGTTTAGAATAAAAGTCCACTGGAACCGAATCCTTCATTACTGCTGCTATATAGCTTAAAAGGGCCTTTTCGTTGTATCCATAATTTTCCAGGAGATGGCGGATATCATTTCCTAGACGATCTGGACTGTCTGAGTAACGAATCATGCTGTCAGGCAAGAAATTGTAAGAAGTTTGCCCAAGAACTACCACTGGTTTCTTTAATATTAATGCTTCAAGGCCTATGGAGCCTGCAATGATTGTTACAAGGCGGGCATTAGAAATCAATTCTCTTGATCTCATGGTCGGATGCGCTAGCATCACATTAGGAATTTCTAATAACTTTCGATAATAACTCAGAGGCCGCTTGCCGATTGCCCATGGATGTTCCTTGACAACCAGTTTCATCCCTACCGGAAGATTGTGACTGAAGAGCCGAGTTGTCTCAATTTGATTAAGATAAGCTTTGCTGTATACACATAGTGTTACCTCCGGCTCTGGGTGAAGAGGGAAAAAAGCATAGTTTAAGAGAGAAAGGTCTTTTGACCTGACGTAAATGTTGCGAAATTGTCTTTCCATTAATCTAGCTCGCCATGGTCTGATAATCCTCTGTCCCATAAAGGGTCCTATGTATCCAGAAATGTGATTGTCTTCACGATATTCTCCAAAACGGTATTTATACTCTCCGATCAGTAATCTTATTAAGCTCGTTAACTTCAGCAAGCTGAATGGATTTTTTAGTAAATGTCTATTGCCTGGCGGCTTATTAGAGGTGGGCACTACTCCCTCATACATTGAATGAGTGCTCCTCACCTCTTCCAGGTATTTTGATGCTTCTTCTTTCAGTGCTGGTTCAATACCGTTTTTAAAGAACGTGAGATAAGTTTTATTAAGACGCTCTGAGGGTTCCAGTATACTCTCGCCAGCATAGAAATAGTTTCGGACCCTGGTTGGTCTAAGATTAAACACAGGAATGCTCCGGGCCTGGGCAAACAGGTATGAAATGTAATCGCCAAGAGTGACACATATAAAGGAAACAACGAAGTCCGGTTGTATTTCGTTGAAAAAGCTTTCCATCCTTTTCAGGCCCACCTGAAGTATGGCCATCATTCGTTCATGTGTATACCGGGGCGGGTAGTCCTGAGTATATGCATACTTTTTCCCAAAATAAATACGACGATCCGCAACCAGAGCATTCCATAAATAAGGTTGACCAATTTCTTTTTCATAACGCTTAAGCAAAGAAATATTTGGCTCTATATCTCTGGATTCACGTATAATTTCCCACTCTTTCAGGAGATGAAACAAGCCTGACTCAATTTCAGGATATTTTTGTTTAAATTGTTTAAAAAACCTTGAGTCAGCAACATAAAACCCTACTTTATTCAGAGTCATAAAATCTTTCATAGATTTCATAAGATTATATGACATATCTAAGCTAGAACCTTGTGTAAGGAAGAGAGCATTCATTTTTTCTGTATATTATAAATAATCGGATTAAAATATTTCAAAATTTTCTTTACCCAACAAGTTGTCTCCAATAAGCTTGTTTCTAATGAATATTTTGGAATTCATCCTACCTATTCTCTAGTTCTGGATGCATTAATATTAATCTATTGAATTCCCTGTTGAAATAAGCTAGGCTAACATTCTTCATGGAGATTAGAGAACATCCGCAAGTCACTTCTTTTGCTGAGAATCTCTCTTTTTACCAGCAAAGCGAAAAGATAGAGGGTGTATTGAACCAAACTCAACCAATTTTTTATCTACAACATCTATAAATCGAGCTAATTTTTCTATCTCTTCCTTTTTTCCTCGAAGACCGCCTACTAAAAGTTCAAAGAAGCCATGGTCACTCTCATACGCTATGGTCTTATAATTCAAAGTCAAAGCCGTTATTATATCTGCTTAACCGGATGAAAAATCTTTAATTGATTGTTCTTTAGTCAAGTTTTCTGTTATTTGCTTACCGCTCAATAAAGTGTTTCTTATGGCTGCCATTAACTCATATTCATTATCAGGTATAGATGTGTCTTCAAAAAAATTACCAGCATTTCTCAGTAATATCTTCAGGATTAACAGAATGGTAGCACTAGGTTCATTAAACCGATCATAAGCAGGTTCATAGCCGACTACTATCCCATCTTTCTTCAGAGCACTTCTCATGAGTGGACAAAGCTCCATTAGTTCAAAAAATGTGAAATGGTGCAATATGCCATAAAAGACAATGGTATCGAATGCATTTTTTATATTTTTTAAAAAATCAAAGATTTCCGCTACGTTATATTTTAGATATCCAAATCCCTCTTTAAAGGGATTTTCATTAGCAAATCTTTTTGCAACTTTTATACTTTCTTTTGAAATATCGATTCCTGTCACATTACATCCATTTCTTGCTAATTCCAAACTGATAAAGCCCGCTCCACAGCCTATTTCTAAAACACGTGGAATTCGCAACCCTTGATCTTTAATATGTTTTAATATGAAAGAGAATCTAGGCCATATAGAAAGATTCACATGAAGAGGTTCTCTCCACACATTGTTATAAAAGTAATGGCATGTTTTGACACGGCGTAAATCAGGAATATGTCCAGCATTTATTCTCTCTTGTATTTTTAAATCAAACGCCTTTGCCTCTTCCTTCAATAATTCATCCATGTATATAAACTCCAAATGTATATTTTCGATCGATATTGCTGAAATATGTGTGATATTATCACTAGACTATAGTAAATATAATAATTTTGGGCATTGATCTTCGCTACCTCTAGGAGGTACCCGCTTTGGAAAAAATCCTTCTATACCGATCAAAGAAAAATCGCCAAGCTCTACTTACTCTTTTCTAACTAATAATCTAGAAGATCAAAGAAATGTTTTTGCGTTTTAGTTTCCCAAAAACTATTTTTTTCCAAAATATTCTTAAACTTTACAGCACTTTCGCCCTTCCCAAAAAAATAGCTGGGCGAGAATTTAGATGAGTTTTTAATGATATGGTTGATTGAGTTCAGAATCAAATCTTTGTTTTCATCGGTATTGAAAATAGATTCGTGATGAAATCTATTCATTTGTCTGCTTCCAAGGTTTATAGTCGGTACGGAATAAATTGGGGCTTCTCGAATACCAGCGCTAGAATTTCCTATTATAAATTTGCAATATTTCAGAAGAATTAAAAATTTTTCAAACTGTATAGATGGGAAAAGTTTAAAATTTGGTATGTTGTTAAATCTTTCATATTCGTTAAGTATTATGTTAGATCCAGGATCGTTGTTCGGATAAATGACAACATAGTTCAGCTTTGACTCTATAACTGCGTCAACAAGCTCTTTTACATTCTTTCCTAGTTTTTCTAGCTCTGTTGTAACAGGATGATACATCAAGATAGCGTATTCATCGAATTCAATTTCATAATGCTTTAAAACATCTTCTTTAGATGGAAGATTATCAGAAAACATGATATCAATATCGGGTGAGCCAATAATATAAATACTTTCCTTCTTTTCTCCCATTTGTATTAATCTTTTTTTTGCTTGTTCATTGGCAACAAAATGGATATGGACCAACTTTGAAATAGAATGTCTTATTATCTCATCAATTGTTCCAGAGAGTTCGCCGCCTTCGATATGGGCCACCAAAATATTGTTGAAAGAGCTAACTATCGCACCGGCTAAAGCTTCGGCTCTGTCTCCATGGACTATTATGAGATCAGGATTAATTTCGCTAACATAATGGCTAAAACCATAAATCGTATTGGATAAGACAATATCCAGTCGTGATCCAAAAGCTTGGTTGTTGTACATGTATACATTAAAAAATTCCCTCAAGACTTCCCGAGCTGTACCTCCATACTTTTCAAGCATATGCATTCCGGTTACGAACAAGTGAACTTCGTATCTGGAATCTTTATCAATAGCTTTAAGAAGAGGCTTTAATTTCCCATATTCTGCCCTTGTGCCTGATAAAGCAACTATTTTTTTCTTCTCAGTCATTAATCATACTCCAAGTTAATTGTTGATCCTTTTTAATATTACTTTTTGCTGTTTTTCCTATAATTGAATACAAATTTTCAGCAAGAATTTCACCAGTTCCCGGTCTTTTAACCCAGATATTATCAAGACTGAAAACATCTCCTTTCTTGATATCTTTTATTGTTACGATACTTGCGTAGGCAAAATCAATAATTGGCTTCTCCTCTTTTTGGATCTCTTTTTGACCCTTTAGAGCCTGCCATATGGCTTTTGAACCTATTACAAGCTCCTTTAACTCTTTTGTTTCAATTGAAAAAGGATTATCAGGCCCTGGCCAGGAACGAGAAATCGTAAAATGCTTTTCCAATGCTACTGCCCCCAAAGCGACAGCTCCTAGGCAAATATAGATGCCTAAAGAATGGTCACTTAAGCCAACGGAAACTTTAAATTCTTGCTGTAATTGTGAAATGGATCTCAACCTAACCTTATCATAAGGTGTAGGATACATCGAAACACAATGCATAAGCATAAAAGGAACATTATATTTTTCTATTACTTTTACACTTTTTCTTATAGAGGGAATATCATTCATTCCAGTTGATAGGATAATTGGCTTCCTTTTTTTAGCAATATGCTCAATTAAGGGCAAATTATTACACTCTCCTGAACCTATTTTAAATGCCAATACGCCCATCTTTTCTAATCTATCTGCTGCTTCTCTGGAAAAAGGGGTAGAGAGATAAATGATGCCTTTCTCTTCACAATATTTTTTGATTTCTATTTCTTCTTCTTCAGTTAATTCGCATCTTTTAATAATATCCCAAAGACTTTCATCTGAAATATCTCCAGGCTTCATATCTGTAGGAATCATTTCTGCCTCTGTGATATGGCATTGAAACTTTACACAATCTGCTCCTGCCTCTACTGCTGCATTTACTAGTTCGATTGCTTTATCGTATTCTCCTTCATGATTTATACCCACTTCTGCGGTAACAAATGGAGGATAATCTTTACCTATTTTCCTGCCTGGAAATTCAAATTCCTTCATACTTTTTCCTTACTGTAATCACCTTCTCCTTTAATATATATTCTTTCAAAAAAACCTTTATCTCCTCTTAAAATTCGGATTAAAGATAATGGTATAAAAACTTTTTTTCCATTTAGAAAAATAATCTTTTTCTTAAAAGGATAAAATGCAATTTTGCTCATTAAAAAATCTAAAGTCGAATTATAAAAGTAATTAACATGTTCTAAAAAATGAGCTTTAACAAATTTTTTCTTTTTGTTCTCTATTTTTATTAAATTTGGAGTTACGCCATTAGTATACAAAACTGTGCCCTTTTTAGAGCTCAAGTGAATAAATGAGAGATACGCATTCAAATCAACTATATGTTCGATAACACTCTGACAAGTAATCAAATCAAATTTTAAATTCAGGAACTTTGTTTTAAATTTATCTGGTGGATATACATTTAATCCCAATTGTTTACAGTATTTTAATCTAAAATCATCTATCTCAATCCCTATTCCTTCAATTCCAAATTCTCTGGCAAGAGATAAGGTGTGTCCAAAACCGCAGCCAAAATCAAAAAGCTTTAAAGAATCGGTTGTGCTCGTTAGATTGAGCATTTTTATTAGAATAGGTAAGTAACTTAATTTTCTTTCTCTGCTAAAAATTCTGTTCTCAGGAGTTCCGATGATAAGAGTTTTATTATTTTTATAAAGATTCCGTTTGCTTTCATTATAAACTAATTTTTCATATTCTTTTCGAATTCTTGGATTCGTAAAAACAAATTTACAATTTTGACATTTACTAAGCGTTAAAATTGTATTTTTGTCTATATCCAAACAAGAATAATCCAGGCTTTTCTTTTGTTTCAATTTCCCATATGGGATACTAAAAAATAAACTTAACTTATCCATTCCACAAACAGGACAAGAAACATATTCGAAATATTTATTGTTTTTTAAATGATTACTATTCACTGTATTTGCCAAATTATCTTTATATTTCTTCGCCTGATTTCAAAAACCACTCAAAAATTTTTAAATCATCTTCTTTATCTATATCTACATGGAAACCATTGATTTCATAAGGAATTGTCTTAGGCGGAATTCTTGAGCTTCTTAAGATAGCTCTCCGGGAAAAAATCCAACAATTATTTGTAATATCATAAATTGGAGGTATATCCTGTCTCCGAATATAATTACCTCTTATGACTAATTGAGCATAACCATTTTTATTTATTTCTAACATACTATAATAAGGATTCCTTTTGCTTTGGCTTACAGCGATTACTAAATCTGGCTTCTTTTTTAAAAAAATATTTATCATCGCTTTGATATCATCTCTTCTTCTCAAGGGACTTGTAGGATCCAAAAGCATAATACCTTTAATTTTAATCGAATAAAGTTGTTCGCATTTAATTAATGCATGCATTAAAACTTCAAGCATAGGAGTATTGTCTTTGGCTAATTTTTTTGGTCTCAAAAATGGAACCTCTGCCCCATATTTTTTTGCAACCTCAGCAATCTCTAAGCTATCAGTAGTAACTATAGTCTTATAAATCTCGTTATAGCTTAAAGCATCTTTTATTGTGTAATAGATTAAGGGCCTATTCAAAACTGTCCTTAGATTTTTATTCTTTATACCTTTAGAACCGCTTCTCGCGGGAATTACCCCCAATAAAATAGGGCTTTCTTCTCTTTTCATCCTACCTTTATCCACTTCTTCTGATCAGAGGATTTGTGAGTTGATATAGCGACTTTGGAAATATAAATACCGTCTTCTAAGGGAATAAGCGGTTTTTCTTTTTGCTCTAAAACGTTAAACCAATGTTTGAATTGGCTCTTAAAAGTATCATCTCGGGTGTAGCTTTCTGGTTGGAATAATTCAGAGCTTTTATTTTCATTTATTAATTTTATCTTGTCTAAAGAATAATCCCAGAAGACTTCTCCTTTTTCGAAAATCGATTTAAACTTTCTCGTATATTCTTTTTGCAGATAATCAAGATGAATGTGAGAGATACCTCCATTTTTATGAGAAAATGTTATTTCTGCTATATCTTTTGTGTTGATTTTTAAAGACGACGTTTTATCTTTAAAACACGTGAGCCAATTTACTTGCCCGAGTAAATCTACAGCTAAATCAATTTCATGGGTTAAATCGAAAATTACCCCTCCTCCCAATTCTTTATAGGCAGAATAACTCTTGGTATAATCAAAATCTCTCCATTCCAGTAAATATTGATCAGTTTCAGCCTGGAAAGAGAATATTCGTCCCAGCTTGTTAGATGCTATTATTTCTTTAATCTTTTTATAGAGACAATGATATCGGAGATTGAAACCAACAAGTGCCGGTAGGCCCTTATCCTGTACAATCTTTAACAAAAAGATGCGTTCCAGTAACAATTAATTTCAGCTCCAAATTTGGGCGAGAGCTAATATCTCGTAAAACAGATTTAACCCCTGGATAATCAGCACGAGTCCCAGTCATACAGGTAATTATGCGTTTTGACTTATCCATTTCATTTAGTATATTTTAGTTAAATTTGATCTATACAATACACCGATATATTTTCCATAAAACCAAGAGGTTATAGAATAATATCTTGATGGAATATTTTTATTAACAGTGTATCTTAACTTTAGCAAAGCATGCTGGAGCCTGTTAATTTTATACTGAAAATCAACAATGGGCTCACATTTCTGTAAAAGAATATGCATATTTGTATTTCTTTTTTTTAAATCAATGATACGAAAACCTACGTTTTTGAATAAAATCTTAATTTTTTTTGGAGTAAAATAAAGCTGGTGAACTAAAGAAATTCTCTTGTTCATATCTATAATTAAATTTGGAGTTTCATTATGAGTATATATATATAGATATGAACTATCCACCATAAAAGATCTGATAACTTCCAAATCTGCAATCGGATTGCTTAGATGTTCTAAAACTCCTATCATTGTAATTATATCAAATTTGCCTAATCGTTCAGGTGAAAAATCTCTCACACATCCATTTAAAACTTCAAAATCAAATTCTTGAATCCTCGCAATATCAGTACAACGCTGTTTGGATGGTTCTATTCCCAAACGATAAAGTGCACCCTCCTCTTTTAATAAAGCTAAAAACCAACCTTCTCCACAACCAACATCTAGTATTCTTTTTGCCTTAAAATCAATCACATTTCTTGCCAAGAAGTTGAAATTTATCATATATTTCTTTTTTCTCTGAAGCAATCTTGCACTATATGGCTCGTTATCATTCTTGTTCTGTTTGTTGCTCTTTTGTTTGTATGTTTCTACGTAACTACTTCCGTAATAATGTCTTAGCTCTTCGTCTCCCATGAGTGGCTTCCTGTATAATAAACCACAATTTGTACACAAAGCAGTATTCAAATTTGTCATAAATTGCTTTATAGATTCTTTCGAAGCATAAGTCCTTTTAATATTTGCAAGTCGTGCTTGAGTAAAAATTATTTTTGATTTTTCTGAACCACATAAGGGACAATATATTTGCCTTAATTCTTTTTTCATGCTTGGCTATTAGATTTTAGAAACCACTCAAAAAATTTCAAATCATTTTCATCATCTATATCAATGTATAAACCATCAGTTTCATAAGCAGTTGTTTTCAGAGGTATTCTCCAACCTCTTTGAATAGCTCCCCGAGAAAAAATCCAACAATTATTTGTAATATCATGAATAGGCGGTGCATCCTGCCTGCGAACGAAATTCCCCTTTAAAACTAATCGGGCATAACCATTTTTGTTTATTTTCACCATATTAAAATAGGGATTCCTTCTGCTTTTTGCTACTGCAACCACTAAATCCGGTTTATTTTCTATAAAAATATCTATCATTTCATTAATATCAACTTTTTTCCTCAAGGGGCTTGTCGGATCGAGCAGAACGATACCGTTTATTTTCAAAGAGTAAATTTGTTCACATTTCATTAATGCATGTTTTAAAACTTCAATCATAGAAGTGTTATCTTTTGCTAATCTTTTTGCCTT
>Ga0114930_10004538_pt1 | contig 11712 bp, 8 predicted proteins | sample AnhtaG_FD_87300 | JGI IMG/M metagenome (GOLD analysis project Ga0114930, IMG submission 87300) | Deep subsurface microbial communities from Anholt, Denmark to uncover new lineages of life (NeLLi) - Anholt_01485 metaG | ecosystem: Environmental > Aquatic > Marine > Oceanic > Sediment | place... | reverse complement strand
TGATGCTCAGGCTGAAGAGAAAGACTGACTTCGTCGAAGTCAGCTTCCATCGGGGACGAGCCACGCTGGTTTCCGGCGATCCAGGTGGTATTCAAGAGATACTGATCGAGGGACAAAGCGTTTGGCAGTAGCTTCGTACGCCAAGTCAGTTGCGCGAGCCGATCCGTGATGAGCGTCCGCTGATGCGCTCGTAACTTCCTCCAACGCCGGGTTCAACCCCGGCGCTAAGCCTACGAAGCCGATTGAAGATCGGCTGGAATTGCGGCGGGTCCGGTCATCAGCCCGCTTCGGCGGGGTTCGTACGCTTAGCGTGCGGGTTCAGCCGCACGGCCGAAGTGGGCTTTGCTCATCGGCGGAAAAGCGGGGTTCAGCATGTCCGATATCGGCGAAGGGGGACAGCCTACCATGGCAGATAAGAACGCAGGGGGCACTATCAAGCTGCCCGCGAGTTACTACCAGCAGTTCGATGCGGACTTCGAGCTGGATGTCCCTGCTGAAGGATACGGCGGCTGGAAGAAGGCCGACATAGAGATTTCGCTCGACCACACCGCCGTGGTGGTTATGCACGCTTGGAACATGGGCACGCGAGACCAGTATCCCGGATGGCATCGGGCGGTCGAGTACATCCCCCGGGCCGACGAAATCCGCCGGACGGTCTTCCCCAGGCTGCTGTCGGCGGCGCGCAGCTCGGGTTTCAAGGTGTTCCACGTAGTGAGGGAGGGCGATTATTATAAGGAGTATCCTGGCTACAAGAGAGCTGTCGAGCTCGCGGGCCCCGAGCCGGAGCCGCCGGAGCAGATCAAGGCCGATCCGGTGCTCGAACATCTGAGGCAATTCAGATCGAACCATGTCTTTGTCGGCGCGCATAATGCGGCTGATGTGAAGTGGGGTTTCGAGAACCTGGATTTCCCAGAAGAGGCAAGGCCCCTCGGGCACGAAGGAATTGCGGAGAACGCGCGCCAACTGTTCGTACTGTGCAAGGACGCGGCGGTAAACCATCTGATCTACGCCGGGTTTGCCATCAACATGTGCCTTCTGCTTTCTCCGGCCGGCATGGCCGACATGTCGAAGCGGGACATTATGTGCTCCGCGTTCCGTCAGGCGGTCACCGCGGTGGAGAACAAGGAGACGGCAAGCAAAGAACTCTGCAAGGAAATCGCTCTCTGGCGTGTGGCTTTGTCGTACGGCTTTGTCTTTGACGTGGACGACTTTGTAAGCGCGCTCAGTGCCGGCGATGGTATGAGCGTGACACCCGGGATGGAACAACGGACGAAAGGATCTTGATCATGGCGAACACGTATCGAGCGGAATACGATCTCCTGGCCGGGCGGCTGGCCGACCGCGGCCTTGACATGGAGAGAATCAAATCCCGGCTGAGAGACCAGAGAATCGAGACCCCCTCCTGGGGATACTCGAACTCCGGCACGCGATTCGGCACTTACAGGCAGGCCGGCTCTGCCGTTACCATCGAGGAGAAGGTCGCAGACGCGGCGCAGGTGCATAAGTATACCGGCGTCGCGCCCTCAGTGGCTGTTCATGTGCTCTGGGACTTCCCGAACGGCATCTCCGACTGCCGGGGCCTCGCATCCTACGCCGAATCCCTCGGCGTGAAGATCGGCGCGATCAATCCGAACGTCTTTCAGGATCGGGAGTATGCCTTCGGGAGCATCACGAACGATGATCCCGCCATCCGCAGGAAAGCCGTTGATCATATGCTCGAGTCCATCGAGATCGGGAAGGTCCTCGGCTCGGAAGTTCTGTCGCTCTGGTTCGCGGACGGAACGGATTACCCCGGGCAGGGCGACTTTCGCCGGCGGAAGGGCTATGCGACGGAGTGCTTGAAGGCGGTTTACGAAGCCATGCCGCCGAACATGCGGATGTTGATCGAGTATAAGCCATTCGAGCCGGCCTTTTACCACACCGATATCGCCGACTGGGGGATGTCGTACGTCTTCTGCCAGAAGTGCGGGCCCCGGGCGCACGTTCTGGTTGACCTCGGTCACCACCTTCATGGGACGAATATCGAGCACATCGTCGCCTTCCTTCTCGACGAGGAGCGGCTGGGCGGATTCCACTTCAACGACCACAAGTACGCGGATGATGACCTGACCGTCGGCTCGATCGATCCATATCAGCTCTTCCGCATATACAACGAGCTTGTAAAGGCGGAGGACGACCCGAACAATGACCCCCAGGTCGCGTACATGGTTGATCAGGCGCATGTTACGAAGTCGAAGATCGAGGCGATGATCCAGACCATCGAGCACATCCAGACCGCCTATGCGAAAGCCCTCTGCGTCAACCGGAGAAGACTCGAGCAGGCGCAGCTTGACAATGACGTGGTGACCGCCGAGACGTGCTTGACCGAAGCGTTCAACACCGATGTTTCCCCGCTTGTAAAGGTCGTACGCCGGGAGATGGGCCTGGATGTGGACCCGCTGGAAGCATTCCGAGCGAGCGGCTATTGGGAGAAAGTAAGCCGCGAACGCGGCGACCGCGCCGGCACCGGCGGATTAGGAGCCTGAAGACGTGGGCGAGGCCGGGAGGCCCGATTCGGGGTGTACTGCCGGGTTTCCGAACCCATGCACCTCTTTGTCCGTGACACATAGCTCAGCCGGCGCGTGGCACGGCTCGCCCCGGTGGTCCCACGGCGTCCTCGCCAATTGGCAGTGACAGATTCTATATTCCGCCCTGCGCAAGTTGCAGAGTACTGAAAGGCCGCCCGCTCGGTCGGCCCTTTGCACTCTCAGGATATCTTCTCCGATATTGACTTCGCCTGGGTGAGGAGCAGAAGATAGTCCCGGCCGCCGGCCTTCGAGTCGGTACCGGACATATTGAAGCCGCCGAAGGGATGCGCGCCCACCATGGCGCCGGTGGACTTCCGGTTGAAGTACAGGTTGCCCACGTGGAACCGGTCGGCAGCGACCTTCATTTTCTCTTCATTCGTGGTGTAAAGAGAACCGGTCAGGCCGTATTCGCTGTCGTTCGCGATGTCGAGCGCGTCATTAAAGTCTTTCGCTTTAATCACTGTCAGCACGGGGCCGAAGATCTCCTCCTGGGCGATGGTGGCCTTCCGATTGATTTCCGTAAAGATCGTCGGCTTGACGAAATAGCCCTTGTTGCCGATGCGATTCCCGCCGACAACCAGTTTGCCCTCGAGCCGGCCCATCTCTATGTAGTTGAGGATCGTAGACATTGCCTCGAGGCTGATGACCGGGCCCATGAAATTCTCCGAGTCTCTGACATCGCCGACGGTGATAGCCTTTGTGCGCTCGATCAAGCCTTCCAGGAACTCATCGTAGACGTCGTCCACTACTACAGCGCGGGAGCAGGCCGAGCACTTCTGCCCCGAATAGCCGAATGCCGAGACGGCCACGCCCTCGACTGCTGTTTTGAGGTCCGCCTCATCATCCACGATGATGGCATTCTTGCCGCCCATCTCCGCGATCACGCGTTTGATCCATACCTGGCCGGGCTGGTGGCGCGCGGCGAGTTCGTTGATCCGCAGGCCGACCTCTTTCGATCCGGTGAAGGAGACGAACCGGGTTCGCGCGTGCGATACCAGAACTTCGCCGATCCTGCTGCCGGGCCCGGTGACGAGGTTGACGACACCGGGCGGCAGGCCCGCTTCCGCCAGGAGCTCCACGAATTTAGTTGCGCACGCCGGGGCCTGGCTCGACGGCTTGAGGATGACGGTGTTCCCTGCGGCGAAAGCGGCGGTCGTCATGCCAGCCATGATTGCAAGCGGGAAATTCCATGGCGGGATGACAATACCCACCCCGAGTGGGATGTAACGCAGCTCATTATTCTCGTTCGGAATCCGGGTGAGCGGCTGCGGGCCTCCGTAGCGTAGGACTTCATGGCCGTAGAATTCTATTAGGTCGATCCCTTCGGCCACGTCGGCATCAGCTTCGACCCACGACTTCCCGACCTCAAGGATCATCAGCGCTGCGAGCTCGAACCGCCGCTCGCGGAGGAGGTCTGCCACCTTGAAACAGAAGGCGGCCCTGTCCTCAGCGGACGTCCGAGACCAGGATTCAAACGTCTTGAGCGCCGTTTCGATTGCCTTAACTGCGAAGTCTGCCGTGCCGGTCTGGAATATCCCGACAACCTCTTCCGGATCCGAGGGATTGTGCGAAATGAACTGGTCCGGCGCCTTTACTGCCTTTCCGCCTATTACCATGGAATACTTGCGTCCAAGCTGCGACTCCAACGCTGTGATGGCCGCCTGCATCTTTTCACGGTTTTCCGGCTTGGAGAAGTTCTGAAATGCCTCGTTGCAAAACTCAGGTCGTTTCATCTATGCCCCCTGTGACGTAATTGAGCAGAGGAAAGCGGATTGCAGAGGATACTGAAGAATCCCAGCCTTCGTTGGTCCGGTGCCGTCGCGGTTGAAACCGGCCGCTCTTTCCCGTTGGAGGTTGTTCGGCACGGAAGAGCCTGATTCCTCTGTAAGGCCGGGCTACCAGATCGTTCTGCCGAGGCGCTCAGGCCCGGGCTGATGAGTAACGAGGTCGAAGCCGGCTAACAGGGATTCCTGATATACGGCATCCGTGCTGAACATGTCGAGTTCGCCGGCTATAAGGTGTGACAGGGATCGTGTCTCCGAACGGGCGGTTCGGCGCAAAGGTGGCGTGCCTGCCGCTTCGGCATCTACTTGTATGCCCCGGTCGTCCGCGGGCCGCGCGAGCACGAAGTTGGCGGCACCCTGGCCTGATAAGATTCTCGCGGAGACGAGATTCCCCCGGCCGGCAGATGGGTGCGCAGCGGGCCGGATGTATACCCTGACCTCGCGGCCGCTTGCATCGGCGGCTGCTTCGAACTCGCTGCTCGGAGACTTCTCCATCCCCCGGCGAGGCGCCCATCTCAGACGGCTTGCCAACCATCCTGCATAGAGAATGCCCTGCGAGGGATTAGGCTTGGTGTCAGATGCGTACTCGACCCTCAACTCGTCAATCTGCTCCAGATACGGCCGGAAATCCGGGTCATCGAAAACATCTGCGGTCAATTCCCTCCACGGTGTCAGGCGAGACCAGTTCAGATCCCCCAGGCTCGAATGCCGGTGCCTTGTCAAAATGGGTATCATCTGTCTCAAGCCTTCCATCGGGCTGCTGAACTCGCTTGAATCGACGATCACATGGTCTGATATCGACTCCGGTCGTTCGAAGGCTTTGCTCATAAAAGGCGGCTGACCGGTCCACCAGAGCACGACGGGCAAATCCGGCATGAGGAGTGGAACGGCGGACATCGGCAGTGCCTCAATGGCTTCACCCCGAGCTGCGATTACTACCTGCTCGCAGCAGATCTGGGTCTCGCCTCCCTCCGCGAGCCGGCAATAGCCGGAAATCTCAGCCTTGATCTCAGGTTTGTCGGTCTGCTTCTCCGCCACTAATATCACTGCACGGAGAGGATAAGTCTCGGCGGCCTCTTTCACAACCTGGGAGATCGAGTCCAGCCTCTTCCGGTCGGTCAGGTAGACGACAAGGCTCAGCGTGCATACCCTGGTCGCGGGCGGCCCTGCAGCTTCCACCGGGCGAGCGAGAGCTTCGCGCCAGAATGCGGACAGCTCCTTTTCGATTGCCGCCATCTGGACTGTCCTCGCCGCAATGGCCCGAGTCTTTCGCTCGATAGTCCCAGCCATAATCCACTCCCTAGATCCGCCGCCAGCGGCGGCCGTCTCGTTCAATCAGGTCGTTTGCCTCCCGCGGTCCCCAACTCCCTGCATCGTAGTTCGGGAAAACCGGTGGAGGCGACGCCTGCCAGCCCTCGAGGATAGGGGTTACCGCTCCCCACTCCGCCTCGACTCCGTCTCTTCGGGCGAACAGTGTCTGGTCGCCGAGCATGCAGTCGAGAAGCAGGCGTTCGTACGCTTCCGTGGGCAGCACACCGAACGCGGAGAGGTACGTGTATGCCAAATCAACCGGGCGCAGTCGTACGGTGGGGCCGGGCACCTTGGTCTCCAGGTTGATGGAGACTCCTTCATCGGGCTGAATGCGGATCAGGAGCGTGTTCGGCGGAGGCTGGCCGACCGGTGTGGGCTCGAAAAACATGTGGGGCGCTCGCTGGAACCGCACCGCAATCTCGGTCCGCTTCCTTGCCAGCCGTTTTCCCGTCCGGACGTAGAATGGAACGTCCTGCCAGCGCCAATTGTCTACAAAGAATCTAGCTGCTACGTAGGTCTCGACGGTTGAATGAGGCGATACCTCTTCTTCCTGTCGGTACCCGGGAACCTGTTCGCCGCCGACCGCGCCGGGCCCGTACTGACCCCGAACTGCGTACGCATCCACATCGGCGGGTGGAATCCTCCGGATGGATCGGAAGACCTTCACTTTCTCATCGCGCACAGCGTTCGCTTCGAAGGCGGCCGGCGGCTCCATGGCGACCAGCGCCAGAAGCTGGAGGCAGTGGTTCTGAACCATGTCTCTAAGCGCCCCGGCTTCCTCGTAGTAGTCCCCGCGGCCCTCGATGCCGATCGTCTCAGCGGTGCTTATCTGCACGTGGTCCACATAGCCGCGGTTCCAGACCGGTTCGAGGATCGCGTTGGCGAAGCGCAGCACGAGGATGTTCTGGACGGTCTCCTTGCCAAGATAGTGGTCTACCCGGTACACGTCTCGCTCGTCGAACACCTGGTTGACCAGGCGGTTCAGATTCCGGGCGCTCGCCAAGTCGTGGCCGAACGGCTTTTCGATTACTATACGATTCCAGCCTTCGGAAGGCCCACTTTTCTTGGCGAACCCAACCTTTCCAAGCTGCTCGATGATGACGGGGAAGAAGCTGGGCGGCGTGGCCAGGTAGAAGATGATGTTACTCTGAGTGCCGTGCTCCTTTTCCAGTCGGCGAAGGGAATCAGAAAGCTCTCGGTAACCTCTTTCATCGCGGAAATCGGAAGATACGTAGTACAGACGGTGCGCTACTTCGCGCCAGATGTCGGCATCAATGGCAGCGCCGGAGAACCTCTGGAGCGACTCACGCATGTTTCGGCGGTATTCATCGTTGGAGCTTTCCGTACGGGCAAAACCGATTACCGCGGAGCTCTCCGGCAAGAGGTTCCGGGCGGCAAGGTGATAAAGCGAGGGCATGAGCTTACGCCGGGCAAGGTCGCCCGATCCGCCGAAAATCACGAGGATTGCCGGTTCGGGAGGATGCTCCGTCCTCAGCCCCTCGCGGAGAGGATTTCTCGTCGCCGCAGTCGCAGCCATCACCAGCACCTACAGTGGTCGAGGTGTCGGTTCACCCCGGCGGCACGTCGTGGGCCTCTCGCTTGACCGGATGTCCCCCAAACTCGCGGCGGAGGGCGGCAATCACCTTTGCCGAAAAGGAGTCATCCTGCCTTGACCTGAACCGGGCGAACAGCGAGTCCGCGATCGCCGGAATCGGGACAGCACTGTCGATTGCCTCGTGGACCGTCCAGCGTCCCTCGCCCGAGTCCTCCACGTATCCCTTGATAGATTCCAGGTTCGGGTCGCCGCGAAATGCACTCTCGGCCAATTCCAGCAGCCACGAGCGCACTACGCTGCCGTGGAGCCAGACCTGGGCGATCCGGTGCAGATTCAGGTCGAACCGCGATGCTTTGAGCAGCTCAAAGCCTTCGCCGTATGCCTGAAGCATGCCGTACTCGATGCCGTTGTGCACCATCTTGACGAAGTGTCCGGCTCCGCTCGGCCCGACGTGCGCGTACCCCTGCTTGGGCGCAAGCGTCCGGAAGGCCGGCTCCACGATTTTGGATGCTTCCGCGTCGCCGCCGACCATCAGGCAGTAGCCTTGGGTCAATCCCGAGACGCCTCCGCTTGTCCCCACATCCAAGAAGCGAATCCCTTTCCGCGCCAACTCTTCCGCACGGCGAATCGAATCCTTGTAATACGAGTTTCCCCCGTCAATAAGAATATCGCCCGAAGCGAGGTGCGGGGCAAGTTGCTCGATAGTTTGCGTCACCGGTTCGCCGGCGGGGACCATCATCCAGACGACGCGGGGAGCCGCGAGCTTCTCAGCAAGTTCCTCGAGCGATTGGGCCGGCTCCGCACCCCTGGATGCGGTCTCCTGAACCTTCCCAGGGCTCACGTCGAAGGCGACGACCGCATGCCCGCCGCGCAGGAGCCTTTCGGACATGCCGGCGCCCATGCGCCCGAGGCCGACCATGCCGATTTCCATGGCTCACTTTCTCCTCGAATGTTCGATTGCCGCACGGCTGACGCTCTCAAGCACGCAGTTCAGCCCGGCTTCGACGTCCGTGCCGAGGTGCACCCGCAGAAGTCTGCGGCCCTTGCCCCTGAGCGACAAGAAATCTCCCATTGCCTGTGCCTGCTTCAACACGCTGAACGTGTACGGCTGGCCGGGGATAGGCACATCTTCAGCGTCCTCAGCGGTGAACTGAATGAATAGTCCTGTGTTCGGTCCGCCCTTGTGCAACTGGCCGGTCGAGTGAAGGAACCTCGGCCCGTAGCCCAGCGTAGTGGCCGCTTTGTAAGCGTCCCTGATGTGTCCACGCATGCACTGAAAGATGCCGTCCACCTTCGGCGCGCGCTTGACAAAGGCCAGCAACGCGACGTAGTTCCCCGGCTGGAACTGGCTCAAGTGAGCGTGCAGGTATGCCGATACCGACTGTTCGGCAAAGGGCCCGGCCGCCCGGATCTCGTTCAGCATCGCCTTTGTCTCCTGATCGCAAAACAGCTTGACCGGGCCGTTCTCCACTGGCAGTTCTTGGATACTTTCCTCTTTGCTGGGCTGTTCCAGCAGCCGGTTGGTGTTATCCCTGCTCTCATTCACGTTCGGCTCGTCGAAGGCGTTGACCCCGAGCAGTGCGCAAGCGGCTGCCGTCGCTACCTCCCATCGGAAATACTCCTGGCCGAGGTCGTATACATCGTCGAGACGTATTCGAACCACTGGATGGCCGGCCTGCTCCAGCGCCGCCATCTTGTCATCCAGGTCTTTCTGCGCCGGAGTTTCGAGCCGGATATGGACAAACAGCCTATCGTCTCCATAGACGTTTGGCTTGCCGATGAGCTCGCTCTCCACCGGCACGAGCGCGGTGCCGTTCTTGCCGGAACTCTCGGCGACGAGCTGCTCTATCCAGTATCCGAAGCTCTGAATCTCGGGCGACAGCGCCAGAGTCAGCTTGTCCCGTCCTTCCATTGCCAGCTCGGCGAGGATGGTCCCCAGGACCACCCCGGGATTCTGTTTGGTGGAAACGCATGGGGCGCACGCCTCCAACATTCGTGACGCCCGGGTGAGGATACTTCTTATATCGGCGCCGATAAGCGCGGCGGGTACAAGCCCGAAGTATGAGAGCGCGGAGTACCGCCCGCCGATGTCCGGGAAGTTCGTGAACACGCGGTGGAAAGCTTTCTCCTTGGTCTCACTCTCCAACGACGTGCCAGGGTCGGTGATGGCGACGAAATTCTCCGGTGCGCGGTCGCCTTTCTGCGTGCGCATTCTGTCGAAGAAGTACCGGTAGGTAGACCAAGTCTCTACGCTCGTTCCGGACTTGCTTGAGACAACGAAGAGCGTCTTCGGCAGGTCAATTTGACTCTCGACATCCAACACCGCGGCCGGGACGGTGCTGTCTAGTACCATAAGCGTCGGGCGGCCCTCTTCGCTGCCGAACGTCATCTGTGAAACCTCCGGGCTGAGGCTGCTCCCACCCATGCCCAGCAGCACGACGTGGGCGAACCCGGCATCCTTGACTTCATCGGCGAAGCTGGTGATCTCATCGCTTCGGTCGAGCATCGCATCCACTACGTCCAGCCAGCCGAGCCGGTTCTTGATGGCTGTCTCGGCCGCGGGCCCCTGCCTCCAAAGGCTCGGATCCTTCTCCCAAAGGCGCCGTGTGAATGCTTGCTCGGTCAACGCCTGTAGTGCTCGGTCAACACGCATCTGGTACCTGCCCAGCGCTGCCGTCTGACGTGCCGCCGCACCTCTCAATATCGCATCGCGTTTGTTTGAAATACATTCCATAAGCTCGTCCACCGATTTGGCGAAGCTTCTCACTCCTTCCACCTGGAGGTCGCTTGTGATCTTGTCGAAATCAATGCTGACTCTGCGAAGCCTCTCAAGTACGTTCTCAGCTTCGTTGGGATTTTCCTCCAGGGTAGGCCTAACTTGCCCGTGGTCTTTGAAGGCGAACAGCGTGGCGGTAGGCATGGTGTTGACTGTGTTGGGCCCGATCAGATTCTCTATGTAGTATACGTCGGGATAGCGAGGACTCTTCGTGCTGGTGCTCGCCCACAGAACACGCTGCACACGCGCACCTTGTTCCTCCAGGCGTTTGAATCCAGGCTCGGCGAAGATTTGCCTGAACCTCTGGTAGGCCGACTTTGCGTTGGCGATGGCTGCCCTGCCGAGAAGGGATTCGAGCTCCTCTCGCTGGTCCGGGCTCTGTGCTTTCGAGATCATTTGCTCGAGCTGCCGGTCAACGGCCGTATCAATCCTGCTGACGAAGAAGCTGGCGACTGAGCCCACGCTGTCCAGCAGCTTCCCCGCCTGGGCACGGCGCTGCAGGCCGCGGATGTAGGCATGGGCAACCTGCTCGTAGTCGTGGATCGAGAAGAGAAGCGTGATGTTGACGTTGATCCCATCGTAGGTTAGCTGCTCCACAGTGGGCACGCCTTCTCTGGTTCCCGGGACCTTGACCATAATATTCTCGCGGCCGACGAGTTCGCGGAACCGCCGTGCCTGCTCGATGCTTACCTCAGTATCGTGGGCGAGGGCCGGCGGCAGCTCGATGCTCACGACACCATCAACGGCGTTGGTTTCGTCGTACACCGGTCGGAACATATCGGCGGCCATGCGGATATCCTGGATCAGAAGTTCGTAGTAGATCTCCTCGGTGTTCTTGCCCTGGCCGACCAACTTGAGGACTGCGTCGTCGTAGTCGGCGGTGCCGGAGATCGCCCGCTCGAAGATTGTGGGATTCACTGTCATGCCGCGGAGGCCGTCTTCCACGATCATCCGCCGAAGCTCGCCGGACACCAGCCAGCCGCGTCGGAGGTTGTCCAGCCAGACGCTTTGGCCGTACTTTTGAAGCTCGAGAAGTGGATTCGCGGCTACTGCAACCGTTGCCATCAGACTTCCACCTTCGTCCTTTCCAGTGCCTCGATCTTAGCGAGTCGCCGACGATGACGCTCGGCACCTGTAAATCTAGCGTTCAGCCACCCATGTACTAGGTCGAGAGCCAGATCCTCGCCGATCACCCTTGGCCCCAAACAGAGCACGTTCGAATCATCGTGCTCTACGCTCTGGTGAGCGGAGTAGGAATCATGGCACAACGCCGCCCGGATTCCCCAAAGTTTGTTTGCCGCGATCGCTGCTCCCACGCCGCTCCCGCAGAGAAGAATGCCCCGCTCAGCATCGCCGCGCTGGACCGCCTGGCCAACCGACTGCGCGTAATCTGGGTAGTCGACCTCCTCCCCGTTGAATGTTCCGAGATCCAGGACGTCGTGGCCATCCTCTCTCAGAATCCGGGCGACACGGTCTTTGAGGACATATCCCGCGTGGTCGGCTCCGATGGCTATACGCATACCAGGGGCCTCCTCTGCTTGGAAACCCGCTCCAGCGCGGCCTTCGCCCGCTCGACGACGTTCTCCGGGGTGAAGCCGAAGTGCTGTTGGAGCGCTTTGTACGGCGCCGAAGCCCCGAACCTCGTCATGCCAAGCACCTCCCCGCACGCTCCGACGTATTTGTGCCAGCCGATTGGCGCGGCGGCCTCTACGGCCATGC
>Ga0114930_10004537_pt1 | contig 11713 bp, 19 predicted proteins | sample AnhtaG_FD_87300 | JGI IMG/M metagenome (GOLD analysis project Ga0114930, IMG submission 87300) | Deep subsurface microbial communities from Anholt, Denmark to uncover new lineages of life (NeLLi) - Anholt_01485 metaG | ecosystem: Environmental > Aquatic > Marine > Oceanic > Sediment | place... | reverse complement strand
TTACGAGCCTCGGCCGCCGTGGCCATCTCCACGAACCCGAATCCGCGCGAGCGCCCGGAGAACCGGTCCGTCACCACGGACGCCGAGTCCACCTTGCCAACCTGCTCGAAGAAGGCACGGAGACTCTCGTCGGTTGTATCAAATGAAAGGCCGCCTACGTACAGCTTTCTCGCCACCAGTATCCTCCTGCTCCTCTCCGACCTGCCGTCGGGGCAGATCCCCCGTTCTTGGATAGCCTGCCTCTACGTCGGGGGATGAACCGCAGGAGACAGCAACTCTTCAGAGTATACGCCCTTCTCCTGCGATTAGGGAAGCAACTAAGCAACCAAGCCCTTCAGCGTCTCGAAGTACTGAAAGCATCTCGTGCACCAGGTACTCGCGAGTGAGGGGGCAACAATAAATATGGAGCGGGCGACGGGACTCGAACCCGCGACAACCTGCTTGGGAACTATCTTAGCCTAAGCGCTGTGGCTTGCATAGTGGGAGGGGCAGCGAAAACCGTCCAGTTATGTGGTGGAAAACGGCCCGCCTAGAGCCTGCCTTCGCGTTCGGCCCCCAGGGCCACCCCATCGCTACCACGAACCACGCTACGGTTTCGGCTAGGAATCCGAGGGCGGCAAGGAGCTACGGGACTAGTCCTCCCGCCACCGCACCTCATACAGCCGCACCGGGTCCTGGAGTCTCCTCAGGCTCTCTCCCATAGTCTCTAGCACTCTTGCTAGTGCGAGGCGTCAGGGAGGCCCCTGTAGGGCAACCCTGATTAGTTCAAAGTCGTGCGTGGAGAGGCGCTTCGCGCCTCCCTGTAAGCGCGCTCCCCAAGCACTTCCAGCGCCCGCGAGCAGGTCCAGCGACCTCCTCAATTCGGAAGCTGGGACTGGCATCGGGGATCTCGATATCTCGTCCAGACGGATGTAGTAGTCGGCTCCGAGAAACTCGTCCCCGGGAGCCTGAAGCTTCGCCAGTTCCCGAGTGGTTGGGATCCACGCACTAGAAGCTATGCGTGCCTGGGCAGCCGCATAGCCTTGCGCTTTGCGGGCGACGTAAAATACAGCCCTGTCACCTGGCTTCATCTTCCTCGCATGGGCGGTATTTCGGTTAAGCGGCCATGCGCCTCGTTTGAGCCTTTCTTCTAGTAGAACTTCCGGGGAGATACGCTGGTCGCCAGTGTCTAGACGCGTAACGATCAAGAAATAGTATGCTGGGTCCTCCGGTTCACGACGCGTCAAGCTGTTACCTCCATTCTCCGAATCAAGCCACAGACGGGCCAGCTCGCCGGTTTTGTGTGGCGGGTGCTATCTGTCCATCGGGAGTCTCGTGAATCGCCGCTGCTATTCGCTCAAGACATGAGTCACAGTTCCCCATCACTTCGAAATCCCAAAACCTTATGGTACGCCAATTCATTTCGGTCAGGCGAGACTCCACCTCGCGGTCCCGAGCGATGTTGCGAGCGATTTTCTGTCGCCAGTACTCCGTTGCATTGGACCGGAGGAACTCCGGGTGGCCATGCCAGAAAGCACCATCCACGAAGATCGCGAGGCGATAGTGGGTGAACGCGATGTCTGGTGAGCCCGGAAGGCTCCGTGAGTGGCATCGATAGCCGGTGATACCGTGGCGCCACATCGCCCGACGGAGGGTAAGTTCAGGTCGGGTGTCGCGACCCCGGACAGCGGCCATAACCTTGCCCCGGTTAGCCTCGTTGATGCGCGCCACGGCACATCCCCTGCAACAACTTGTTTTGGAAGTGAGAACTAGTTCAGCGCGTTTTCTTGTAGAAACTCTTGAAGCAACTCGTTTAAGAGGTCGTGTGGATTCATGCCTTTGGCCGTAGCCAGAGAATGAAGTGCTAGACAGTTTTCCGGGCTCATACGAAGTGGAGCATGGATTTCAGGGAACGCCCACGGGCAGGAGCTGCAATCCATCTCGCAGCCACGGCAAGAAGTACTCTTGAAGTTGTTACACTCGCGGCATAGCGCCTGCCAGTTGTCCAGGTCATCACCTCCGCCTCTCACGCGGGGGCGCTTGTGGTCTTGGTCGAAACTACCTGCTCCTTCGTCTCGGCCACATACAGCACATTTGCCACCTTGTCGCCGTAACACTGCAGCCCAGTCTTCATTATTCAGGCCCGTCCGTGGCTTGCGCTTTTCTGACAGGGCCAGGTTCACAAGTTGACGGGTCTGCCCTCTGCGTCCGATTCCGGTAACCCCTTCCTCTCCAGAAAGCTCTCGCATCCGGCGAAAAACATCAAGGTACGGCTTGTACGGTGCAGGCCCTGTGTGCCTCTCCATACGGTAGGCGTCTATGGCCGCCCGCAATTCATCCTCCGTTACATGTGGGCCGGGGATGCCGTGTCCAGCTGGCCACAGAGTCTCAAGAAGGACTCTATAATACTCCCTATTTGCACTGCTTGCCGTCACGAAACCCGCACAAGTCTCGCTCAACCATTGTTGACGGTCCGGGTCGCCAGTGCTAGGCGCGGGCTTCGGGGATTCTAAGGGCAGGAACCGCTGACGTGCGTGCGATCTCCTGCGTTGACCCGAATCGTGGTGCTCTATAGCCGCCGGCTGTCCACCTGGCATAATCACTCTTCCCCACGCAGAAGCCACGTGGGGTCCACTCCCAGGACTCGAGCAATCGCGTCCAATTCGTAGTCCCGGACGCCACGGACACCTCGCTCAATCTCTGAGATACTCGATTGGTCTATCTTGATGTTATGGTCGACGCCAAGGGCGGCTGATAGCTCGGATTGCTCCATCTTCAGGTTCTCACGAGCCTGCCTAATCCTCGCGCCGCAGATATTGGCAGAAGACTTGCGCATGACGCACGCTCCACCGATACTTGGTTGCGTTCGTTATCATTATCGTGGCCAGGGCCAGATAATGTAGACGATAATCGTCTACAAGACGCCAGAATGCCTTGTGAAACACGCAGGCTCGTGGTAAAATGCTGTAATGCTAAGGCAGGTTAGGGAATGCCTGATCAATGCGGGGGAACGCAATCATTGATGCGAGTAGCTTCCTTCTTTGCGGGCATCGGGGGGTTCGACCTCGGCTTTGAACGTGCGGGAATGCAGGTAGTGTTCCAGTGTGAAATAGACGCGTTCGCCCGAATGGTGCTCAAAAAACACTGGCCGGAGGTGCCCATTCATGACGACATCACAACTCTCAAATCAACAACTATCCCTCCCGCTGACCTCTGGTGCGCCGGATGGCCCTGCCAAGACCTCAGCCACGCCAACACTGACAGAAAAGGACTCGCTGGGGAACGCAGTGGGCTCTTCCACACATTTGTGGAGCTTGCTAAGGAGGTTCGACCTTCGTGGATTGTCCTGGAAAATGTCCCGGGGCTCTTATCTGCAGCGCAAGGAGTCGCTCTTGAGACAGTTATCGACAGCCTCGAAGCGGTCGGGTATTTGGGGGGGTGGCTTTCGGCTAACCTTCTCGATGCGGGCCTGCCCCACAACCGTGACAGGGTGTTCTTTGCCGCAACTTTTGGAAGCGACCGTGCCTATAACCTCTTTTTTGACGGCTGCAAACTGTCAGGGGATTTTGCGCCGAGAAAAGAACGCAGACAGGGAAGCACAAATGTGTCCGGTGTTCAAGAGGGCACTGGAGGAAACCCTCCGCTTGTGGTCCAACGTCGCGGAGGCTTCGGGTACACCTCTGCAACAAGCTTCTGCCCCACGATACGTGCCCAAACTGGAAAACATCAAGGAGGCCATTCAGACCGACCGATACTATGTGGCGCGGAATTTGACGTGGAACGAGTGCGAGAGGCTGATGGGGTTTCCGCCCGGTTGGACGGTCGTCGAGGACGACTCATCGGAAACGCGGTCAGCCCGGTCCTCACCGAGTGGCTCGGGCAAAGAATAATGGCCATAGAGCAAGACTACAGACGCTTGTGTTGAACAGTGGGGATGTTTGGGAGGCAGATGCTCGACCAACTGAGCTATTCCCGCTCGATGCTCGGCTGGCCGCTATCCGCCTCGTGCGGCCAAGGGCGGCTATGACTTGGTGACCTTGGTTGAGCCTTCGAACTCGCTCTCGTGGCAAAGGTCCTCGGTTTCTATCAGCGCAGGGTCTTCCGTGCCAGCCAAGTAGCGGACAAGTATCCACTGGCCGTCCTCGGTTTCCTTCACTACCTCAACCAGAGCGCCGTCGGCGGTACGCACCCGGTCGCCGCGCTTCAGTTCGTATAGGTTCATCGCAGCTGCTTCCTCCTCTGTCCTATTATACGTCTTACCTTTGGGGCGGCCTAGCTCTGGCCGCCGTTACTGGGACCATCGAAACAGGGGTGAATTGCGCACAGGGCGAGCGCAGTGAGTTCATCTGGATCCTGCGCAAGAGCCGCGAGGGTGGGCAAGGGCATTACTCGCCGTAGATGTCCTCTAGGCGTTCGCTGTGTTTCATCGGCGGGTGCCTACGTCGCCAGCAGGCCTCTTCGTCCGCACAGAACGGCCCCGTCTTCCGCCATTGGCCGTTGGTGAGGATCACCATATGCCGTACCTGGCCTGGGGTTCCACAGTACCGGCAGCGGCCTTTGAAGATGGGGTTGGCGGGCCTCTCACCCCGTCTGGCCTCGCTGTGTGTCTGGCCTAGCCTCTCCAATGATCCGTCTCCTTACCCTTGAGGAAGCATCCGCAATCGTTGCCGCACCAGTTGTCAGGATGGCCGGGGTTATCGGCTGCCATCTGCTTTCGGGTTGCTTCCGCTAGCAACTCCGCGTCGCAGGCCAGGCGTATGAGCCGTTCCATGCGCCGCTTTAGGCTGGCGAGGTCGTTCTGCGTCCTGGCCAGTTCCCGTGCAAGGGACGGCAGCTTGCGTATGGTCTTCTTTTGCATTGGCCTCTCTCCTTGCTAATCCCCCCGCTCCCGCCCACTGGTGAACCTACCGGCTCGCTCACCAATGGGCGGACGCTGAAGGACTAGCCGCTCCACTTACACCAGCCCTTGCCGACGCGCGTGGGGCAGTAAAGGCTACCGTCCTTGCGTTGGCGGGCCTTGCCGTGTGTCGGGCAGACCTTGGCGCTAGGGGCGGTGTCAGCCTCTTTCTGGCGCGGCTGCTGGCGATTCGGGGACTGACCGTCGCCGTTACCCTCGCTCTTGGCCTTGCCCCCGTTCAACCGCGCCAGCATCTCGACCGCCAGGCGGTGCTTGCAGAAGTGGCCGTTGCCATGCCGCACGTAGTCGGGGCACTCGCACTGGCCGTTCTGGACGATGTATGTCTTCAGGGCATCCTCGCTGGGTACGCGATACGTACCCTCGCCCAGGTTCTCAATAGGCCGGAGCAGCACGATGAACGCTGCCTTTTCCAGGCGGCCCGTTAGGTGTGGGTTGTCGCGGCAGCCTCGCTCCACCATGTCCCTCAAAGCCTCGATTGTTGCCATGTCACCCTCCTTTGGTGTGTCCCTGTATGTCCCTATATATCATATAATAACGAGGGTATGTCCCTTTTGTCAAGGGGTTTCAAGGGACATTTTGCGACGAATGTTGACAAACAGGGACAGCCATGCTAATGTAGGGGTGCTATGAGTGAATGGCTGACAAGCAAGGAAGCGGCTGCATACCTCAAGGTGACGCGCCGGACGCTATACCGATGGATGGAGGAGGGCCGCTTGCCCTTCTTCGTGATGGCGAGCGGTAGGCGGCGCGTCCGCAAGGAGGACCTGGACGCCCTACTGAAGCCAGGCGAGCCAGGGGGCGAGGGCGCTACGGCTGAGGGCGGGGGCAAGATCGGCCCAAACGGATCGTGATTGGCAAGATGCGCCTGTAGAGTAGGTGTTGTAAACCTGCTCCTCGCAAAAGGAAATTTTTCGCCCTCTTATACGGAATAGGATAGGGAATAGTTCTAGGAGCCTGGCTACGGGATGAAACTGAGGGATGCACGGCGACGGAAGTTCTATTCCGCTGCTGATTTGGCTGAAGAGGCTGGTGTAAGCGCGGGCGTCATCTACGCCATAGAGGCAGGCCGTGAGTTGCCGGTGCTGAGGACAGCGCGGCTACTGGCTGCCGCTCTGGAGGTAGACCCGCTAGACGTGGATGAATTCAGGGCCGCTTTGGAGCGCTTGTCTGGCCAGAAGATAGACGCTGCTGTTTAAGGCGTTGTGATAGCCCAAATTAGGCGGTAAGAGACAGGCTTAAAGCCGTTCTTAAAGCGTACAACGGTGGTGGAGGTGGCAGGCCAGATAGCATTTGGGTTACCTGACTCCTCCCGCCCGCACATTCGTCCCTTTTTTATGATGCGCGCTGGCCGCACTCGCGGCTGTGGCGCTTCTGGCTGCGGGCCAGCGCATTAGGAAAACGGGGGAGACACCGAAGGCCCCTCTGCTGCGTAGATGCATACATAGGGGCTTTGGGCGCACGCTGTGTCGCGTTCTGGTAGAGGGTCATTCTCAGGGCTAGATATAAAATGGTCGGTAGTGGGTCAATTTGAATAGAACATCTGTGTTGTGGTATAATTCTTTAGGTTCTAAGGAGGGGCGTCGTGGCTGACGTGAGAGACGTAGCCCAGTACATCCTCGAAAAACAGGGCAGTATGACGACTTGGAAACTCCAGAAGTTAGTCTATTATTGCCAAGCCTGGTCACTGGTGTGGGATGATGAGCCTCTGTTCCCTGATGACATTGAGGCGTGGGCGAATGGCCCTGTTGTCCGCAAGCTCTACGACATTCACGTCGGACATTTCAGAATCTCCAAGATAAAAAATGGTGACCCCACTCGGCTTAATCGCGTGCAGCGCGAGACGATTGAAGCCGTACTTGAGACCTACGGTGACAAGTCGCCACAATGGTTGAGCAACCTCACCCACTCTGAGGCCCCTTGGCGGGACAGGCGCAGACTGGCCGGTCTCAGTGAAGGGGAGCGCGGGAACGCAGTAATCCCGCTCGACGCGATGGCTGAGTACTACGGCGGCCTAGGTGCCAAAGGGTAAGAAGAAAAAGCAGAAACAGGCCGCTTATAGCCCACCGCCCGCCCCAAAGAAACGACCGAATTGGGTTGGCCCACCCACGTTTGAGGGGGGCCATCTCTCTTGGCGCTTCAGCTCGGCGGATGCTGGGGGCCCATGGGCATGGCCCAAGGTCTCCGGCGCTGATCTCAAGCAGATCATGGAGCGTCTGGCGGCTTTTGAGGGGATGCCTCATGGTCACGGGATCAAAGGCGTCCGGAGCATAGTATCAGTTGTCAAGCTATCGCGGCCAGCCAGGCAACGGCTGTTAGACCTACAACGTGATGACATCGATTCATTGTTCGGCTGGCACATAGGCGGCCTAGAGCGGCTTTGGTGCATACAGTATAGTGGCATGATGTGTGTCTTGTGGTGGGACCCAAAACACGAGGTCTATCCAGTGCCGAAGAAGTATACGTAGCCGCTCGCGTGGTATAACGAGTCCATGCCAAAGCGGTCAAGCAGGAAGCGACAGCCTCAAGGCATGAACGTGCTCGCCGCCGCTATCGTTGAGAGAGCCACTGGCAGCGAGTTCGACAAGAACCCCCATGCCGACCGCCTACAGCCACCACACGAGCCGCCGTGCGTGGCGGTCGCTGTAGCCGGCCTCTACCGCTGCCTCATAGACTGACAGGCAGCGCTCCAAGCCTTCCTTCAGCTTCGCCCGTTTCTCGCTGTCAGGGGCGAATTCATTCCACTGGTTGCGCAGCAGGTGCGGCCGCGATCGTCGGTCTACCCGTCGCTCTTTCCTGCGTTTCCTCCGTGTCACTTCCGTGTCCACATGGGCCACGCGACAATGGCGCACCAATGGGGCCGATGGGGTGCTAGATTCAACTAAGCCTCCGCCCGCTGTGGAGAGCATATTTGCAGGGGCTTCAGCGCGCGTTCACGCACGTCTTTTCGCAGGCGGCCAAGCTTGACTACCCGCCTTTCTCCACCAGCCTCGCCCCCATGTCCAGGGCTAGGCGCACAAGGTGGCCGCTTCCTTCCTTAACCTGCTGCCCGTTGCGGCAGACGGCGCAAAGGCCGTCTTGCCACTGGTCAGGGCCCACCGGGCCGCCGCAGCAGGCGCAGGCGTGGGCGTCAGGGTCGGCGTGCCGCCAGCGATCCTCTACCTCACACAGCGGGCGATGGGGGCAGGTAGCACCATTCTGAACGTCAGCCCCACAGGGGGCCAACTCTTGCCCCTCCTGGGGCGCTCTCGTATCTGAGCCCTCCACAGGGGGCCGCCCGTCCTTATATATAGGGTTTGGCCCTGTATGGCCCTCTACTGGGGGAGCCTCCCATACCCAACGCCCACCTGGGCCAAAGCCCTCGCGCCGTGCCTTGATCCCCAGGGCTGCCCGTGCTCGCTTCAGGGTGCGCTCGGCGATGCCCAGTTTTCGGGCCTGGCGCCAGCCCTCTTCTGCGTCCACCGCCCCAGCCGTGAGCAGGTCACGTAGGAAGTCCTGGGCCTCGGCCAGGGCTCCGCGCTCCTCTGGCCCGCTATCGGGGGCCAGAAGGGCCGCCGCTGACACCGATGTTTCACCCCGCCAGAGGAAGCGCCCCTCTGTGATCTCAAAGGCGAGGGAGGGGGGCTCTGGGGCCAAGTTGTTCTTGATGCAGGTAATTACCCGTTCCGTCGGATCGTTCGGGTTGACTCCGACAAGGTGCACGGTTCGAGCGGCGGCGCAGTAGGCGATGCTCCCCTGCCCCCTGTAAATGGCTCTATCACGGGGAGACTTCGTCAGGTGCCGAATGCACGGAATGGCCACTTTCCAGCGTTCGGCCAGGAGGGCCAACGGGGTCAAGACGCTTCGCAGGGCGGCGTCTCGGTGGGTGTCTAGCGACGTTCCTAAGTATGCGTTCACGGGGTCGATGACCACAAGGTCGTAGCCGCCCTGGGCCAGCACCCCATCCAGGACTGGCAGGTCATCCACTAGCGACGGGTGGCGCTGCTGCCCTTCACTATCCTGGACACCAGTCAGAACCCGCACTCGGCGGAGGTCAGCGCCCATATCCTCTAAGCGCGGCCTGATGGTGTCGGCGATCCCGTCCTCGGCGGTCAACACGAGGACGTTGGCTGCCTCGCGGCTTTCTGCCTGCCCAGGCCAGGGCGCACCGGTAGTCACTGCCGCTGCTATCGCCAGAGCGAGCCAGGACTTACCGACGCCCGGATCGCCGTCGATGATGGTCAGTCGGCCCTTAGGGATGTAGCCCGGCCACAGCCACGCGACCTCCTCGCGCTCCACATCGGCTACAGTCACTAGGATGGGCTCGGCGGGCGACGGCTGCCCCTCAGAGCGCTCTTGGCGGCGCTCAGTGGTGGCAAGCGGGCCGAGCTGATGTGCCTTCGCGCTGCCCTCGTCATCATCCACTGCCGGCCAGGGAAACATCTTCTGACAGGACGGGCAGTAACCTTCCTCGTCGCCCTGCCGATCGATCATTGGCCCAGCCAATGCGTCGCCGCAGTTTGGGCAGGTCGGGCCGCCATTGACGCGGCCAGCCTGCCGTGCTACCCTAGACGCAACAGAGGATTCCTGGCCAGACGATCCGTCGCCCTCGGTTGCCCGCCGGGGGCTTTCTCTTTCGCCCGTCATGACGCGCCCCCATTCTGCCGCTGTGCACGGCGACGGCGGGCCTGCGCCGACTTCAGGGCCAGGCGGGTGAAGTAAGCAGATCGGAGGTGGTGTGCACGACGCGCACGCTCATGGGCGGGCAGGATGCCATCGGGGTCAGCTTCCCGCTCAAATCGGTCTAGGAATGCCCGTCGCGCTGCGCTGGTGGTGACTACGGGGTCGTGGTGGCCGTGGAGGGTGTGAGCGCCTATACGGCCCAGAAGGGAGAAATTCATCGCGGAACGCCTCCATCTCCACGCCCATGCATCTGGCGTGCCGACGGCGCGTTCCGCGCGGCTATTCGATACCTGATCTAATGATAAGGCGCTACAGCGCTTTTGTCAAGGACGAGGCCCCAAGCTGCCAGGGAATGGGGCCTTGATGCTTGCTTTCCCGCCGCAGCGGTAACAGATGACGATATGGGTCCCGGGCGGGAGCACGGGCGCAGGCTGGCAGAAGTGTCGGCGCTGACCGAGGATATACGTCACCCTGTGGAATTCCCCCCGGCGAACAACGTCTTCGTGCCACTTCTCTGGGGTAGCATGTTCTTCGAAGTCCGACCCTAGCGCGAGATCCAGCAGGTTCCCTCGCTTGAGAGTCTCCTTAACCACCTGGCTGACGGCCTCCGGCGAAACTCCCTCGGTGGCCCTCTCAACGTCCCGCTCCGCCTTGCGCGCGTCCCTGGCCCTGGGCAGCCCCTTATATCCGCCCCGCTTTTGTCTCCACCATGTGCCAGCGGGGTAACTGGGATGCGGACCGTTGGTGTAGCGGGGTTCTAGGCGGACTTCTATTTCCCAGCCCGTGTCTGTACGGATGTCTGTATTCCCGCAGGCTAGCCGCGCCCCGCAGCCCTCGCCTGGGCAAAAGAAGTGCAAGTTTGACCCCTTACGAACCAGCTTCGTCCGGGCGGGCAGGATCACCACTAGAACCTGTCCCTGGGCGAAAGCCGCCGGTGGGCAGCCCTGGCCCTTTCATCGGCCCTGGAGGCCGCATAGCGCCCAAGCATTGTCCTAGACCGCCAGCCCGCCAGGCGCATCAGGTCGCCCTCCTGTCCGTCGGCCTGGAGCCACAGATGGGCGAAGGAATGGCGAAGCTGGTGGGGGTAGACTTTCAGGCCCGCCTGAGCGGCCCTGTCGCGCACCACCTGATAGACGCCGTTCGGAGTCATCGGGCCAGCCTTGCCTAGCCACAGGGCAGGCAGGGCGGCATCCCGGTGCCCCTGCCGCGCACGCAGGTAGCGGTCAAGATCGCGGCCAGCCCGTCGCCCGAAGGGGACGGCTCTTTCGCGGCCTCCCTTGCCGACTACGCGTACTACCTGATCATCGAAGTCCACGTCATCAAGCTGCAGGCCCGCCAATTCCGCCCGCCGCAGGCCGGTGTCCAGCAGCAGGCCGACAATAGCCATGTCCCGTCGCTCTCCGAAGCCCCTGCCCTCGCAGGCCCGCAGCAGTCGGCGTATGTCCTCTTCCGATAGCACTTCCGGCGGCTGCTCCGGCACCCTGGGGGGATTCATATTCCGCATGGGCGATCCGGTGATTTCCCCTTCCCCCACCAGCCACTTGAAATACTGTTGCAGCGCCCGATAGCGGTTGGCCGCCGTCGCTGGCTTCCAACGCGCCAAAAGATGCCCGATAAAGGACTCAACATGCTCACGGGTGATGGCTTCTGGCACCGTAGGCATCCCCCTAGAGGCAAGATAGGTTGCCAACTGGTGCACCGCCTCCGAATACGTCTCCACCGTCCTGTCAGAGACGTTTTCGGCCCGCAAGTGGCGCACAAAGCTGTCCAGATGGAGTCTCTGACTTGCAGTTAGGGTGTCTACAGCCACAACAACGGCCCTCCCTTCGCCAAACTGTCCAGTTATGATGTTAATGGACGCTGTGGCCAAAGTCAAGAGGGCCGTTTCTCCAGTTATCGTGTCTATTCAGATAGACTGGAGCGGGCGACGGGACTCGAACCCGCGACAACCTGCTTGGGAAGCAGGTACTCTACCAACTGAGTTACACCCGCTCGCGAGGTGATTCTAGGCTGTCGCCGAGCCGTTGTCAATGACGGGCGCAGCCGGGGCCGCCCTCTGGCGCATCTCCAGCAGCATCAGCCCCAGGCTCACCAGCACCACCCCCAGCCCCACAAGGGTGAGGATGGTGTAGTTACGCAGGGCAAGCCATGTCACGT
>Ga0114930_10004536_pt1 | contig 11714 bp, 9 predicted proteins | sample AnhtaG_FD_87300 | JGI IMG/M metagenome (GOLD analysis project Ga0114930, IMG submission 87300) | Deep subsurface microbial communities from Anholt, Denmark to uncover new lineages of life (NeLLi) - Anholt_01485 metaG | ecosystem: Environmental > Aquatic > Marine > Oceanic > Sediment | place... | reverse complement strand
ATTAAATATTCATAATTTTCATCTTTTAGAGACATATCCCTGATCCTCTTCCCTTCTTTGGAAGAGACTAATTCGGTGCTTATTTCTCTTTTACACGAAAGGAGCATAACTCTCGGTTTTACATATCCTAACTTCTTCATAATAGAGACAGCATTGGTCAACATCTTTAATTTGGTCTCTAAATCCGGTCGAATATTTACCCCTGGGTCAGTAATCACGAATATTTTGTTGATTCCGCTTACCTGACTGAAAACAAGGGTACAAGGAACATGGTCTGGATTAAGTATTTTAGTTGCCTTAATAAGGGAACGGTATAGATAAGTGGTCAAAATATTTCCTTTAATTACTAACCCGACCTTTCCTTTTGTTGCTTGATCCATACAGAAATCGGCCCCTTTCTGTTTATCCTCAATGTGGATGACCTCTATCCCTTTAAGATCCAGTTTTACCTCTCTGGCCACGGCCTGGATACTGGGTTTGAGGCCCACTAAAACAGGATCAATATAGTTACGCCTTAACCCCTCCTTGACCGCTCGCATAACGGCCTGATCGTGTGGAAATAGGATGGCTGCCCTTTGGGAAGGGAGCGATTCCGCTTTTGATAAAATATCTTGGAAACTTCTAATCATAGTAACTAACTGACATATTCTTTACCTATCATACTTCTGGCAATCAACAGCTTGGACGGCTCTGCAGTGCCATCACCAATCTGCCATCCAAGAATGTCCCTCAATCTCTGTTCAAAAGGGAGATCTTCTGTATAACCGTATTGACCATGTATCAGAAGACACTTTCGAACGATCTCAAGTGTCATTTCCGGCACCCACCACTTGCACATAGCTCCATCGGTAGTGTGTCGTTCGCCTCGGTCAGCCTTCCAGAGTGTCTTGTAGCATAACAATCTACCTGCCTCAAGCAGGGTTTGAGCCTCAGCAAGGGGAAAGCTAATGGCCTGATACATAGAAATAGGTTTTCCCATAACTATCCTCTTTTTGGCATATTCACAGGCTTCATCTACAGAGGCCTGGGCTGCCCCGATACATTTAAGCCCGATAAAGGCCCTGTTAGTATCAAAAAATTCTGCAGCTAGAATATAGCCTTTTCCCATTTCTCCAACCATATAGTTTAAAGGGATCCTTACATCTATAAATTGAACTATACCCCGGGTGGCCCCTCTGGACCCCATGTCGCTCCAGACCTCGGGCGAACTTACACCAGGAGTAGAGGCAGGTATTAGGAAATCGGTCAAGGACCAAACCCCTTCTTCCTCCTGCCCTGTTTTGGCACAGACAAAGTAGTAATCGGCGTCTACCCAGCTTATGGTATTTTTTATACCGTTTATCACCCATTCATCTCCATCCTTTACAGCAGATGTCTCGAATCGAGCCATGTCTGTTCCTGCTCCTGGTTCACCAAAGCAGAGGGCAAGGAAGCTTTTCCCGCTAAGTATCCTTTCCTGAATCGGTCTCTTGACTTCTTCCGGGACGCCCGGAAATTGATCCAGGGTAAACGGTAGGGTAGCCCATACTATTGGCATAGCGCTATTAAAGTCTACATAGGCTATCTCCTCCACCAGGATACCCTTGGTGATATTGTCCATATCTGATTTTAAAAGGCCCCATGCAGCAGCCCTCACGTTTATCGGCAAAGCCGATTTCCTATCCCTATCCCACTCCTTCCTTCTTGGTTCCACCTCTTTCCGGGCAAACTCCTTTACCCTTTCCCTGAACGCCTCCTGCTCTTTTGTAAAGGAAAAATCTATCATCTTTGATGCTCCATTCTCAGATTAATTTAACCCTTTTCCCTGTACCCATACACCCCTCGCCCTGTCTTTCTGCCCAGCCTTCCGGCATTGACCAGTTTGACAAGGAGCGGGGCAGGCCGGTATTTTTCACCAAGCTCTTTATGAAATGTCCTCATGCAGGCAAGGAGAATATCAAGTCCAAAGGCATCTGCTGCTGCAAGAGGGCCTAAAGGGAAGCCAAGACCTTTCACACAACTTCTGTCAATCTCCTCTGCGCTCGCAAGGGATGTTTCCAGGGCAAAGAATGCCTCGTTTACCATAGGCAAATAGAGCCTGTTGATAACAAAACCAGGTGAATCAGTAACAGTAACTGTCTCTTTGCCACATCTGGTAAGGAAAGAAATAACTGTGTCAAGGGTTTCATCAGATGTCTCCATGCCCCTGACTACCTCAACAAGGGGGGTAAGTGCTGCCGGGATCAGGAAATGTATCCCTATACACCTCTCTGCTCTTTTTGTGACCGCACCCATCTCTGTAATACTAAGGGTCGAGGTATTGCTGGCCAGGATGGCTCCCCCTGGACAGGTAAGATCAGCCTTCATGAATATCTCCTTTTTCACTCCTATATCCTCGTAAACAGCCTCAATTACCAAGTCCATACCTGAGAGGGCCTCATCTAAACTGGTAGTCGTACTCATAAGGGAATGAATGTTTTTCTTTTCCTCTTCAGTCATTTTTCCCTTTTTTACCTGGTTATCTAAAAAAGATTTTATAATATCCAATCCCTTTTCTACCAGCTCTGTAGAGGCATCCACCATTGAGGTTTTAAAACCACCCCTGGCGCAAACAATACCTATCTGGCTACCCATGGTGCCCATTCCTACTACAGTAACTCTATTTATTTCCATTTGAAATCCTCCTATCTTTATTCTTAAGATCCTTGATTTAAACTTATCTTAATGTTTCATTGGCAATTATCAGGCACTGTATCTCAGAGGTCCCTTCAGTAATAGTAAAAAGACGCCCATCCCTCCAGTATCTTTGAATAGGATATTCCATCATATATCCGTAGCCACCGTGTATCTGCATTGAATCAGAGAGGATCTTCTGTAATGTCTCCGCAGTGAACAGTTTTACCATGGAAGACTCTTTTCTGACATTCTTGCCCTGATCATACATCCATGCCACGCGATAGGTATATGTTCGCATAATATCTATATTCATGGCCATCTCCGCTAATTTGAATCGGGTGGCCTGGAATTTAACAATGGGTCTCCCAAATTGAATCCTTTCCTTGGCATACTGCACTGTCAGGTCATATGCTGCCTGAGCTGTACCTGTACAGCGACTTCCATAGGTTATCCGGCCTGATATAAGGGTGTCAGCAATCATATCAAAGCCGCCACCCTCTTTTTCACCGATCATGTTTTTAGCTGAAACCCTGCAATCTTCAAAGACCAGCTCCCCAGTTTCAATAGATCGGTTCCCTACCTTATCCAGTTTTCTGGACACAGAAAATCCTGTGGCACCCTTCTCCACAATAAAGAGGTTGATACCCTCACCTCTTTTTGTAGGGTCAGTATAGGCAGCTACAGTTGCATAGTCACAAATGGGGCCGTTTGTGATAAATATCTTGGTACCGTTAATAATGTAACCATCACCATCCCGTTTAGCCCGTGTTTTTATGGAAGCGGCGTCCGATCCCGAATCCGGCTCGGTAAGGGCAAATGCAGCGATCTTCTCTCCCTTGATGGCAGGGATAAGAAATCTTTGTTTTTGTTCCTCGGAGCCAAAGCGATAAATGGGCTGGGTACTCAAGCCACCCTGAACCATTAGAGAGGCAGCAATTCCTGCATTAACTTTATTTAGCTCTTCTGCCATAATACAATCCATAATCTTATCTCCACCGCCTCCACCTAATTCTACAGGATATCTTGGGCATAAGAAGCCAAGTCCACCCATTTTTTTGAAAAGCTGTTTTGGAAAGACATTTGTCTCCTCTGCCTCGTCCACAAGTGGAGCGATCTCCTTCTGGGCAAAGTCTCGAATAGCATCCTGAAAGATGCGATGTTCTTCTGTGAGTTCAAAATCCATAAATTATTTCTCCCTAATTACTTGTTCAAAAGAATGGGGTCTATCTCAAAAACTATGTTGAAAGTAGACTCCGGGCCACAATGACCCTCTGGATCTGGTTGCTCCCGTCAAAGATCTGGATCATCTTTGCATCCCTCATCATTCTCTCTACGGGATAGTCCTTCATGACCCCGTAACCACCAAGGATCTGAACCGCATCAGTGGTTACTCTCATGGCAACATCCGAGGCAAAACACTTGGTGGCAGATACAAGACGGCTACGCAAAGACATATCAGAATCCCCGGCATCCATCAGGGCAGTAGTCCGGTAAAGCAATGCCCGGGCGGCCTCTACCTGGATACACATATCTGCTATCATAAATCGCACTGCCTGTAGATTAGCTAATGGTCTCCCAAACTGAACCCTTTGTTGTGCGTAGGAGACCGCATAATCCATTGCTCCACAAGCAAGACCAGTTGCCATAGCACCAGGCCCATAGGCTCTCATGTCGGCACCACCGCTCATCAGGATTTTCCAACCATCTCCAGGCTGTCCAAGCAGGTTTTCCCTGGGTACCAAGGCATCTTCAAAGATCAGTTCAGATATATCAGAACCCCTTAAACCCATCTTATCTTCGTGCTTTCCCACAGAAAATCCAGGGGTACCTTTTTCCACCACCAGAGCAGAAAGACCCTTTTGCCTCTCACCACCAGTTCGTACAAAAAGCAAGATGAAATCCGCAATAGGCCCATTGGTAACAAAGATTTTTGTCCCATTGATAATATAATGATCCCCATTGAGGACAGCCTTCGTTTGAATAGAGGCCGACTCTGAGCCATGGTTTGGCTCGGTCAAGGAGAAGGCGTTTATCTTATCACCAGAGGACATCTGATTAAAGAAACGCTCCTTTTGTTCTTCGCTTCCTGCTTCCTTTAGAATCTGGATAAGGGACTGTGTCACAAACAATGTCATGGCAGTAGAGGCATCTACTTTGGCCAGTTCCTCCACAACAAGGGCAATGGTGGTATAGTTAGCCCCTATACCACCGTAGTTCTCAGGAAGTCCCAATTTTAAAAGACCATTTTCGGCCAGGATTTTTACAACCTGAGGTAAGGAATGACCGACTCTATCTGCCTCCTCGACAAAAGGTGTGATCCTTTCTTTTGCCAGCCTTCCCACCATCTCTTGAATCATTCTCTGTTCGTCTGTAAAGTGAAACATATTTTGTCTCTGTAGATATCACCCGATAAAAAAATTAGGGATAAAGATAAAATAGTACTATTAACTGATCTTTAGCCTCTGAGGAGGTTGAAAGACTTTATTATTAGGTCCAGCCCTGAGGATATGGCTTGTAAGTTTTCTTTTCATCATCTTCTCTGCCATAGAAGCACAAGCGATAAGGAGATCCAGGTCTACCCCTGTTTTAACCCCCATGGATTCAAACATATTTACCAGATCCTCTGTTGGAATATTCCAGGTAGTAACATTATGATCAGGGACACCAAATGGTTTCGTGCTCATACCTCCTACTGCTGTATCAAAGATTCTAATCCCGGCCTCGAAGGCAGCCATGGCATTAGCCAGCCCCATGCCTCTGGTATCGTGAAAGTGAACGGCAAGATTGGCACCCAACTTGAGCTCAACTAAAGGCCGGATAAGATCTTTGACATTCAAGGGGTCTGCCATACCTGAGCTGTCAACAAGGGATATTTCACTTACATGCATAAAGTCCAATCTGGTAACAAGTTCCTCAACCTTCATTATTGGCACCTTGCCCTCATAGGGACAGCCGAATGAGGTCAATATATATGCCCTGATACCTCTCCCTTCGCTCAAGGCCACATTAATAATGGAAGGTAAGACCTTATTCATCATCTCTCTCAATGAATAACCAAGTGCCACCTGATTAAATATCTCACTGGCAGCCACAAGCACCAAGATATCATCTATATTGGTAAGTATAGCCCTGCGGCATGCTACTTCAGTTGGAGTTAAACCTATATAGGTAACTCCGGGTTTCTTCTTTACTGACTTCATTACATCCTCTGCATCTCCAAGCTGGGGAATGAGCCGTGGATGGACAAAGGAGACAGCCTCGATCTTCCTAAGGCCTGTTTTGGATAACTCATCAATAAAAGCAGACTTATCCTTTAATGAAATATTTCCTTCACCCAATCTAATGCCATCTCGAGGGGCACATTCAACTATAGTTATCTCAGCCATGGTCTTTCTTAGCCTCTTTCAAAGATAGCTGCTATCCCGAGTCCACCACCGCCGCAAATGGTCTCCAACCCATACCGGGAGCCACGCTTCTTCATTTCATGGAGTAATGTCACCAATCTCATAGCACCAGTGGCAGCGATGGGGTGACCAAGGGAAATGCCAGAGCCATTAACATTGATCTTTTGATCAAAATCTTCTTGCCTGATCCCCATCATCCGTGCATCGGCCAAAGCCTGCACAGCAAATGCCTCCTGTATCTCAATGAGGTCTACTTGATCTATAGTGATACTGACTTTCTTTAGCGCTTTCTCTACAGAGTCAGGCACTGCGGGATAGGTAAGAGTTGGGTCACTACCAGCGATAGCACAGGATCTGAAATATGCCATGGGTTCCAGCCCCAGTTCATTAGCCTTTGTCTCGGCCATTAACACCAAAGCACCTGCGCCATCATTCTCAGTAGATGAATTCCCAGCAGTACATACACCATCAGGATAGACTGGGGGTAATTTGGCAAGTTTTTCTAATGTAGTATCTCGCCGGGGTGTTTCATCGATATCAAAGATATATGGTTCCCCTTTTCTTTGCGGGATCGGGACAGGGACAATTTCTTCTATGAACTTTTTAGCATCTATTGCATCAATAGATTTCTGGTGGCTTCGCACGGCCCATTCATCTGCTTCCTGGCGTGAGATATGCTCTTTTTTAGCTGCTGTTTCCGCCCAGGTCATCATGGAATCAAGTTCACCAAATCTATCTATAGGCTGGGACATAACCCTTGCACGCTGAATCCTGTCATAAAGGGGTATGCCCCACATGGAAAGGGCACCATGTCCCTTTGGCATAAATCCCCATTTCTCATCGCTCTTTCCACCTAAACCCCACTTGATATCGCCCGGAATATATAGTTCTGCCTGGCTCATGCTATCCATTCCACCAGCTACGATAATATCTGCGTTGTCAGTCTGAATCTTCATTACCCCGAAAAAAATGGCATCTAAACCGGAGCAGCAGCGACGGTCCAGTGTTACACCTGGAACTTCATGAGGCCATCCAGCTTCAAGGAGGGCCATGCGGGCACCATTGGCACACTCACCATTCTGGTAAGACTGCCCCATGATGACATCATCTACCCAGGCGGGCTCAACTTTAGCCTTTTTAACAGCCTCGTTCAGAACTAAGCTGGTGAATTTGAATACTGGGAGATCCTTTAAAGAGCCACCATATCTTCCGATAGGTGTCCTTACCCCACTTACTATGACAACGTTTTTCAATGTTACGCTCCTTTCTTATATTATCCAGCCTTCCTGGTTCCATCCTCATTATACTCATACCAACCCTTGCCTGTCTTGCGCCCAAGATGCCCGGCCTTAACCTTTCTTCTTAAAAGTTGAGGAGGATAGAAACGTGAGTCCTTTGTTTCCTCATAACAGGCCATCAAGGCCCCATATGTCACATCCAAACCCACCATATCCCCGGTCTCAAATGGCCCCATCCTGCGGCCAAATGCCAGTCTCATTCCCTTATCAATATCCTCTACCGTGCCTATCCCCTGTTCTACCAGACGTATAGCCTCAATAGTAGAAGGGAAATTGATTCTGTTAAGAAGGAAACCAGCCACATCGCTTTCCACCCTTATAGGCTCCTTACCGATACCTTTTACAAAATCAACACCAACAAATATCGTCTCTTCTGTGGTGCCTATTCCCCTGATTACTTCTGCTACAGGCATCATAGGGACAGGAGAAAAGAAGTGAATCCCTAATACCTTCTCCGGTCTTCTGGTTACTGAAGCAAGTTCTGTAATTGGGATAGCAGAGGTATTGCTGGCCAGAATAGTATTTTGCCGACAGACCTCATCAAGCCTCCTGAAGATCTCCTGCTTGAGCTCTAATTTCTCAAAGACTGCCTCTATAACCAGATCTACATCAGCGCCACCGGAAAAATCATCATCTGTTGATATGCGATTTAAAATTGTTCCTTTATCTTCAGTTAGTTTTCCTTTTTCAATGAACTTGGAAACAGACCAGGCAATATCCTTGAGTCCCTTATCTATCGCTTCTTTGCTAATGTCATTTAAGACCACATTAATACCGGATTGGGCGCATACCTGGGCAATACCGCTACCCATCAGACCGGCACCAACGATAAAAACCTTTTTAATATCCATAGTGAATCCCCTTTAAAAAATATTAAACTCAGACAGCTATCTTAGCCATTCTAATTAAACATTCAATTTTCATACCATAAAGTGGTGGCTTGTTTTCAAATCTGCTTTTTGATTTAGGTAAATAAATTTATATCGTGTGATTTTAAATAGTTACATCTTATGCCCTTATCTTAATAAGCCTTAGGCTTATTAATCCAAAATTAATTTAATCTTTCGTGAGTATAATATGGCTAAACTTTATACAGATATCTTTCCTATAGATGATTTTGTATAAAGGTTATACTTTTAAGATTATGAGGAGGGTAGTGGATAGCATAAAAACAAAAGAGGGGAACTATTTGAATAAGGATTCAAGATTATACTCCTTTAATTTATAATAAAAGGCCCTTCGGCTAATACCAAGAATCCTGATAGCCTCTGACTTGCTTCCTGATTTCCGGATGGCAAGCTTTATGAGGTTTCGTTCTACCTCTTTCATAGTGGTGGAAAGAAGGGGGGTCCTTTTTTCTATGGAGATGATATCACGGGAAAGTAGTTCATCAGTCGATAAAGGTGATTTCTTCAGAAAAACAAAGGGGGGTAAACTCTGAGGAGTAATCTCTATCTCGTCACTCATAGTAACAGCATAATCAACCACACCTTTTAATTCCCGTACATTTCCAGGCCAGGAGTAAGTCTCTAATACTCTTAAGGCCTCTTCAGATAAAGAAATTTTCTTGTGATGACCTCTGGTTTGTTTACCTAAAAAGAAATTGGCAAGTAATCTAACATCGCGCCCACGATCTCTCAAGGCTGGTAGTGTGATAGAGATGGTATTCATCCTGTAGTAGAGATCATCCCGAAAACGCCCATCTGAGATCATCTTCTCCAGATCCTTGTTGGTAGCGGAGATAATTCTGACATCTACCTTTATGTTTTTACTACCGCCTACCCGTCTGAATTTCTTTTCCTCAAGGACCCTTAATATCTTAGACTGTGTTGAAAGGGAGGCATCACCAATCTCATCTAAAAAGATTGTTCCATGATCGGCCTCCTCGAAAAGACCTTTCTTCCCTTCCCCTCGCGCCCCGGTAAAGGCGCCCCTTTCGTAGCCAAAAAGCTCTGACTCTATAAGGGTATCGGGTATAGCAGCACAATTAATATCAACAAAAGGCCCTCGAGAACAAGGACTAATGTTGTGAATAGTTCTGGCCAGGATCTCCTTTCCTGTGCCACTCTCTCCCTTTAGGATTATAGGGAGATCTGATCGGGCTGCCTTCTGGGCATTAAGGAGAGCCAATCTAAAATTTATATCCTCCCCTTTTAATGCCTTAAATTCCGGCGCTAATGTCTCGGAAATTAACCTCCGCTCATTGATATAGGCATTAACCAGTTCTTCAGCAAGAATAAATTCAGGCACAGCCGGCTGATCACCCATCTTAACCAGGACCAGACTAAATTTCCTTCCAATTCCTGTATCACTTAGAGAATGGACAAAGACCTCAAATTTCTTGCCAATAGGGGGAATAAGGACATTTTCAGAAACAAATCTCTTTTTCGATTTCTGAAATCTCAGTATAAGATCCTGAAGCTCCCAGCATGGGGGTTTTTTTCTCGAATCCTGAAGAGGATTGTAAAGCCTGTCAAAGGCTGGATTGGCATAGATCACCTGCTGCTTATCATCCACAACAGCTACGCTGTCTGAAAGAAGATCCAGCATTTCATAGGGAATAAGTGGCCTGTTCATTTCTATTTATATAAAGTCTCAAAATATTAATAACCCAATATGTTTAATATGTATACATTTCTAATCTGTAAAAATCAAGGCATATTGGGCGTATTTAGCTAAGAATAAGCTTATTGTCTACAATGTATATCAATGGAATAATAATTGCATAATAATATAGATGCAATTATATCCTTTCATGAACTCCCATGGCCTTTCGGTCACAACGAAGCATGAAAGTGTAGCGCCCGTTCCCCGAACGGGCCGATGAGGGCATCGGCCCCTTTCTTGAAAAGTAATATTAGTTTTAGGCATTATTTTTCCAATAAAAAGCATAAAGGAGGTTATTAAGATGGCAAAGACCTTAGAGGAAAGAGGGTACCCAATTATTGATGTTCACGGTCACCAAGGTAATTTGAGGATATTGAATGATGGAAGTCCCGGGCAACTTCCCCCAATTAAAAAACAGCAAATCGCCTTAGAGAAGTATTTCAGGCACAAGGAAATGACGGAAGAAGAATTATTAGACACGCTCCCAAGTGAAGATGAGATGGTGAGTCTTTTTAAGAAATATGGTGTTCATGCCTGCCCCGCTGCCTGGACCGCGCCTGTGGCCCAGGGCGATTTAGGTCAGAGCAATGATTACATTTACGACCTTATCAAGCGACACCCAGACATATTTTTAGGTTATTGGGCCTGTGTTGATCCCTGGATGGGTGAGATGGCATTACGAGAAGCTGAAAGGGTTCTCAGGGATCACAAGGCACTGGGGATAAAATTCCAACAACCCTCTCAGCATTTCCACCTGAGTGACCGTCGCTTTTATCCCTTATGGGATTTAATTGCCAGTTACAATGGTTTTATCCAATGGCATGGTGGATATACTGGTGTGGGAACAGGTATGCCAGGAGGAGGCGGTATCAAGATTCTTGAATACACCAATCCTGTGGATGTAGATAATGTCGCTGCTGAATTTCCCAATCTCAGGATCATTATAATGCATATGTGTGATCCCTTTACCGAAGCAGCAGAATTGGTATGCATGCACAAAGGAAATGTTTACCGGGAGACATCTGGTGCTCTGCCAAGATATTTTCCTGAAAGAGTAGTTCATGACATAAACACCCGGCTTCGGCAGAAATTTATGTTCGGCAGCGAGTATCCCTATTTCCGTCTGGTAGAGGATATCCTGGATGGGCACGAGAAGGATATTAAGTATCGGGAAGGGATTATGGAAATGCTTATGTACAAAAATGCCCTGAATATCCTGGGTGATAGATTTGAGAATGCAGGAGCCGATCTGAGCCCGTGGAAAGGATTATTGTAACTTTAAGAAACCTTAGAAGGGTAATTTTCAATTATGGTCATGAAAGACGATCTCGAAAAATTAAAAAGGCTTGAAACAGAAGCCAGATATGGTGGAGGGGAAGATGCTGTTGCCAAACAACATGATGCCGGAAAATTAACAGCCAGGGAACGAATCGATCATTTTCTCGATAAGGGAAGTTTTGTGGAACTGAACATGTTCGCCCAGCATCAATGTAAAGACTTTGGAATGGAAAAAAAGAGGCCCCTCGGCGATGGAGTTATAACTGGATATGGAACTGTAGAAGGCCGTCAGGTTTTTCTTTATGCCCAGGATTTCATCACTATTGGCGGTACTGTCGGTTTTTCCCACTCTCAAAAGATCTGTAATATCATTTCCATTGCCAGAGAGACCGGCCTGCCGGTAGTTGGCCTGGTCGACTCCGGTGGCGCACGAATTCAGGAGGGAAGCGGTGCTTTCACTAAAATCTTCTCT
>Ga0114930_10004535_pt1 | contig 11715 bp, 9 predicted proteins | sample AnhtaG_FD_87300 | JGI IMG/M metagenome (GOLD analysis project Ga0114930, IMG submission 87300) | Deep subsurface microbial communities from Anholt, Denmark to uncover new lineages of life (NeLLi) - Anholt_01485 metaG | ecosystem: Environmental > Aquatic > Marine > Oceanic > Sediment | place... | reverse complement strand
GAAATCAGAGTCTGGTCGTCAATTATTATGATGGGGTAAGTAAATCTACCTCCCCTCCTTTGAACATCTTTCCTGATTTCCGCCCGTTCTTCCTGGCTACAAAGGTCAACGTCAATATACTCAAATTCTATTTCGTTGTCTCGACAAAACTTCTTCGCCAGCTTACACCATCCACAAGTACTCAACGTATAAAGAAGAACTTTGTGTTTTCTGTTCTTACCTGGAACTCTTGTAGTTTTCACGCTTATTTCACCTATTGACCGGACTTATTATACTAGCGTACTAACTTATTTTTATTCAACTTATCTATTATATCCACGCAGCTTTTAGAAGCATTGGATTGCGCTGTAGAACTCTGCTTGCTAACTAGAAAAAAGGAAGGGAGGTTTGATTGCTTTTATGTTTACCTGATTGTGCACCCTGATGAACGCGCGCGCAATCAGTCTGCAACAGAAGATACGCACCTGTAAGAGTATCATCTCTAGACACTGAGGACAAAATAAGCTTAAGGTAGAACTCCTCTAATTATTTCCCAGGTTAGACATCTTTCGGGAAGACCACTCAATCTAAGAAATATGCGCACGTACACATGATGTAAAGTGATCCATCTCAAATCTATAGCTCTAGTAACACGATACTGGAAACCTTTAGAGGATTGGATCGGTCACATTACCCGAGTTCTAGAGGACTCAGTAGAAGATGGTGACATCGTGGTAATATCTGACAAGGCAATATCAACTGCAACTGGTAGCATTTTTAATGAGAGGGGAACTGTACCAAGTTTTACCGCAAAGGTCCTTGCTAAATATTGGATGCGATATATTTGGACCTACTTTCTTGCCCCACTTTGCCACTTGTCTGAAATGACAATTCAACACATTAGAGAATATCCCATTGTAGAGGGGAGTGTGCATAAACAAGTTGTGTTGCAATATGCAGGTTTCCTCCAAGCCCTATTGCATAGCTCTGAAGGAGGTATTGATAGCAGTAATCTACCTTACTCTTATGTTAGCATACCTCTCAAAAAAACCAATCAGATAGCAGAGGATGTTCATCAGCAAATCATCTCAAAACTGGATAAAAATGTAATTGTTATGATTGCAGATACTGACAAAACATATTCATGGAGAAATTTCCATTTCACTCCACGACCTGGAACTATTGAGGAAATTCATTCCGTAGGGGGAATACTTTCCTATCTTATTGGAAGAGTTTTAAGACTAAGGAAAAGAGCTACTCCACTCGCAATAGCTGGTTCAAAAATCAGTGTTGAAGAAGCATTAAACATTGCAGACTTAGCAGACCAGTCAAGAGGTCTCGGAGCTGGAAAAACTGTATGGGATATGGCGGAAACCTTCAAGGTCTCCTTAAATGGCGTATCATGGGAAATGCTTGAAGGGATCAAACATATGCCTGTGACAATAGTTAGGCGTAGATGCTAAGCTGGAAAATCATGCAAATATCCTTGTGTCTTCATAGATCTGCAGGACTGTAACACAATCTGCATAAAGTCAATATATCACGAGAAATCATCTGAAGTATTGAAGCCTTCATTGGTGAACTTGATTTGAATGAAATTGTCAAGCAAATGGGAGTTTTCTTCAATCCCAAGTCGGTTGCGATAGTGGGCGCCTCTAAGAAAATCAACAAGGCTGGACATGTGATTTTCAAGAATTTTGCAGAGAATAAGCGCAGAGGTGAATTTAAAGGTGAGTTATATCCGGTTAACCTTCATGAGGACTTTATTCTAGGCCATAAAAGCTACAAATCACTAACTAAAATCCCTGGAGAAATTGAACTAGTAGTAATTGTCGTACCTGCTTCTGCTGTTGCCAACATAATGAAAGAGGCAAGCAACAAGAACACAAAAGCAGTAGTCATAATCACAGCAGGGTTCAGCGAAGTTGGGAACACAGAACTTGAAAAAGTAGTGACTTCTATCGCTGAGAAGTCTCACATCCGAGTCTTAGGACCTAATTGCCTGGGAGTATACGACATCAGTACTGGCGTCGATATGTTATTCCTGCCAGAAACAAAAGTTTTGTCAACAGGAGACGAATTCGTTGCCACCCCGAGGCCAATGGCGGGACACATCGCAATGATTACACAAAGCGGTGCCTTCGGCGTTGCGGCTCTTGACTACTTGACAGGTAGACAAATGGGAGTCAGCAAATTTGTTAGCTTTGGAAACAAATGTGACGTAGATGAATCTGATATGCTTGAATTCTTCCTTCAAGACATCGAAACATCAGTTATACTTCTATATGCTGAAGCCATAGAAGCTGGTCGGAAATTTATGAAAGTCGCCAAGCAAGTTACTGAAATAAAGCCTATAATTGCCTTCAAGAGTGGAAGGACTGAAGCAGGTGCAAGAGCAGCTGCTTCTCATACAGGTGCGATTGCAGGATCCGACAGAATCTATGATGCAGCATTTGCCCAGGTAGGAGTCATTCGAGTTGGAGACATGGAAGAGTTTTTTGACGTTGGCAAAGCTTTTGCCTTTCAACCTCCAGCTCCAGGAAATAGTATTGGAGTCCTCACGGATGCTGGAGGACCTAGTGTTATGGCTGTTGACGAATGCGAATTCAGAGGTCTAGAGGTCAGAAAATTCTCCGATGAAACACTGTTCAAATTCGAGGAGTTGAAACTCAAAGGAAAACTTCCCAAATTCGCCACAACCCTCAATCCTGTTGACATTACAGGGTCTGCAACTTCTGAGATGTTTGAGCTTTCAGCTAAGATAATTCTCGAAGCACCTGAAATCGACGGGCTGATTTTATTAGGGTTACATCACACACCCGCTCTACAGGAAGACTTTGTAGACAGAACTGCTGGCTTGGCAAAGCATTATACGAAACCAGTTGTAGCTTGTGACATTGGAGAAACTGAGATGGCTATGTTCATTCGTTCAAGATTCGAGAAGCTGGGGATTCCAGCATATTCTTCACCTGAGGACGCAGCTAAGTCAATGTCAGCTTTGGTGGAATATGGCAATTATCTGCGGAAAATAAACCGGTTTCATGAATACTTGGAAGTATACACAACATTCCATAGCTAAGCTAACTTTGTGTCAACTAAGAAGCTAGAAATTTCATTGTGTACGTAACGTAGCGGGTGCAGTGTTATTTTGAGATTTTATCCAATCAGCGACTTTTTGGAACAACGGATTTGTAGACATCTCTAAGACTGGCATGATGATTTTTTCCTTGGTTTCGATTAGAGGGCTATATTTGGGCATCAAAGCATAACTCAAGAAGGCCCAGTACACCCGTCTCTTTTCAATCAGTTCTCTTGCAGCTGTTTCAGTGTTGATGGATATTGGAAAGTATATAAAAGCCACTCCGCGAGCCCAATATATTCCTGCAGTTTTTCCTCCAGCTATTATGTTCGTGAAACGAGCCAAATCATCAGGTGTGGGAAATTTAGTTTGTTCCATAACCACGATTTCTCTGAAGGGTTCATATTTTATCGAGAGTTCGCTCATCTAATTGTAACACCATTAGCTCTCTAATTATTCATATGTCCTTTAATTATCTTCGGACTACTTGCACTGAGAATGATTGGTGTGTGCAAGTTGGATTTGACACGCAGGGTTCTGAGACACACAGAAATAGGACATATCTGAGTGCGCGCATCTGGGGCGAGGGCTATATCTACATTTGTCCCGCTCTTTGTTTCAGTTTTAATGCCTCTTCGGTATATGTCTTCAATTGACGTCCTTGAATGTTTTTCACTGGTAAGGTTTCTCTTGCAAAGAGTAGAGGTACTACTGAAATGAATAGAAAGACTGCAGCCAAAGTGAAGATTGGTGATGTATCAATTAAAGAAGTTAATAAGGGGGCTGAAAGAAGCGATATAACTTGGGTAAGAAACATTGGGGTTTCTCCAACTGCATAGTATTTCTCTCTACCGAATCTTGGCATGTCACTCCATAGCACAATGGTGAATAATACCCACAGTAAACCAATGGCAACGCCTTCAACGATGAAAAAGAATGTGTAGATCTGCCCCGGAATATGACCCATTGTAATATCGTGAGATATTCCAAGAATCGCATATGCTATTCCTAGAGACACGAAACCAAAGATCATAATCCTTTTTCTTCCGATCCAATCGGAAAAAATCCCTGCAAATAGAGCTGAAATGCCCGCGATAAGGGGTTCAAGAAATCTTATGATTGGAGAGATTTGGAGAATTTCAGGACCTATTACAAGTGTTTCGAAACTATCAACTAGGGAGAACATAAGCCATGCTATGAAGTAAAGGCGAAAATTCTTCTCTCCTAAGATTGAAAATAAGGACTTGCTACGGATAATATCTGTCTCGAAATGCATATCTTCAGGAATGGACGGCAAGATGAGCAAGCTCCAAGCCCTCCAGCTGGCGAACACCATGACGCTAGAAATAAGATCTAGTGAATAATTTATTATTGTCAATGAAATGAGTGGGGCGATCAGTGATGTGCAAAGAAAAACAATTCCCCCCGATTTTCCCCTCTTTCCACTTGGTACAGAAGTTGCGAAGTAGGATAAGCACAAGGGCATACCTATACCTAGCGACGAACCAATGAAAAGAACGAATATTATTGAAGCTGGGAACGATGTAGCTAGAGGGACTGCTGGAAGAAGAGCCGCAAAAATACCGGAAAAAACCCAAATGGAGAAGAATTTAGTTGTATGCATTTTTGTAAAGAACGTAGCTCCAATTAAACCCGCTATAATTATTGAGATCGGATACGCCAAACCCAAAACCATATTTTCTAAACTAGCACCGCCAAAAGCATTCGCTATCTTTTCAACAACTATCAGACCAAGGAAATACCAGGAGAGACTGTTGAACAACAGAGCCATAGCTGAAGTTGAACCTTGAAAGCTAAGCCTACTTCGAAAACGGCTAAGCATGATCTGCCCCTGCACTCACCAATGTTTCTATCGGGAGATACCAAATTAACCTTAAGAATCGGGAATAACTATTCAGGATCCAGCCTTTCTAACTGTTTATGTGTCGAACAAAACGCTTAAATAATCTGTACTACACAAATACAGTTGGTTATTCCAATGGCGAGAAAGAAGAAAGTTACGAAGGTTCCAGCAAGACCCTTTGGCCTATGGCCAAGTTAGATATTCTGAGCAGTATGTAAATCCTCTTGTGCGATAAGGGCAGTTTTAGCCAGATAATTCAGTGCATTGAGAGAATCCCCAAATTTCAACATGTTTATGCAAGAACAAGCGTCGTTAACTGTTCCCTCGATTATTTTTGCTCCATATACCATTCCACCAACATTATTAACAGCTTGTAAAATCTGTTTTAGGATTTCAGGTGTTAGTTTTTTTTGAGAGATTAATGAAAGAAGTTTAGGCTTTGTTAGCGAATCTTGAAGTGCGTAAATTAAGGGTAGTGGTAACGATTCATGTCTTATTCTGTGTCGTAATGCCTTGAGATCTAACATGTCTATAAGTTCATTACGCAAAATGTAGGCAACACTCAGGAGTCTGCCATACTCGCCCAGTTTTTCAGTTTCTTTGTTTGAGCCTACACCTAGAATGCTGCCTATTTTGGTTATCGCCTCTGTTTCTGATGCTATCATCCAGATTTTCTTCAAGCATTTCTGGGGTGTAATGTTAGTTTTTCCACGGTCTTGTATTTCATTTATTCCACCTTCGCTTTGCTCAAACCAAACTGTGTCAATAACATCGAGAACTCTCACAATCCTTTCTCTTGGAATATTGAGAAATAGGAAGTTGCGCAATTGTGTATACCCTTTCATCAATAGAATGTCAGCTAGAATCAGCGCAGTATCTCTACCAAACTTTCCAAAGACTGTAGTGTGTTGATTCTTTCTTTTTGATCCATCAATTATATCATCATGTATTCCAATTGCACGGGCAAACAAAACCATAGACGTAGCTATGGGGATTGTGGTATCTTGCGTGCCTCCTACAGCTCTGCTACAGAAAGAGAGTAGTGCTGGTCTGAAGTAGTCCGGTGGAGAAGTCAGCATAATATATTCTATTGCTTCTCCAAGTTCAGCGTTGGATGTATCTTGCTTCATGAGGGTCTCTTGGGCTAATCTCCACCCTTTTTCCCCCTCTTTTTCCAGTAGCTTCTTTGTTTTCTGGAAAAGATCGTGTGCTGTTTTCAAAAATCCTGCTTCCTTGTAGCATGAACGTTCTATTCATGTAATATCTTTGTGCTTTCTTTTTTCTTCAATTCATCTCTTAAGAATTCGTCATATGCCTCAGCTAGTTGGATACCTTTAGATGTTATTTCATAGATTTTCCTGATGCGGCCTCCCTTTGTCTCTTTCTTACTCCTTAGAAATCCTGATTTCTCGAGTTTGTTGAGCAATGGATATAGCGCGCCATGGCGTAGTCTTATTTGGTGTTGTTCTTCCACGTGTTTAATTATCTTATAGCCCCACATGGGTTCGATTTGCACTAGTTTCAAAATCATCAGATCGAGAAAGTTTCTGAATATGCGTTCTACAATTCCATTTTTGAAGCTTTCAGGCATTTGGTTTGCCTTCGGCAGTTTCCTATTGACTTCCGTTTATGGACTTCTTTATATAGTTAATACAGGACTCCGAATATGTAATTTGGTTTAATATGTTTTTTTATGACTTGTCGTCGCATTAACCCTTATATGTTTGTTTAACATATGTTAAGTCTTGAGATATGTCCGAAACAGGACATATTGTATACGCGGTGAACAACCTAACTGTTCAACGTGTCTACAAGAGGTAAAAAAAATGAGTTCAAAAAATAGGGAAGTTCAAAGCAAACTCATGAAAGGTCTTCTAGACCTTGTCATACTTCAATTTCTCAATTCAAATCCGATGCACGGATATCAAATAATCTCAAGTATCAGAAAGAACTTTGGTGTCTATTTCGGACCTAGCACCGTATATCCTCTATTAAACGGTTTAGCAAAAAAGGGATACATCAAGAGCCAGTGGGACTTGAGTAACGAAAGACCGAGAAAAGTCTATCAGCTGACAAATGAAGGTTACAAACTCCTGAACTTCACCGAGAACTCACTGAACCACATCTGCAGGAAAATCAGCAACATAGGCATTCGAGAGAACTTGATGAACGGAGTAAGTGGCATCCTACATAAGCCAATCTACTCAGCCGCAAAAAACCCTATACCTGAGAAGTAATTTCTCCCTCTGTAAAATCATGATGCCGCAATGAGAGTCTGCTAAACTAAAAACTGAGATTGTCCAGTAAATACATGCGCGCGCAGCAGCGCAGATCTCATAAGATCTTTCCTCCTCGACAACCCTCCTTTCACAATTGCGACGATAAGGAATATCATTCTTTTCTCTGGAGTATTCGCAGCAGTTGCTACGTTTTCCTATATGAGAATAATTGAACGTAAGTAGTGAAGAGCTTCTAGATGTTCCAAAGAGAGTTTTAAAGGAGTTCTAACATTGATCAGGTGACAATGAACAAAATTTTCGATAACAGCGCAATTGAAGATAGAATTCGAGGTATATGCAAAGAGGATTTAATTTCCAAGGAGATTTTTGCGGCATGTTTCTATGGTCCAAAAGTCTTTTGTAATAAATGCAGAAAGACTGAAATGAATGTTCTATTGGTAGTAGCAGCCTATCCGAAAAAGATAAGCATTTTTTCTAAGAAATCAAAAGGGATCAATCTTACTATTTTGGTAATCGACAAAGATTTGTTTGAGAGTGACGTGGAACAAGGGCGATTCAGCGATTTAGTTTCAGACGTAGTTACCTTACCCTACACACCATGGGTGAATCCAAATTATTTTGAAAACATAGAGGTGAAGGTAAAAAGAAGGTTTGTATTGGAGCTGATAAGAAACTTAATTCTTCAATATCCCGAGCTTTCTGGCATGCTTCTCATCAAACCAGAGTACTTTATGTATGAGACTGTAAGAAGGCAAGTAAAGCTTTTTCCGCCTCTAGTGCTCAATTTATCCGATATTTTTAAAGGCAAAATGGAAAAACAAAACACAACCTTCATTATGAAAGGATACCATAAAGCTCTGAAAAACTTAGAAACAGAAAACTATATAACATATTCAAATGGCTACGTCCAAATTGTCAAGAGTTTCGCTGAAAAAACAATTCGCCAAAGGAATAGATTTTCAAGCGTGCTCACCTCAATTCGTAAAGGTTTACTTCCCCATATTCGGAACCTCTCCCTAAGGATAAGGACTAGTTTCAGGCAAAATCAAATCCTCCTCAACAGAAGGTCAGAGAAACAAGAGAAAGAACTGCGTAAAGAACTGGATGAGACAGAGAAATTTTTGCTGATGCCTTCACCGCTAGGCCTTATACCGTTTTCAGACAAGACGACAATTCAGGACTTCATTAAGAAGACAGTGCCTGGTGGAGACATGTTAGATCTGGAAATTGAAAGAATGGGAGGTGTACTAAACAGTGTATTCTTACTACGCTTACAGAAGAATCATGGAACCCAGAAGATTGTTGTGAAAAAATATGAAGACTGGCAAGGCTTCAAGTGGTTTCCCCTCGCCTTGTGGACTCTAGGCACCAAATCATTTGCAGTTTTAGGAAAGACTCGTCTTGAGAGGGAATATTCCAACAATCAATTTCTACGAGATCATGGAATTACTGTTCCTAAAATCTTGTATGTAAGTGTTAAGGAGCGACTGATTTTTGAGGAATATGTTGAAGGAGAAAAACTAACTGAAATAATCAAACATCTGATTGCTTCTCCACAGGAAAATGCAGTTATTGTCGGTGAAATTGTAAAGAAAATTGGGAAAGAGATGGCAAGAGTACATTCGCTGGGCGTTACTTTAGGAGACTGCAAACCAGAGAATATACTGGTAACAGAAAGCAATGGTATCTGCTTCTTAGATCTTGAACAATCAACACGGAGTGGGAGTCAATCATGGGATATTGCGGAATTTCTTTATTATTCAGGCCATTACATACTCCCAATCCACTCTGACCAAGCGGCACGCACAATTGCGACTTCATTGATAGAAGGCTACATTCAGGGGAAGGGCAAAAGAGAATATGTTAGAGAAGCTGCCTCGGCAAAATATACTAAAATCTTTAGTGTATTCACTCTACCTCATATTATTTTGATTATGGCGAATATTTGCAAAAAATTGGGAAAAGATGAAACATCATAGCAAGGGAGGAGATTTCCAGTTCTTGCTTCTTGGAATTCTAATGTATAATCTTTATAGAACATTCTATGTTAGGCTTCGTAAACCTTAAGATATCTCATTTTCTATTGAATTTTGATGAATTTGGGTCATTACGAAGTAGGTCGCCACTTACGAAAGTTTTTGCACACATTAGGGTTCAGCTGTATTGGTGGAGCCATTTTTCTGCAAATCCTTGTCTTTACAGACATCGCTACTCAAGGCTACTTCTTGGCTGTCGAACAAAACACTGCAATTCTGTCATTGGAAGTAGCGCTGACTTTTTTTGCCCTCATCTACTTCTTGTATGTATACCAAAATTTCATCCGTACTTCGAGATAGTTGATTTTTCAACATAAATAAGACATGCTGGAAGAATTTTGGAATAAGCAAATCGGTAGTATGTAAGATGGCTCCGGAATCACTTGTTGTGAAGATTTTGAGCAGCAATAACCATGAAGCCCTTTTCAGTAAGGGAGCGCGCAGTTCTATTCATTGCATCGTGCTTGTCAAGGTAGTTAATAGTAAGTTTAGGCATCAAACCTTGGGCAAGGATGTCCTTCTTGGGAATGAAATAGTCCAATATATCTGATGGATGTTCTCGTTTATCCTCAATGTCCAACAAACCCCCTTCGTGCTTGGCACTAATGTTTTTCACATGATCCGCGATTTCTAGAAGCTCTGCAAGTCGGTCATATGGTTGTCGAACTATACTTTTGCATGTTTCTGTTATGTGATGCTCAAAGCGAACTATATTCTCTAAGTTGAAGGTCTTCCGAGTATAAGCTGATAGTTCAATTGTATTATTGTTTACGGAATTGGAGAGATTAAAACCCACAAGGGGCGTTGTGCCATCTTCCCGACTGAATAATTTGGCTGTCATCAGAGTCCAAAAACATGAATAAGGATTATCATTGCCTAGAAACACTGAAATCTTGAACTCAATGTCTATTCCAAGCTTGTATAGCCAATAACCCAGAATCACACTACCTGTATTTGTGTTCAAGACCTGTTTTATTCCATATGTAGTGTAGTAATGAAGAAATTCGTCAACCCATTTCAATGCATACTCATTGGGCATTCCCACCCCCCCAAAGTATCCAGTGATGGTTTCCGGTCCTCCCAAGTGAATATTTATTGGGAGACCGTCTGATCCTCGAAGGGTGCCCTTAGTATCCAATGTTTCTACATAAGAGGCTCCTACTATTCGCATTGCTGCAGCAAATGCGAGGATTTCACTATCTTCAACTTGTTCCTTCATTGCACGAACCCGAATGAAGCGACCTGGCATCAGATCCTGCTGCGCAATAGCTCTTTTTGCCTCTTCTATTAACCAAGGGAAAAAATTGCAGGCACTAATTTCCAGGGTTACTGCAAAATTCCGATCAAAGGTTATGGAATCTGCTTTGACTCCAAGAATTTTCTTGCGGTATTCGGAAAGACCAATAAAAGCACCTCCGTCCCGCTGTTCCATCAACCACTCAAGATCCTTTAAATATGGAGAATGTTTCGCTCTCAATTGGGTCACTAAGTTCTCCAGTTTGCTAGCTTCTGCAGCTTTACGATTAATCTCATCCACGCCACCATAGTTCTCAATGATCTTTAGCAGGTTATCTACTAGCGGATTGTCTTTCTGTAAAAAAAAATCATTAATCACATCCAAATTTTCTCTTTTTATCACCAATTTGTGCCTTAAATTGGGCAATCAACATTCCTCCAAGTTTCCATATTCTGCCTAGGACGACTATGGGCTGAATGCATATATAGTCTTTATAGGACCACTGGTCGTACAATTTTAAATCGTGCCATTTTCTCACACAATCCTTTCTGAAGACATAGGTCATAGTTGGGGAATCTTCTCAACGTTGAGCCATGTGAAGGACTTAAATGGTTTGATCGTGGGATAGAATACTGTGTGAAACCAATGTTTAAACCTGAAGGGATTTTTCCTGCTCTTGTGACGCCTTTTACCAAGGATAGGAAACGGGTGAATGAAGGACAGCTACGCCAGCTTGTAGATCATTGCATTGAAGCTGGTGTCAACGGGGTGGTTCCATGTGGAACTACTGGTGAGTTTGTCAATATGACTATTGACGAAAGAAAGCGGGTCATTGACGTAGTAGTTGACCAAACAAATGGTCGAGTCCCTGTTTTGGCAGGGACTGGAGCAAGTGGAACTGAGCAAGCCCTGGAAATGACCAAGTACGCAAAAGATGCTGGTGCTGAGGCGGCATTAATCGTGACACCTTACTATTTAAAACCAGCAAGCAGAGGAATTTATGAACATTATTTCACAATTGCGTCTCAAGTTGATTTGCCTATCATGCTCTATAACATTCCACAGGTTACGGGTCTATCTTTACCGTGGCAAATGGTTGAAGATCTGGCTCAGATTCCTAACATAGTGGGAATCAAAGATAGTAGTGGGCAGCTTAGTTTTATCTTGGCAATATTGGAGAAGGTTCGTGACAAAATTAATGTCATGTGTGGTCATGATGAGGTCGTTGTGGCAGCTCTGGCTGCGGGTGCTAGTGGAGCCATTTTGGCAAGTGCCAACTT
>Ga0114930_10004532_pt1 | contig 11719 bp, 5 predicted proteins | sample AnhtaG_FD_87300 | JGI IMG/M metagenome (GOLD analysis project Ga0114930, IMG submission 87300) | Deep subsurface microbial communities from Anholt, Denmark to uncover new lineages of life (NeLLi) - Anholt_01485 metaG | ecosystem: Environmental > Aquatic > Marine > Oceanic > Sediment | place... | reverse complement strand
CGTGCTGGTCTTGCCCGCTGAATCCTCCAGCTTGATATACATAGGCTGCTCGACATTGGCATCGGCATCATCGCCATCGCCGCTGAAGGACAGCGATCCGCGGAAGGACAGCGATAACGCCTTGACGCCGTTGGCTGTCCAATCCTGGGCAGTAGCAAACGTCTTGGTGGTCTCGGTCATGAACGGCTCATACTGGTTCGCGTACTCAAAGCGCATCGACTTGGCGCCCTGGCGGACATTGCCCGTCTCAAGAAAGATATAGTGGTACGCCCCACTCACTATAGGAGGGATGTTGTGAGGCCATGCGGATTCTATGGCGGCATCATTGGCATAGGACTCGAAATCGTCCACGCTCTGGCACTCTGGTGTCGCAAATGTCCAGGTGTGGCCTGTGACCGTGTTGGAAGAGCCGACCTGGTCGACTCGCCACTCATAAGTCTGGCCGAATTCAAGGGGACCGGGGGCAAAGGTAGTACCTGCCGGATCAAACTTCTGCATTGCCCCTTCTTTACCTAACCACAGCTCGCGTGACGTGGCAAAAGCCGCCTCTACCCAACTGAGGTTAGGGTTAATGGACACCTCTGCTGCACCGTCGGCGGGGCTGGGGTTGACTGCTGCCGGGCCGTCTGAGACAGATGAGACGCTGTCAAAGGGGCTGTGGTAGCCGGCCGGTTGGGGATCTTCCCACATCCCGAAGATACCGCTGCTGCCGCTGGCAAAGACGTCATCGTGAATACCCGGAGCCTCCCAAGGGTCGTTGCCGCTGGTGTCAATAAACGTCGGAGTTCTGACGAGCAAGGGGCCGCCCTTATACTCATAGACACTGCCCGTGATGTATACGGGGTCTGACCCGACCACGTCGAGCTCAAAATACCGGCTCCCGGCGTGATCCAGGCCTGGCACCGGAACCTCCGGCTGCCAAGTCGCCATAATGGCGGTATCGAGGTTGACGGCCTTGACCAGTTCAACCTTCAGGTTGGCGGGGCCCTCCTCATAGTGTATGGTCAGCACGTAGCAACTGGCAACCAGGCCTGGCGCGCCGGTCAACGAACCATCTGGGTCAATGAGGTAATCTATCCTTGCCGCCAGACCGTGGTAATTCCGCGAGGCATCACCAGTGACATTGAACACTGCACCAACGCGCACGTCGCTGAAGACATCGTCTGGGTCGCCGATACCCACGCCGAATTGCGTGCCGCCGACGGCGGCCGGGCTGGTCTCATCGAGAGTTACGTAGTCATCATCGTCAGGCCCATCCTGGATGGTCGCCTTGAACGTGCCGGTCAGCTCCGGATAGCCGCGGAACAGCCAGGTCGTCAGGTCGAAATCGTTGCCGCCGAACGTCTCCGACCAGTTCGCTTGTGCCGTGCCGCCTAGCGCCACAATCAATCCCATTAGCGCACAAATTGTTACCAACTTTCTCATTTCTTTAGACATAGTGATCCTCCTTCAAAAAAGCTCAATATGAGCGGTTAAGTGAAATATAGAATATTTTAACTCCTACGCGCAAAATTGACACTGTGACTGCGTACGTCGCGTCGTACGAACCTGTCGTCTTATGAAAAAACATAAGACCCGACATCACGAAACACCTAAATCCACCGAAATTTGCAATATTCATTTATACCATATTTGGCACTTTTCGGTCAAGAAAAAGTTGGGGTGAAATGATTGCCGCCAGAAAATAGCAGGCTAAAGCCACAAAAACTAAGATTGTGAAGCCCAGCGAGATCGCCAAAAAAGCGCCCAAAACAGCTCCTACTACGGAAGCAAACCCATTAACGCCCCAGGCCCACGGGACGAGCGGCTGGCTGCGTGTGTGGAGCTGCTTGAGAGCTGTTGGGAAAGGCATCCCCATAAAAAATGCCAGCGGCCCCGTAATTGCCAGGCCCAGCAGTATTCGCATGGGCCGGGAAAAGCCCACGAGCCACTCGAACCGGTATGTCACAAGGGCCATTTCGGCTATGCCGAGAACGATGATCGCCAATACCGCCATCCATATAAACTGTGAAGCCGTATACGAGCGACGAGCGATCCCCGCTTTCGCGGGGACAGGCTTGCCCCTGCGGAAGCAGGGGGACGAGAGACGCCCCGAAGCCAAAGCGCCGAAGCCTGAAAAAACCAGGAATCCGAGGAGCGTGACAGCCACACCAAAGACTGGATGCCCTATAAGTAACGTCAGTTTCTGAATGAAACCCATCTCCAGAAACATATAAGCAAGGCCGAGCAAAACAAAATAACCAAGCGCCGCAAGTTTGCCGGATGCGACGTTCCTAATGCGCTTCGTAACTACAAGGGGAAGCAGGATAAGCAATACACTGGCGCAGCCGGCCTGCAGCAAGGTCGCCACCAGAATCAGATAACCCCATTCGGAAAAATGCAGCCATTGGCGCGGCATTGTGCGGATCATGTATAGCAGAGAATTCCATTTGAAAAAGTCGAAGAAATAAGGGCGGTCGTCAGTAGCAGGACGGATATTGTAAATGTAACCATCATAGAAGGCTTCGGTCTGGCTGGAGAGAATCCACCGGGCGCTTTCATAGTAAGCGGGTTCTTCAAGCACGTGGAACTGGTTTACCTCTTCCGCCCTTATACCGGGCAGATGCACTAAGTCAAAGGAACGCTCCTCGGCAAACTTGCGAGTGTCGGCTATTTGAGAGGTTGAGAAAGGCTGCGGCGAGACGACAATCGTGGCGGTAGCAATGCTTCGAATCATCACGATGTATCTGGCTGGGGCGTCAATGCCACGGCGGCGCAGCGCTTCGGTTATGGTGGCAAGCATTTTGAGACAATCTCTCGGCGGGGTCTTGAGCACTCGGGTAATACTCAACACGCCATTTGCCCGCAGCTTCGTCATAGCCTGCTCTATGGCCTCGATGGTATAAAGGTGGCTCTCATTAAGAGCGTAGAGCCCCGCAGCCGAAGCGCTAAACGAGTCGAGCAATGAAATGTTGATAATGTCGAAAAGCTCGCGGGTCGTTTGCAAGAAGCTTCGACCCTCGGCAGCCACGACCTGCACATCGGCTCGGCTATACAAGCCCGATGAATACTCGCTGAATTCGGTACGCATCAAGTCTATTATCTGCGCGTTCATCTCCACAGCGGTAACCTTGCGTGCGCCAAGGACCAGGGCTTGGGCGACGTCGGACCCGCCGCCGGCACCAATTACGCAGGAACTTGCGTCACTGAGCAGATGATAGGCGAGAGCCGAAGTTGTGTAGCCATAGCAGTTCACGTCGCTCAGACGGTCGAAGTTATTGATGGCTGAGGTGCCGTCAGCGTCGCTGATTATTAACATCTGTCGAGGCAGGGGTCCTTGATATGAAATACTCAAGCCTGGAAAGTGTCGGATGGCCGGTGCTTGCACACAATCCAGGCGGGCCAGTGGACTGTAATACGTGCCAAGGGTTTCAGCTTCGGGCAAGGCACTATAGTAAACAAGTGACTTGTTTTCAGAAATATCAATCTCAAGGCCGAATGGTCCTCGTGGGCCAAAAACGAAAAGGCAAAGGCCGGCACACGCACATGTCACCACGCCCAGGGGCCGGGACGCTGCAAATGCCAAAATCAACGCTGCAAGAAATGCAACCGAACTGATCACCAGCAGCAAGCCTTCCGGTGAATTCCCATACATAAGTATCACAGCGCCTGCGGCCCCTAATCCTGAACCTATCATGTTGTAGAAGTACAAACGATGGGCCTTATCAGCCCAGATGGTAAAGGCCAGAGCCAAAAAGCCGCCTGCGCAAAAGAATGGGATAAAGAACAGCAGATAATATGCGAATAGATAGAGTAATTGTCTCCGGTCCCATATCAATTGCAGCTCATCGAGTGGGACTTTTTGACTTAACTGAAAGACAATTGGCACAGCTAAAGCTAATCCGAAGGCAAAGGCCCACAGGCTTTTCTTGTGAGCCTTTGTGAGGAGCTTTGAGCCGATGCTGACGATGGTGCCGCCGGCCCCGAAGCCCAAAAGAGCCGTGCTGATGACCAAGTATGAGAAATGATGCCAATGGCCGATAGATAATGCCCTGACAAGGACAAGCTCCAGGCCGAGTACTGCTGCTGATACTAAGAAGATGGTGACCGAAATGATTGTCATTTTTCAGGCTATCGTCCAGACCCCCTTACTCGGCCGACCATGGGGACAAACGCTACGCCCATGAGACGTTTGCTGCGGACCTTGCCTTTGTCATCTTTGGTGACCAGCACAAGTGTTTGGTAGCCGTAAGGGCTTCCCAACGGCAGGATCATTCTACCGTCAGGTTTCAACTGCTCAATCAAAGGCGGCGGAACCATGCCGGCCGCGCAAGTCACTATGATCCCATCGAATGGGCCTTTTTCTTTCCAGCCGAAATATCCGTCAGCGGCCTTGACGAATACATTCCTGTAGCCGAGCTTTTTTAGCTGCTCTTTAGCAGATTTGGCGAGTTGCTCCAGAATCTCGATGGTATAAACTGCCTGAGCAATCTCCGCACAAACGGCAGCCTGATACCCCGACCCGGTACCGACTTCCAAAACCTTGTCATTTGGATCGAGTTTTAGCGCCTCGGTCATATAAGCAACAATGTATGGCTGACTTATCGTCTGGCCTAAGCCTATTGGCAGGGGATGGTCAGCGTAAGCCCTCCTCAAATCGCTTGGCCGGACAAAGGCGTGTCGTGGCACGGTACGCATCGCGTTTAGAACGTTGGGGTCACGCACGCCCGTGCGAATCCAGGCAGAAACACCTTCCACTTGGATATCCTTGGCGACCATTCTTTTTCGTTCTTCGATGCGTTCGCCGAAAGCTGGGTGCTTGTGGTCAGGCCGCGGCGGCTTCGTGTCGTTTGGGTCTTTTTGCTCAGGCTGCGGATTTGTGTCGGCCTGGTCGTTTTCCGCAGCAAACGTAAGGCCGTCTCTTGTTGCGCCTTTATACACAACGATACACAAATATGACCCAATAAAGAGTCCCAGAGCCAAAATCGCATAGCCCCATTTCTTCTCTATTGCCCAGCTTGTTTTACGCATCTTTCAATCCCCGAATCATATAGCCTGCATATTTCATATATCACAGAATTACACAATGTAATTCACTGCAGAATAATATAGCAAGACATCAAATCCTTAACTCTCTGTGTTCTCTGTGCCCGTGAAAAATCCGGCTTAAAGTCTGCTCTCCAGTCTTTCGACTTCTCATCTTTATGGCTGTAGCTGATAAGAACCTTTTTCATGATGCCGCTCCGCGACTATTCCACGAACCGCTCGTGTAACCGCTGTAAGTATAGCACAAAGTGAGGCAAGCGTCAAACTATCCCCAGACTTCGCAGCGGTACATAGGCAATGAACACCGTCAAAAGGAAGTTGACAATTGCCGTTGGGTCGTGTTTGAAACAGTGATTTAATGCCCAGTCGCGGCCGAGAGTATTAGAGTTTCGTAACCGTTCACAGGGTAAATATGCCGATTTTGAGCTGCTATGGGCGATTGGGCCAACTATCTCGTAAAGAACTCATCAAAAAAAGCCTTCGCTCAACAACTAAAACTGCTCTAACGAGCCATAAACGCCGTTTTAGCCCTGTGAACGGTTACTGAATGAGAGTACTTGGGTCGCAGGTCGCACAAAGATGGACTAATCAGGATGGAGCGGTCGCGATGATGTGACCCACTGGCAGCAGACAATGTTTTCTCGTACGCGGGACAGCTTACAGCAATTTGGTGACGCCGGGTATTGCGACTGGGTAGCGCCCGTTTGCATCTGGCTTGATGGGCGGTTCTGTCGAGAAATCGCATTCCGCTGGGCCAAACACGTTTCCGGCGACGATTGCCTGATCCCAAGAGACCTTCTGCCCTGAGTAGGATGCGATTTGGCCAAGGATTCCGGTCATCGTGCTCAGCGCCATGTAGCGGCCATTGTTGATCGGCTTGCCGCTACGGATCGAGGCAAACAGCTCGTCTTGCTCAAGCTGGTACGGGTCTGCTTTCGGGCCTTTGTATCGCCAGCTGGTTTCACCCTCGATCCGATTCTTCATCAGGCGGGCTCGTCCCTTAGTACCCAGGATAATGTCGGAGACCTCCGTGTAGCAGCGCGGCTGGACCGACAGGTAGGCGTACATCTTCACACCGCTTTCATACTCGTAGACAATGGAATGATGGTCGAAGCAATCACCATGCTCCTCGCCAAAGCGGCAAGCACGGCCGCCAACTCCAAAAGCTGTTTTGGGTTGTTCCTCTTTCATCACCCATGCCGCCTTGTCAGTGTGGTGAACAAGCGACGCGGTCAGAAAACCACCGGATAGCCAGCTGAAGTGCGTCCAGTTGTACAATTGAAACTCGATCTCGCTCTGACCGAGCAGTCGCTTTCTCAGCCGGAAGTTGTTTCGTAGTGTGGTTTCCTGGATTGCGACGATGTCACCGATTGCGCCGTCATGGATTTGCTGGACCGTTTCCCGGATGCCCGGGTTGTAACGACACATCAGGCCGGAGACGATGCTCAGTCCCTTCTTATCAGCCTGTTCGGCAGCGTCAAGCACGACCTTCACATCAGGGGGATCAATGGCTGCCGGCTTTTCAACGAAGGTGTGTTTTCCGGCATCGACACATGTTTTCAGATGCCGCGCATGGAATCGGGAGGCGTTGGCGATCAGCACCACGTCGACGCCGCTGTCGATTAGCTGCTCATAGGCATCGAACCCAATGAAGCAGTGATCATCATCAACAGCCATCTGGTGGGGCTTGGTCTCTTTCAGAACCTCGCGTCTTGCCTGGAGCGCGTCCTCGAACAGGTCGGCCATGGCAACCAGCCGCACGCCAGGATCTGCCTGCATAGCTTGGACGGCTGCTCCGGCACCTCTGCCTCCGCATCCTATCAGTCCGACTCTTAGCGTGTCACTTCCTCTGGCATAGGCGCTCCAGGAGATCGGCAGGCTGTTCGCGGCCGCTCCCGACACAATAGCCGAGGAAGCCTTCAGAAAGGCACGTCGTGTTTGTTTCATGTATGTTACCCGTCCTTTCCAAAAAATCGTTTGCTCTTGAGGCCACCCATGACAGGATATTATCATAAAGGCTTGATATTTAAAATAAAAGGCCGACTTTTGGTAAGTCGGCCTTCTTCGCTGGAACGGGGTATCTGCGATTCTTAGAACTCGTACTTGGCTCCAATGGTTACCCAAGTCTCATCCTTATCACCATTTACAGTTCTCTCCATTGTTATCTGATGATAAACACCTGGAGTGAGCGTAATGTTGTGGCCCAGATCAAAGTCCGTTGCAACGCCAAGTACCACGTGCGACCAGTCGTGGTCAACACTTTGACCGTAGGGACCAACTCCCTCATTGTAGACCAGCTCCGAATGTAGCCTCAATACTTGATTGGGAGCGTCAGGCAGCAAACCTTCCAGGGACAAATCGTAGTCAAGCATAAGGATGTGGATCCAACCTGAAGCGCTTCCACCGGACGGAGGGGACGCCAGCATAGACGATCTTGTCCCAGAAAAACTATGACTTGCGGACGGCCACATCTTGACCAGAACATAACTAGGAACGAAGCCTGCGGGACAGATTTTGGGCCAGGAAAGTGCCGCGTGCAGTTCCTGCAAACTGGCATTCGGCGCCATCATAGTTCCCTTCTTGGGTTGGTCCGGGTAGTCATAGTAGACCCAACTGACCCTGTAGTCAGTAGTGTAAGGTTCTTCGCCAAACAGTCTGTTCTGATAGTACAAGGCGTAGTCCCAGCGCTCGCTATTCTCAAACTCGGCTGAATTAGCCCTGTGCGCCATAGCGCTAATTCCAAAGCCGGTGCCAAACAGGTCTAAGTCAATGCTTGACTGAATTGCGCTCTTGTCGCCATAGATATCAAAGCCGCGCCAGATATATTTGCCTTGATATGTCAGATCAACTACCCCGTGTAGCTCGCCTTGCTGTGCTTGCAGGAGCCCCGTCACGCCCAGCGAAAGGACAACGGCTGACAAAATTGCTTCCTTCATCATAATCATCTCCTTTCAAAACATTCCTTCATTTGACAGGTTCCACTCAACTCGTTCGGACCCGGTTCTATGCCTTAGAATTCCGCAATGGTACCAAGGGTCTCTTTGGATTTCAAGGATGCAAAGCATATTTTTTTTCGAGCTTTTATCAGAATGAACACAATGGGCGTATCAGTACTGAAATGGCCGATTTCAAGTCTTTTTGTTAGAGCCTCTTAGAATCATGCCGCTTACCAGGGCAATACTCCCGTTCCATGGTCCTACCGGTAGCTCTCACAGTTGGGTTTTTCAATCAGCAGTACTGGACGAACGATCCCGCCAAGAAAAAGCTCCGTAATCTTTCGATGGTCAACCTTGACAGCCACAGCATTTCTGGCCGGCTTGACCGCATCCGTGATGTCCACTTCAAACGGCTTTCGAGGAGCCTGCCTGTCCAGAGAGGCCACTTCAGTGCCATTGACGTAAACGGTCACTCCTTGCCCATCAACCTCGGTAAAGAACAGCCGAAGTTGACCATGCTCACGCGGAACCTCTATTGATGTGCGGTACCACATGATGGATTTGATATCCGGCAGACGCTGCGCGTTCAGCGTGTTGCTGTATGTAGCTACCTCTTTCCACGTTGAATCGTCAAAACCAGGCTTATGGTAGCCTTGCTCCTCACCTTTGTTGTCGAAGTCGTATGTTAGCTTCATTCGATCGGGCAGCACCTGCAAGACCTTGTTCGGCGGCCCTGTCGCTTCGGCGCCTGCGGTTACGTGTTGACCGACGAAACGCCTCAGGTAATTGAGTGTGTAGTGGTTGCCATAGCCCTTGTCCTGTTCTACCTCGTTCCGGGCATAAAGTTCCTCATATATGTTTTTAGCAGTAGCAAAATCACCTTTGTTCATTGCGTCACGGATTTGCGCGTATTGAATCGCATTGCGTAAACCCTGCGCTGTCATAGCAACGCGGGCAGAATAAGCCTTGTGTCCTGCGGCAGCCCTGGAAGCCTTCTTTACCAGTGCATCAAGCTCTTGCAGAAATTGCGGAGTGTAGACTAAGTGCAACGCAAAGAAGCTGCCTGACTCACATTTCATGTCCGCAAAGGCTTTGTCAATGCTCAGCCAGTATTGCTTCATAAGTCGGCCGGCCCCAGGGCCATAGAACTTCATAAAATAGTCGTCCATAAGTGCATCACTGTCTGTGTGGGGATCGTAGGCCAGGCGGATGCTCTGATAGATATGGGGGCCGTAAATCTCCCAGTTCGCAAGGGTCTCAAGATTGATGCCGACGCAGCCTTTCTCTTTGAGATATGGAACATCATGCTTCCAAACTGAAAGTTTCGAGAAAGGGACCAAGCACTCTGCGAGGTTGTAATTGTATGTTCGATACGCAATGTGCTTTGCTGCCGCAGCCCAGCCGTCTATTACCTGTGCGAGCTGCATCCTACTAAATGAGCTGGGACTACCTATTCTGTGATAGCGAGAATAACGAATAGGAGCGACCCATGCCACGAGGTTAGGCGACAGCCTCCGATTTGGCGTTGGGGGCTGGGTGTAGTCCGCGTAGCAGTAGAAGCTCAAGAGCCAATCGGGATGAACCTTCGCTACCTGCCGGGCAACTTCATCCAGGAAATCTACATATCGATTTGTTATGCTGGGTCGGCCGGAGGAGGGCTCAATATTGTCTGGATCGTCCTGGGCGCGGCAGCTCTCGCACTGGCAGTACCCGGTCCCATCCGGAGGAGAAACGGACGGGCTGTAACCTCCCTTTGAAATCACGCCCTTGGCAAATCTCTTGCGAAGCTCTGGATTGGATGTGCAGTACCACGAGCCTTTTCTGCGCTGGCCGTCACGCAAGGCGAAATATTCCGGATGAGTCTCAAACAGGCTTTGGTCAACATACCTACCCCACGCATGCCCCGTCGACAATGACACGCCCCCTGCACCGTTCCAGACCTTCCAAAGACTCTGCCCGCTCCATTTCGAGCCCCAAATCTTGCGCAGCTTCAAGCCCGGTTTCTCGGTAATATTGAGCTTGCCGACGCTTATGGTCGCAACCTTTGGATAGACCTCGCCCAGCTTGTTATCCATGAAGTATCGGCATCCCAGCTCCTCTAAAAACCGGCATGTCGCTTTCATTGTCGAGGTCGCATCTTGCCCTGCAATGAGTATCTTAGTCTTTCCGTCGCCGATTATGCGCAATCCTTCTTCTGTTGGACTGGCTATGTCGGTGAGGTCCAAACCAGCTTTCATAGCCGCAGCACCGATGTAGATGGCGGGTTCCTCGCTGGAAGGTTGAGCAGCAATTTTCAACCTCACGTCGGTCATCTTCTCGATCCAGTCTGCCAGCACTATAGCTGCTGCCGGGTCATTGCACTGAAAGCCCCCTGTCCTTCTTTTCTGTGCCCTTTTGGCCTGACTTCGGTCCAGGCTCTCGGAGGGTTCCTGCACAACAATGACCGCCACCGCGTGGCCATTCTTGACGATGTCCATCCCTAAGCTCTGTGCTGGTAAACCGCCGACCGCCAGGACCGCACATATCACCGGTACAAGACTCAGACGCGTATTCATTTGCTGCTCTCCCGAAGCCGCAATTCGTTGGCAGTAGTCGCTCAGTAAGAAAGAAGACTTAGTTTCTACGGTGGCTATGATACTTAGTCATCATGCGTGATATGAGAAAAATAGGGAGACTTCTTCTTATCATACAATGTCTTGCCGTTTATCAGTGTCACCTCTACGAAGGTTTTATGGTGGAAGGGATGGCCGTCTAAGATGATGATATCGGCGTCCTTTCCGATCTGGAGGCTGCCAACTCGGTTGGCAACGCCGAGGATCTCGGCGGCAGTTATGGTGATTGCTTCCAGCGCGGTTTGCTCGTCGAGTCCGCCGCTTACGGCAAAAGCTGCTTCCATCGGCAAAGTCATCAAATCCCGCCCGGCAATACCCCAAGTAGCAAACGAGGGGCTAGTCGGTACGATAGCGAATTTGACGCCGGCCTTCTTCAGAATGGCGGCATTTTCCAAGGTGGAACCGGACGGTGCTGAGAGGTACTCATTCGGACGGCGTTTCTGTCGGGGTGTGATGATGAGGGAGACGTCACGCTTGCCGATTTCTTCTGCAACGATCCAGGCCTCAACGGCATTTTCAACTATCACCTTCATGCCGAATTCATCAATTAGTTCCAAAACGTCGAGTATGTCGGAAGCCGTGGTTGCCTGCAGCCGAGCAGGTATTTCCCCTTTGAGCAGACGGATGTGTTTATCGATTCCAGAAGGCTTTTTGGGCTCTTGAAGTTTTTTCTTGTCTTTGGCCCTCTCATACTCGTCGAGTTTCTGCAGGTAAGCCTTTGCCTTTCTGAGATTCTGTACAAAGTTTGTCTTACTGAGCCATTGCGAACGGGAAAAGCTGACATTTTCAACAACCGGCTCTTTTACCAGCATACTATCCAAATCGCCGTACGTTGTTTTTATGACGGCATTCGTGCCTCCGCCCGATAAAAACATAGTTGTTATGCCGGATGCCAACGCCAAAGAAAGGTTGTAGTTAAATGGATCAAGAGAATCGGCAATTTTGCCGGAGGAGCCACGTCCATAATACGTTGTGGCGACTAAACCGGGCATGACTACTTTTCCAGTGGCGTCTACGACTTCCGCGTCCTTTGGTATGTCGATATTCTGTCCGATACGTGATATTTTGCCCTCTTCGATGAGGATTGTTCCGTTCCTGATAATTCCGCTGGTGATTGTATACAGGTCACCGCCTCGAATTGCCGTT
>Ga0114930_10004531_pt1 | contig 11722 bp, 13 predicted proteins | sample AnhtaG_FD_87300 | JGI IMG/M metagenome (GOLD analysis project Ga0114930, IMG submission 87300) | Deep subsurface microbial communities from Anholt, Denmark to uncover new lineages of life (NeLLi) - Anholt_01485 metaG | ecosystem: Environmental > Aquatic > Marine > Oceanic > Sediment | place... | reverse complement strand
CGCAAGCTGGCGCACCTGCCGAGCGAGGTGAAGAACAAGGCCCTGATCGATATCGCTGAAAGCCTTGTAGCGAGAGAGGGCGAGATACTCGATGCCAATCGTCTCGACTGCGATGAGGCCAGGGCCTCGGGCATGGACGATGCCATGCTCGATCGCCTGATGCTCAACTCGACCCGCATTCAGGCGATGGCTCAGGATGTGCGCACCGTCGCCTCCCTCCCCGACCCCGTGGGCGAGGCCTTCGATACCCGCGTCCTGCCCAATGGCCTGCGCATCGAGAGGAGGCGGGTGCCGCTGGGGGTCATCGGCGCTATCTACGAGAGCCGGCCCAATGTCACCGTCGACATATCGTCGCTGTGCCTCAAGTCGGGCAATGCCATCATCCTGCGCGGGGGCAAGGAGGCGCTGCGCTCCAATAGCGCTCTGGCCCGGGTGACAACGGAGGCGGCTGTAGCGGCAGGGGTGCCGGAGGGAGCAGTGCAGTTCATCGAGTCGACCGAGAGGGAGTTGGTGAGCCGCATGCTGAAAATGAGCGCGAATATCGACCTCATCATCCCCCGCGGCGGCGAGGAGCTGGTCAAATTCGTTACCGATAATGCCACCATGCCTGTGCTGGCCAGCGGCGTCGGCATCTGCCATACCTATGTCGATAGCACCGCCGACCTGGATAAGGCGGTGGCTATCGCCTACAACGCCAAGGTGCAGCGCCCCACCGTGTGCAACGCCCTCGATTGCCTCCTGGTGCATAGCGAAGTGGCCGAGCGCTATCTGCCGATGATCGCCGGCGAGTGGGCCAAGGCCGGCGTGGAGATGCACTGCGACGAGCGGGCGCTCAAGATACTTTCATCCTTTAACCCGGTTCCGGCATCCGACTCCGATTGGGGAAAGGAATTCCTGGCGCTAATTGCAGCGATAAAGGTTGTCGATTCATTGGATGCGGCGCTTGAGCACATCGAGCGCTATGGCTCAGGGCACTCCGAGGCCATCATCACCGAGGACTATACTGAGGCGATGCGCTTTCTTGAGGATGTGGATGCCGCCTGCGTCTATGTCAATGCCAGCACCCGCTTCACCGATGGCGGGCAGTTTGGGCTTGGAGCCGAGGTCGGAATCAGCACGGCCAAGTTTCACGCGCGCGGCCCCATGGGGCTAAGAGAGCTAACGATCTACAAGTGGGTCATCATAGGCAGTGGCCAGGTCAGACCCTAGGCTTCCTTGGGATCAGTGAGCGCACCTCTTCCTGGATGCCCTCCACCGTCAGCCCGTGCTTCTCCAAAAGCTCCTCCGGCTTCCCCGATGAGGAATAGAAATCCTTTACCGCCAGAAAGGACATGGGCACTGGGTGGCGTTTGGCCACCACCTGGGCCACTCTGCTTCCCAACCCGCCATGCTGAAGGTGCTCCTCCACGGTTAAGATAGCGCCTGTCTCCTCCGCCGCCTTAATGATAGCCTCCTCATCGATGGGCTTGAGGGTGGACATATTGAGAACGCGACACTCCATCCCCTCTCGCGCCAGTTTGTCGGTAGCCTCAAGCGCCCTGGCCACCATAAGACCGGTGGCGATGATGGTTACATCGTGTCCCCCTCTCATCATCACCGCCTTGCCCAGTACGAAGCGATATTTATCGTCGTAGACGATGGGTGCTTTGGGGCGAGAAAGCCTGATATAAAAGGGGCCATAGGTAGCTGCCGCCGTCCTCACCGCCTTGGAGGTTTCGATGGCGTCGGCGGGGACGATGACGGTGAAGCTGGGGAAGGAGCAGAAGAGGGCTAGGTCTTCGATGGAGTGGTGGGAGAAGCCGTCCTCCCCGACACTAATGCCGCCGTGCGTGGCCACAATCTTCACATTTTGACCGGGCTGGGCAATGGACATGCGAACCTGGTCGAAACAGCGCCCCGAGGCAAAGACAGCGAAGGTGCTGGCGAAAACGGTCTTACCCGAGGCAGCAAGGCCGGCGGCAATCCCCATCATGTTCTGCTCGGCGATGCCGCAATCGAAGAACCGCTCCGGGAACTCCGCAGCGAAAAACTGAGTCATCGTTGACTTGGAGAGGTCGGCATCGAGCACCACGATGTCTTCGTTCTCTTTGCCCAGCTCGACAAGGGTTCTTCCGTAGGCCTCCCTGATTGACGCCTCTGAAGCCATTACTCCAGCTCCTTGAGTGCCCGCTCCGCCTCGTCAGGAGTCGGTGCCTGACCATGGAATTTCAGGTTATTCTCCATGAAGCTGACCCCTTTGCCCTTAGTGGTACGGGCTATGACCGCTGTGGGCTTCCCCTTTATCCGCTTTGCCTTATCGAGGGCAGCCAGTAATTGAGCCAGGTCGTGCCCATCCACCTCGATGGTATGCCAACCGAAGGAGCGCCATTTTTCAACAAGGGGCTCGGTTTCCATGACCTCGTACGTCCAGCCATCGATCTGCTGGCGGTTTCGGTCAACGATGGCCACTATGTTTTCCAGCTTGAAGTGAGCGGCCGCCATCGCTGCCTCCCACACCTGCCCCTCGTCACACTCACCGTCACCAAGGAGTACATGAACTCGATAATCTCGACCGTCGAGGCGAGCGGCGAGAGCGATACCGATGCCAAATGATAGCCCCTGGCCCAAAGCGCCGGCCGACATCTCCACCCCAGGGGTAACGGTCATATCGGTATGACCCTGCATCCGGCTGTCGAGTTGCCTCAAGGTCAACAGCTCCTCAACGGGGAAATAGCCAGCCTCAGCCAGAGCTGAATAGAGCAAAGGGGCGGCGTGTCCCTTGCTCAGCACAAATCGGTCGCGATCGGGCCAGCCAGGGTTTCGGGGGTTGTGGCGCAGGTGGTTAAAGTAAAGGGCAGTCACAATCTCCGTTGCCGAGAGGGAGCCCCCGGGGTGACCGCTACCCGCCTTTGCCGTCATCTCAATGATATGGCGGCGCAGTTTTTTGGCCTTTTTCTCCATGTCCTCCAGAGAGAGGGGCTTCGCTATCGCCGACTCCCGAGAAGAAGTAGCCCCGGCCGAGACGCTGGGTGCCGAGGCTAAAGGTGCCGCCGATTTTCTATGGGGGTTCTGCTTTGACGAAGGCAAACTACACCTCTTGCCGTCGGGGTCACCAATCAACGTATTATACAGCAGCTCAAATCACTTGTCTACAGATTTGCTTGACTTCTCGATGCTAGTATGATGAAATGTCGACAGTTCGAAGAACGGGGAAGGAGGGACATCGTGGCTAAGGTCAATACAGTGCTGGGCCCCATATCCACGGATGAGATGGGCCTGACCCTAATTCATGAGCACCTCACCCTGGCCTATCCAGGGTGGGATTGCGATGCGCTGGCTGTGCCCTACGACCGGGAAGCGATCGCCACGGCTTGCGTGGAGGCTCTGGAAGAGGCAAGGGCTTACGGAGTGAAGACGATGGTTGAGGCCAGCCCCAATGACCTGCTCAGGGACGTGGAGCTGGATAGGATGGTCTCCGAGAGAGCGGGTATAAACATCATCTGTGCCACCGGACTGTACACGGAGGCCCAGGGGAAGCCAGCCTACCTCAAGTTTCGCAGCCAGATATTCGACACCACCACTGAGATTTACGAGACATTTATGAAGGAGGTAACCCAGGGCATAGGAGATACAGGGGTCAAGGCCGGCGTCATCAAGGTGGCCACAGGCCACGGGGAAATATCCGCCTATGAGGAGATAATCCTCAAAGCGGCGGCAAGGGCTCAGAAGGAAACCGGGGTGCCCATCATCACTCACACCGAAGGCGGAACCATGGGCCCGGAGCAGGCCGATCTTCTGATCTCTGAGGGGGCGGACCCCAGGCGTATAATGATCGGCCACATCGGTGGCAACGCCAATCTGCAATACCATACTTCAATTCTTGAAAAAGGGGCCTACATCGCCTTCGACCGGTTGGGCATCGACTTCCTGTTTCCCGATACCCTGAGGAAGGCTAGCATCATCGGCCTTCTTGGCATCGGCTATGCCAACCGGATCATGCTTTCCCATGACTACTGTCCATACTGGCTGGGCCGTCCCTCCGAGCTGCCCGATTTCGTACAGCCGCTGGTTGCCAACTGGTCCTACGCCCATGTGTTCAAGAACATCATTCCGGCCCTCAAAGAGGCAGGGGTCAGCGATGACAAGATCAATACCATGATGGTGGAAAACCCGCGGCGGCTCTTCGCCGGAGAGTAGACCAACACAATAAAAAAGCGGTAAAATAGTTGGACGGTTATCTCTTTTATGCTGAGATACAGCTTGTATCCAGCGAATTCTAGAACAAGCCAAAAAGTGCGGTATTATAGTGATCATCGATTTCCACACTCATGTCTTTCCACCGCAACTCAGGCAAAATCGAAAGGACTACCTGGGGCGCGACCCCTTATTTGCCCGCCTCTACTCCGACCCCAAGGCTAAAGTGGCCACCGCTGAGGAGCTCATCGCCAGCATGGATGAGGAGGGCATCGACCTGTCAGTAATCCTCAATATCGGCTGGACGGATCACGAGCTATGCCAGCAGACCAACGACTACATCATGGAGGCAGCATCTCGCTACCCCGACCGTCTGGTAGGCTTCTGCGCTATCCAGCCCAGAGCGGGAGAGGCGGCCATAGCCGAGATCGAGCGCTGTGCCCGAGGTGGCATAAGGGGCATCGGGGAGCTAAGGCCCGATATTCAGGGTTTCGACCTGGAGGATGAGGCCATAATGAGCCCGGTTGTCGAGACGGCGAAGCGTCATGGGTTCGTCCTGCTGACCCATTCCTCCGAGCCCGTTGGGCACGAGTATATGGGGAAGGGGAGTATCACCCCCGACATTCTCTATAGGTTCATCTGCCGCTTCCCTCAACTCCCCATCGTCTGCGCCCACTGGGGTGGCGGGCTTCCTTTCTACGCCTTGATGCCAGAGGTGAAAACAGCCCTGAAGAACGTCTTTTTCGATACCGCAGCCTCGCCCTTTCTATACCGGTCCGAGATCTTCAAGCATGTTGCCGAGATCGTCGGGGTCGATAAAATCCTTTTCGGCAGCGACTACCCGTTGATGCCGCCGAGCCGGATCATAAAGCAGCTTCGGTCCCTGGACATGGGGTTGGAGGCCGAGGCTCTAATACTGGGGGGGAATGCGGAGGGATTGCTCCTCTGAGGGAGTAAGAAAAAGCTTCTTGGTTTATGATGGAACAGATTCGAGCCTTCATCGCCATCGAGTTGCCCGATGTGGTCAAAGATAGCCTTTCCTCCCTTAGGGACAGGCTAAGATCCGCAGAGCATCGTTATGTGAAGTGGGTTGCCCCCGAGGGCGTTCACCTCACCCTGAAGTTTCTGGGCAACATCGCCCAGGATCGGGTGCCTCCGATAGTAGGGGCCATCGCCCAGGCGGCTCAGGGTGTAACCCCTTTTCAACTCCAGATCGTGGGTCTCGGAGCCTTCCCTAACATGGGGCGACCGCAGGTTATCTGGGTGGCGATAAAGGGAGAGGTGGAAAAGCTTATTACCTTACAGGGGGGGGTTGATCAAGCCCTTGTTGCCCTCGGTTTTAGCCCCGAATCGCGGCCATTCACCCCCCATCTGACCCTGGGCCGTCTCAGGGAGCGGGCATCATCAGCGGAGCGCAAAGAGATTGGGGAGCTTATGATGGCTACACAATTTGAAGATGGCCCTGTCATGGAGGTTACGGAGATCAGCTTAATAAGGAGCACTCTCACTCCGCAAGGTGCTATTTATAATCGAATCGCCTCTATTGAATTAAAGGGTGGCTTGCCAACATCTGATCTTTAGTGTATACTACTCAAAAGCTGATTCTAGGTTGGGAGGTGGCTTTTGGAGAACTCCGCTTTCCCCAAATGCCTAAAATGTAATACCGGTGATCTAGTTCCGCTGTCAGATTTTGGCAGCCAGGGGGCGCCGATTCATTACAAGGCATGGGTTTGCACCAATCCTGATTGTGGCTTCAACATAAAGATCAGAAACGGTGACCTTTATGTGAATGAACCCATACTCAGCGGCGTGGGGCATAGCGTCAGGGCGCGCTAATTACAATTCGCTCTGCCTAACATTATGGGGAAGCAGGTTTCTTTTCCTGTGAACCCGGTAGTTCAATTCAACAGGCTCAAAGGGACGGTTCTCGACCTCTTCTTTCCTCCCTGGTGTGTTGGTTGTGGGGTCGGGGGAAGTTTTCTTTGTCTGTCCTGTCAGTCCTCGCTTCCTCGTCTCCTTCCGCCAATTTGTGCTAAGTGTGGTACACCGCTATCCCAGGGAACCCTTTGTGCCAGCTGCGAGGATCGTCCGATGGAGATCGAAGGCATCCGCTCCGTTTTCCGCTTCGAAGGGGCAGCGCGCCAGGCGATTCTATCCTTCAAATACAAGAATGTTAAGGCGCTGGCTACTCCTTTGGCTAAGTTACTGGAGGAGTATTTGCGCACCCACCCTTTGCCTGCCGATGCCCTGATCCCCGTACCCCTTCACCCACGGCGACTACGAGAGCGTGGCTATAATCAGTCCTCACTACTGGCAGGGGAACTGAGCAAGCTTGCATCCCTTCCGCTGATTGAGGGGTTACTCGTTCGCCTCAAAAACACGCCTCCGCAAACGAGAACTAAAAGCTCCGAGGAGCGCCAGGGCAACGTGGCTGACGCCTTTAGCTGTCGCGATCGAAGACTGGATGGCAGGCGCATTCTTCTCATCGATGATGTATGCACCTCCGGTGCCACCCTTAATTCTTGTGCCACAGCCCTCAAAGTAGCAGGGGCTACCTCGGTGTGGGCCTTGACGCTGGGAAGGGAGGCATGAGCTAGGCAAGATGAGTTCCACCCTGCTCATCTTCCTCGGCGGTCTTGGGCAAAGCCCCGTGGCCGAGATGGTCGCTGGCTGCCACCGGGCCATCGCCAGAGATACCATAGAGCGGGCTCAGATGAGTGGTGCCTTCGAGGGGGTGATCCTAGTCACCGACGGTGGGGAGCTCGATCCCTCTGTCGTGGTCGAGCGCAGCGGGAGTCCTTTTCACTTTGGGAGAAACCTAAAAGAGGTCATTGGGAAATATGATATTGAAAAACCGTTCTATGTTGGCCGGGGCAGCGTTCCCCTGCTCCCATCTCACGAGCTCGGAGCCATCGCTCACCAACTCGACTCCTCTAAGGATACAGTCATCGCTAATAATCCCTTCTCCGCCGATGTGATCGCTTTCACCCCGGGGAAGGCCATTGAGGCCATCGACCCGCCGGCTAGCGACAATGCCCTGGCTCAACTTCTGGTTCGCCAGGCTAATCTACGCCAGGTGTCGCTGCCGCGCACCGCTAGCTATCAGTTCGATGTCGACACCCCCGCCGACCTTTTCATCCTAAAGCTTCACCCCGGCGTAGGTGCTCACACCAGGGCATACCTTGAAGGGCTTGACTTGGATACCTCCCGCCTGAAGCGGGCGATGAGCCTGCTTTGCGACGAGGATGCCCAGGTTTTGGTCGCCGGGCGCGTAGGTAGTTATGTTTGGTCACAGCTTGAGGCCACGACTTCCTGCCGAGTGCGCATGCTCGCTGAGGAGAGAAGTATGCACACCGACGAGCGTGAGCAGCGTGGCGAGGTTCGCACTATACTCGGCTTCTACCTGGAGCAGGTGGGACATGAGCGTTTCTTCGACACTTTGGCCCAGTTAGGCCACGCTGCCTTCATCGATACAAGAGTGCTCTTCACCCACTTTGGGCTTGATCTCACAGTTTCCGACCGCTTCTATTCAGACCTGGGGCAGCCGGAGAAGATCGATAACCCGTTTGCCCGTGAATTCACCCAGGCAGCTATGGAGGCGCCCATTCCGGTTGTCCTTGGCGGGCATTCCCTGGTCTCAGGCGGGCTCCTGGCCCTCATCGAGATCGCGTCGCTTGAGCATAATGCTAAATGTTGACAGGGGAAGGGTGGCGAAGTAAACTAACGCCGAAGCAAGATGTGAAGCGGCTGAATTGGGCGTTGGAGCATTATTACGGGGGATAGTCAGTTGGTGTAGAGAGCCACGCCCGGGAATTGGGTGGCTTTTCTTTTTTGAAGGAGTGAAATGGGCGCCTTAGGCAAAAGCGATCCAGAAGTCTGGGAGGCGGTTCGCCGGGAGCAACAGCGCCAGCGGCGGAATATCGAGCTTATCGCCGCTGAGAACTACACTTCAAAGGCGGTTCTGGAGGCTCAGGGCTCGGTGCTGACCGACAAGTACGCCGAGGGCTATCCCCAGCGTCGCTACTACGGGGGTTGTCAGGAGGTTGATCTGGTTGAGGAACTGGCCAGGGCACGGGCGAAGCGCCTTTACGGCGCTCAGCATGCAAATGTCCAGCCCCACAGCGGTGCTCAGGCGAATATGGCCGCCTATTTCACCCTGCTCGATCAAGGGGATACGGTGCTGGCAATGAGGTTAGACCATGGGGGGCATCTAACCCACGGCAGCGCAGCAAATTTCTCAGGAAGGCTTTATCGCTTTATTCCCTATGGTGTAAGCCGTGAGACGGAGAAGTTGGACTACGATGAGATCGAGCGACTCGCCAAAGAGCACAGGCCCAAGCTCATCGTGGCCGGCGCCAGTGCTTACCCCAGGATCATCGACTTTGAAAGGTTTCGCCAAATCGCAGACCTTGTTGGGGCTCATCTCATGGTGGACATGGCCCATATTGCCGGGCTAGTAGCTGCCGCGGTGCACCCGTCCCCCATCCCCCATGCTGACATCGTCACCTCCACCACCCATAAGACGCTCAGGGGGCCACGAGGTGGCTTCATATTATCCAAGGCGGAGTTCGCCTCTCGTCTTGATGAAGCGGTGTTCCCAGGGACACAGGGCGGTCCACTGATGCACGCCATTGCCGCCAAGGCCGTGGCATTCGGCGAGGCTATGAGGCCGGAGTTTGCAGGCTATCAGCGGGCGGTGGTGGAGAATGCCCGGATTCTGGCCGGTGAGCTTGAGCGAGGCGGGCTGCACATCGTATCTGGGGGCACGGACAACCATCTCATTCTCATCGATCTCTCCGATATGGGGGTCACAGGTAGAGATGCTGAAGAAGCCCTGGACTCTGTAGGCATCACAGTTAATCGCAATGCCATCCCCTTCGATACTCGCCCGCGTCAGGTTACCAGCGGCATCAGGCTAGGCACCCCAGCGGTAACCACTCGCGGCTTTGGCCCCGATGAGATGAGGGGTATTGCTCAACTCATCTTGAAGGTGCTCACCAATCTCGGTAATGAGAACACCTATAAGCAGGTGCGCCGCGAGGTGGCACGGATTTCTCGTCGTTTCCCTGTTCCTGGGCTTGGTTAGTTGTTGCTGATGACTTATAATGATATAATAGCTGACATGGAGCTGGTGCCAGTGTTAGGAGGTTTTTGATTGCGCGCCTATGAGCTTATTGTGATTATCAGCCCGGAGATCGACGAAGAGGAAATCCCGACCACCGTGGAAAAGATAAATCAATTTATCATTGAGAGGGGTGGTTCCATTGCCGAGGTTAATCAATGGGGGAAAAGGAAACTGGCTTATCCAATAAAGCATTTTGTGGAGGGTAACTACGTACTGACTCAGTTCACTATGGAACCCAGGTTGACCGAGGAGCTTGAAGCAAGCTTGGGGATCTCCGAGGAGATCCTGCGCCATCTACTGGTCAGGTTGGAGGATTAGAGAAAGGAGTTTGGACATGGCGAGTTTGAACAAAGTTATGGTGATTGGAAACCTCGGCACCGACCCTGAGATGCGTTTTACGCCCAGCGGTAAACCGGTAACCTCTTTTCGCATAGCTACCACGCGAACCTACATGAGCCCCGAGGGGGAGAAAAGGCAAGAGACAGAGTGGTTCAGTGTAATCACGTGGAATAAGCTAGCCGAGACCTGCAATCAATTCCTGGCCAAAGGTCGGCGGGCCTATGTTGAGGGAAGGCTGAGAACCCATTCATGGGAAGGGCAGGACGGGCAGCGACGTTTTCGGACTGAGATTGTAGCCAACCGGGTGATTTTCCTAGATCGCGCCGGTGTTGCCCCTCTTCCTGAGGAGGGTGAGGCGGAGGAGTTGCAGGCGGAGGAGTTGCAGGCGGAGGAACTGCCCTTCTAAAGAAAAAATTTAAGATTAGGTGGCCTATCAAATGCGTGCAAAACCCCAAAAATCCTATAAGTCTAAAAAAGAGGGTAGAAGGTATATCCCGAAGCGCAAGGTTTGTTCTTTCTGCGTTGCTCATGTTGAAACAATCGATTACAAGAACCCAACGATGCTCCGTCGCTATATCTCGGATAGGGGAAAGATTGAGCCTCGCCACAAGACTGGCACCTGTGCCAAGCATCAGCGGGCCTTAGCTCAGGCAATCAAGCGGGCGCGGCATCTTGCTCTGCTACCTTTTACCCCAGCTCATATCCGCAGGACCGGCGGCGTTGGCTTGAGAGACTAAACACCTTTTCCAGCTTAAGGCCCCATTCCGATAGCTTCCAAAGCCCCTATGGGTGCATGCGCTTAGTGTAGAAAAATGGCCGAAAAAACGAAGGCGCCACCGCCGCGAGAGGTCACCAAGCGTCGCCTCGCCCGCTGGCAACGGGAGCGAAGAAGACGGCGCATCATCGTTACCATTGGAGCAGTTGTCATTGCCGTGGTCATAGGAATTATTATTTTTGGCATCTATACCACGGTGATCGCCCCACCAAGGCAGTTGCTATCAACTGTAAATGGCACCTCTATTACCGCCGCTGACTATCGTGAGGCGCTTCGCTTGTATCCCTATTTAGGCTCTCCTGAAGCCCCTCTCTCCATGTTGGAGAATAACGAGCTTGTAAGGCAGGGAGCCGTAGCGCTAAATATCGAAGTCACCCAGGATGAGATCAACCAGGAGATACAAGATAGCCTTTCTACTGAAGGGGAGACACTGACTGCGGAAGAGTTTCAGCGGCGCTACCAGGAGTTGCTCAATAATCTCCAGCTTTCCGATAGCGAGTTTCGGGAGATTGTGGAGACGGAGCTTTTAGTGGGGAAGCTAGATCAGTACCTCAGGGATCAGGTTCCTGAGGTCGGCGAGGTCGTCCTCCAGGTTCATGTGCAGGCGATCCTGGTGACCACCGAAGAGGAGGCTGCAGAGGTTATTGAGAGATTGGATGACGGCGAGGATTTCGCCTCCCTTGCTGAAGAGTATGGAGGTGGCGACCCGGGCTGGATGCCAAAGGGTATAATGAGTCTTGATTTTGATCGGGTGGCCTTTGCTCTTGAGCCCGGCACTGTGAGCGAGCCATTCTCCCTTGATGGGGGCTATTATATAATCAAGGTTATAGAAAAAGGCGATAAAGCGCTGGACGAGGCGACAAGGGAGCAGCTCGAAGCTAACGCATTTCCACGCTGGCTTGAGGTGCAGAGAGAGGAGAAAGTGGAGCGCAACCCCGATCTCGATATTGAAGCGATATATGAGTGGGCCCTGGAGCAAATCAGCTAGCGGAGGACTACATGGGTAACAGGGAAAGCATTGGCATTGGGCTTCTGGGGCTGGGGGTGGTTGGTGGGGGAGTAGCTACGGTGCTTGTGAGGCGGGCCGAGGCTATCGCCACCGAGGTCGGCTGCCCGCTGCGCCTGAGGAAGGTGCTGGAGAAAGACATCGCCAAGATACGCGCTTCCAAGATGGAGCCCGATCTCTTTACCACCGACCCAGCAGAGGTCATAGGCAACCCGGAGATCGATATAATAATCGAGGCTCTCGGCGGCGAGCGCCCCGCTTTGGATTTCATAATAGAGGCCATGGGGAAGGGGAAGCATGTGGT
>Ga0114930_10004529_pt1 | contig 11725 bp, 5 predicted proteins | sample AnhtaG_FD_87300 | JGI IMG/M metagenome (GOLD analysis project Ga0114930, IMG submission 87300) | Deep subsurface microbial communities from Anholt, Denmark to uncover new lineages of life (NeLLi) - Anholt_01485 metaG | ecosystem: Environmental > Aquatic > Marine > Oceanic > Sediment | place... | reverse complement strand
TGGAAGAAAGGTAGGTTCTCCTATGACTGACCTTGGCCTAGATATTTTGAAGGAAGCTAGGTTAAAGGAAGAGAAATCGCTTGGTGCCCACTATAGCAAACTAGAGGATGGGAGACTATTGAAGTCAGCTTATATGGTGGTTAGAAACTCTCATGGCAGTCCTATCGGTCTTATATGTATTAACATTGATTTATCTGTCTCTTTGTTGGACTTCATGAGAGACTTCTTGCCGAAGGACGACGGATCTTCCAAGAAAATAGTTGAACGTTACCCGTTGACTCCGGATGAATTGGTAAACAGAACGTTGCAAATAGTAATGTCTCGTCTGAATAGTCAGAAAAACATTCCTCCATCCAAGAAAAACAAAACAATCATAACGGAGTTATACAAGAAAGGAATATTTAAGGTAGCAGGAGCAATTGACATTGTTGCTAAGCGAATGAGTATTTCAAGATACACGGTGTATAACTATATTAGATCGGCAAAGGTCGAAGCTGAAGAAGAATAATAATTGTAGGAGGTGAAAGTGTAAGGATAAAACAGAAAGAAGGTGCTGCCCCCCCAAACTTGGCAAGTGGAGGAAGAGCAATCATTGTTAACCAACTTGACCCGAAGCTCAATCTCCCAGCCGGAACATCCTATACTGTCATGCCGAATGCCTTTTTCTAAGTATAACAATTGTATCATCCGTGTCAAATGACAGGTTACCCAGATTGACAATAAGAATGTCACGAGAGAGCAGCAGTCTGACTGGTTTCCTAAAACGAGAGAAATGGACAGAGATACTTACCAGATGGCTGACAATTGAACTCCAGCCATTTCGTGTAGCCATGGAACGATGACTTTCCCCGAAGAACACAACGTAATAGCAAGTTTCAGTCAATGGCCCTCAGTAACTTTTTTCTTATGGCCTCACTGCATCAGATGGGCAGCCCCAAATCTCTTACTTCCTGGCTCCCGAAATAGCATCCAGATGCGGGGTCATTCTTCAATAGGAGGAAGCCCCATCGTACCTCATGCGGGTTGGGCCAGGAGGGTGGGGGCACTATGTTGTGTCACGGGCTTGCTCCGAAGAATTCCCAATTCCATCGGCAGTGTCTCCCCACCCACCCGATGCATCGTAACTACCTCCTAAATTGGCATCTTTGCTAGCTGGGGCACCCGGTACATAGTCTGCTTCCTCACTAGGGCATAAGCTAGACGTAGTAATTTGTTAGCTGTAGCCCCGATCACCTCCCTCTTCTCTTAAGCTTCGTTTTTTATTTCTCTATCTTGTGAAGACTGTTCTTATTTCCTTGTTATGAAGTTTGCGCCGGGTGCCTCCGGGCAAAGGAATATTTTGAATGTAACAAAATGAGTTTTTGTTACACCACGCTTACGCACGTGCATAGTCGCAGTCTGTCGACTCGAGCACCTTCCAAGAAGGGCCAGCATTGCCCGGCAGGGCACCAAGAAGCTACTTTTGAGAATCCTCCCCCACGCAAACGAGACCGTCGATGTATCCCTCTTTGCAGTCACCCTTCCCTATTCCTGAACCTTTAGCCATTCGCTTACGAGCCAAGCATAGTCGTTGAAGATTAATTCACTAGGATTCAGATGCAACTGGCGGCACATCGCTGGCAGGTCACTCATGAACATCTGATGGTGCTCACAAATGGTAGTCCCACCCGGTATGGTTACCCTGCCAGACGCAGTGCGCAGCCAGTTCCGCACAATAGAGATAACCGCTTCGGGGTCATTATTGTGTGCTTGGACATCCTGGCCGGAAATATCCGAGATGAAGCGCTGATAGCGTTGTGGTTCCCGATCAAGTATTAGGCACTTCTTCTTTCGTTGTGCGCCTGAGCCAAATTTCTTTGCAGACAGAAAAAGCCCCAGTTCCAGTGGCACATTGAACCTTGGGAGGCCACTCTTTGTGTCGAGTTCCGTCCGAGATATGTCGTGAATCGCGTATCTACAGTCTGCGATAATCCCATATATCTTTTCCAATCTGATTTGGCTTGCATCCTCCTCTTCTAAGGCACATCGGACAATGAAGCCGCAATCAAATACTGCGAAAACGATTGCGTTAAACAGAGGCTTATATTCGGTGTCAAAAGGGCAATTAATGAACACGTTTTCGTTGTAGTCACGACTAACCATAGGAGGCCTCTATTTCCTTCTCCTTGTGGTAGACCGTCGCTTTGCTGTCTGCTTTCTAGCTACCTTTCTGACGGCACTACGTTTGACTGTCCCTGCTCTCTTGGGTGACTTGACAGTTCGCTTCCTTGGACTCATTGCACTCTCTCCTTCATGTTACTCTCGCCTTGGATACTGCAGCGCCGCCCAGCCGCTCCAACGACAACCGGTGCGCTCACCGCTCTACCACCAATTTAGGCCTTTCATAAGGTTGTCGAACTCTCGTTTAATCCTGCTGAACCGTTCCATTGACCCGTCGAAGAGCCCAGCTTGTAGAGGTGCCCAAGCATCACCCTGAGCGGCAGCATCCAATTCGATTTCACTCGTAATTGCCCCCGGGCCGAATTCTCTGAAATCCCTTCCTCGCCAACCGAAGCAGCCTATTGGCCCCCAAATCCGATGACCAAGCTTTTCATACAAGTCAGCGTGAACCAGGGCGAGAAGGTATTCGAAACGGTCGAAGCATTTTTGGTACTGCGTATCGTCTGGCAAGTATTCCCTCAGAGGTTCCCGAAACACTGAGAAGAGATGGTCGCTAACGGGTGTAAAATGCCGCTCCATACCTGGGAGACGCTGCCCAACCTCGTGAGGGATGACATCGACGGTATTTATGACAAGAACGAGCGGATGAGCCCTGTTTTCTTCCCGGACACTAGCCTCGGTAAGCAATGCTGCCAGTGTTCTGTAACGTCCCCCAGCCACTGCAGCAAGGCCTCCCGCATATAAGAGGAGCAAAGCTGGATAGTGGCGCAGCTTGAGCCAAACTACCAATCCGCCGCTTCCGCCAGCCGGGTTCGCAATCCGCTCCAGAGTTTTTACCCAGGAGCCTCGGTGAGCATCATCACCCCAGTAGCACCCTGTTATCATCAGGGCCTGAAGGGTCTCGATTAGCCCTTCGTATTTTCGGATGCGACTCACGAGTTCCTCTGGACTGAAAGGCACACCCTGCACAGGGAAATTATCGTCGGATAGTTCCTTGAACAGTTTTTCCACCTCTCCCCTGACTAGGTCGTCAAGACGGATCCTGTAGCGGTCATCAACGAGATACTTTTTCAGAGTGGCAACGGCTACTTTCGTGGACAATGGATGGGGTTTGGATAGATCCTGCAATGCATATACCTTTTCAGACAGTTCTCGAAAGAAAGAAACTGCACTTTCGATCTGGATCACTTGGGCATTTCTCAAATCGATCAACCTCTTGGCCACATCTCCAGGCTTACCCCTAACGGTCCAGAAGATTGTGAACCTGCGGCTTCGACAACGCTCAACAGCAGCCCGCAATGCGGAGTCCCATTCGGCAGACCATCCGCATACGACAAGACCAAACTCGTCAAACACGCGGTCCAGTAGTCGATCCATGCGCTCGTCGTATTGCTCAAGTTCCTTGGCAGTATTCTTGATGCGGGTGTCGAGGTAGTCTCCATGTACTTTAATAATAGTGCATGCCGTATGTGTGACAGGGAGGGAACCCTCTACTGCATCAGGCGTGCTAATGACTGTTGGTACGACTCCAAGCTGCTCCATCGCCCTCTCGAGAAGGCGATCGAAATTTGTTGTCACAATGACTCGAACATATTTGCCAACCACCAACTCTGCAATGGCTGTGTGCGCGTCTGTTGGCACCTTCAAACCTTGCTCGAGTTCTTCCCGTGTCGGCTCGAAGTAGCTGCGTAGTAACTGATGACGCTCTGCTGGTGACTTCGCCACTGCCTCCAACAGTTTAGCGTAGTCCGGTTCCCCGCCGAATTTCTCCACGTACCAGGCTGCCGGATTTGGTTCGCAATCATCACCTTGGAGGCGCGCCAGCTTTCGAATCAGATCAAGAACCACTTCCCAACCAGTCGGTATCCCGGCAGAGCGTGATACCCCTGAACCTAGCAGAAGTGCATAGGTGCCGGGATTGGCCTGCATCGAGAATGCCAACGAAAGGATTGGGTCAATCATAAGCCGTCCCCCCAGTAGCCTCTTGGCGTCCCTTCCGCTGCTCATAACAGAGGGCATTGCGCCTTGGTTTTATCATCCTATTTCGTCTCTGGCTTTTCTCGCAAGGTCTTCCTTCGCCGCTCAAGCACTGCCCGAGCAATGCGGTTACACTCTTCGGCATGGTTGAGAGCCATCTGAGTCTCAGGTTTCTCGAAGAGCTCGCCTGCGCCCACCCGCAAGACCTCGAAGCCGTACTTTGACCTCGCGTAGAAGGTAGCCCAAAAACTGTTGTAGTTGAGTAGTCGTGCCAAGTCCCGCCGTGGGGGATAATGTTCGAAGGGCCAAGCATCCCGCAGACGGCCAAGAAGCTCCTCATACTTCTTGGTTCCAAAATCATGGGCTTCAGGGTATTCCCCACCTAGGCACAAGGCCACTGCTTTAGTTGCGAGTTCTATACTGTCTATGCACGCGGAGATTACCTCAGGATAGTAGCTTGAAGAACCCTTAGCCAGAGTATCCCTGGCCATATAGAATCTGGCACCAGCCCGGTTTATTAGCTGCTCTGCCTGTTCGAAAACCATCTTCTCCACGGTTATATTATAAAGCCTAGCGGGGAATTGGGGAAGTTGAACAAAAGTCAGTTTTGTGCAATGGTAATTCGGCCGATCAGCCACAGCTCCAAAAAGTGCAATCCTGAATTGTCCGACTCCGGTCTAGGAGGTTTGATAATGATATGCCCACTTCTTCCCGGTGCCTCAATATGTGGTAGTCAAGTGGGTTAATGTTAGCGGCTTATTGAAAATTGAAAACTACTTCCCACCTGCACCTTCCACCACCGCAATCTCCTCCGGCGTAAGTCCGTAGAGTTCATATACCATCTGGTCAATCTGGCGCTCCAACTCTTTGACTTTGGCTTGCTTGGTGGGATTAGAGAGGTAGTCCTCATCCTTGGTCATGGCAAGGATTTGGTTTCCAATATCTATGAAAGGCTTTTGCTCAGCAGTTGAGATCTTCTTTATGGGTATTTCAGAAAGCGGGGTAGCGATAAGCTCTAGGGTCTCTCCCTTTCGTTTACCTTTATGGTAAAGCCAAATATAATATAACTTAGAATTAAGAAGTGTTAAAATATATTTTAGTGAAACATCATGGTCTTGTTCGGTAATGAAAAAGACATCTGAAGCCGCGTACCACGGTATCTCATTGTAAGCGAAGGTGTTTCTAGGGCTACGCTGAGGTGCAACAATTTTGGGACCATTGAAGTCTTGTCTTCTGCTTGTCGTAAGTACCCACCACATTCCCTTGCTAAATGCGGACATTAGAGTGCCTGGAGTTGGTCTATCTTCCAGTAATAACTTGAATTTTGAGAGATGCGTTTTTATTGAAGGATATTCATCTATATCTAACCTTGATGTGTAATTCAAATCAATCAACCATTCATTTGTGTTTTTGTTTGCTGTATATCTTTTTATATCACTATTTTTAAACCACGGTTTTAGTATCTCTTGCTCTTTCTTGTCTAATTTCAAGTCCTTGATTTCGCTATCGGAAAGCACAAAAATACCGTCGCCGATGTTCGCATTGAGGCGATACTTTTCAATGTGCTTTCTTGATACCTTATCCGCTCCGGTTACGATGCCTTGATTGACATTACAGAATTGCATGAGTTCTTTACCCTGCATTTTTACTTTGCTGAGAATTCTTTGCACAGGGTCTTCTAGTGCGTCCACGTTCCCAGTCATTCGTATGTAACACTCATTGCCTTCATAAAGTGCATCCTGCAGTATGCTATGGTAGACAGTGTCCTCGTCATCCCAGTTTAATATACTTTGCAAAATCTTAGAAGAAGCTAAACCAGTCCTATTCGTTATACAAGTTTCGGCCGCAGCATTTTGGTCACGTCCCTTGGATAGGATAGTCACCATATTATGCTGGCCCAAAGCGGCCTCAAATATCTTCAGTTCATTAAAGTTAATGAGTCTTCTTATAATACTGCGTTCTTTGAAATCCTTTCTCAGCTTCGCGGCGCCTGATGCAGTCGGGTAATAATTTGTTGTAATAAATGCCACTTGGGAGTCAGAATTCCCTAAGTTTATAGCCAGATGGAAGAAAAAGTAGAAGATGTCCATTTTGCCTTGATAGAATTTCCCGAGTGGCCTAAGTTTGATTTCTCTGAAGGTTTCCTTATGTCCCTTTTCTCCAATGTATGGCGGATTAACTATTACCACATCAAATCCACCCTTCCCATGGAAAACTTCGGAGAAGTACACCTCAAAATCAAAAGTTTCCTTATTGTTCGTAATCTTATTAATGAGTTGATCAATCTGTTTCCTGTACTCTTGCTTCTTCTTGACATTAGTCTCATTGAAATAGACTAGCTTCAAATTTTCCAACTCTTCGAAAAGCGGCCAATTCAGAACATCCTTCTTCACGCCGAGGAGTGAATTGCCACAGACAATCTTATAGTCAAGGTTGGGCAGTGGCTGAATTTGCTTGATGTCTTCCTCATCCACCACCAAGGAAAGCCAAAGTCGGAGCTTGGCAATTTCCACGGCGCCGGGGTCAATATCTACGCCGTAGAGGCAGTTCTGAATGGCGTGGCGTTTGAAGTGGTAGTTGGTTCTCTCCGCCTTATCCTGCAAATAAGTGGTGAGAGTATTTCTGGCGCGGATGATTTCCGTCATCAAGCCCACCGGAAACGCTCCGGAGCCGATGGCAGGGTCGCACACTCTTATGCTGGCAAGGGCATCATCAATAAGGGCAGCATTCAGACGGATACTCGGTGGTAACTTATAAGAATAATCCCGTGTTTCTCTTCCTGTGCTTTCCACCCGTGTGTCATGCTCTATCGCCAGTTCTCCCCTACGGATGAGGGCTTCAATGTCCTCACGCAGCACAATCGCCCGATAGCCCGGTGCTTTCAGAGCGCCCTGCTCCGGGTCTGGCTTGCCGAACAGTTTGCCCTGGGGTGGTGGCGTCGCCACTAAGGGCACTTCACCAGTGTTAATGGCAGTGTCCAGATAGTTGATGAGGCTTTCCTGGCACATGTAGTGGACAATTTCACGCGCGGTGTAATAAGTGCCTTTGGATTTGCGGTCTTTAACCTCCAACAGGTTCTCAAATACCTTCCCCAGCATCTCCGGGTCAACGGCCACCTCTTTATCCAGGGGCTCATCTTCTTTGACAGTGAAGTTATACCGGTCGAAAACATCCAGGATGCCAGTGCCAGTGTCACCTTCCTTTGTTTTTTCATTGTTTGAAAAGAGTCCGTTAGGTAGAAGAATATCGGTATGCACCCAGTCATAGTTACTGATAGGGTCAAACAAGCCACCATTGAGAAACGGAATCTTGCAGTTGAAACGGCTGTAGAAGTCTTCAGTCCTTTCTACCGCCAGCGCTTCATAAAAGAGCGGCTCTAGGACATCGTTAAAGAAGTTGCTATACGCCGCAATCTTCTTTTCAAACAGGCGCCGCAGAAAGTCCTTTGGCCCCGTTCCCCAGTCCTCATCCCGGCCGACGCCAAACCAGCCCTTCTTCTGCAGAAAATACAGGAACACGACTTGTCCCAGCAGCTTCTTGGCGAAGTTGATGGTATCAACACCCTTCGTGGCAAAGTCTTCTTTCGCCTTTCGGTTCTGCTTAATCTCATCTTCCAGGGCTTCTTTAACATCAAGATAGAGTAGCTTGTACTTGGTGAAGAACTCACTGGTAACAACTTCAATGCTGAAGGCTTTCTCAAAGTCGGAGAGCAGTGGTTTTCTTTCGTCATGTTCGAGGATATCTAGTAGCTGTACTTGAGCGGTGTGGCTGCTTTCATTCTCTCCTACTAAAAATGAGTAGCGGCGGGCGGGCGTCAGTAAAGTCTCAACCTTTGTTTTTCCAGTGGGTGTGCCGGCAAGTTCATACTCCATTTTCACCAAGGAAAAACGCCAGTCATTATCGTCCGGCGAGACAAAGGCAACCAGAGCCGCATCTTTTTCAGCCCTGTTTTTTAAGTACCACGCCACAAAATTCCTCTGCCTGGTACGGGCATGTTCCAGCGAGTGCTGCTTCTTCAGCCGCACAATCAGGACATCTATCTTGTTATCATCGGTATCTTCATACTTGCCTATGCGGTCATAACTTTGAATGCTCTGTTCGTAGGCATCAGGAATATAGTTGCCGGAGTAAGTAAAATTCCCTGACTCATCGACATGTTTTAACAGGTTTTTGCTGAATTTAATGAACTGCCCCTTATCAAAGGAACTCTCAAAGGTATCCTTAATAATCTTGACCGCCGCTTGTCTATCCATGGTATCTTTCCACTTGACAAACAATATAGTGTATGGTAATCTTACACTAGAATCACGATGAGAGGCTATCCAAAGGGTTTCGTCCCGCGGTAATGCCTCTCTTTTTATTATCCTCTTCTACACATGTTCCAGCTTACCTCTCAGATTATTCATAAACACAATATGAGGCATCATTTTTCTATACAAAGAAGAAAATTTGTTCATATTGGGAATCATTAGCTTCAGCAGTTTATTATTCTTTGCCAGGTAATCTACCAGGCAATAGAAATCTCCATCTCCGGTAACAACTAGAGCTTTATCGTAGTTCTTATACTCAATCATAGCGTGAAGGACCAGCTCAGCATCAACGTTGCCTTTGACGCCTCCGCTCGGTAAATTGAGAGTTGGCTTAAAGATTAAAATATAGCCGTCTTTCTGCAAATTGGTATACAAATCTTGATTCTGGGGTACATATCCTATGAAAATAAAGGCTTTGGCCACACCGTACTTGTCCCGGAGATATGTCCTAAACTTCCCAAAATCCAATATCCACCCCAGCTCTCGAATGGAGAGGTTGAGATTCTGACTATCGATAAATGCGTAGTTATTCTGGGCTTTCGTCATATCTATTTACTTACCAGATATTCAGAAAGAATGACCTCACGGGGCCCAGAAGTCTGGGCAGCGCTTTCAGCTATTGGCTCTTTGAAGAACTCCAGGGCAATGTTCGTTTTGAGCCTGGCCAGTATCTTTAGCGGATTAACTTCTTTGCTTAGTTCCTTGACCAGGGTCTTCGCTGTCTGCTTGGGAAGTCCGCCTTCTTCGATGAGGTTTATCACTTCCTTAATGTATATCTCGTCGTCCTCAGTGTATCCCTTGAAGTGCTTTATCTGGTTTGACTTCAATATCTTCAACACGAATGTGGCACTGTCACGGCCACCCCTCATTTTTGTCGCCGGCACCTCTTCAGTCGTAGCCGAGGTGAAAGCCTTCTTGTTCTTCTCTAAAAACTCGTAGTAATCTTCCCCGAGACTCTCCCGGGGTGTATTTTTGTCTACTTCTAGGTATTTTGCGGTAGAGAAGAAGTCTAACTCCCCGGTAGACTTGTCATTCGAAAGGTAGAACTTTTGCAGCTTACCCTTGCGGAAATAAGTGAGCAAGCTTTTACCTTCACCTTCATATTCCCTGGCAGTTCTAGCCTTCTTGGGTAGTCGTTTGACCCTTTCAAACAAGTCGGGGGCACTATCACGTATGTTTCTTATTGTCCGTAAGTACTTAAGCTCGCTCTCCTCCTCTTCATCTTCCCCGGTTATTGTCTTTTTTGAGGTTAGGCGAGCAAACAGGTCATGCGATTTTATCTCTTCGCCCTCGGTCAATAATCGCGCATCAGCACCAAGCATCTCGATAAATGCCTGTATTTTGTATTCAGCTGCTTCCTTAAGCTTAATCTGATCGTTAGACTGAATAGTAGGGAAGAAGTTAAAGGTGTAAATCGTGTCAAATTTTGTATCGACACGATTAATTCGTCCGGCTCTCTGCATTAATCGAGTCGGATTCCAGGGTATGTCATAGTTGATAACGACGTTGGAGCGATGGAGGTTGACGCCTTCCGAGAGCACTTCAGTAGTTATGAGGATGCGATAATCGTTTTTAGGGAACTTGGCTCTGGCATCAAAATTGGCGATAACTTTGTCACGAGTCGGAGCCCCCGAAGCTCCGGAAAACGAAAGCACCTCACGAGGAAATATTTTGCCGAGTCTGTCGTCAAGATATTCAGCGGTCTCCCTTGATTCAGTAAAGATAATGAGTTTGCTTTTCTTAAGAATATCGCTCTTCTTAAGGATATCGATGAAGGTTAACAACTTTGGGTCTCGGTCTATTGTTTGCCAGAGTTCGGCTACTTCCCTAAGAACGTCCAGGGCATTTTGAAGATCTTCTTTAAACTTGGGATTGAAGTCAGTCGCATCATAGCGCCTGGCTTTGTCTTCATCGATTAGTTCTTGAATAGCCTCATCATTGTCATATTCCAGGAGCTCGAAGAGTTTGTTGGTATATTTCTTGCTGACATATACGTTCCCTTTTTCGAATTCCTGTAAAAACTGCTCGTAGGATTTGATGAATCGCTCTAAGCTCTTTTTGAAGGCATAAAAACTGCTCTCCAACCGTTTCACCAGCAGTATCCTCATGAATTTTCTCATGTTCTTTTGAGCCAATTCTTCCGGTTGTGTGATATCTCCTTCGTAGTAAAGTAGCGGCGTATAGCGTGCATATAGGAATTTCGTGGTTACCAGCTCAATAGTCCTGTTGAATACATAGTCCTCATTCTTATTTAGCTGATAGAATACCGGTTCCGGCTCAGCAACCTCGGGAAACTTCAATTTCTGCTGCTTTAAATCCTCGGCGAAATATTTGACAATCTCTGTACGGGTTCTTCGTACGATTAGATACTTGAGTACCCTTTCTCTAATTTGCTTTGCGTTTTCCCTAACGGTATCAATGTATTCATCGTAGTCTTGCTGTCTATCAAGGCCTTTTAATCTCTTGTCTAGGTAGTTAAAGAAGCTCTCGAGATTTGGCAGGTTGGGAATAGTGCTTCTACGGGCTTTCTGAAATAGCTTAATCTGACTGAGAATATCCTTCGGTGAGTTGTTCAGAGGCGTTGCTGTAACCAAGATTACCCGCTTACCACGGCAAATTTGCGCCAGTTTCTCGTATGTTATGTTCATCTCAGTACGGAAGCGGTGCGCTTCGTCGATGAATATGTTCTTGTACTTGTCGGTACCCTGTCTGATGAGGTGATCAAGTTTACCTAAGGACTCAAAATGAGCCGGCACCCTGAAATCGGAGAATACGTTCGGCCATGAGCCAGGGCTGTCTTTGTATAGAAGAGCAGGAGGGGCGATAACCAGATTCCTGCCATCTAGTTGGCCAGCCAGCATAGCTGATATATATGTTTTACCCAGACCTACCACATCAGAAATAAATACGCCACCATATTCATCGAGTTTGTTTTGAGCATCTTTTACGGCCTCGTTCTGATATTCCAAATCTAGGAAATTCTCCGGCAGATATTTTTTCTCTATTTCTTCCTTATCAATGTTTATTTTCTCCTTGAAATACTCGTAGAGGAATTTGAGGTATAACTCATAAGGGGTAATGGTGTTGTTGAGCCAAGTCCTATTTTGGATGGTCTCAATATACTTGTCTTTTACATCTACGGCGTTTCCCCAAAGCTCATTGAATTTGGCTAGGGCGAATTCATAATCGCCCCTGTCTTTAAGCTCAACATTAAATTCTAGGTTGTCAATTAACCCAGCCTGTGTGAAGTTACTCGAACCGGTTATCACCCTGCCAAC
>Ga0114930_10004528_pt1 | contig 11727 bp, 8 predicted proteins | sample AnhtaG_FD_87300 | JGI IMG/M metagenome (GOLD analysis project Ga0114930, IMG submission 87300) | Deep subsurface microbial communities from Anholt, Denmark to uncover new lineages of life (NeLLi) - Anholt_01485 metaG | ecosystem: Environmental > Aquatic > Marine > Oceanic > Sediment | place... | reverse complement strand
CTGTGGCGACGCTCTGGGATGGCCGCAGCGCCATGGGCACCGTGGCGCCCAGCGGCACGTATGTGGTGGAGATCGCCGCGGCAGGCCAGGACGGACAGCGCGCCCGGGCCGTGTGTCCGTTCGTCGTGAGCCGATAAGACCGGAGTCGTCAGTCCGTTTGGAGGATTCAGTGCGCAGTAGGAGTATCCAGAGCGTTCAGCCGATCGACTGTCCGGAACTGAGGAGCATGGAGATGAGGAACTACAACGCTCTGGCATCCTTGGGGGGCCTCGTCGTATCCCTCACGCTGCTCGCCGTCACTGCGGGCTGCGGCGGAGGAGGCGGGGGCGGCTCGGTGCAGCCGCGCGGCAGCACCGTGACGGGCGCAGTGCTCGATGCGGCCACCCGGGCCCCGATCCCCAATGCCACCGTCACGGTCGGCACCTCGAGCGCGGTGACGGATAGCAACGGTGGCTACACGGCTACGAATGTGCCCACTGGCTCGCAGGAGTTGCGCGCAGCGGCGTCTGGATACCTCCGCTTCCCGGCCGACGCCGCCCCAACGTTCTTCGTCACCGTAGTCCCAGGTACTACGACGCTGGACGACCTGCTGCTCGTGCCGGCAACCCAGCCGCCGCCACCACCGCTGTGACCTCGTTGGTGGCGCCGCTTCCGGCGGAGTCCGTCTGAACCGGGTACTGAGGCCAGGCCCCTGGCGCCCCGGCCTCAGTGCCTCGTTGCTTCCCCGTGCCATTCCACGAAGCGCCGGACGCCATCTTCCAGCCGCACCTTGGGGTCGCAGTCGAGCAGTCGTCGCGCCTTGGTGATATCGGCATACGTGGTCGGCGGATCGCCGGGGTGTTCCGGGCAGCACGCAACGACACGGAGCAAAGATGGAGCAAGTCTACCTGACGGAATACTCCGACTTCGACGATGCGTACCGTCGGATCGAAACGTTCATCGAAGACGTCTACAACCGCAAGCGGTCGCACTCGTCGTTGGGGTGCCTGCCGCCAGTGGAGTTCGAGGAGAAGCTGCAGGCAAAACCGAAACACAAGAGCGCCCCGGTCGGTCGACCATCGGGGCCCCTGGCGGCGGCAGGGAACCCATGCCGCAGTCCTCCGACCCAGAGCCGAGACCCACTGAAATCAGTCCACCCCGTGGTCTGGAGAATGGGGTGCACACCAGGGCCCTTGTCCAGAGCGGCCAGACTCGCAGAGGCTACCGGCTCACGGCCAGAGGACACACACGACGCGCCTGCTGCCCGTCCTCGGTCTTCGCGTTTAGGACGCACAAGTACAGCCCGTTTGGCACCACGGTGTCGCTGATTGAGCGTCCCGTCCATGCCACGGTATGTGTACCCGCCTCCAAGGCGGCGACGGGAAGCACGCGCTGCACCAGCCGACCAGCCACGTTCAGCACGCTGATCTGGACGTTCGCGGGTCGCGCCAAGCTGAACGTCAGCTCCGCCCCCCGGCCGCCTCTGAGCGGCACCGCCGAGAAGCCACTGATGATCGCCCCTGTCTCCTGGGCGGGCTTCACCGTCACGGCGAAGCTGCGGCGGCCGCCTTCACCGGGTGCAGGGGATTGGTACTGCGCTCGTGTGCGCATGAACGTGCGCTTGCCGGTGTCTCGATCCTCGAGTATCGCCACACGATCCTTGGGCAATCGGCTCAGCTCCGGCCAGCTCAGGGTCACCGTCTCTCCCGCGGCGCCGCCAGCAACGGAGAATTCCCATACAGCCTTGTGTGGAGCAGCGCTCCTCGTGTCCGCCGCGAACTCAGAGAGTGCCACCGCGCTGCCGCCGGCAGCAAGTCCATCCAGAGTCAGCGCCATCCGCAGCCTGCTCTCACCCGGCGCAGCCGGCGGCTTCGGCCTATCCAAAGCGAACCCGTCGAAACCGTCCGACGCGCCATCAGCCGCCGCTATGGTAATGCTGTCCGCTGAGCCCTCGCCAACGGCGTGAATGTCGAAGGCCCAACCGGGCGCGACAGAGGCTCGTCCCGCTGCCGCTGCAGTCGCTGTTCCGCCCGCCGAGGCCGGCGGAATGACAAGGTAGCAGTTAACACCGGCCAGCGTCCAGTACCCGTGCCAGAGCGAGAGCTGCTCCGGGGGCGTCTGATTGATGCTAACCGTGCTATAGCTGCCCGTGCCGTCATGAGACGTGTAGAAAGTCGCCAGCACCCAGCCAGCGCTTTCCGCGTCTGCGAGGCTCCGCACATCGCCCCCATTGTCCACAAGTAGGCTGTCTATGGTGGCCTCGTAGGGTGCCACGACCATGTTCCAGCCCGTCTGCAGCGGGATGCTCTGGTCGCCGTGCGGCAGCGCACCCCCGACGTCTATGTCCAGCGTCGCCGCCGCCGACAGCAGCCAGTATCCCTGCTGTGGGTTGAGGTTTGTGGTTTGAGACCCTGGAGCATTCGTCGGTACGGTCGTATAGCCGCCAGCGTCCCATCCCCACATGTAGTAATTGCCGTCGCCGAGGTCGTCGGACAGCAGGTCGTGCGGCGTAGTCGAGGTAGGTGTCAGCGGGAAGGATATCATATAGTAGCCGCTTCTGGGCAGGTTATGCCAGGCCTCTGTAGGCACCCGCGTCGTGGCGTACTTGAGATCGCGGTTGGTTTTGTCGAAGTAGCTTATGTGGGCGTCCCCGCTGGGGTCCAACGCTAGCAAATTCCACTGCCCGACACTGCCCCCGCTGTCCACCGTCTCGATGTTCCAACTGGTGCCGTTCCAGGCGGCGTACTTCAGGCTCCCCGTGGTATCATAAATCCAATCGTAGTAGCTTATGTGCGGATAGCCGTTCCCGTCCAGAGCCAGGGAAGTGTATTGCCCGACCTTCCATGAGTAGTCCACTGTCTGGACGTCCCAACTGGTGCCGTTCCACGCAGCGTACTTGAGGTGTCGGTTGGTGAAGTCGCGGTAGCTTATGTGGGGATATCCGTTCGCGTCCAAAGCCAGGGAGCGGAACTGGCCGACGTCCCCTCCACTGTCCACCGTCTGGATGTCCCAAGTGCTGCCGTTCCAGGCGGCGTATTTGAGGACCCTGGAGCTGGGGCTGGGGTCATACGAGTCGGGGTCGGAGTAGGCTACGTGCGGACGGTCATTCGCGTCCAAGGCGAGCGACGTGCCGCCGGCGGGATAGAAGGCGACTATCGGGCTGGCGTCTACTATCTCGATCTCCCAACTGCTGCCGTTCCAGGCGGCGTACTTGAGCTCGTGGGGTTTGGGTTCCGGATCGTTGGGCGCAGGAGCTCGGTAATAGCTTATGTGAGGATAGTCGTGCGAGTCGAGAGCCAGCGAGGCGCCCATTCCGCTCCAGCCCTCAGTGTCTATCGCCTCGATGTCCCAGCCGCTGCCTGACCAGACAGCGTACATGAGATCGTTAGGTGATCACCCCCACTTGAAGGTTATGTGGGGAAGGCCGCTGCCGTCGAGCGCAAGGGACGTCCACGTGCCATGGCTCGCGCAATGGACTTCCGGGTAATAGGTGTTGGGCAGTGTTTGGATAAGCCAACTGGTGCCATTCCAGGCGGCGTATTTGACGCGTTTCTCGCCGGAGTCGGTGGTCTCGCGGTAGCTTACGTGTGGATAGCCATTGGCGTCCAGCACCAGGGACGTGTAGTTCCCGACCGCGTATTGGAAATCGACTGTCTGAATGTACCAAGGGCTCGGCAGGGATATGTCCGTGGCCATCAGCCAGAGGAATCCGTACAAGACTGGCGTCGCTAGGACACGGCGGCTCATAGTTCTTGCGCCTCCCACATTGTCGCTCCGAGTACCTCTCCTATTTGGCTCCCTACTGCCAGCCGGCCGCGCGATGGGTCATGATGCATGCGGCCTAGAGATACCCGAGGTGCTTAAGACGCTCGCGTACCGCTGCCTCGTCGTCCTTGGAGTATGAGGCTCCGTGGCGCTCGACAGAGGCACGCGGCGGGCACGAACGTGGCGCTCTGCGGCCCGGCTCCGCGTGTTCCCGGAGGGCCTCAGTGAGCACCCTCCCATCCATGTCCTCGGGAATTGGACTGTCCAGCAGGTGCAGAATCGTGGGCGCCACGTCGAGAATACTGGCGTCCTTCACCTCATGCCCGCGGCTGATGTCTGGGCCGTAGGCGATGAATATACCTTCCGTGGCGCAATCGTGCTCCCCCTGCCACACGGGCTGGTCCGCGCGGGGCGAGAATACGTCCCGACTAAGCTGCGCATCCGCCCGGTACTGAGGCTCCGTGAGGAAGACGATGTCAGGTATCTCGTGCAGGTACTCTCCGGTATACAGCTCGTCACGGCGCCACACGCTCTGGATCACTCTTTGTCCGTCGTCGTCCCTAAGCGCCTTGAGCCCGCCAATGATCTGGCTTCTGACGCGTTCGTAGTTGTCCTGGCAGCTATCAGCGACGATGCCTATACCCCAATACTGGTCGAGGCACGCCATAGTTCTGGACCAATCGATCCACGGCAACCTTCTGTTATGGTCGCTGAGGGCTCGACGCGGCATCGGCCCGGTGGCACCAGAGACCCTTTGCGCCAGCCTGAGGCGCAAGCTCCGGGGCAGCCACTTCTTTGCCCACCGCCCCGCGTGTTTCGCCAGAGCGGCTACCATGCGATTCGGTCGTTCGAAGAGAAGGCCTGTCTCTCTGAGCCAAGAGTTCACATGGAAGCGTCGTGAATGGGCAGGCCCTCCGCCGTGGTCTGAGACGATCAGCAGATTAGAGCGGGGGAGCGAGGCGATCGCGTCTTCCAGCATGGACTCCATGTGCTGGTAGAACTGCACTAGCAGGTCGGTGCGGTTCCAGCAGTAGTGCTGTATACCATCGGTCGTGCCCTCCCAGTAAAGAATGAGGTCAAAACCCTCCTCGGCGGCCAATCCCTTGAAGATACCGTAGCGGCGCTTGTGCTGCGCTAGGCACAGTTCGTATACTTCCTTGCGGTCGCAATCGGGCTGTTGGAGAAGGCGGTGAACCTGTTTCTGTTCGGCCTCGCACTGGAAGTCGCCCAGGCGGTGTTCTAACTCCTTGGGATAGGTGAGGTCCCCGCGGCTCGCCGCTGTACGGGCGCCGGCAACCATGATCCCATTGATTCTCTGCGCCGGATACGTCATCGGTAGGTTGACTATGCAGGACCTGCGGCCCGCCCTGTCCAGGACCTCCCAGAACGTTTCGTCCCTTATGTCCAGCACTGACAGAAGGCGTCCGTCCGGGCCCAGGAAATCAAACACACCTGTCTTCCCAGGGTTCTTGCCCGTGTAGAGACTGGGCAGTGCCGGTGACGTAATGCTCGGGATCGTGCTCAGCAGCACACCCCAGCTCCCTCGCTCGCAAAGCATCTTAAAGAAGGGCAGCTCCCCGGCGTCAATTGCAGGCCTCAAGACTCGCCAGGTCGCGCCGTCTAGCCCTACACAGACGAGGCGCGAGCGTTGTGCCATCGATGATTCCCCCCAAAGCCGCCCTCCGGGCGGGGCTCAGGAACGCTGGCCGCAGACGCCACGCGGTGTGCTGCGCGGCCCTGACTTTTCTGATGATGTGGTCGATCCTGCGGCCCGACCCGTATGCGCTTCAGACAAACCGCCGTGAAGCGATCAGGACCTCACATTGCAGGCGCATCGCCCGGTTCGCCCTCCCCCACTCCCACATCAACCGTTAGATACTGACACGCCGCTAGGCGCCGTCACACCGTGAGCGGCCGTGGCAAGCTGCGAGTGCCGAGGTCCGGTGTTTGCGCCCTCGTCGCCGACGAGCCGCCCCCAGACACAGGCGCCGACCCCGTGCATGCAGTCAGCGGTCGGCTAAGATCACTGAGCTGACCGCATCGCGTGCACGATCAAGAAGCTATGCGTCCGTCGCAAGAATGTTATGTCCGGATCGCAAACATTGTGCAACCGCGGTGTCCCCCCGAGCCAGTAGGCCTCCGCGTACACCTGGCACCGGGCTCCGAGAACCAGCTAGTCCCGCTCCTAATCATGCGTGCGCCACCGCCTTCGGCCACTATGGGGCGCGCTCTAGGGTCAGTCAATATACATTCTGTGCCACAACTCGAGAGTGACCAGCCGCGTAATGGTCGTGTCTGAGCATGTGAAGTCGTCCTGCCGTCCCTCAAAGTAGCCCTCGACAAGGCCTCGCAGCTCGTCTCGCTGGAAGTAAGGACGTCCGAGGGTCCTCTCGTCCAGCAAGACGTCGCGAAGGAACGGCTTCAACTCGTTCCGGTACCAGCTGTCCTCGGGCATGGCAAAGCCCCGCTTGCGCTTCTCCACGGAGTGCCGCGGCAGTATGTCGTCAAATGCCACGCGCTGCAGCCACTTCGTACGTAGCTGGCCGTTCTGCCAGCCCACCTTTGCCTCCGGTGGCGCCACCATTGCAAGCTCCAGGAGCGACGTGTCCAGGAAGGGCATCCGCGTCTCCAGCGAACACGCCATGGTCATGCGATCTACCTTCGGCATGAGATCGTCGTGCAGGAAGAAGTGGAAATCCAAGTAGAGGGCCTGCTCGAGCGGATGCTCTGTGCCGGACTGTGCGAGGGCCTCGAGCCAATGGCGCCTCGGATCGAACACGCGAAGTTCCGGCACCAGCAAGTGACGGGGGACTATCTGATGGCCGGCGCCGAAGTGCCACAGTAGCCGATGGAGAGGACTTCCGCCCTTTCGATGCGACCGTCGCGCCGCTCTCCCCAAGAAGCTCCGCTGCCGGGCAAGCTTTAGTGGAAGCACCCACGATAGCGCGCCGTACAGATATGGGATGATTGTGCGGCGACCGGGGTCAAGGTCGCGCGCTACTTGCAGATGATAGCCACTGCCGGCAAAGAGCTGATCAGGCCCATCCCCGGTTAGCACGAGCGGGGTGTGGGCTCGCGCCAGCTTGGCGCCCCAGTACGTCGGGACGGACGACGTATCCTCCAGAGGAGCGTCATGGTGCCAAACGGCGAGCCGAAGCGTATCGGCAACCGTCTTGGGATCGACGACGTGCTCCCTGTATTCCGCACCCAGCTCCTTCGCGGCCACTCGAGCATCAGGCAGTTCACTGTACTCCTCCTCTGCAAACCCTACCGAAAACGCGGTGCAGGCCTTGCCAAGCAGACGCGAAACCGTGCCTACAACGATGCTGCAGTCCATTCCCCCGCTGAGGAATGAGGTGCAGTGGTCCAGGTCATCGGTGCGTCGCTGAACAGCCGCGATCACGAGATCCCTGTATCTCTCTGCGGCCTCGTCCCGTCCGATGCGCTCCTCAGCCGCGAAATTCAGGTGCCAATACCGCCTGGCAGTGGTGCGCCCTTGGGACCAGGTGACGACGCCCGCGGGAGGGACGTGCCAAATACCCTCGAAGCACGTGTCTGGCTGAGGCACGGTGCCTATGGCGAGGAAATCAGCCACCGCTGAGGGCCTGGGCCTACGCTGGATTTCATCGAGGGCCAGGACTGCTTTTATCTCGCTCCCGAAGAACAGCGAGCCATCGCTCTCTGCATAGAATAGCGGCTTGTGCCCGGCCCGGCCGCGGCACAAATGAAGCGCTCGCCGGTGTCCATCCCAGACTGCAAAGGCAAAGTCGCCCTCAATGCGCGACGTGAGGTCGGCCCCCAGCTCTTCGTACATGTGGGGAAGAAGCGCCGCTCCGCTCTGGGAGTCCACCCGGTGCCCGCGAGATGCCAGCCAAGACCGGAGGGACTCACGCTCGTAGATTGCGCCATCGAGCGCGGCCCAGATCTGCTCGTCCTCGGACACGGCAAACGCGGGGCCGCAATTCGGGGCAGCGACCCAGCATGCTCCCATCCCGATGCCGTGTCCCGCCTGCGTGGCCCGCTCGTCAGGGCCACGGTGCTCGATGCTCCGGAGCATGGCGAGGAGCTTCTCCTCGGAAACCGGCCCGCCGCTCTCCTGGTGCACGATACCGCATATTCCGCCCAACGGGATCACCTGCGCTTCTAGATCGCGTGAACCGATCACCACGAAGCGTTCTTACACCGGCTGTCTCGGATTCGCACGGCGCCTGGCCGTCTCTTCTGACCGCTTGCGCGAAGGAGTTCCTGCGTGATGTTTCCTGCCCAGTCGCCCTAGTCGCAACATCCCGTGCACTCACCCGCCTACTCGCTCTGGCCCGGCGCTGCGAGAAAGCTCTGCACCTTGCTCGCGAGGCGGACACCTCGGGCGCTGTCTCGCAGCCGGGCTGGCAAGATCCCTACTACCAGCCGCGCGTCCGCTGCAGTGAGACGCCGCCGCAGCACAGCCATGTAGCTCAGCACCCCGATCGCACCAGCCGGCAGCACCGCAAGCGGTGACGGCCACAAGATGACGGTCAGGCCGGCACACCCGAACATCACTGCGTTCGCCAGCAGCGACAGCCACATTGCCTCCCTCTGATAATGAGGCCGGACGCGGAGTCGTAGAATGAAGTACGAGATGACGGCAAGGGCTAGAAAAGCGCAGATCTTGCCCACGGCAGCCCCGAGCCCAAGCCAGGGACGCAAGAAGAGCACGAGGCACAGTGGGTTCAGGACGGCTGCACATCCCTGCAAGGCGAGCAGATGCCAACGCGCGCCGAAGGCCAAGATCCCGCCTCGATGGATCGCGTAGAACAAGCTCACCAGTGTGTATGTGCACAATGCGGACATGATGATACCGTCCGCCGCGTACTTCCCGCCGGCGTACAACACCACCAGGCGAGGCCCCAGCACAATCCCCGCTACGCAGATGGGGACGAAGCCGAGCACCAGGTAACGGGTGCACTTCGCAAATGCCGCGGTGATCTCGGACTGCGGTCTCCCGCGCAGCTCAGCCAGTTTCGGATTGACGGCGCCGATGGCAAAGTTGCCCAGTTGATCCAGGAACTCTGCGAGCCGCGCTGCGACGTAATAGCCGGCCCACACGTCGGGCGTGGTGAGGGCGCCAACGAGGAAGTGATCCACTCTGTGACTGCAGAACGAAAGCAGCCCTACCCCTGAGAACGGTACCGCGTAGCGCATGAAGTCAAGAAAGCCGCTGACGCCGCTGCCGACGGACACGTGCTTCCACAGCCTCAGCAGGCCGAGCAGGGCTCCAACAGCCGGCACCAGGGCGAGAGCCAGAGCCGCTCCCTCAATGCCCCACAGTGAGTAGAATGCGAGCGCCATCGGGGCTTGAGCGATGCGACAGAAGGCGTTCACCAAGGCGAGTCGTCCGAACTCCTGCGTCGCCGACAGCCCGTTATCCACATGTAGGCGAAGCACGGAGCAGAACACGCCCAGAGTGACCAGCCGGATCAGCGGCACCGTTTCGGCTGAGTCAAAGAACAGTTCCGCAACGAGTTTTGCAGCCATGAACAGCAACGATGATAGGCAGGCAGCCAAGAAGACATTGACGACGAGGCCGCACCGGAGCATGCGCGCAACTCCGGCTCGATCGCCGCGGTTCATCGCCTCGGGTACGCGGCGAATCAGAGTATCGCGCATGCCGAACTGGCTTAGCGCCTGGATGAGCCCGCTTAAGGTGATCCACAGGGGAAAGATGACGAGTTCATTCTTGGGGAGTATGTGCGCCATCCATCCGGAGAAGCAAACGGACACGATGGCGGCACCCATGTGGCCGCCAAAGAGTTTCGCTGTGTCTGTGACGGCGCGGTGTGCTCTGCCCATCTGAACGTCAGAAGAGGGCGACGACCGGCTGCGCTGGGGCTCTGAGGGGCTCTCCTGCTCGCTGAACGTGGGCTGCCCCAACTAGACGTCGACCTCCTCTGACATGAGCACGGGCAGGCGGCGGGCCCTCAGAAGACGCTTCGTCCACTCCCGGAGTGCCGGTGCTGCGTTCTGCGCGGCGAGGCGCCATCCCGCCTTGAAGGCGTCCCGGTGCCCATCCGAAAACACTGTGAGCGTGGTAACGTAGCGCCGCCCCCGGAAGTACTGTTTCTTGTAGCCGTGGGGGGCGCCAAGGAAGTCGAAGCGTTCGACCCCACCGTCAATCAACCTTTCAATGCGGTATCGGTACAGCGCGTGTGTGGGGTGGGCATGTGCGAATCTGGGGAGAAGTCCCGATTGCAGGAGGAAGTAAGTCCCCTTGAAGAGAAAGCCCATCAGGGCCCCGGCGGGTTCGCCATCCAGTGTCAACTTGTCGAGGCACACCCACCCTCGCTCGTGAAATCGCTGCGCGACGCAGGTCATCAGTGTGTAGACGTCGGGGTCCTCCCAGGCGCTCTGCTCCCCCTTACGTGCGAACCTGGCGAGATGCAGTTCGATGAGGGTCTGCACATACGCTACTACCCATTCCATGGTCTCGCACGTGCTATAGGAAACCCGGCCGAATCGGTTGCGAAGCCTCTTGTCCTGATTGCGAAGATAGCTCCTCCGGCGCTCAGCGGGAACCGCCCGAATGTACTCGTCAAAGCTGGCAGGCAGCGTTCCCCATACACACGGCTCTGCTGGCCCCACATGGACACAGAGGCGCTGGTGGGCCGCAAGCTTAGCCAAGACGTGTCCTGCGTGCCACTCGCAGGGCACATGCCTGAGCAGCGCAATGTCCCACCGGCCGGCGTCCTCGGCCACGCGGTCGAGGACGGAACCCGTGACCTCCGCTTCCCGGTCGGGCGCTGCGATGAATTTCAGGTAGTTCGGCCCAAGACACTCGCCGGTGCCAAGGAAGGCGAGCGTGCGACGGTGCAGTCGCTTGGGCTGGCGAAAGTCCCTGTACCCGATCATGAGTGGGGCCGCACCAACCAGCTTCCCGTCTGGAGAGCGCACCAGAACCAGGTATAGCTCCTTGTCCCCGCCATATACCTCCCACCACGTGTACAGCCACTCCCACGTCAGGAATGGAGAGTCGCAGTCGGAGCTCAGCAATAGCTCGTCCCACTCCTCCCTGAGGTCACGGAAGGCGTCCGACGATGACTCGATACTGACGGTCAGGGGCCCAGCCGCCGCCGTCTTATCGTGTTCTGCCTCCTGGGCAACATGCTCCTGCTCGACGAGTGCGTCGATCTGTTGAGAGATCAGGCGATTCTGCTCGATCAAGTCGTCCGCGCTTTCGCCTCGGCGCTTAGCAGCACCAATGTCATGACACACCTGTTTCTGCTCGTCGCGCAGGGCCTCAAGTCTGTCGCCAAGTGCATCCGCGCCACCGGGCTCCGGGCTCGTCGGGTCTGCGTCCAGCACACTGGCAGACGTTCGTTCCACTTCTGTTACGCTCCTTCGAACGGCTGTTGCAGAGGTCAGACTCCGAGATGCGTTGGGCCTCGTCGCCAGCGCTCGCGCCCCCGCTACCCCCTGAGCCATCTCCCCCCAAGATCCGGCCCCGAGTCAGAGTAGTCTGGCAGCACGCAGGACTGTTGCGCCGGCCGTGTGTCCGCGGTCCGCATGCGCGCCGCCGACGTCTCGCTCACGCCGGCTGGGCCTCACCGTCTCTGACGAGTACTTCCGTGGGCTGCCCGTGACTGAGAAACTCGAGCGGACTGGCCGAGAAGCCGTACGCGCCAGACTTGAGCACAGCGACGAGGTCCCCTGGCTCCACCGCCGGTATCTCGACCTTCCTCGCGAGTACATCGGTCGGCGTACACAGCGGCCCGCAAAGATCGGCCGTTAGGGTCTTGGGCTCGTCCATCCGGTTAACGACTGCCACGGGGAAATTGCGCCTGACGAATCCGCCGATGGCGGCCGCTGCCATGTGATGGTTGGTGCCGCCGCTCAGGATGACGAACGACTTCCCCTGTGACTGTTTGACGTATCGGACCCTCGCCACGTACATGCCGCAGTCGGCCACCAGGTATCTGCCGGACTCCACCATCAGCCGCGCGCGGTGCG
>Ga0114930_10004525_pt1 | contig 11729 bp, 11 predicted proteins | sample AnhtaG_FD_87300 | JGI IMG/M metagenome (GOLD analysis project Ga0114930, IMG submission 87300) | Deep subsurface microbial communities from Anholt, Denmark to uncover new lineages of life (NeLLi) - Anholt_01485 metaG | ecosystem: Environmental > Aquatic > Marine > Oceanic > Sediment | place... | reverse complement strand
CTCGCGAGGGATTCGGCGCACGCCCGGAAGAGCGAGACGAAAAGATATTCGCGGATGAACGCCCGCAAGGTCTCGGTACCTCCACCCATAACCTCGGGCAAGTTTCCCGTTGGCCAGGGAAGTTCGGCCAGATTGCGTTGCCAATTTTCGTCTAGCGGCAGCAGTCGCTGACTGACGGGCGCATAAACCGCACCGGACATAGGGCGGTTGTAAAAGAGGTACAGTTCGGTGATTTCACCCTGGCTGCGGCGCGTCTCGCTCTCCACGAGAATCTGCCCGACGAACGGGGTGATGGCCTTGACGGAGCTCGGCACGGTGAAGATTCCTATCATCGGCAGGCCCGCGTCCACCAGGCGAGCATGAACGCGCTCACCGACGGCCCAAACCTCGGGTTTGGCCGCCAGAGTCGTCAGCGTCTTGATCGTATAATCGGCCACCACATCATTAAACTGACCCACCAGTCCCTGGTCTGAACCGAACACGACCACGCCAATCGCACCCGCAGCTGTTTGTCTTTTCCGTTCTGCAATCAAGGGCGCCGATCCGCTTTCCCGCAAGCACACGCCCAACCCCAGTTCCACAGTGTGATAGTAGTCGGCCAACGCTCGCACCGATTTCTCATATTGTCCGATGCTCGAGGCGGCCACAGCTTTCATCGTGCGGACGACGGACTGGAGATCTCCGGCTCCGCCGATCTTTCTGCGCAGACTCGCCGTGGTGTCGCTCATGACTTCTCCTTGGGTGACCCCTTGAGTTCGGGTTCAGGCTTAACCTCGGGCTTCGACTTCGGATCGGCCTGGGCTTTTGGTTGTATATCTTCTTCAGTTTTGGAGTCCGGCTCATGTTTATCTGGTTTGGCTATGGGATTGGATTTCGGCTTAGGCTTGACCTCCGTTTGGACTTCCAGCTTGGATTCGTGTTCAGGCTTGGGCTGGAAGCGAGCAAGCAATTTGCGGGCGATTTCAATAATCGTTGCGCGATCCTCGTCGCTCAATTTTCCCTCGGTATCCAGTCGCTTGCCCACGTCCTCCGGGATATTCGCCGCCGCCTCATGCACAGCGTGCTCGGCGTCCGTCATCTGGTCAAGCGGTACGTGGTCGAAGAGTTCTGCGGTCAACGCCAGCAGCACGGCGATTTGCGCGGGCACAGACACCGGGGCGAATTCCGGCTGTTTGAGGCAGGTGCGAATTCGCCGTCCGTGCTCAATAATCTTGCGGGTGTCTTCATCCAGGCGGGCGCCGAACCGGGAAAAGGTTTCGAGTTCCTCAAACTGTGCATAGGAGAGCTTGAGATCGCCCGCCACCGCGCGATAGGCCGCGCGTTGCGCTTTACCACCAACGCGTGAAACGGATCTTCCGACATCGACCGCAGGCAGCACGCCCAATTCGAATAGCGACGGCGAGAGGTATATCTGCCCATCCGTGATGGAAATCAAGTTGGTCGGAATATAGGCGGAAATGTCCTGCGCTTCGGTTTCGATGATGGGCATCGCGGTGAGGGAGCCGCCGCCGAGTTCCTTGCGCAAGTGCGTTGCACGTTCGAGCAGGCGCGAGTGGATATAAAAAATGTCGCCGGGAAACGCTTCGCGTCCGGGTGGTCGGCGGAGCAGAAGGGAAAGCTCGCGGTAGGCACGGGCATGATGGGTGAGGTCGTCGTAAACGATCAGCACATCTCGGCCCGCTTCCATGAAATGCTCTGCGATGCTGGTCGCGGCATAAGGAGCGATGTAAGCAAGCCCAGGCGGGTCGTTGCCCTCAGTCACGACGACGACGGTGTAATCCATAGCGTCTTTTTCCTTCAAGGTTGCTACGGCCTTTGCGACGGCGGACGCTCGCTGACCGATGGCACAATAAATGCACACGACATTCTGACCGCGTTGGTTGAGGATGGTGCTGATCGCAATGGCGGTTTTTCCCGTCTGGCGGTCGCCGAGAATCAACTCGCGCTGGCCGCGCCCAACGGGAATGATCGCATCGATGACTTTGATGCCTGTCTGGAGAGGCACCGTGACGGGTGCGCGGTCCATGATGGGTGCAGCGGGGCGTTCGACGGGCAGTCGCTCACTGGAGGCCACCGGTCCGTTGCCGTCGAGTGGCCGACCGAGCGGGTCGATGACGCGCCCCAGCAATCCATCGCCCACGGCGATGTCCATGACCCGGCCTGTACGCTGGACTTCATCTCCCGTGTGGAGATGCCAGTATTCGCCGAGCAAAACGACACCAATTTCATCCGCGTCCACGTTGAACGCAATGCCGAGTACATCGCCGGGAAATTTTACTAACTCATCAAAGCCCACGCCGGGAAGTCCTGACACCTTGGCGATGCCGGTGGCGACACTGGTGATCGTTCCCACCTCTCGCGGTGTCAGTTGCGGCGTAAACTTTTCCCGTACTTGATTTATTCCAGCAAACGCCCTATCGAAAACGTCATTGAGGCTCTCAGTTTCCATTTTCATTAACTCTTTGTTTTGGGCTTATTTTCTTCCGGCTTAGGCTCGACTTTGGCAACAGGTTTGTCCTTTTCTTTCAGCAGTTCATCAACGCCTTTTTCCATTGACGCAAGGTAATCCGCGATGCTCCACGCCACTTTTTGTCCATTCATGGTCAGTTCGATTCCACTGATAAGGTCCGGCGCTGTCTCGAACCGGACATGGATTTCTGCCGAGAAGATTTCGTTGAGCGCATTTTGTATCGCCATGCGTTGCTCCGCAGGCAGATCAAACGCGCTGCGCACAATGGCGGGGTCAGATGCTGTCTTAAGGGCATCGGCGAGGCCTTCTTTCACCTTGCCGTCCATCTCTCGCAAGCGGCGAGTGAACACCTCGCCCATGCGTTCTTCCAGACTCGTAGTGGCGAGATCTGTCAGCGCCTTTCGCGCGATAGCAAACACTTCCTGCTGGGTCCGGCGACTGATGGCTTGATTTAGGTTATGGGCGTCGTTTCTCAGCGTTTCCAGCCGTTTTAAACTCAATGCCACGGCAGTCTTCCGTGCTTCGTCGAGGAGCCGCTGCCGTTCGGCCTGCGCTTCTTCTGTCGCCTTGCTAAAAAGCGAAGCTCGCTGCTGGTCGAATTCCTCGTTCTTGTGCTGGAACTCATCGCTCTTCTTTTGGGCATCAGCTTTTTTTGCGTCTGCATCCGCGAGTTCCTTGGCGATGCGCTTCTCACGGACATCGATGGCGTGGATGATGGGCTTGTAAAGAAAGCGTTTCATCAACCATACCAAGATGGCGAAGTTGAGCACCTGTGCTCCTACCGTGAACCAATCTATTAACATAGGTTTACTTTCCTGTAGCTTGGGCGATAACGTGATTCCAGAACGGGTTGGCGAAGATGAGAATCATCGAGACCACAAAACAGTAAATAGCCGTGGACTCGATCATCGCCAGACCCACGAACAAAGTCCGAGTGATGGTCTTGGATGCATCAGGCTGCTGTGCCAGTGAACCCAGCGCCGTCGCGACCGCCTTCCCTTCACCCAGTGCAGGGGCCATGGTGCCGAAACCGGTGGTAATGCCGGCGGTGACAATTGATGCCACCGCGATAATAGTCATGCTATCCATAATATCTCCTTTTGTTGTCTTAGTTTATGCTCCAATGTTTTGCCTCAAGTTCAGGCTTGGGCTTACGAACTTGCGTGGCGGCCGCAATGTAAACCGCAGCCAAAATGCTGAAGATGTAGGCCTGCACCATGCCGGTGAGAAGACCGAGCGCCGTCATAATGATTGGGAAGATGAAGGGCGTAATAGTGAGCAGGATACTAATAATCATCGCTCCGCTCATCATGTTGCCAAACAGACGGACAGCCAGGGCAAGTGTGCGCGAAAGTTCGCTAATTATGTTAAACGGCAGCATTATGAACGTCGGCGTCACATAGGACTTGAGGTAGTTGCCCACTCCCTGCTCCTTGATGCCAAAGAATGGCACAGCCACAAACACGCACATCGCCAGTGCAGCCGTGGTCGAGAGCGAGCCTGTCGGTGGCTGGTACCCGGGAATGACGGTGCAGAGACTGGCTGCGGCGACAAACAGGAAAAGCGTTCCCAGAAAGTCGAGATATTTCTGCGGCTGACTCAGGCCTACTTCTTCAATTTGTTTTTTGATGCCGATGACGACGATTTCCAGAAAGTTCTGCCAGCGGGAACGTTTCAGACCTGTGGAAAGTTTGCGCGTGATGAGTTTTGAACCGATGGCCAGCACGAGCATCAGTCCCCATGTGAACACAATGGTGGCGTTGAGTTTGACAAACCCGTGTTGCCAGAAAATCATCTCATCAGGGCTAAGTCGCATGGCTGGTCTCCTGTGCCAGGTAAGTTGGCTTTTCCGCCGCTCGGGTGAGCCGCGTTACGATAAGGCGCGCAATGACAAATCCAAGGAGACACAACAGTAGTCTCTCCCAATGACCGCGCCCGATAAAATAGAAACCGGTCAGGGTAATGCTCATTCGCAGCAACAGGCTGCCTAAGAACCAAAACGCCGGCCGTTGGGACGAAATTCCCTTGTGAACCGTCCACCAAAGGCCGCCGAAGAACATCGAACCGAGCAAAACGCCCGTTACCAAAGCAAATACCAGAGTCAAAGTTTCATTCATTATTATTATCCTCCTGTTCGTCATGCATTTCCTTGCCTTCCTTAGCCATCCAATGCCAGGCATTCAGACAGCCGAGAACCAAGCCGATGATCAGCAACATCAGCGCCCATGAATAGCTTCCCGGATATCGATTGTCCAGCCAGATACCGAGCGCCGCGCCGAGCAGTGTCGGAACCACCACCGACCAGCCGATAAGCCCCATCATGCCCAAGCCAAACCAGACGCCCTGCGTGGAGTTACGCCGTGCCTTGAGCTTGCGTGCCGCCTTTGCACCAACTTCCTGACTTAGCGGCGGCTTCGTCTTCAATGGCTTATTTTTAGGTTCGTCACTCATGATGAAACTTCGCTAAGCGGCGGATGAAACCGCTCTCCATTTTTGCTATCACCGAGCGGACGCTCTGCTCCCGTTTGTTCAGGTGCATAAACTCTCGCTCCACCGCCTCACGCAGTTGGCCAAGGTCCGTTCCGCCAATTGCGTTGCGCACAGAGACGATTACTTCCAAGCTGGTCTTAACCAGCACCCCTTCATCAACGGCCACATAAACCTCGTCCTCCGCTTCGTCTTCGTAGATTAGAATCCCCGGCACAATCGCCGCAACACAATCGAGTTGGTGCGGCAGGAGTCCGAACGAGCCTTGGCGGGTCTCCGCAACAATGCGAGAAACACCGGTTTTTTCGGCGAAGATTCCAAACGGCAGGAGAACCTTAAGATGCATGAGTGTCGGCTGCTGCATGTTCGACCTCCGGTTTAGGTTTTTCCTGTGGTTCGGACTTGGAATCTGCGGCAGGATTCGGGTCGGCCTTCGCTTCTGGTTTGTCGGGCGAGGACTTTTTCTTCGCTTCGTCAATCGCCCCGATCATATAGAGTGCGCTCTCCGGGTAATCTTTGAATTCATCTCGCAGGATTCGTTCGCAGCCATCTAGCGTGTCCTTGAGGCTGACAAGTTTTCCCTTGATGCCGCTAAACTGTTCGGTGGCGAAAAACGGCTGCGTGAGGAATCGCTCCAGCCGTCTGGCGCGGGCAACTACGTTACGGTCTTCTGACGCCAGCTGTTCCAAGCCAAGCATGGCTATAACGTCCTTGAGATCTTCATACTGCGCGAGCGTCCGCCTGATTTCCTGTGCCAGGAGATAATGCCGTTCACCGACGATACCGGGCGTGGCCATTTTGGAGCTGGATTGCAACAGATCTATAGCCGGGTAAAGTCCTTCGCTCGCCCGCTTGCGCGAAAGCACGATGGATGCCGAGAGATGCGAAAACGTGTGCACCGCCGCAGGGTCGGTCAAATCGTCCGCAGGTACATACACCGCCTGAATGGACGTGATGGCCCCGGTGTCGGTATTGGCGATGCGTTCCTCCAGTTGCGACAACTCCGTGCCCATCGTGGGCTGATAGCCCAGACGCGACGGCATCTGCCCCATCAAGCCTGACACCTCCATGCCAGCCTGGATGAAGCGGAAAATATTATCGATTAGCAGGAGCACGTCGCGATGCTCGTCGTCTCGGAAATACTCGGCCATCGTCAGTGCCGCATGGCCCACGCGGAACCGGCTGCCCGGCGGCTCGTTCATCTGCCCGAAGACCATAACCATGTTCGGCAACACACCAGCTTCCTTCATGTCGCGATAAAGCTCCTCGCCTTCCCGACACCGTTCGCCTATCCCGCAAAAAATGCTTACGCCCTCCTGATGCCCGATCATGTTGTGAATCATTTCGGTAAGTAATACTGTCTTACCTACCCCCGCTCCGCCGAACAGGCCCGCTTTGCCGCCTCGCTCGAGCGGCACCAGCACATCGATGGCCTTAATACCCGTCTCGAATATCTCTGATTTTGTGGAACGCCGTGCTAACGCCGGCGGGGCTTGATGGACTGTTCGCCATTGGATATCTGTCGGCGCCGCCTGACGGTCGATGGCGTTGCCGAAAACATCGAACATTCGCGAGAGAATTCCCTTGCCGACCGGTGCCTTCAACGGCCCACCCGTATCCTCCACCGCGATGCCGCGGGCGAGGCCTTGGGTAGGGGTCAGCGCGATTCCACGCACGCGATGTTCGTCGAGTTGAGCTAAAACCTCGATGGCAATTTTCCCCTCTTTCGCGTTCAGCAGCGAGTAGATCGGCGGCAAATGCTCATCGAACTGTATATTCACGACGCTGCCGCGCACTGAGACAACCACGCCGAGATTCGATAAACTGGTTTTGTTTTCCATGTTTGTTCCCGTTTCCTGTTTATCCACCGTCAGTATAGTTCACACGCGTCTTCTTTGCCAGTGGTTTCCTTTTCTGCGTTTCACCCAGACTCCACTTCCAGTTGCGGATTTCCGGCATATCTTCGCCATGTTTGCGGATATAGTTCTTATGATCAAGTAGCCTGTCTCGGATGAACTGCTTGGCATAAGCTGCTCGCGAGCCCAGATGCGGCACACGGTCAATCACATCTCCGGCCAAGTGGAAGCGATCTAAGTCATTCATAACAACCATGTCAAAAGGCGTGGTTGTCGTTCCCTCTTCCTTATACCCGCGTACGTGCATCTGCGAGTGATTAAATCGTCTGTAAGTCAGAAGGTGAATAAGCTTGGGGTATCCATGGAAAGCAAAAATTATGGGCTTATCTTTTGTGAAAAGTACTTCAAAATCTTTATCGCTGAGCCCGTGCGGGTGCTCGCTTTTCGGCTGGAGCGTCATCAGGTCAACTACATTTATGACCCTGATTTTCAATTCAGGAAAATGCTGTCGCAATATCTCAACGGCAGCAAGTGTCTCAAGAGTAGGTACGTCGCCACAGCATGCCATTACCACATCCGGTTCTCCGCCTTTGTCGTTACTCGCCCATTCCCAGATGCCTAATCCAGCGGTACAGTGTTTTATGGCATCATCCATGTTCAGCCATTGCAACTCGGGTTGTTTACCGGCGATAATGACATTAACATAGTCGCGGCTGCGTAAGCAATGGTCGGTCACCGACAACAGTGTGTTGGCATCCGGCGGCAGATACACGCGGACGATTTCCGCCTTCTTATTCACCACGTGATCAATGAAACCTGGGTCCTGATGACTGAATCCGTTGTGGTCCTGCCGCCACACGTGCGATGAAAGCAGGTAGTTCAACGATGCAATGGGACGTCGCCATGGAATTTCATGTGTCACCTTAAGCCACTTGGCGTGCTGGTTAAACATCGAATCTATAATATGGATAAACGCTTCGTAACATGAGAAAAAGCCGTGCCTGCCTGTCAGCAAATACCCTTCGAGCCAGCCTTCGCACTGGTGCTCACTCAGCATTTCCATTGCCCGTCCGTCGGGAGCGATGTGGTCATCAATGGAAATGATTTCAGCGGTAGAGCAGCGGTTCGTTACTTCGAACACATCTCCCCAGCGGTTCGACGCAGTTTCGTCCGGGCTGAAGACGCGAAAGTTGCGCGAGTCAGCGTTGAGCTTGAGCACATCGCGGATAAATTGACCCTGAACGCGTGTGGATTCTCCTTCGATGACACCTGGGTTAGTTACCTTTACAGCGTAGTCGCGAAAATCCGGCATTTTCAATTCTTTAAGAAGAAGGCCTCCGTTTGCATGAGGGTTGGCCCCCATGCGCCGCTCACCCTTAGGTGCCAACTCGGCCAGTTCCGGAATGAGCCTGCCACTTTTGTCAAATAACTCTTCAGCATTGTAACTCTTCATCCACCGTTCTAAAACTTTCAAATGTTGGGGCTTCGTCACAAAGTCCGTGACAGGTACCTGGTGAGCGCGAAACGTGCCTTCGATGGGCAAGCCATCGACCACCTTCGGACAAGTCCAGCCTTTCAAAGTACGCAGGATTATCATGGGCCACTGACGCCGTTTCTTAAAGCCCTTGCTTCTTGCCTCGGTCTGTGTGTCCTTAATCTCGGCGATGACCGTATCAAGCGTGGCCGCCATTAGCTGGTGAACTTTGTCGGGATCGTTTCCCTCAACAAAATATGGTTTATAACCGTAACCGCGGAATAGCTGGTCCAATTCTTCGTGACTAATACGACCAAATACTGTGGGGCCGGCTATCTTGTAGCCGTTCAAGTGCAGAATGGGAAGCACGGCTCCATCGTGAACCGGATTTAGGAATTTATTAGAATGCCAGCTGGTAGCTAAGGGGCCGGTTTCAGCCTCACCATCGCCTACCACACATGCGATTATCAGGTCGGGATTGTCGAACGCGGCACCGTACGCGTGTGACAGGGAATAGCCAAGTTCTCCGCCTTCATGAATAGAACCTGGTGTTTCAGGGGAAACGTGGCTCGGGATGCCGCCTGGGAAAGAAAACTGCGTGAACAGTTTTTTCATACCCTCTTCGTCCTGTGAGATATTCGGATACAACTCACTGTACGTGCCTTCCAGGTAAGTATTGGCTACCAGTCCCGGTCCACCGTGGCCTGGGCCGGTTATATATATCATATTAAGATCATACTTCTTAATAATCCGGTTGAGATGGACATAAATTAGGTTCAGGCCGGTTGTCGTGCCAAAATGTCCCAGCAGTCGCGGCTTAACGTGCTCCAACTTCAACGGTTTATTTAAAAGTGGATTGTCATACAGATAAATCTGGCCGACCGACAAATAATTGGCGGCACGCCAATAGGCGTTTATTTTTCGCAGAAGTTCTTGCGATAATGGCTTATCCTTAATATCCATCTTTTTCGTTTTGGTAACAATGTTCTCTTCAAACCCTTCTCTTACTTCTTTAACTATTTTCTTTTCAGATACTTTTTTTGTTTTCATAATCATGTTCCTTTTCAATTGTAAGACCCAAAACACGGCAGACCGTCTTGGCTATCATGCGTTCTTCGTCTGTGCGAATGACACGGACCGCAACCCGGCTGGCCGCTGCAGAAATCACGCCTTCATTCGCCGTGTTTCGCTTTTCTTCAAGTTCGATTCCAAAAAATCCAAGCCCATCGCAAATCCGGGTGCGGACTTCTGGAGCATTCTCACCAATTCCGCCACTGAATACTAATGTTTCCACTCCTCCCAGTACTGCTGCGAACGCACCAATCCATTTTTTGACCTGGTAGCAAAACAGTTCGACCGCCTCGGCCGCCCGTACGTCCTGCGATTCACGGTCGAGCAAGTCACGCATATCAGAACTGGTTTCAGAAATTCCGAGCAGACCGGATTCATGATTTATGAGATTATTAAACTGTTTGGGTGTCAGATTATCCGCCCGCATCAGGTACCATGCAACGCCCGGATCTAAATCGCCAGGCCGAGTGCTCATCGGCAATCCGGAGGTCGGCGTGAATCCCATACTGGTGTCAATGCTTTTGCCGCCATGGACAGCAGTCAAGCTTGCGCCATTACCCAGATGAGCCAGTATCACCCGCCCCTGGGCTGCCTTTGCACCGGCGACACGAGCGAGTTCTTCTATTAGATAGGCATACGATAATCCGTGGAAACCATATCGTTGGATCCCGATCGCGTCGAAATGGCGAGGGATAGGCAAGAGCCGGGCCACGCGCGGCATGGTACGGTGAAACGCCGTATCAAAGCAAGCCACTTGAGGCAGTTTAGGATAACGTTGCAGTAATGCCTCAATTAATTCAATCTCAGCAGGCAGATGATCCGTATCGTACGGGCTGATACGGTGCAGTTCATTCAGCAATTCCTGTGTGATGCGTTCGGGCTCCGTGTGTTTCATGCCGAAAACCACTCGATGTCCGACGCCACTGATCAAAGAAAAATCAATCTGTTCTTCGAGCCAATCGATCAGGAAATTTGATACCGACCTTGTATCAGAGGATTCAAGAATGAGACTACCTTTCTGGTTTCCGGTTGAGTCGCTGAAAGTTAAATTCGTACCTGGCAAACCGATACGGCCAACACTTCCATGAAAACTTTGTTCCAGTGGTTCGCCTGTCTGATACAATGCGAACTTGATGCTCGATGAGCCGCCATTGATCGTCAAGATATAGGCTTGATTAAGTTTTTTCGCCATAGGGTATAAGTCTCGTGTATGTTCGCCTTCTCAATGGTTACGCAAAAAACGCAACTCGGCGCGCAGACGTTCCACCTCATCGAGCAAATCGAACATGACTTTGATCCAGGCTAAATCTAGGCCGTGAACAGTTCGCAAGTGCTCGATTCGCCGCATGGTATAAATCGCCTCTTCCGTGAATTCCATCACCCCATACGGTGGTTGAACGACGGGTTGTATAAGGCCGGCGCGACAATAGATCAGAATGGAACGGCGGGGGATACCCCCGAGATGTGCAGTCTCATCGAGGCTGTACAAAACATTTGGCTTCGGCTGAAACAACTCCATCGCCATGGATGGGGGGCTGTCCGGAACATATCGTTTGCTCATGAGGGTTGCCTCGGATTAAATGTTGATTTTGTGGCTAACTGTTCCCATAGGATTTTTTGTTCCCGCGTCAGATGCGTCGGGACCTGGATGGATACGACGGTATACAGATTGCCCCGCGTTTTGTCGCTCGAAAGTAAACCTTTCCCGCGTAAACGTAATTGCTGTTCAGCCCTGGTGCCCGCCGGGATTTTCAAGGACACCGTTCCATCCAAAGTTGGGATGTCGACGGTGGTACCCAGCACCGCTTCCCACGGGGCCAGATCCAAATCGTAATACAGGTCGGTGCCGCGCATGCGGAAGTCGGGGTGCTGGGCGAATTTTACCCTCAAATACAGGTTTCCCGAGTCGCCCCCGCCAATGCCTTCCTGGCCTTTGCCAGCGAGACGAATGAGCTGCGCTTCCCGAACGCCAGGTGGGATTTTCACCCGCAAAGTCTGCTTGACCAATTGCCCGGTGCGAGGATCGGGACGCTGCAGATGGATTGTGCGCGTCGAACCGTGAAAGATTTCGTCTAGCGTCACCAGGATATCGGCCTCGATGTCCTGGCCGCGATAGGCGACTGTTTCGCCTCCCGTGCCATTCCCCCGTGTTCGGCCAAAACCACTGGATGCACGACCACGACTACCGAAGAACTGCTCGAAGAAATCGCTGAAACCCGTGCCATCGAAATGAAATTCCGAAGCATCTTCGTAACCTCCACCGAATCCACCCTGTGCTGATGCTGGCTGCCGTCCCGGATGGTTCCAGTTTATTCCCAACTGATCATACTTTCGCCGTTTCTCCGGGTCGCTGAGAACTTCGTTGGCCTCG
>Ga0114930_10004524_pt1 | contig 11732 bp, 6 predicted proteins | sample AnhtaG_FD_87300 | JGI IMG/M metagenome (GOLD analysis project Ga0114930, IMG submission 87300) | Deep subsurface microbial communities from Anholt, Denmark to uncover new lineages of life (NeLLi) - Anholt_01485 metaG | ecosystem: Environmental > Aquatic > Marine > Oceanic > Sediment | place... | reverse complement strand
CCTATTAGTCTAAATTCACCCCTTTTTGTACCAATTATAGACACCTATATGGACACCAAAATTCAAGCCTACTTGAATAGAAAATCTTGCCACAATGCCGCTCTCGGCATGCATCAGGTAAGAACATAAAATACGCGTAAGCTCTGTTGGGTTGTTTGTTAGTGGCTCTCTCCTCCCTAGAGGTTTTTTTGACACAGGCTACTTTTCCACTAACTGACCCAACTTCCGCATTTTCAATCAAAGAATTCAATGTTTATGGTGTTTTGCAAGACCGTTCAGTCACTATTTTGGAACGTCAAAAGAACAAGCCTGATAAGTGAACGACCCCACAGCAAGCTGAGGGGTATTCTGGCATTTTTTTATAAAGGGTTACGCTCACTGAAGTTCCCGAAAAACCCTTATTTTTTTCTTTTTCGTGCTGAACTCGGGCTAATTGGGCCAAATTAATAAAAATGGAAGGTATCTACGGGAAGGACTTTATGCAAAGATAACTTCTTTTACCCATCAAACGGGACCAAGAGTTGCACGAGAGACCGCATTAACGCGACGGTTGATACAGCCAATAGCTGATGACTAGATTGGAACTGGCCTGAATTCCATATACACGGAGTGGAGTTTTGATCGACAGTCTGGCTCGCCGAACTATTCAATAGGTAGAACTTTTAGAAAGGAGTTTCAATTTACAGAAAGAGACAAAATAATGGATCCAAGCCCCGAGTGTGCCTAGACTAGCCAAACAAATGGTGCATAGACTTGAAAGCAATGACGTAAATCGCAAAACACTGGGTCTGTTGAATTCTGCATGGCCTTAAAAAGACCGAGATATGAGACTTGTTTTATCAATTCGGTTTTTAATCTTTGACAACAAAAATGTATTTTGACAATGATGCTAACGTATTCCGATGAGTCCTATCCAGCAAAAAAACAGTAGGAAGCAACGGGGCTATTATCAACGCTATTAAAATGATACTCCGTCGTTCTGCAGCCAATACGTGCACATTATTGGTTTGAGTTTATGCTACTGAGAGTTGCACATCAAAATATTCCTTCAACAATCTAATTTCTTTTTGGAATACGCTTGCTTGTTGAGAAAAATACTCAATGAGCATCACCATCGTGTGCAGGTTATTGACCAGAAACACATTTCTTTCTAACGTATAAAATTCTTGTCCCGGAGCCACTTTTCTAATCTTCCCGGAATACTCTCTCTGGGGTTTTGTACATCAAAGGGCTCATAGAGGCGACCCGCAAGATCCGTTTGGAGAAATGGAAGTGTCTTATCCTTAAGAAAACAGACGGGCTTACCGAGTGCCATCATATAACCTACTTCGAGCGAGACATCTGGGTTAAACTCATCCTCCGTTAGTCGTTCAAATATCGCGATACCAAACCTACACCCATGCATATATGTACGGACATTTGCCAAGAGGTCATCCGCATATTGCTTATCATCAGCACGTAAAGCTGTGATCCCGTGCTTAGAACACACGTCTCGAACCACACCAACTATCTCTTGGTGCAAAGGTGTCTTCTTGAACCGCATCATGATAAAGGCGCAACATTCTGATTCCGAATAGTCCATCCGAAAACATTCAATGAAAGGTTCAAGTTCCGAAACGTAGATAGACTTCATAATGGATTCTGCCTCTTGACGCGTTACCATGAACCGAACCATTGCTTCCTCGCGGCTTTTGTCAGAATCTCTTTTTTCTTCAATCTCATGTTCTGGTGTGACCTTTGCTTTACCATATAGCCAATCAAATCGCTGTAAATTCTTGTATCTCCTTCTTAATTCGTCAAGGTCCAAAATCCAGTCTTTTTCAGGAGCCACTATTGGTCTTAACCACGTCACGTTGTTTCGCTCCAAGTTTTTGGCTATTTCAATAAGTGCTTTTCTACGGCTGATATGAGAACCAACCGAAAAGGTTAACTTAACTCCTTCCTCTCCAGGCGTCTCTGGAGCAAACGCATATTCATACATTTTGCCACTCATCGCGAAGTGAATAGCTACATTCCACATTATTACTTACTCCCTCTAATGGTACTACCGTCAGCATTTCTCTTTCTGAGATATATTCGCAAGGATACACAAGCCGCCGTATACCTAAAATACGTGTATGAGTACCATATATGACAAAGTCAATAGTACAAACATGCTATTCGAGATTTGTACTGAACATTTTTCAAGTACATCTGGAAGTACGAAATCCAAGTTTCTTAGAAGGAATCGGAACCACGTAATACTTTATGCAATTCGGTGAAGGAAACCCTGCACCCAGTGACCCAGCTTTGTGCGGAAGTGTCTTCGGAAAAAATTCCGCAGCAAATCTATTTTCTTTCTAGCATATTGGAAAGCCCCCTCTCTAGTTTGTCAAAGACCGTATCGCACTGATAGTAATTCTCACCAGACTCCAGACCTACAATAAAGCACAACAATAATGCTAATTCACCCTATTGGACATTGGTACATCCCTGTTTTGTGCCAAGATAGGATGAAAGCAAATTACGTATTGAACGGCAGATAGGACCCAGGCTCTCTCCGCCTACGTTAGCTTACAATCCATGTTTTTTTCTTATGTTTGTTGTTACCAATACAACTACAATCCCACAAGTAAGCCATTTCTATGAGTTCATTGCTCACGATTAAATTCCCATTCAATTGAGATATGCGCAAACCGTAGGTGTTACATCCCTACTTTCCAGCTTATGTGTAAAGTCTAAAGAAAAAGGGCAACTCGTGAGAATTTGCCGGCTGAATTTCGTAAACCCCGTCGGTCAGCAGAATGTCACTGCCGTTTATTCACATGGTTCGTACAATTGTAGCTTTAGCCCATCAGTACTCCATAGTAATTTCTCTACCGCCGTGTCTTGACATTCTCTTTCTTATTCGTATCAATTTGATTTTTTCCGCTTCATCATCCAAAAAGATCGCCTCTCCTGACTTTTTTATTTTCTTCATATATTGCTTAAACTCAAGTTTCATGTATTCATGACTCAGTGCGTTCAAAGCATCCAGATCTAACTTCATCGTTACTCTATGAGAGATAATCATATCGCATTGAGAAAGTACCTCTCTATCAATAGCCGATGGTTGTTGTGTTACAAGAACAAGGGAAAGCCCCGGCTGTCGTCCTTCCTTAGCCCATCTGACAAGAATCGGTTTCGATGCCGTTGTTATTCCAGAGGGGATAAACTGATGCGCTTCATCTATTAGTAACCAAATTCTTGGTATATCAGTTATTTTTCCAAATTCTTCCAATCTTCTTGCTCTTATTCGCTCGTAGAATAGTTTTTTGCATATTATTGAGATTATAAATTGTCTTAAGCCAAATCTATGCGGGTCCAGATGGCTAAGTTCCACTATATTCAAAACACCTTGCTGAAATAAATCTAAAGTTCTCCAGGCCTCTTTGCCGAAAATGCCCCAGCGTTTCGAAACATCTAATCTGCTAATAAGAGCAACCTTTGTTCTTTCCTGAGCATATTCATCGTTCAAAATTTCTTCTATGATATTATCAAGGGTGTATCTAAATCCGTGGTCCTCTTTTTTAGAATACAGGTTTGTCGTTGCCCTAAATAATGCAACGCCCATAGGATCTGTTAAAGATAAATCATATAAATCGAGCCATTCATCTGGTTCCAAATCATAGGGTGGAATCTTTAAGGGAACTATTTTTATTCCCGTATACTCCATCTCTTCCAGCAATTCTTCTCCATAGATTTTTTTGGCATCGCCTGGAACAATCAAATGAACAGGAAACCCTTGCGGAATTATATCCCAGTCTGTAACATTTTCTAGGTCATTTTCTTGTGCCATAGTCCAATATACACCAACAGGATCAACTATAATGGGAACAATGTTCTTAGATTTTTGAAGCAGCTCTTCGGCAACTACTCCCAAAGTATATGATTTCCCAGAGCCACGTTTACCACAGATAAATAGAGCATGAGATCTCTTTGTATCAACTGTTATGTCAATATTCTCCTTTATTTCCTTACCTATATCTAGTTCCATTGATCCTCACATTATTGGATAACAGAGATATCCAGGTTCCATAAAGTCAATACTATGAGGTCTTGGAAATACCATTGCCAAGGGTTTTTGGCATACTTTTGGATTATCCGGAATATCTTCTATATCTGCAAGAACAACAAAAATCATCGATGCACCCATACCCAACATATCTTTTATTGCCTTATTTAGTGTCTGGCGCACCTGTATGATTGCATCATCGGTGAAGCTTCCTAGAAAATCATCCAAACCGTTGACTATTGTAAGTTTATGGAGTTTTCCCTGGGTAATCTCTCGCACAAGATTTACTATGCTTGTTTCGTAGGGTAAAGGGAGCGTAGGACTAATTTCTTGAAGTTTTTGAAATCTGATAACATGAAATCCTGCTTTTTGTAAATCCATAAGTCATCTCCTCTACTACTAGAAGAGCTCTGGTTCATGTAGCAGAGTGTTTGCTAATTTTTTCCACCGGAGGTTGTCTGTCCTTTTAGCGAGGAAGCTTATGTACTGTCCCAGTTTGTTCCTGTCAAGCCCTGTCCGAAGTGCTACATTCAAGGCTCTCTTAAGACCTTCATTACCCTCTCTTGCTATTGAAAGTAAATGGGCCCCATCTATATATTTTAGAGGTAGCCCTTTCTCTATTTTCTTTTGTATGAACTCTTTCCTCTCCTCGGGTGGGGTTACCCTCATAACCCCCTTTTTTTTGTTCTTTTTGACCAGCATCTCTTCTCCAAAAACATTGGTTTCCATGCCTCCGTGCCGGGCCAATTTGTTTACGGTATCGTTGGTAATCTTTTCTTTTTTCACAAAAACGCTGGCATATATCTTTGAAATTCTATCCACGTCTGGCACACGCGCCAGAACATGCCTTAGAACAGAATCAAAGACGACATCGCCGATTATTCCCATAGAAACCTCAGAAACATCGAAAATCTGTCCGTCTCTACTTACATTCCCACAGTTCTGGCTGTAGACCTCTAAGGCCTTGCCCATTGCAATTATGAAAGCATCCTCAATCTCAAGTTCGGGGTGCCTATCCAAGATTTCTTCAATTTCAGTATCAACTTTGCCCCTCAATTCGCTTTCAAATATAACCCAGGGCAGTTGTTGCTCTTTCCTGCTCAGAAGTTTTTTACACACCAAGATAGAGTTGTAATTTATGCCGTAGGCTCTAACTCCACTCCGAGTTTCTCCGTGGGTAGGATAGACTGCCTTTACATAAAAACCGGACTTCAATAATGCTCTTAACACCGCAGACCAGGCTTCGGTTCTTTTATGTTGAAAGACAAATGCCATGATACCACTGCTCTTTAACACCCGGCAGCATTGTTTAAAAACCCTGGTCATAGCTTCTATAAAAAATTCTTCATCTTTACCCTGTGCATTATTTACCACAATTTCCCTATCTTTTCTTGTCAATGGCGAGCCGAAAATTTCAGGATAGATATCTTTTAATCCGAGTCTAAGCCAGACATAGAAAAAGTCCGAGAGTTCAGAATACATAATGTTGTCGTAGTATGGGGGATCTGTTATTACGGCGTCTACACTCTCATCTGGTATGAAACTTAGATCCTCGCCAGTATTACATTTTAAGAGAACATTATTATTACTGTTCAATCCTGAAAGATCTTGGGCAAAATCTCCTTTGACCTTATCATTCGGTATCTTTAGCTTCAGCCTTTTGCCATTCTTAACATCAAACGCCATTTCATAAGGCTTTAGCATGTAATCTATTGCTTTCAGCCCTTTCCTGAAGTAATTGACAAAAGTACCTCTTCCGTATTTTGCACCCCACAAATTTCCCTCTATTGGGGAAGCAGGAGGCCAGAAATGGTGTCCTCCAAAAAGTGGCTCAATTTTCAATGCCTGCATATTGTAAATTGTAAACATATTGTTGGCATTGAGCATATCAGAGAAGGTAATTAAGAAAAATTCCCTGATTTTTTGATCTTCAATTTCTAGAATCTCTTGCAAAAGCATGCTCAAAGACAATAATTGTCGCTGGTTAAACATTTGATACCAGTATCTGATCTTATATCGATGCAACCTGTGCGTTTCCACAGCATCAGGAATCTCCTGATTAGGTATTAATCTACCCAAAAGTTCATCTTTTTTTCTCTCAAATTCCTCTTTTGCTCTGTTGAATAACTTCATATCATTTTCATCAGCCTTTTTATAGCCTCTTCCGCATATAGAGCAATAATATTCAATGGCAAAAATTTCAAGCTCTGGTGGCCCGCCTTCTTTTTGCACTGCTGAAAGTATATCTCCTTCAAAACCGCATTGCTGGCAGGTGTATGTCTTTCCAGTGGCAAAACCTCTATCAGGGGGGAAACTGTGAAGACACGCAGGACACAGTGCTGGTTTGCGGTCCGCATCATCGCGGAAAACCTCGCCACAATTTGGACACTGATAGACCCATTCTTTAGGCTTTGCTATAATGAAAGACTTGTAGAGATGCGCATACTCGCCGCAGTTTTCACATGTAACTTTTTTCACCCAGAAAACATACATAACGTCAGCTTCATGTCCCTTCTTGCAAGAAGTTTCGTAGTAAGAAAGAATCTTGTCCTTTACGGTTTTTTCAATTCTTTCAAATTCATTTTCCACCTTCTCAATCTCAACAGGGTCAAGTTCCTTCTTTGTTATGAACCAGGCCACGGGATTAATATCTATTCCTATCATCTTACAGCCAAGTCGAGCCCCTTCTACAATTGTAGTCCCACCACCCATGAAGGGGTCCAGGACAACAGGAGCCTTACCATTGCTATTCTCTAAGTCTTTTTTTTCGTAGTAGTGGCTCATCGGATCATCATTAAGAAAGGTTCCAAGCAAAAGCGCTCTGAATGTGCTTCCCACTCTTCGTGCAAACCATTTGTGAATGTGATAGATGGGTTTTCTGGCGTTGCTTTCACTTCGGGCAATCTTATCTATGAGTTCGATGGGAAAATCTCGCTCGATATATGGCATTTATTTACCTCCCTTCTTTCTTCTAACTTCGATAAGAGGCACCAGGCACTCGAGAAATGATAGCCCTCCATGTCTAATATGAACATATTTTCCCCGTTTAATCGTGTTGTATCTTCCTATGAGTATCCAGTGATCATTGACGAGCCGGCAATATTTTTTTAAGTGCTCTGGCAGCACTTCTGAATATCTTTCACCACTTGGAAAATCCCTCAAACCTTCCCATGAATATGTATCTACAAAATATCCATGGTCTGAGGTTATTATGATGGTCCCAAATATCTTTAGGTGTTTTAGAAGTTGGACTATGATAGATTTGGTTTTCTTAGCAACCTGAGCTAAATCCTGAGTTTCAAATCCTGCTTTGAATTGAGAAAAAAGTTGGTCTGGATGGGTTGACCAAATTAGCAACCTATCTGACTCTAGACCTATTTCTTCTATTTGCTCCTCTCTTATCAGATGGACAAATCTATATGGCAGCTCTTTTCTGGCAATCTCGGACGGTGAGCTCATGCCAAAGTTCTTCAGCGTAAAAAATCGTGTTTCCGAAGGAATTGCAGAGTAAGAATAGTTGAACTTTAGCTCATACTCATTTCTAAGTTCATTTATTATGAAAGGCGCTTCTCTTAAACTCATACCGTCCATAATCACAAGACAAAAACAATCTTCGCTTAATATATCACTAATCGTGGTATTTCTCTCCATCGATTTCACCATAACACCGTATACTTCGGGAAAAGTGGTAAAAATCTGTTTTTCAAATTTTGAAGTGAATTCTTCGCCCTTGATATAATAGTCCGAGATGCTTTCTGCTAAGAGGAACTTCCATATCTCGATGAGAGATTCAAATACAGCATTTACTGGATTTCCACACATTAAACGAGAAATATCTTTTATTCTTAGTTGTTCATTCTCTATCTCTATCATGTCTCCTTTCTCCTGCCCATTATTCTCATTCGCTGATTGCTGATCTTTGCTATCAATTCTTTTAAGCTTTTTGCCAGCATGTTATCAAGTATCTCTATTTTAACTCGCTCTATGACTTCTGAGTCTTCAACATCATTAGTAATCAATTTGAGAATTTCTTTGCCTTCTCCCTCATGTCTTATAATCACCCTCTTCAGTGGCGGTTTAGGTGGCCTTTTGGGTAGTGATAATTTGTCTTTGTCGCATTTGAACTTGCCATCATCAATTAATATGGCAAGAGCATCTTCCAGAGATCGTATTTCAGTAGGAACTTCGTTCAGAATCCTGTCAAATAAATCGTCTTTTCTTGCCTCTTGGCATTTTCTTACCTCGAAAAATAACTTTTTCTTTAACTCCTCGAGAAGTTCTTCGCCAGGCAACTGAAATATTATGCCATCTTTTTTCCTTATGATACTTATTTGACCCCCGATTTCCAGGTTATCTCCTATCATTATTATGATGTCCTCCGTCAAACCTGAATTAACGTAGGTCTCTTTTAGAACCATTAGCAAGTCCACAACCCTTATAGCTATTTTCTCCCTTACTAGCTTAACCACTAGGGGTTCAACCACTCTTGCCGCCTCTTCTCTAACTACTAGGGTACTCAGTTTTGTGTTTCTTGGTCGGTCTAGTATTCTGTTTTCTTCAAGAAGATATACCCCCTCCTTTTCGCTCATGCTTGAGGTATATACCTTCTCCAGAACATCCTCCCCAACGAAGGGGTACCTTTCTTTACATTCTTTAAACGGAAGTTCTTTCTTATCTTTGACCATAGTCATGATTTCGTTTACCGTTGGAGGAACTGCATCTTTGGGTGGCTTTTTTACTATATCATCGTTTCCTATGGACTGTGGGAAGATAGTTTGTTTAAATAAGGTTCTACCCTGTCTTGTTTTTATTGCTATTTCACTACCTTTTTCCATTTCTGCAAGTAATTTCAGTAAATTTTCCTCTTTCAGCAGAATTGGTGCGCCTTCGAGTCTGTAAAATCTTTCTTTAAGTTCACGAACTGATATTTCGCCTTGCTCATTGATTATCATATTCAAGAAATATTTTAGAATCTCATTCGAGGAGTTTTCTTTAACAACAGATTCTACATCTTTGACAGTAGGCAAAGATTTCTCAACCGACACTGGCTTGTCCTTGAGATGCTTACGACTCCAATGATGGACTCTCCATCCAGCGTTATCGATTTGCCTTTTTAAATGCCTCAGATAGTCTCTATGGAATTCCTTGAATGTTTTTGGTTGGGTTTCTGTCTCTGTTAACTCCTTACTGGCGATAATCCTCTTAGCTAATTTTAAGGTTTCCTCGCTTTTTAAAGTATAGCCTGGGTATAGTAGATATAAGGTATTCTTGTAAGTAAATCCCTCGGGGTAAACACTTGGTATATCCAATGGCTTCTCAAGCAGCACCAAAATCTTGAATCTTCTGTCATTTTGAACTTCCGCAGGATCATGTAGTAGTTTAAACCTTCTCAGCTCAGTGGATACAATAGTCTTTACATGTTCTTGGACAATTTTTGTGGCCTCAGTAGCCGATATGAATTCAGCTTGTCTTTCAATTTTCACTGCCGGAGGCAGTTCTGTCGTTATTACGTATCTTACTAAGCCGTCCTCATTAACTTTCTTGAGTCTAGTCCATTTCTCCAAAAAGGAAATGGTCTCATGTATATCCTGAATAGTATATTTAGTTGTGCATCCAAAGATTATATCGTGGATGTCAGCTCCCTTCCCGGTCTCCAGTGTGTTCAATAAAGAGGTAAGAAGAACTCCTCGTCCAAGCTCATAGGAAATTACATGTTCCCTAACCTCTTTTGCCCCATCTACAAATTCTAAATCTTCAAAATAGGCATCTATGATTTTTTCATTAACAGAATGTAGATATTCTCTCAATATATCATCATCCACATCAGAACATATGATAAGGTCAGATTTATCAATTTTTCTTTTTACAATACGTGCTAGCATAACCAGCATTTGTCTTACTTTAAGAGAACTCAATGTTCTAAGAAATGATGGATGAAAAGGATACGCTCTTTTGAGTTCATCCTTCAGATGAGAATTCAAACCTAAATTTGTTTTCTTGAGCTCACTTTCTATTTTCTTTAGATACTCGATAGTGATATCTTCGACTTTGCTTTCATCAATTTCTTCAAATAACCTGAATCGAACGATATCAAAAATATCCTCAGTTCTTTGCATTATTATCGCGGAGCCACCCCGTGGTCTGGCAATAATGTTCCGTAATAATTTGACGTCCTGGGAGATGCCCAAGAATGTCATAACCAAGTTAATTTGGTAATTAGGATCCTCCGAAGCTTCCGAAAGAGACTGAAAAAATCCCCGGATTCTGGCTTTTTCTTGGTCTTTCCTTGCATCATACCAATTATCAATCTCGTCAATCAAAATAGCCACTCGTTTATCACCTACAGCCCTCTTTAACTGCTTTCCCTTTGGCCAATCTTCCTCTTCCACATCAATTTCCTTTCCCAGTGCCTTAAATATAGGAGTCCAGAGATCCTTATAACTTTTGCTTTGAAGCGGCATCGGAATCACAATAGACTGATCTAACAATGGAAATTCCATATCCCATCTTCTAAGCCATTCTGATGCCTTTTCAGGATGACGAAAGATGTGATAAATGGTTAAGAGGACATGAGACTTTCCAGAACCAAGATATCCATCCAAAGGAAAAACACCTGCTGCAGTTCCTCTAGATTTATCTTTCAAACCATTTAATATCTCCCGTATTACAGACGTGGGGTAAGTGTGTTTAAAAAACCATTCTGGATTACCTTCAACACCACCCAATTTAGCAGGTCTATCCGGTCCTTCCGGAGGAGTAAAATCATCCCACGAAATTACAGGGTTAATATTTCTGACAAGTTCAGCCTCATCTCTTGCTGAAATTATCTCTTGTCTGAGCTTTATACCTATCATGTAGTTCCCTCCTTGTTTTTTCTATTTTATTATTCAACTCGTCTTGCCCCAGTAGGGGTCCAAATCATTTCCTGGATCAGGATTGATAGAAATTCTGCCATTTTCGTCTGGGGTAGGACCTCTTTTTTCCGTCAACTCTTCTCCATAAAAAGAGAACTCCCAAACTTTCTTCACCAGTTTTTCCACCAGTGTATTTGTACTGGTATAATGTTGTGATATCTAAGCGCTCCTTGATAACAGATATTGATACGTTGCTAGTTTCTCTATGTCGATTACGTTCTTACTAGCTTATAGAGAAAAGCTACCGTTTTGCTAATTGTAGAATCTTCTTATAAGTAACGGCTGTTTCACAAAAGGTACTGAAGTTAGCAAAACATAACTTTGGTTTTTCTTTCAAGAGTAAAGACTGTTGTCACCTTGGACCGAGGAATAGACGGTGTGATTACCCTTTTCGGGGCACCGGGTGTGTCTTTTTACGGTTAGAGCTTCTATTTTCATTGAGCTTTCCCGGTTGAATGGAGTAGCCTAACTGGTTTTGTCTATAATATAGCTCAACTCGATGTATTGTCAAACTTTTGGGCGCGTCAGAGAAAAGGTTGGTTCGCTCACAATAATAAGGCGAGGAAAATGCTTCTACTCAGAGTTAATGTAATATTCTCCTGGAGAATCCAGAGAAGAGTCGTTACCATCCCAAAAGCTCAGATTAAAATAAGCAGTGGCCGAATTAAATATATATAGTGCCATGTGACCTCTAAGTCTTCTGATGGTAGAGTAGTATAATAACGAAGAAATACCAAGGAGGTCATTGCCATGATAATTACCAGCAGTCAACAGAAAGCGAACCT
>Ga0114930_10004522_pt1 | contig 11734 bp, 9 predicted proteins | sample AnhtaG_FD_87300 | JGI IMG/M metagenome (GOLD analysis project Ga0114930, IMG submission 87300) | Deep subsurface microbial communities from Anholt, Denmark to uncover new lineages of life (NeLLi) - Anholt_01485 metaG | ecosystem: Environmental > Aquatic > Marine > Oceanic > Sediment | place... | reverse complement strand
TCATGGACAATGTCACGGTGCGGGCGGTGGAGGAATTTAAGAAGCTCGGCCTGCCGGTGGATGCGGGCGCGCTTCTTCTCTTGGAGGTCGATGGAGTCGAGGCGCAGGTCGAGAACGAAGCTGAATCGGCCGTTTCGGCAATGGAGAAGCAGGGCGCGACCGATATCCAGGCCGCTTCCGACGCGGCGGAGCGCGATCGAATATGGGAAGGCCGTCGCTCGGCCCTCGCAGCACTCGCGCGCGTCCGGCCGACGACGATCCTGGAGGACGCCACCGTCCCCCGAAGCAGGCTGGCCGAGATGGTCGGTGAGATCAATCGAATCGCTTCCCGATACTCGCTCACGATCGGCACGTTCGGCCATGCGGGAGACGGAAACCTCCATCCGACCATATTGACCGATGAGCGGGATAAGGAGGAGATGGCGCGGGTCGAGCAGGCAATCAACGAAATATTCCATGCGGCCCTGCGAATGGGTGGGACGGTCTCAGGAGAGCACGGCATCGGCCTCTCGAAGGCCGGGTTTCTCCCGATGGAGACGGGCCCCGGCGCGATAGGCATGATGCGCGCGATCAAAAACGCACTCGATCCCAGAGGCATCCTCAACCCCGGGAAAATCTTCGAGTGACGCCGATCACGGGGTCGAGAAGGACGGAGGGACCTCAGACGTCAGACCTTAGATTCTAGGGGAAGCGTTAAGACATACTTCCCTAGGTTTGTCGTCTAGAGCTTTCCTCTGTGTCCTCCATACTTCTCTGTGCTCTCTGTGTTCTCAAACAGGACATGCTTGACAAGCTTGAACAACTGACCCTGAGCTGTATGAAATGCGGGAACTGCAGGGCCGTATGCCCGACGTTCCGGGAGCTGGGCGACGAGGGCTCGTCACCCCGGGCACGGGTCCGCCTCGTGCGGGGCCTGGCGTCCGGTGAGGTCGAGCTTTCCGCAAGGTACGGAGAGATAATCGGCACGTGCATCAACTGCCGGGCGTGCGCCGACGAGTGCCCGAGCGGCATGGCTCCGAACGAAGTCGTTCTCAACGCCCGCCGGCACCTCATCCTCGAGAAGGGCCTGCCCCTGGTCAAGCGTGCGATCTTCCGACGTGCCCTGCGTGCCCGACGGATGTTCCCTGCAAGCGCGAAGCTCCTCGGCATGCTCCAGCGTGCCGTGCTGATCGGCAATCCGTACAGCCCGGCCCGGCTGGCCCTCCCGCTGATGGGGCTGAAGCTTGACAAGAGAATCCCGTATTTCGCGCTCAGGACGTTCAGAGAGCGCGTGCCGGAGGTCGTACCGGCGCAGAACCGCAAGCACCGCGTGGCGTACTTCGTCGGGTGCTCGGCGAACCTAATCTACCCGGAGGTCGGCGAGGCGGTGGTCGGGCTGCTGACCCACCACGGCGTCGAGGTGGTCATCCCGCCGGGCCAGATGTGCTGCGGGACCCCGGTCTTCAACGCCGGCGACTTCGAGGGAGGGGCATACCTCGCCGAGCAGAACGTACGGGCGTTTGCAGACCTTGATGTGGACGCGGTTATCACCGCATGCGGCTCGTGCGGGCTGGCGTTGAAACAGGAATGGCGCGATCTCCTCGGCCTTCAGGTCCCGGATGAATTGACCGGCAAAGTCTATGACTTCGCCGAGTTCCTGACCGACTGCCTGGGGGTTGATTCGCTGGAGGCTCCCGAACCGACGGGAAGTCTGAGCTTGACCTACCACGACCCGTGCCACCTGGACCGCGGCATGATGGTCAAGAGTCAGCCCAGGCACCTCCTGTCGTCCCTGCCGCGTGTGGAGCTCGTTGAGATGGCGGACGCGGATCAGTGCTGCGGCGGAGGCGGCGCATTCAGCATCTATTATCCCGACCTGTCGAGGGATATCGGCGCACGCAAGGCAGAGAATGTCTCCGGCACGGGCGCCGGGACGGTCGTTACCGGCTGCCCGGTGTGCATCATCCAGCTTGAGGAGATGCTCCGACGGGCCGGCTCGCTGCAGAAGGTTGTGCATACCGCGTGTGTGCTCTGGCAGGCGCTCAAGGGGGAACGTTGATGCTTGCAGTCGTGAAGTACGGTCAATCCGATGGGATGGTGGAGCTTCGAGACGTCCCGGCGCCGGAGATCGGCGGGGACGACGTCCTCCTGGAGGTGAAGGCCGCCGGTGTCTGCGGGAGCGACGTCGAGATGTACCGGCACAAGATCACCTTTCCGGTGAACACGCCGGTCATCCAGGGCCACGAGTTCGCCGGCGTCGTCTCGGAGGTCGGCCCGGGGGTGAAGGACTTCGAGCCGGGGGACCGAGTGATCAGCGAAACGGCGGCCTACGTCTGCGGCACCTGTCCGCTGTGTCGCGCCGGGGAGTACAATCTGTGCCCCGAGCGGCTGGGCTATGGCTGCGGCACCGACGGTGCGTTCACGAAGTATGTGTGCGTCCCGGCCAGATGCCTGCACCGCATCCCGGAGAGCCTTGACTTCGATTCGGCGGCGCTCACCGAGCCGGTCTGCGTGGCGTACAACGCACTCGTCGCCCGCAGCAGAATCCTCCCCGGCGGGACGGTAGTCGTCCTGGGCCCGGGGCCGATCGGCCTGTTCTGCGTCCAGATCGCCAAGGTATCGGGCGCGGGGACGGTCGTTCTCACCGGCACCGAGGTAGATGGGGAAAGGCTGGCGCTTGGGGAGACGCTCGGCGCCGATGTCGTCATCAACGCTGAGGAAAGGGATCCCGTCGGGGCGGTGATGGCGCTGACCGGCGGCATGGGCGCGAGCCTGGTCGTTGATGCCGCGGGATGCTCGGCCACGCTGAAGCAGAGCATGGAGATGGTTCGGCGGAACGGGCAGATCACCAAAATCGGCTGGGGGCCGGATCCGGTGGGATTCAGCCTCGACCCATTGATCTCCAAGGCAGTCACACTCCAGGGAGTCTTCAGCCATACCTGGCGCACGTGGGAGAACTGCATATCCCTCATCGGCAAGGGGATGGTGAAGGTGGAGCCGCTGATCACGCATCGCCTGCCCATCACTGAGTGGAAACAGGCGTACGAACTGGTGGAGAGCCGGCGTGCGGTGAAGGTTGTCCTCCACCCGGTCTGAGTCCGGACGGGTGGATTTGACACCGGCAGTGCGGGTTGCTATAGTTCCTTCGTTGGGTGATCGTACGTTTTCCGGGCGCAAGCCGGCCGGCATACATCACACTTCGCCAGTTTCCTGGCGCGGAGGACGAGTCGCCCCCTCTCCCCCTACGCGGGGGAGAGGGGATTACCGGTGTGCCCGGTCCCCGAAACGGGAACCGGCTGCACAGTCGGAGCCTGTCAGGCAGGGCTGCTCTGGATAGGAGAGGCATGGAATCTAAGCTTTCGTCCATAATCAACGGCAGATCGGAGGCGGCGACGGACCTCCTCTGCAAACTGATCTCGTTCCGCAGTCTGGCAGGGAACGAGGCCGAGATCCAGGCATTTCTCGCCAATTACGTGAATGGCCTCGGGTTCGACAGCCGCCTCGTGCCCATTCACCCGGGCATCGAATCGGATGAGGACTACACGACGGTACCGGACCACAAGGGCTACGATGGACGGGCGAATCTCGTGTTCAGTGTGTGCGGCGCAGGAGGCGGTCGAAGCGTTGTTCTGAACACCCACGTGGACGTCGTTCCCGGGTCGGACGAGCTGTTCACGCCGCGCGTCGAAGACGGAGTAATCCACGGGCGGGGCGCTTGCGATGCGAAGGGCCAGGTCGCCGCGATCCTGCTTGCCCTGGACGGCCTGAGGGAAGCGGGTGTGAAGCTCCGGGGCGACGTGACAGTCCAGTTCGTGATCGAAGAGGAGGCCGGCGGGAACGGCGCGCTCTCGGTCATTATGGACGGCTTTTCGGCGGACGGCGTCGTCGTCATGGAGGCGACCAACCTCCGCGTCTACCCGGCCAACCGTGGGGCGGTCTGGTTCAAGCTGGCCATGGAGGGCAAGTCCACACACATGGGCAGGTGGCGCGAGGGCGTCAGCGCCGTTGACGAGATGGTCGGCGTCATCAACATCCTCAAGGAGTACGAGCGAAAGCTCGTCGCGGAGTCCGGCGGCGACCCTCTGTTCCCCGATCCGGCGGCGAACATAAAGGTGAACGTGGGCACCATCCAGGGTGGCAACTGGCCGTCCACGGTTCCGGGTCAGTGCACCGTCGAGGGCGGGATCGGCTTCCTGCCGAACAAGCGCCTTTCCGATATCCGCGAGGAAGTGCGTCGGGAGATCGAGACGCACGCCGGCCCCTGGGCCCGGGAGCACCATACCCTGACCTTCGACCGCCTGCATAACGAGGCGTACCGCACGCCGCCGGGCCACCCTCTGGTCCAATCCCTGCATGCGGCAGCGCAGGCCGAGATTGGTCCGTCCGAAATCACCGGGTTCATAGCTTCCTGCGATGCCCGGTTGTTCTGGCATCGAGCCGGATTGCCGACGGTGGTCTTCGGCCCGGGTGATGTATCGTTCGCTCACTCCGTCGAGGAGCAGATTAAGGTCGAGGAGATTGTCGCCGGCGCCCGCATCCTCGCAGATTTTCTCGTGGACTGGTGTGGGGTCTGAGGTCATGACTTGTCGGACTGGCTAGGGAGCAGGTTGAGCGGTCCGCATTGAGGTCTGCGCGCGATGGGTATCCAACTCGATAGAGCACACCGCCCTTGCTCGACACCCGGAATCAGAAGGAGCAAACCGTGCACACCACCTTTGTTGTGCGGACAACATGCATCGGCGTGAACCTTTCCGGTTGACAGTTGCTCCGGGCCGGCGTATGATATGCAAAGCTGGGCCGTATGCCAGCCAATCGACGGAGGAACCGACATGTCTACAGAAGTACCGGAAGATCAAACTCAACGACAGTCGAATCTCTACGGCATGCTGTGCCACTTGCTGGCACTCGCGGGCTACATCGGCATCCCGCTGGGCAACATCATCGGCCCGCTCGTTATGTGGTTGATCAAGAAGGATCAGTATCCGTTCGTGAACGACCAGGGGAAGGAATCTCTGAACTTCCAGATTAGCTTGACCATTTACGGTGTAGTCTCGGCCCTCCTTATGATGGTGGGTATCGGCTTTGTCCTGCTGGCTGCCCTGTGGGTATTTGGACTGGTGATGGTTATCCTGGCTGCCATAAAGGCCAACGAGGGCGTCGCCTACCGCTACCCGCTCACGATTCGGTTTATCACTTAGGCCTCGGAGGGTCCGAAGGAGTGCTGCTCGGCCTCGGGCGAGGGTGGAAGGGCGGCGACGGTTGCACCGAACCCACAAGCGCCGGGACAAGCTCGGCCCGTACGTTATACTCCCGTCTCTCTGCGAGGGAAAGGGGCCGGGGGTGAGGGTCGACTTCTCGCGCCTGATACTTGCGGCGTTTTCCCCTTCCCCGTGGCGATTGAATCGGGATATCCCTCTCCCCAAAGTGGCGAGGGGGAACCCGCCGGGACGAGCCCGGCCCATACATGAGGTGTTCTATTATGCCGCGGCGGCTCCGCCCGCACGGGTCGGGGTCAGTTCGCTTTTGCGACCTGCGAATGCCTAGAAGCGCGCGCTGAATACCTTGAACGCCGCAGAAAGGGTAAATGCGCTGAAGTCGAGCCCGGCAAAGTCGTCCATGAACTCGTAGCGGGCCTCAATCAGGAAGCGCTTGTCAAATACAACGGCCAGGGTAGTGTTTACGTTGAGCCCCCAGCCGCTCTTGTGTACTCCGATGAAAGGAGCCCTGACCCTGCCGTAATAGGGCCCCGCGTGTACCGCCACGTACATCTGCCTTTTCTCGTCTTTTCCAAACCCGTGCATCACACCCGCTGTGAGGGGAATCAACGTTGCCCTGTGGCCGTTATTCGACATCGAGTAATAGCTGAGGTCATAGGACATCACCCAGCGGTTCGGGACTCTGGTACGCATCGGCCGGAGGCCGAGTCTGAGCCAGGTATCACCGAAAACGTCTTTGACGCTCGAGTCGGTCGGATTGTATACTCCGATTAGCAGGCCGAAGTCCGTGCGTGGCTTCTCGCCCTTCTTCTCCGACTCCTCACGGTCCGCGCCGGGCTGATCCTCCGCGTCAGTCGCTTCCGGCTCGTCAACGGCGGGGCTTGACTCGTCCGCCGCATCCATGGCCACCGACTTATCCACAACGGGTCCGGGCTGATCCTCCGCATACGTCGCTCCCGCCGTCACAATGGCAACCAGGGATACCAACACAAACAGCCGCTTCATATTCTTACCCTCCCCCGGAAATCCAATACGGTTCCCTGACCCTCAGTTTACCTCAAGGAGCGCGAAAAATCAAGCACCGAATTTGCTTGCGGACAATCGCCAATCCGCGATGGAGGCTTCCCGGAAGCTCCCCGCAGTCTGAAGAATCTCTCTCTGCGAGTGATTTACAGGGCGCAGAGGTCGCCTCGTCGCTGGCCTTCGAGCGAATGGAGTCGGGGTCGAATCCGAGCCGCAAAGTAGCTGGGAATGCAGGCGGAAAAGAGGAACAGGCTGTGACAAGCTCACCCTCGCAAACACTTGCAACCCATACTATAATTGGGAATGTGAGGGCCTAACGCCAAACATAAGGAGGAAACCTGTTATGAGGCGTTTCCAAAGCGACTTGGAGCTTGTCATCAAAGTTCACAATGAAGTGCGCGACAATTTGTATCCCACCCCATCGCCAGAAGCCCACATGATGAACGAAAACACTCTAGTTCGTCTTTCCGCCCTATTGGAGGCTTACGGCTGGGACTCGAACGCCCAGAGGAAGAAGGTAGAGAAGGCGCGGGCGGCTGGACAGCCTGCGGTAACACCGTCGACTAGCTGTGGGGAAATCGCAGCGATGACGCTTCAGTATCTCAGAAACCTTGTTGTTCACAAGGATCACGGGCTATTCAAGAGGATTACTCGCTCGCCATGGTGGGAGGCGTTCCGGGCGTTTTCGAAGGACCATCCAGACGTCGAAGTGGCGGAGGGCGAGCCAATTTGCCTTGCAGGGGAGGCCGTACTTCAGCCACTCGTGAACGGACTAATCAAGTGGGCTGAGGAGAATGGACAGCTGTGATTAACCGGGCGGCGTCTATCCCGAGATCAGAGATTACAACACACCATGGCGAACCGGCCGCAATCGGCCGCGCAACTACGCCCATTACATGAGCACGGGCCGGTCCGCCGTGGCCGAGCCCGGCCTCTACTTACGCTCCCCTCTCCTTCCCAGGGAGAAGGACCGGGCGTGAGGGTCGACTTCCGCCAATCCTGTGGTTCCGCAAGCTACAGCCAATTACGGGCAGCCGTCGGAAGCAGGAAGTTGCGGGTTGTTTGACAAAAGAATCGAAGAGCATACTAATCCCGGGGAGGACAGGCCATGGCTAGGATAACCTGCTGGGACGGCGTGGGCTCGATTGGCGGAAACAAGATTCTGCTGGAGGACAACGCGACAAAGCTCTGGCTCGACTTCGGCCTGGACTTCGGCCGCATGGGCATGTTCTATGAGGAGTACCTGAAGCCGAAGACCTGTCTGGGCCTGTACGAGCCCGTCCAGATGGGCCTGCTCCCGCCGATCCGCGATCTCTATCGCTCCGATCTCGTAAGTTCCCTTGCGGACCCGTGGACCGACATCGAGGCGCAGGAACTGGGGCAGCTGGACGGCATCCTCATCTCCCACGCACATCTGGACCACCTGGGCGTGGTGCATTATGTGCGGGAAGATATTCCCATCTACTGTTCGGCCATGACCCTTGCGATTGCAAAGTCAACCGAGGACACTGGAGCCGGCGGGCTTGATCATTATTGCTACACAGAGGCCTACGAGGCCACTGAGACCGGCGAGCTGAGATCGGCGCCTTACTCGAAGAATCCATCCCGCGCCAGGCCGTTCGTGCTCGTGGACGAGCAACCCACTGCGGACCTCTCGGGGTTTTGGAACACAACTCCAAGCAGCCTTCTCCCAAGGGGCAGAAGACACGAACCGGCCGCGATCACTGCGTCATCCGCCTGCGGAGGACTTCGGATCCGCCGGTTTCCCGTCGACCACTCGCTCTATGGCGCGTGTGCGTGGGCGGTCGAAACCAGCAGCGGATGGATCGTCTACACCGGCGACTTGCGGTGTCACGGTCGCCATGGCGACCTCACGTGGGAGTTCGCAGAAGAAGTCGGGAAACTCAAGCCCCGCGCTCTGGTCGTCGAGGGCACGGGAATCGAGACGGAAGGCAGTTCCACCGAAGAGCAGGTGCGGGAGAGGGCATTCCAGGAGATCGAGAACGCGAAAGGCCTTGTCGTGGCAGACTTCGGCCCTCGGAACATCGAGCGCCTGACGTCGTTCCTCGATATCGCAAAGGAAACCGGCCGCAAGCTTATCCTGCTGCCGAAGGACGCTTATCTGCTGGAGAAGATGGCGTTGGCCGGCGGTGACGTCCCATCGCTCGACGATAAGAGCGTTCTCATTTACTCCAAACACGAGGCAAGCACAGCGAACTGGAGGAAGCTACTCAAACAAACCTACGCCTCGAAGTTAGTCCTTCCGGGTCAGGTGGCCGAGAATCAGGACAAGGCGATCTGCTGCTTCAGCTTCTTCGACGTGAACGAGCTCGCGTACATCAGGCCCGTTCCCGGCTCTATTTGGCTGTACTCATCCTGCGAGGCGTTCAACGAGGACATGCGCATAGACTTCGAGCGTCTCGGCGAATGGGTGGACCTGCACGGAATGGCGTTTCTCGGCGACCCACGCCGTGACGGGAGAAGTCCGTTCCACGTCTCGGGGCATGCTTGCCAGGCCGACCTTCTTAAGCTGATCGATATCATGGGTCCGCAGACTGTGATCCCGGTGCACACGGAGAGGCCGGACCTCTACGCGCAACTTCTGGCCGGTAAACGCGAGGTCCGCCTTCCGGAGCGCGGCGTGGGGATTGAGCTGTAGGGCATACTCCCCTCGCCCTCTCAGGAGAGGGATCGGGGGTGAGGGGGCCAACACGAGCCCGGCCCCTACGGGCATCCTGCCGCTGTATCCGCCGCGCCCGGCGCCCCCGGGAGCCCGGTTCACCGGGCTTCCCTCAAGAAGATTAGACCCGTGCTTTCCCGCCTTTGGCGGGATCCCGAAGGAAGCAAGAGACCGCGGGGTCGCCGGAAGCCGCGCGGTGCCTTGAATGCCAACACGCATGTTCACAACGCGTCTGTTCCCCCTTCCCGGTGCGGGAAGGGGGCCAGGGGGTTAGGTCCGGAGTACCCCTCACCCCGGGTCCGCCTGAGGTGCACCGACCCTCTCCCCAAAGGGGCGAGGGAACGGGCCGGGACGAGACTGGGTCTTCGCGCAGGCTTAAGACCTGCGGCTACCGGCCCGTTACCGGACTGCCGTTTCCGCCGCGCGGGTGAACGTCAGGTCGCCGTCCTTGAGGTCTATCCGCACGTGGTCGCCGTCGTGGGTCTCGGCGCCCGGTCAGCGCGGGCCGATGACGCCTTCCGCCCACTTTACAACGCTCTCTGCAAGCCGAACCGTTTCATGATACTCCTCTTCGGTAACCGGTTCGTTCACTCCAGGGTACCTGAGCATGACTGCGTACTCCGTGAGCTCCACTGCCTTAGCATCATCCGGCGGAACAGGCACATCGCCAGGAAGCAGACCGATCAGGGTATCGATGTTGTGTGTTTTGGGGAATGGAATGCCCTTGGTTATCAAGACCGCTTTGATGCTCTTCTCCACGGCCTGCTGGGCATGAAAGCAGAGGTTTTCCAGCAGAACATCGCCGGAAACGGGAGCTTTGGACAGAGCAAGATCGCTCTTTGCATAACGCATCCACTCAGCAGGCAAATCCATCTCACGCTGCATAGAGCTCCCTGCCTTCCTCCAGGATTGTTTTGTAGATCAGCCCGATGCTATTGCCGTACTTCTCAAGATCGGACGGAGTCGCCACTACAACGTCATATGGGACTTTGATCCCACGGACCCTCCCGTAGATATGCCGTGCCGTATGCCGCCTGTGTGTGCCGTCAGGCATGACTACGAGCAGGTCGAGGTCGCTGTCCGGCCCCATTTCGCCGCGCACGGCCGAACCAAACAGAATGATCTTCAGAGGATGGACAGCATCAACTATTCGCTTCACCAACTCGTCAAGCTGGAGGGTCGTTGTACCCATGTATCAGTTCTCCGCCATGTTGTAGGGCCAGTCCTTCAATGGCATTGTACTGCATTTTTGGAAATACGACAATCTTGAATCGGCCTAATGCCGCTAGCTGGAAAGGGGCGAGGGGAACGGGCCGGGACGAGACTGGGTCTTCGCGCAGGCTTAAGACCTGCGGCTACCGGCCCGTTACCGGACTGCCGTTTCCCCCGCTCGGGTGAAGGTCAGCTCACCGTCGGCGAAGTCTATGAGGACGCGGTCGCCGTCGTGGAGTTCGCCCTCCAGCAGCCTCATCGCCAGCGGGTCCTGGATCTTCCGCTGGATCGTCCGCTTCAGCGGGCGCGCGCCGTATGCCGGATCGAACCCTTCGACCGCCAGTTCGTGCTTCGCCTTGTCGGTCAGCTCGATCGTGATCTTGCGCTCGGCCAGCCGCCTTTTGAGGTGCTCGAGCTGAATCTCCACGATCTGCTTGATCTGCTGGGCGCCCAGCGAGTTGAAGATGATGATCTCATCCAGCCGGTTCAGGAACTCGGGCCTGAACTGCGCCCGGAGCGCGTCCATGATCCGGCTGCGCATTTCGGTATCGTTGATGCCTGCCAGGTCCTCGATATACCGTGAGCCGACGTTCGACGTCATGATGACGACTGTGTTCTTGAAGTCCACCGTCCGCCCCTGGCCGTCGGTCATCCGTCCTTCGTCCAGTATCTGCAGGAGGATGTTGAACACATCCTGGTGAGCCTTCTCGATCTCGTCGAATAGGAGCACGCTGTACGGGCGCCTGCGGACCGCCTCCGTAAGCTGCCCGCCCTCCTCGAAGCCTACGTAACCCGGCGGCGCTCCGACCATCCGCGCGACCGAGTGCTTCTCCATATACTCGGACATGTCGAGCCGGACCATCGCCCGCTCATCGTCGAACAGGAACTCCGCCAGCGCCCGGGCAAGCTCCGTCTTTCCGACACCGGTCGGGCCCATGAAGATGAAGCTCCCGATGGGCCGGTTCGGGTCCTGAAGCCCGGCGCGTGCACGACGGACGGCGTTCGAGACCGCTCCCACCGCATCATCCTGGCCGACGACGCGCATCTTCAGCCGCTCATCCATGTGCACGAGCTTCTGCAGCTCGCCTTCCAGCATCTTCGAGACGGGAATCCCGGTCCACTTGCTCACGACCTCGGCGATGTCCTCCTCGTCAACTTCCTCCTTGAGCATCTTGCGGTCCTTCTGAAGCTCCTCGAGCTTCTTGCTCTGCTCTTCGAGTTCCTTTTCGAGGTTCAGCAGCGTGCCGTATCGCAGTTCAGCGGCCTTCTGGAGGTCGGCGGCGCGCTCGGCGGCCTGTTCGTCTATCTTCGCCTGCTCGATCTGCTGCTTGGTCTGCCATATGCGCTGGACTACTTCCTTTTCGTTCTGCCAGTGAGCCTTCATCTCCGCGCTCTGCTCGCGCAGGTCGGCAAGCTCCTTCTCCAGCTTTTCGAGGCGCTCCTCCTCGGTTTTGGATTTCGGATTTCGGATTTCGGATTTCGTGCTTCGAGTGACGGCCTCGCGCTCGATTTCAAGCTGGCGGATGCGCCGCTCGATGGTATCGACCTCCATCGGCATGCTGTCAATCTCGATCCTGAGCTTGGAAGCGGCCTCATCCATCAGGTCTATCGCTTTGTCCGGCAG
>Ga0114930_10004518_pt1 | contig 11741 bp, 17 predicted proteins | sample AnhtaG_FD_87300 | JGI IMG/M metagenome (GOLD analysis project Ga0114930, IMG submission 87300) | Deep subsurface microbial communities from Anholt, Denmark to uncover new lineages of life (NeLLi) - Anholt_01485 metaG | ecosystem: Environmental > Aquatic > Marine > Oceanic > Sediment | place... | reverse complement strand
CGATTTGTATATTAATACCAACCAATATTACACACAACCACAATATTTATATACTTCACCAATCCGAAACATATATAAACAGCAACACCGAAACACTTATAAACGGGGTAGAGGTAAAAATGAGGGGGTGGTTTATAATAAACCACTATCCCGATAATTTTTTTATCATTTTTTTGAGATATATCCTTTATTATAGATAACTTTATATACTTATTTGTTTATATCCTTTATTATGACTTCGCAGTCGATTTGTTTCCGTATTGATACTGGTGATTCGCAGTTCTTGATGGGTTATGTGAGGGATAACAATATCACCGGGTTTGATGGGAAGTTCATGTCTGTTCAGATGTGTGTGGAGAACATAGTACATAATTTTGTTTTACAAGAACGGGAGAGTAAAGATGACAGCAATCCTTAAGGATTATCACGAAAGCGGATTGATTAAGGATTTTCCTGACCCTGATAAGTTGAGGAGTGATGAGAGGTTTACTGGTGTGATGCCTTTTGAGCGTGATTACCCGGGTGAGGTTGAGAGTTGGGCTGAGTGCCTTCCTCAGACTGCTAAGCGGTTTTATGGTTGTTTAGGTAATTGTGAGTGGCGTAAGATGGCTGTCTGTCCTCATGGCTTTAAGCAGGGTAGAGGTCATGACCCTAAGGTTAATAAGCACCCTGCTGGTATTTGTCAGGGTAGGATTAATTATCTTTTATCTTTTACTAAGGGGTATAAGTCTCGTCCTACTTTTTCTCAGTGGCGTAAGGATTATAATAGTGCTCTTGTGGATGCTCAGGCTAGGGAGGAGTTTGTTAGGTTTAAGTTGGTTGAGCAGAAGCTTTTGGATGCTGAGCAGTCCTCTGAGATTGTCAATAATGGGAAGGAGCCTGATAAGAGGCTTATTTCTGAGCTTGATAGGAAGCGTAAGTCTTTGAGGAGGGATTGGTTGGAGCTTTTGAAATTGGTTATGGGTGTTGATATTGCGGATAGTCCTCCTGTTCAAAAGGTTGAAGTCGAGGTTAAGGATAAGATGAGTTTGTCGGATATGCAGCGGATTATGCGGAAACACCATAATATCGTAGATGCTGAATTCACTATGGATGATAAGGATGAAGGGACTGATGGCTGAGCTTTGGTGTGACTTTTGTTGGATTTTTGAGAAGCTCGTCAGAATGTTTAAAAAATGATTGATTTCAATAAGCCAATTACAAAGGATGATTTGGATTTGGATGCTTATAATGAGAAGTTTAAAACTGCTGAAAAATTTTTAGGAAAAATTCTGACAGATGAAGATGAAAGTGAATATGTTAAGTTATTGTATGATAAGACAACTTTTGCTTATCTCAAGTTTAAGTTGAATGAGAAGCCTGTAAGGCTTTACCCTTATCAGGATGTTATTCTTAACAATGACCATAAGTTTAAAATCTTTCGTGCTGCTCGGCAGATTGGCAAGTCTATGGCTTTTGATATTAAGGTTGCTTATAATCTTTGTGTAGACCATGGATATGAGCATAATGAGTGTATCGTAAGCAAGTCGTTGGAACAGGCTAAGTTTCAGATGACTAGGATTAGGCAGTTGTTGAATTCTGCTAATTTTGAATGGAAGGAGGATAGGGGTCCTCAGGATAATATGACTACTATTACGATTTCGGTCAAGGATGATGAGGATAAGGTGAAGTACGTTAATAGGTGTGTTATCACCCCTCATACGGAATCTGCGTTAGGCTATGATTTCCATGAGGTTAATCTTGATGAAATGGAATATTGGGTTGACGTTGATTTGAATCATTTTTATCATAATATCATAGAACCTACTACTTATCATACTAAGGGTTCTATCAGTATTTTTAGCAATCCTAATGGTGCTGATAATTTTGTTGCGGATTTGGAGAAGGAAAAGTTGCCGAATGGTGATAGTAAGTGGCATGTTTATGTTTTTTCGTTTTTGGATTGTCCTATCAATACGGAGGAGGATTTGGAGGAGAAGAAGTTAGGGAAGACTAGGCAGCAGATTGAGAGCCAATTATTGGCAATTAGAAGTATCAGCTCTAAGAATTATTTTACTCCTGAAGAGATTGAACGTAGCTTTGACCCGAATCTGACTGAGTTGAAGATGGTGGGGAAGCAACCTTTCTTCGCAATGGATGTTGGAAGCAAACACGACCAGAGTGTTTTGGTCGGTGGATTTGTTGAGCCTGATGAGGAGAATGAAAATTTTAAGCACGTTTACGTCCCTATTATTCATTGTTATCCTGTTGGCTATCCGCTTAACCGGGTTGTTGGCTCTGAGGTTGATGAAAGTGATGGTTGGCATTATGAGAAGTCTGTCAAGGATTATTTGGAAGAATGGGGGAAGGATGGAACTATGCCTATCTTTTCAGTGGATGTTACTGGGAACAGCGGGATAATTCCTTTATTTGAGGCTATAGGAATTTATCCACAGGATGTTGTTTTTTCAGGTCCGGCTAAGAGCGGATTTTATCAGAGGTTGAAATATTATCTTGAGAAGGGTTTGTTGCATAGGGTTAAGAGTAATGAGTTTGAGTACCAGTTTTCACATCTTGAGATGAGGAAGTCTAAGAGAGGATATTTACTGATTCATCACGAGAAGGAGGATGATTTAGACGATGTACCAGATGCTATTGCTGCATTGGTGCATAGTTGTGATGACCCAAATATTGTTCCCCCGAGTTTAAAGGTTATTTAAAATGAGATTTCAAAAAGGAAATAAGTTAAGATTAGGCAAAACTCCTTGGAATAAAGGGTTAAAGGGTGTTAATGGTAAATGTGGAGTTCCTAAAGGGACTGTTCCTTGGAATAAAGGGATGAAAGGTTTTTTGGCAGGTAGAAAAAGTCCTCATTGGAAAGGTGGTAAGGTTAGGCATAATGGTTATATCTATAAGAAAGTCATTGATTTTATCCATCCTTTTTGGGATGTGGATGGTTATGTTGCTGAACATCGTTTAGTTATGGAAGATTATCTTGGAAGGTATCTTCTTCCTTGGGAAGTAGTCCACCATAAGAATGGAATCAAAACGGATAACTGTATTGAAAATCTGCGATTATTTGAGAACAAAAGTGAGCATGCGAAATTTCATAGCGCTCTTAGGAATGGAGGTGATGTTAATGAGTAAACCTAGCTGTTTGTTATGTGGGAAATGCTGTTATTACATTAAAGAGGATAAATTGAAGAAGTGTCAGCATTTGGTATGGTTGCGTAGTGGTAGGACTTTGTGTAGGATATATAATCATAAGGACCGCATTGGAAAAGTGTTGGATAAGGATATTAAGGTGATATGTATTAATAGGAAGGATTCAAAGTTTAATTTTCCTAATTGCCCTTATAATAGTGGTAAGGATATTCATCCGGGGTGGAGAGAATGAGGTTTTATTTTATGGTGTTTGCAATCGGTATTATTGTAGGTGTGACTTTTGTTCAGGTTTATGATGCTTTTTTCAGTAATGGCAGCTTGTCTGATGAGGAGGTTTATGAGCAGATGAAGGAAGAATACTTGTTTTTTATTAAAGTGAGCGGTTTGGAAGATAAGTCTGCTAAAGAACTCGTGGTTCATTTTGATAATCATAAGCCAAGAATTTTTAATAAGATTAGTAAGTTAAGACCTAAAATTTGTAACGGGAGCAGTTTATTATGATTCGAAGATTATTGGTGAAGTTTGATAACGTTGCTGCTAGGATTGGTAAGGGTAAAGGCTATAGGAAGGCTTATTGGTGGTATAAGACGCAGGATACTTATTTTAGTACTGGGATGGGTAAGCTTTTTGTGCCTTTGCAGTTCAGTGCCTTATTTGGTAATATTGGCTTGATTTTTTTGGTTGCTGAGAAGATTGTTCCTGGCGGAGTCCCTCAGTTGCTTTATAAGCTTCTTCCTTTTTTTGTAGTAATATTTTTCTTCTCATGCCTGTTTATAGGCAGGTTTATGGATAAGAGCTACAGTTTTGAGCTGGAGCAGGAGTGGGGCAACCAGAGGAATCCTTTAGCTAAGGAGTTGAGGAAGAAGCTTAATATCAAGCCGAAGTATGCTATCAAGACTAAAAAGTATTGAAAATTAAGGAGTTGATGAAATAATATGGAAAAGGAAAAGTTGGAGGCTAACATCTTGAATTACAACACGCAGTCTCCGAATATTCAGGGGCAGATGAGGAAGATTCAGGATGCTGCTAATAAGACTATTTTCAGACCTATTGTCAAGAAGCCTGGAAGGTTTGAGCTGTGGCTTAAGAAGAAGATGGTCAGTTACTTGAACAAGAGAGACCCTTATTACAACAGGTTCATGGTGATTCACCATAACAATAAGACTAAGATTCTTCATAGGTTTCTTAGGCTTGGTCTTGGCATTAATCTTAATACTTGGTTGTTGAACCCCGTCTATGCTTGGTTTAAGCGTAGGATGAAGGATTATCTGATAAAAGGGTTGGATGACATCCCTGCAGAGCCGCATAATAATCATCTGAGAATCTTTTATTGGTGCTGGCTGAAGAGCCTGGACCAGTTCTGGACGAAGTTCGTCTATTGCTTGCCTGGAAGGGTTGATAAGAAGAGATTTCCTACAGAACAGATTTATCTGGATAGCTTGAAGAACAGCAAGATGAGCTTTCAGGATAGGGATAGCCATGCCAGAAGAAAGTTGCTTATCGATTTGTGGATGACTGAAATCACTGAGGATACTGCTGACAGGGAATGGCTCAACATGTTCTTGCTTAACATCTATCATCAGGTGCATCAATATTATGGTGGTAAGGTTCCTTATCCTGGCGACCAGCCGATGTATGACAGCGGAGGTCCGCATAACCCTAAATATTTTCTTTGGTGGGATTCGCAGAAACTTTGGCACCCACCTGAGAGCAAGGAACGTATAGAGGAGGAATTGTAAAATGGGAAAAACTATTGGGGAAAGAAAGAAGAGAAAATTGAGAGCTAAAGCTGTAAAAGTAAGTGAAGAAGAATATCAAAAGGAGATAAGTGGTAAATTCAGGGATTTTATTCATGCACAGTATGATTACCAAGAATGTTACCTTTTGAGACGTGAGAAAGAGGAAAGACTTTCAGGTTTTAAGAAAGCAATAACTGAAGCAAAAAAGCAAGATAAAGATATGGTTGATTACATTGATATGAAATTTCCTTTAGATCTTGCAAAAGTTTCTTTCAATAGGGATTTGTTTTATCTTCGTGTTGCTTTAAGAAATGAGAAGGAAGCAAGGAAGAAACTTATAAAAGTTTACGGGTTGAAAGATAAGGATTTAATTGGAATATTGGAATATAAGTATATAAAGAGCTTAGATAATTTCAAAGATGAGGATATGAATTATGTGGGTTAAAATGGAAAAGTTTATAAATAAGCTTAAACATATTAAATCATATATTAAGACAACTCATCAGCGTCTTGTCCAATTAGACTTAGATGGGGTTAGGGAAAATAAATTTTCAAGAAACCCTTACCAGGTGTTTTTCGATTGGTTCTTGTTCGAGATAGTGCAGTATGGTTTGCTGCTATCGTTAGTATACTTTTGGTATATTTGCGATGGGTATGAAAGGTTCATACTTTTGCCATTCGCTTTGGGAGTGGCGAGGTGGGTCTTGCTTGATACCATACGCAAAGTAAGACAGGCAATCAATGGAGAATAACACCGAAAATGGTTAACACTTTTCAGCAGGTTTTCAGGGCTATCAATAATTATCCTGGAACTGGTTTGGTGAATAGGCATTTGCCTATGATTAATAAGATTACTACTTCTTACAGTTCTTATCTTCTTAGCGTCTCTCAGTTGAGGAAGAAGAAGGCTTTGATGAGCTGGTACAAGCAGATGCCTGAGCTTACCGCTTTGACGAATAAGGTTGCGAAGGATATTGTTTACAAGTTTCATTTTGAGCCTGTTAATTCTAATGAGTCCGGCAGGAATAAGATTATGCGTGTTAATAAGTTCACTCAGGAGATTAGGCTTAGGAGCACTATGTTTTCCCAGGTTATCGATGGGCTTATCACTGGTGAGGCTTTTGGCTGGATTGGCAAGCTCACTGACAAGCAGTTAAAAGAGAAGATTAGTGTTATCGTCGGGAAGAGATGTTGGGGTATGGAGAGGAAGGAGAAGGATTGGTTCTCTGACAGGTTTTATACTGAGGTTAAGGCTGAGGAGGGTTTTGCTGACACTTCTTTTATCGATGAGGATTTGCTCAGACCTAGAAAGTATCGCAGCATAGCAAGCAGCACCATTGAGATAGTGCATGATGAGTATGATATTAATTTTTATAATCATGTGGTTAATATGAGGCAGGAGAAGTTCATGCCGAAGGAGATTATTCATTTCCCATTCCTTAATGTTGACGGGAAGCCTAACGGTTTCACCCCTGTAGAGTCAGTATTGGTGCAACTTGAACTGCTTAGGCAGATGTGGCAGAACCAGTTGTCGTTGCATAAGAATGGCGGTGCTCCTGATAAGGTTTTCATTCTCAAGAATATCAAGGTTTCCGACCCTAGCTATAAGCGTATCGAGGAGCAGTTGCAGAAGTATAAGATTGTAGAGAATAAGCACGGCAATATGTTGTTCACAGGTGATGTCGCTATCGAGGATTTGCAGCAGCTTGACGGCATGCAGTTCAAGGAGCAAGGTCTTTACATCACTGGCTTGTTGGCTATGCAGTGGCAGATTCCTCGTTCATCAATCCCTTTTATTATAGGAGGGACTAACACTAAGGATGATACTGGAGGTAACAGCGAGAAGGGTTATTGGCGTAATATTGAGTTCATGCAGAGCATTTTTGCTGAGACGATGAACACTCAGCTTTGGATTCCTCACTTTGGAGTGAGGATTGTTTTTGATAATACTTTTCCTCAGCAGGATGTTCAGCTACAAACGGCTTTAGGATTAAGATTAACTAATATTAGGGCAATGGACGATATACTTGCTAAATCAGATAGACAGTTAAATAAGGCAAAGAGGTTTAGAATGTTAGGAATTACTGATGAAGATACAGAAAAAGCTAAGGAACTTGATTGGGTAAAGAACATTATGGACCCTACAGGTTTTGCACAAGGAGGAAAGAACCAATTAGGTAATTCTCAGATAAATAATAGTGATGATAAGAATAACGTCGCTAATGCGAAGAGGACTGAGCAGAACAACGTCATTTCCAGTCGTGGGATGAAGCCTACTGGTGTGGGGAAGGAGTTGAAGGAGATTTCTGGGGATAGGATGCGTTTGGACCTGAATACTTTCCTGAAGATTTATAATGAGGATAAGGCTTTGCATTTTGACGCTCCACGTCTTTTCATCAAGGAGAATGAGGATTTTACCAGCTTGATATTTAAGAGCACAGACTTGGTCTACCATACTGTCGTCCCTACTCCTGAATTGAGTGCTATCAATATGATGAGATTAAGTGGAGGAAAGATTTACAAGCTATAATGGCTACCGTCATTCCTGATTCTGGTATGGGCTTTCAGAAAGTTTATTCTGCGATAATTGATGATTCTAATAATCTTGTTGATGTAGATAGGAATACTAACAGTTTGAAGATGATAACAACACCCCATTATGAAGTACATAAGGGTAATATGTATGATATAGGTTGGATTTTTGAAGAAGTCGCTGATAATACTTTTGCTTATCTTTCTCTTGAGGTGCCTATAGGCAAAGAGTTCCATACAATAGTCGCTACTGGTTGTGAAGGTGACGCTCACATGCACTTATATGAAGGTGGAACTTTAACCGGGGGAAATCAATTAACTATTCATAATATGCACAGGGGTTCTTCTAATAGTTCTGCAGCTACCGCTTTAGCAAGTCCAGGTGTTTCTGCTACTGCAACTACTTTAGTATATCAAATTCTTCCTGGTGGTGAAAGGGTACAGGCTGTTGGCGGGGTAATTAGGGAAGGTACTGAATGGATTCTTAAATCTGGAAAGTATATAGTCGGTGTTGTAAACAAGGCAGGTTCTGCTAAAACTATAGGTATTCAGATGCAATGGTATGAACTTAATGTTTAAAAACCAAAACATTTATATAATATTTGAATCATACTAATACATATATTTGGTATGAATGTTTCATACTAGGAAACCCTCAAAAGTACAATGCCATTAATATCACCACTGAAAGGTGAAACTCAAAGTAAATTTATTTCTAGATTCATGTCTAATGAGTCGATGAAGAAGGAATATCCTGACCAGAAGCAGAGGGTTGCCATCGCACATTCGCAGTGGCGGAAGAAGCATGGCGGTAAGAAACCTGATAAGAAAGAATCTATTTTTTGTTACATTCAAGGTTATGAAAATAAGGAATCTAAAGACGGTGAGTTAATCAAGGGAGGTTACATAGCCACTACTCATTTAGATTCAGGATGGTTTGACGAGGGACGAAATCTTTATGTAAGGGATAGAGTTGCTAAAGAGACTTTGTTTAAATGGAAAGACGATTTAAACGCTGGCAATCCAAGAGCCAATAAAGTATCTGTCCACCATAATAGAGAATCTCATGTTACAGGTAAAGGAATGGAAGATACTGCCAGAGTAGATGAGTTTCCTGATGGAGAATATGGTCTTTACGTTGATACTTTTATCGATAAGACAAAAGAAAATTTTGAAAAAACAGCTTACCGGATTGATAATAAATTGCTTGATAGTTATTCTATAGAATATGATACAGGAATTACCAAGGGAGAGTATTACGACGGTGCAGTTATTGAGACACAAGAGGATGGTTATTTGATGAGGACTTTGATGCCTGGAACTTTGTTACAGGGTTACACTCTTGCAAGCCAGCCTATGAATGAGAATTGTGTTATGCTTAAAGAAGTATTGAATTTTAAAGAGTTAAAGGAGAACAAAAATATGGAAAAGGAAAACAAAGAAGAAGAAGCAGTAGTAGAAAAACCTGCTGAAGAGACTCCTGCAGAGCCTGCTCCTGCGGCAGAAGAGCCTAAGGAAGAGGAGAAGGAAGTTTCTAAAATTTCAAAAGACGACATGTCCTTGTTGAAGGAAATAAAAACACAGAGAGAGCTTAAAGAGAAGGAGATAGAGTTTAAGGAATTATACAAAAAGCTTAAACCTGAACTGAAAGAAGAGCTCAATAAGGTTGAGGTCAAGGAGAAGGTGAAGACCAATCCGGAGAAGAATATGGAAAGCAAAGAGCTAATAGAATATAAGGAAATATTCAACCCAGAATCAAAGATTAGCGTTGACAGGCAGTTCAAGATTGCCGCAGACTTTGCAGAGAGCAAAGGTATGATGAAAGGGGAATTGAAGACGACACTAGCATTGCAGAGGGAGTTCAAGAACTTTGCGACTAATGGAACATACTTAGAGTTCAAAGGATTAGGAGTGACTACAAACCAGAATACTGACACTGATTACTTGCTGTCAGCTGCAGAGCTTAACGACGTATTTGACCCAGTAATCTATAACGCTATCAACCAGAAGACGATAACATGGAACCTTTTAGCGAAGGATGACTTCAGCACTAAAGGCAACAACCAGGTGCAGTTCGTCCTTAAGACAGCACAGAACACTTCAGCGACAGCCTATACTGGAAACGCAGTAGCTACAGGAAATGTCACAAGGCTTAAATTTATGACGAAGTTCAAGAAATACCAAGTAGGCGTTGAGGTAGATGGTGACATGATTGCTGCCGCTAGAGGCGGACCTATCGGTGATGTCTTCGCACAGGAAGTCAGGGACTCCACAGATGACTTGATGGAAGTTATTAACAAGGACTTGTTCATTTCAGTAGGTGCAGAGACAGCTGCAGGAGTGATAGGATTCCAATACATTGCCAACCAGGCAACTAACACTACGTTGTATAACCTTACAAGAACCGCTGCAAATAAGCTTAATGCAGACGCAGCAGCTGACATCTATATCAATGGAAGTTCAGCAAACCTTTCGATAACAAACTTAAGGGCTGCTAAGAGACAGGCTGTGAAGGAAGGGGCTAGCATGAATAACCTAGTATTCATCGGAGACTCTATTCAAGGGGATAAGCTAAGAAGCGTTTACGACGCTGCCCAAAGACCAATACCTACATCAAGCAGGTTCGGTTTTGAAGGCATGATGACTTTTGACGGGATACCTTTCTTTGAGGACAAGGATTGCGGGGACGCTGATGTTTACCTAATCGACTTAGAGACTCATAGGGTAGCTATTTGGGTGCCACCAACTTTAGAGATGCTTGGTAAAGACGCTGACAGCCAGAAAGGATTCATAAAGACATACTTTGCGACGTATAACAGGGCTCCAAGAAGGCTTGTATGGATATACAGTAACAAAACAACTTAAGGTTGTTTATTTTTTTTATTTTTTAATATAATATGAAAAATTCAAGGAGGAAATGAAAATATGACATCAGTAAACGTTTATGATATGCCTATTAATGCACAAAGCGGTAATCCAATGAGAAGAGTCTTGGTATTTATCAAAGGTGTTGGTGTTGCAGCTGCACAAGTAAGGCAATTAACAGGCGATATGGCTGCAATAAAAGATGTGGAAGGTCAAGTTTATTTTACTGAAGATGGTAAAGTATCAGCTACAGCATGTACTTGGTCAACAACGACACTCACTATACCGACATTAAATACAGGTGTAGTTTCAGAAGTAGCCATAATATGCACTATAACTTAAGGAGGATAAAATAATATGACAGCAGTAACGATTCTTGAAATATCTACTGGAGATTTTCCAGGAAGCATAATTTCAGGAGATGGTAAAAGAAGAGCTTTAGTATTTGTCAGGTGTTCAGCAGCAAATGCCGACCAAACATTGAACTTAGCTACTTACATTCCTGGTGCAGCAGATATTGAAGGCATATATTATGAAACAAACGATGGGGTTGTAGAGACAACAAATTCCACATGGAGTACCACAACTTTAACATTTTTAGGTGCTACAACACATACAGCATCAGTTATGGAAGGTGCTTATATCGTAACATTTACTTAAACAACTTTTTTATTTTTTATTTTTAATATGAAAGGAAAAATTTGAGGAGGAGAATAATATGACAGAAATAGATTCAACTGCAATTCCAGAATACTTGACAGAAGAGTATGTGGATGCTGTCATCCAGGATGATGAGACTTATGTTTCAAAGCTTAGTGAGCCAAGGCTTGTGTTTATGACACCTTCGTATGCTGATTCGACAGTGATACCATCATATACCATAAGTGGAAGGACTATAACATTTCATTTAAGGACTGTTGATGAGACTGCACATACTACAGCTACAGGATATGGTGTATTGATAAAAGGAAGGTTATAACATGACAGATATAGACTCAACAGCAATTCCTGAATTTTTGGCAGAAGAACTTTTGGACGCAGTGATTGAGGATGGTGAGACCCATATATCCAAGCTTGGAGAACCTAAGATAGTTATCATTACACCCCAATATGCTGACGCTACAGTAATGCCGACTTATTCAATAAGCGGTAGGACAATAACTTTTACATTATGGGATATTCCTTCAACTGGAATTCCTGATAGTGTAAGTGGTACTGCAATACATAGCGGTGCTGTCGGTTATGCTGTGATGATAAAAGGAAGGCTTTAAAACTAATTTGATTCAGGAGGTAATATAAAATGTATAAGTGTGTTAATTGTAAATGGGAAGGCGAAGACGCTCCTTTTTCAGTCTACGTTCCGCAAAGGGTATGCCCTGTCTGTGGTAACAATGCTGAAGTTATTGAGGAAGTGAAAGAAGAGAAGTCGGAAGTTAAAGTTCCTAAAAAAGAAAAAGAGTT
>Ga0114930_10004515_pt1 | contig 11747 bp, 10 predicted proteins | sample AnhtaG_FD_87300 | JGI IMG/M metagenome (GOLD analysis project Ga0114930, IMG submission 87300) | Deep subsurface microbial communities from Anholt, Denmark to uncover new lineages of life (NeLLi) - Anholt_01485 metaG | ecosystem: Environmental > Aquatic > Marine > Oceanic > Sediment | place... | reverse complement strand
TTCCCCAAGGATGCATTCCTATACCTATAACAGCAACCTCTCTCATCATTTCCTCCTTTTGCTGACTTACTCGTCTTCAAATTTAAACAGGACTAAACTTCCAAGTTAGGTACTCATTCCCCTGTTCGTCGGTATAGAGCTTCTCTACAATGAGTTCCACATCCATGTCCACTTTTAAGTCCTTCAACTCACAACCAGTTAACATGCCAACCACCTTCAACCCCTCGGGCAACTCTACCAGACCAATACCATAAGGAACAAAGGGGTCGGGTCCCTTATAGGGTGGAGGCGGCTGGTAATACTGCCAGGTGTAACTCTTCAGCTTGCCCCTTCTACTCAATAATACCTCCTCTACTTCTCTCTTGGGACAGTCTGGCCTGTGGCGAATGTAGGTTTTGGGGAAGAAGTAGCTCCCACAGTACTTGCACCTGCCACCTATAAGCTGGGGTTTGTCAGAGGGCCAGGTGAATAACCCGTCAACAATAGGAATTTGCTTCGTCGCACAGCGTTCGCTACACAAGGGAAACCTCCTTCTAGGGAGCGCCGTTTCTTCCGGCTCATACGCACGATTTCATGGCAACTTATTCACAACAGAACTCTGCCTTGCCGATAGGAAGCACTAACCGGGCGAGATGCCACAGTGGAATAGTATATTACAGGGAGTAAGCTTGTCAAGCAATATGCTCACCGTCAAGTGACAAGTTTGCGTAACAACTTCGCCTGGACTGCTGTGTGGGCAGAGCCTTGATGCGTTAACCCTCTACAAGGTTATTTCAACCAAAATATGTACTTTAGTGGTTTACATCCGAGACCCAGAGATTTATAATACCTGCAGTATCCAGGAAGACGGCAATAAATAAGCCATGGCGCGGCTTTGTATGGGGATTTGTCTCTTTCAGCCTTCTTGGCTCTTAAGCTGTTACTAGTTAGCGCAGACTGGCTTCTCACTTTGCCAGGAGGTGAACGGTCAAGCATCGGGGGCCGTAATTATATAAATAGTGCCGCGCTAGGTAGGCAGAAAAGGAGCAACTGCAATGCAGAACGTGGAATTTACCAAAGATGATTATTTTAAAATTGATGTTGAGTGTCACTTATATCCTAGCATAGGACATTTAACCTACTTCCCGGGAATGAGAGCTAGTAACAAGGGCATTGACGGTGTCTACCGGGCCCTCGGTATCAGCCGTGAAGAAGTATTGAAGCTGACACGTGAAGGTGGTTGGGGAGAAGGGTCAAACCCGGAATGGTTAATTGCTTTGATGGACAAATACGGAATTGACATGGCCTGTGTGATGCGTGAGGACGTCCGCCAGGCAACCGGTTTTTCATCCCCGTTTAGCAGTAATGGCTACGTGATGGAGGCATGCGAGAAGTATCCCGATAGGTTTATATTTATGGCTAATGTATGCCCCATAATCGAAAGAGGAGTCAAGAACGCCATCTGGGAGCTTGAATACCTTGTCAAGGAAAGAAATTGCAAACTTGTCAAGTACATCGGTACTGGTGACACCCACATGGATGACCCCCAATTATGGCCCTTCTACGAAAAAGTAACCGAGCTCCAAATCCCTGTCTGTTTTCATACTGGAGGTAGCTGGTTGCCCCCGGGAAGAGGTAAGAACTGCCTCCCAATCCAGATAGATGCCGTGGCCAACGATTTCCCAGAGATGACAATCATCGCCTATCATGCTGGCTGGCCACATAACCATGAACTGAACTTAATCGCCGCCGGTCATGTTAATGTCCATATAAGTCTAAGTCTGCTTGTTCCGTGGTGTGCCACAGCACCAAGGCGAGCTGCCAAGATAATTGGAGAGGCGATCCAATTCGCTGGGGTCGATAGGGTTATATGGGGCACCGACTATTTTGGTCCTGGAGCAGAACTACTCCTCAGGCTGTCCGTAGAGGGTTTCAGGGAGTTTCAGATTCCTGAAGACCTTCAGCAGGGTTATGGTTTTTGGCCGCTGTCCAAAGAGGATAAGCGCAAAATCTTCGGCGAGAACTTGGCAAAATTGCTGGGAATAGAGCCCAAAAGAAGGGTGAAGGTATGACCCGGTGCCTGGGGCTCCGTGTTCTTGACGGAATGGAAGGTTATTATGTTGGAGGTTTGCCTCCAGGGATAGGTTGATGACCCAGAAAATGAAATATTAGAGCGGAAAGGGGGGGGTTGATACCAAGAAAAAGTCGTCGATTAAAAATGTGCATAACGCTTTCATCTCAAAACTAAAAGTGCCCGAGGGCAAATAAGAATGTGATAAGAATGTGAAAGGAGGAAGTAAAGATGGCAGAAACTGGTAAGTATAAGGAGTTATTCAAACCTATTACTATCGGGAATGTTGAGATCAAAAATCGGATTGCGATGTCACCTATGTGCACGAGCTTTGGCACCCACGATGGATATGTGACCGAGCAGTTCAAGGCGTACTATGCCGCACGAGCAAAGGGAGGAGTAGGTCTGATCATCTCTGGACCTGTAACCGTAGTTGAATTTCAGGCTAAGCGCCACTGCAATAAGCCGCTATTATTGTATAACTACTCACACATACCTGGGATGTCTGAAGTAGCAGAGATAATTCATTACTTTGGTGCCAAGACTATTCTGCAAATGGGTTCTGGAGCTGGGCGGCAAGCAAAAAGAGCCGGTATGGAAGACCCCACGCTGGATATTATATCAGCATCGCCTGCTACTTACCGCATACTACCTGAGTCCATACCTAAGAAGTCAGTGGATATGTATGCCAGAAGAGGATGGCCCCCTCCAATGGCAGCCAATATGGTGGGCGAAATTCCTCGGCCAGCGACGCTGGAAGAGATCGAGATGCAAGAGGATGGCTATGCCAATACAGCAGCGATGGCAAGGATTTGTGGGTTTGATGGCGTAGAAATCCACCACGCTCATGGTTACTTCGGTTTTTCCTTTCTCTCACCTCGTCTAAATTTACGGACTGACCACTACGGTGGTTCCCTCGAGAACCGCACCAGGTTCATGCGAAATTCGCTGCTCAAAGCAAAGCGGAAGGCCGGTAAAGACTTCGTCATAGGAATTCGAATCAGTATTGATGAGCTTATGCCTGGAGGGTTGACCCATGAAGAAGTGAAGGAAATTTGCCAGCAAATGGAAAGTCTGGGCACTGATTTTATCAACCTGTCTACCGGCTGCTATGATCGCTGGGACTCTTTATTCCCAGATGAGGACGGCACTATGCTTGACGGTGCCGCCAGCATTAAGAAGGCGGTCAATATCCCAGTCATAACCCCCTCAGTCCATAACCCCGATATGGCGGAGAAAGCAATTAAAGACGGCAAGACCGACATAATATCCTTAGGAAGAGGGCTTCTAGCCGACCCTGCTTGGGCGAACAAGGTAGCTCAGGGGAAAAAACCGGTGAAATGTATCAGATGCAATTTCGGCTGCCTCAGAAGGCTTCTTGAGACGGGGGAGGCCATCAGATGCGAGGTCAACCCCGAACTTGGGATGGAGCAATATAACCCTGAGTATAAGCCTAAGCCACCATTCCACCGAGCCTGGAGACATGACCGAATACTATAACCCTGAGTATAGACCTAAGCCACTATTCCGCTGAGCCTGGAGACACGCAATATGCGGATAATGGTTGATTAGGCGTAGCAATAATGGTGTTTTGCCAGTTTTGAAGAAACCTCGTGAACGCCAGAAGAGGAGAAAACAACATACTATATTGTTTTAGTAAATGACTCCGGCAACGCATTTTCTTTACCTCACTGTCACATCGGTGGGCAGACCCTAACTTCTCTCGTCCTGACTCCCAAATTAGCACCTAGATACGGGTTCACTCCTGAAGCGGAAGTCCCATCACACTTCCTACGGGTTAGGACAGGATTAGAGGGGCACTATTGGGCCACTTAGCACTAGTTTCCCTCCTGGGTGGGGACCTCAGTCTCGAGTCTATCTAGTTCTGCCATTATCCTATCGAGTGGCACCCCCACAATCTCATAAAGGTGGAGGAGTTTGGCAGCAGCTTTAAGGCGAAGCTGACGCTTCCTTTCCTCCTTTTCCTCTATCTCAGCTGCCCATTTACCCACTACTAATTGTTTGAGCGCCCACGGTTTCTTTCGTATGGAATCGGCGATTGACGCTGTTCTTCTCGGCGCAATAAGGATGATAATTATGCCGGCTATATCACCTGAGGTAATTGTCAAGTCTCATAGAGTCCCAAAGAGCCTTGGGAGGAGTAATTCTGGTAGCAAACGGCAATCCCACCGGCTTGGTAGCGTCTATAATCATCTTTGTCGTCATAGCACCTCTCTTGAAGCGAGTCTCATCATAGCAAGAGGGGTCTAGATCGGCTCCCGCTACCCAGGGGATGGTAGAAACGTCTAGGTCGCCTTGCACTCTGGTACAAACAGCCCATAGTACTTCCTCTTCGTCATATACATCAATGTCTTCATCCACCACCACGGCTAGTTTGAGCTCAGCGTTGGCAGTGAGAGCAGCCAAGCCAGCAAACTTACCCTCACCCTGGATGCGTTTTTTTATTGAGACATATACATGGAATTCACACAATCCTGTCCAGGGGAGATGGACGGCTTTCACCGCAGGCACTGCTCTCTTTATTACATTGTAAGTATTAGATTCGTTTGCCAATACGCTAGCATAATTGTGCTCCCGATGTGCATTATCGAGGTCATGGTAGATAGCATCTCGGCGCATAGTTATTGCTGTTACTTGAATAATATAGCAAGACGCCTCTCCGCCATAGTAGTGCGTGAACTCACCAAAGGGGCCGTCAGTAACCACATTATGTGGGTCAATTACGCCTTCAATTGCTATCTCGGCACGAGCGGGAACGGGAAGGTCAACCGTCTCCGCTGGCGTCACCTGTAGCGGCTCTCCTAAAAGACCTCCGATGAGTTCAAGTTCGTTCTCGTTTATATCGCCAGTACTACATGCACCAATAGTCACTGCCGGGTGATGACCTACAGAAAGCACCACCTCCATTGGTTTACTCAGCTCAGCGCAGCGCCGGGCGATGTAGGCAGCATGGTGCACCGGGACTAACATGCAACCCAGACGGTCTTTCCCTTTCACCTCGTGGCGATATACTGCGACGTTCGGTATTCCAGTATCCGGATCCTTACAGATCATAGAGCCAATTGTTATATATTTCCCGGAGTCACCCTCCTGGTGGTGAATGATGGGCAGAAGGCTCAAATCTACATCTTTACCTTGCAGAATCACTTCCTTAACTGGAGCCTCTGACGCCGGAACCATTTGAGGCGGCTTAGTATCAGCCTCCCTTTTCCTATATTCCTTGAGAACCTCAGCCTTCCCCATCTTTCTCGCGTCAACGTCCAACGCTAGCCCTAACATCTCATAAGAGCCGAATAGATTGGTAACCAGTGGCAGCTTACTGCCTTCAATCTGTGGACAGTAGATTACTGGAAAGCGGCCCTCCTTGGCTAGCTTTTCCTGAATGACACACGGCTCAAACTTGGGTTTAAGCGGTCTTTTAACCTCTACATAAAAATCTGGGCCTAGTTCTTTTACCACCTCTAAAAATTGCCTTAGGTCCTTGCTCATTCTAGCCTCCCTCTTAATTCTGAGTTTCTCCGCTCACCACGTGCTCTAAACCTTGGAGTTCTATTACCGTTGTCGAATATCCTCTATTACCTCTGTCAGCGTAATATAGGTAATTTCCTCTTTTTCGCGAATCAGGTATTCAAGAGGAGCTCTATTTTCAGGGAAACTCTTTGAAATCAAGGGCATTAGCTTCAAAAGGGGGTTGGTGAGCCATGTAGGCGTCAAACCTGCAACACCCTGATTATTCATAATATTCTGGGGCATGTTTTAAAGTTATAAATTGGTCCCAGTCATGTCCACAGAAGATCTGACCCTCTTCTTTCGCTACAAACTCTCTAATCCTTTTTAACGATCGGAGTTCTTCAGATGCGAACCAGGTGACTCCGTGAGGGATACCCGGGGCTGTGCCGTTAACAGGTATATCATAATAATTGCGACAGGTTTCGCAGGCAGAGAGGACCACGGTACCTGTCTCAGGCAACCTCACAACCACCGCCTGGTAACCAGGAGTATGGCCTGGGACATGGAGTAAAGTGACATCCTTGACCAGTTCTACATCTCCTTCTATTAACTTAAAATTTAACCCTGGGATATCGTAATGCTTACGGTAATACATCCAACTGTGGAATTGCTCCAGGGCAGACTCCAATGCTGCTGGGGGATTATAGGTGCCAATACGCTGTGCATACTCGTACTCTTTGTACTGAACAATGATCTGAGCCTTCTTCCCGGCAAAGACAGGCAACCACCCGGCATGTTCCAGCATAAGATGCGAAATTACCACGTAGTCGATGTCATCGATTTTAACTCCAATCTTCTCAAGCTGGGCAACCGGGTTGTCACCAGGCTCCTGCTTTACGAATATGCCCTCGGGACCTCGGCGCTGAGGGAAACCTATTAGCACAGAAAAGTCTTCCAATGTCCAGCCCAAGTCAAAGACTATTTTCGCCTCGGGATGGTCGATATAGTACTGGGTGTTTGAGATTGGAAGTGCCTCAGCCACATACTCCTTTCGAGTATCTTTTGATGTGCCATAATGAAGCAGAAACCCCCTCTCAACCCACAGACGACCGCAGCTCAAAACATATAATTTCATTAAACACCTCCATGTATTTTGCCCAATATTATAAGCCGACTTTTAACAATAAGCAATGCCATGTTCTTGTCCAGTACATTAGTGACACATCGCCTCCTTCCTTTGATTTTCCTTCGACTGCTCCAAAAATTTAAGCGGTATCATATAGCCCAGCGACTGATGTGGTCTGACACCCTACGGTGAGAGTAAAGAAGGAGAACAGAGGTTGTAATTGGCGACTGAGGGATTTACCCTCAAGGAAGCAGTTTATACCAGACAATTCTGGCTGGTTTTTACGACGTTAATCTGCTTGGATTCTGCTATTTCGCCGTTATAGTGCATATTGTGCCGCATGCCACTGACTTGGGAATTTCCGCCACTACTGCAGTTAACATTTTGGCTACCCTTGGCGGGCTTGCTATTGTTGGTCGGATTGTGCTGGGCTATTTTCCATCCGATAGCTCCTTCTCTGCTAGATATTAGTGTGCTTTCCCACACCCCACTATTCTAGCCGGGAGCCATCAACCCTTATACTAAAACGCTACAAAGCACAATTTGGGGAGATTGTTGACATTCCACTAGCCAATGGTCTATCCTCCATACAAAAAGGATGTGAACCAATGGAAGCATACTGTGTAAAATGCCGTGCCAAACGGGAAATGAAGGATGCTTAAAGCATAATAATGAAGAATGGCAAGCCGGCAACTCAGGGTGTATGTCCCGTATGTGGGACCAAGATGTTTAGAATAGCGAAAAGTTGATGACGATATTATGTCTATCAGGATTTTTAATGGGGATGGGGGTGTGACCCTTAAGCCACTGAAAGGGGGTGACAGATAATGTATCTTATTTAGTTTTCAGCAGGCGATGACCTCATTATGCGAAATTCCATTTCAAATAAAGGAGGACTAAATTGAAAAAGAAACTGATCACATTGTTAGGTGTCATTTGTCTAGTGTTAATCCTGGTAGCTTGTGCCAGACCAGCACCAGCTCCGGCACCGGCTCCAGCCCCGGCACCAGCACCAGCACCAGCTCCTGAGAAAATGAATATAAGATTCTCCCACTGGTGGCCTGGTGGAAGCCCTTTTGAACAAGGGGTTTTTCTCCCGATTCTGGAAGAAATAAAGGAGAAGACTAATGGCAGAATAGACTACACATTTTACCCTGGCGCCTCCTTATGTAAAGCGGAAGACACCCACGACGCCGTTGCTCGCGGGATTAGTGATATGAGCTATCTTACTTTGGGTTTTGAGCCTGGCCGCTACCCTCTCAGTGATGTGTTCTCGCTGCCCCTAACCTACCCAGATAATAAGACTAAAGTTGACGTGGCACTGCCTGTGTTTGACAAGATGATTTATGAGGAGTTACCCGATGTGCATGCGTTCTGCGTTTTCGGAACTGCCGACTTCTACTACATGGGTAATGTGGAGGCGCGCACCTTGGAGGACATGAAGGGGCTCAAGATAAGAACTCCAGGTCACCTCATGACCAAAGCTATAGAAGCACTGGGGGCAACGCCGATATTCATGGCGCCTCCTGACATATACCTCTCCTTGGAAACGGGTGTTATTGATGGACAGGTTAATGCTCCAATAACGACACACATCTTCAAGCTTAACGAGGTAATAAGCTGGACTACAAAATTCAATCTAGGCGCCGTCGTGGTTGGGTTCATCATGAACAAGGATTTCTGGGAGAAAATCCCTGACGACCTTAAGCCCATAGTAGAGGAGGCAGGTCGAAAGGGAGCATATCATAATGCTGCTACTAACGATAACACCTATGATATGTACATGGCAGAGATTGCCGAGGCCGGCCCAGTCTACACCCTTCCCCCATCGGAAGAAGACCGCTGGAATGCCGCTTTGAAGACTATGGTGAAGGAGTGGGTAGCTGAACTAGAGGCGAAAGGGCTTCCTGCCGAAGATGTGGTGGATTTATACAAAGAGGAATGCATAAAGAAGGGTATACATTGGCCGTTCTAACTAACCCCCTGGACACAATAGCACAATAAGCAGAAGGATAGCTTTTATAAATGGGAAACGCCTTTAAGAAGGTGGTGCAACGTGTGAGCCTTTATGCAGGCGTAGGGGGCATGTTTACACTGCTAGTAATGATGTTGCTCACCACCTTTGATGTAATTGGCCGGAAGTTTTTTAGCTTGCCTATTCCAGGCAGTTACGAGCTAAGTAAATATATGCTAGCCGTTTTCGTGCTTTTGGGCATAGCTTATACCCAGCAAATGGAGGGGCATGTCAGCATAAATCTTGTCGTAGCCCGAATGCCCCTCCGCACCCAGCTAGTTATAGATAGCATTGTTACTCTTCTCGGTTTGTTTATTTTTTCCCTCATAATATGGGGGGGCTGGGTAGAAACAGTTCTCACCATGCAAGCGGGAACAGTTTCGGACATGCTGTATATCCCCGTTTTCCCATTCAAGTTCCTTGTCTCCTTAGGCGCTTTTCTCGTCTGTCTTGAACTCTTGCTCAAAGTCATAACTTCTGTAACAGAAGCAGTAAAAAAGAGGAGCCCAGGCAAAGGGGTTATAGCGTGAGCCCCTTTACTACTGGCTTGGTCGGCATCGTGGTAATGTTTCTCCTCTTCTTCTTGAGCATGCCGATAGGCTTCGCTATGTTCCTTGTGGGCTTCCTGGGACTTGTTTATCTGACAACCATGCAGGCAGCATTAGGTGTAATGGCTATGACCCTCTATAGAGTTGTTTCTGATTATACTCTTACTGTCGTCCCGCTTTTTATCCTTATGGGGGAATTTGCTACCGTCTCCGGTTTGAGTCAAGAGGTGTTTCAAACTGCCGATAAATGGTTGCGGCGGTTGCCTGGGGGGCTAGGGTTAGCCACCGTTGCTGGGTGTGCCGCCTTTGCCTCTATCTGTGGCTCTTCAGTAGCTACGGCGGCAACCCTGGGCTCGGTTTCACTGCCCGAAATGAAGAGATACAACTATGATGACAAGCTGGCAACGGGGACTGTTGCTGCTGGCGGTACCCTGGGCTTTCTTATCCCGCCAAGTATTGGCTTTGTCATCTATGCTATCCTTACTGAGGAATCCGTAGGTAAGCTCCTAATGGCTGGCTTTTTCCCCGGCCTCCTTCTGGCGCTACTATGGATGTTTACCGTAGTGCTCTGGGTTAGACTAGACCCCAGTATGGCTCCAATCAGACTAGGGAAGGTTAGCTGGAAAGAAAGAATATGGTCACTCAAGAATATATGGGCGATGCTACTAATTTTCCTCTTGGTAATGGGGGGCATATACCTTGGTGTATTTACTCCTACTGAGGCTGGAGGGGTAGGTGCCACCGGCCTTTTCCTAATTGCTATAGGCAAAAGAAGACTAACCTTGCCCAATCTGTTCACCTCCCTGAAGGAAACTGCCCGGATTTCCATCATGCTTTTTATTATCGTTGCTGGTGCTTTTGTTTTCAGCTATTTCCTGGCTATAACCCAGATACCTATGGTGCTACTATCCTTCGTAGGCGGGCTCACCATATCCCCATATATCACTCTTGCCATAATCATTGTCTTTTTACTCATATTGGGCTGTGTCATAGATGTAGGACCGATGCTGGTACTTACCATGCCCGTTCTTTTCCCCATAATACTAGCACTTCAATTTGATCCTATCTGGTTTGGGGTAATAGCTGTTCTAATGATGAACGCAGGATTGATCACCCCACCCGTAGGGCTGAATGTATATGTTGTTGCCGGCATAGACAGGACTGTACCAATGAGTGCGATTTTCCGTGGCGTTTTGCCCTTTCTTGTAGCCATAATTGTAGTTGCTGTAATTGTGACCGTATTCCCTCAGATTGCCCTCTTCCTTCCCGGCATGATGAGGTAGCTTAGACCAAGAGGCTGCCCGAAAACAGAAAAGGAGGTTAGAATGAAAATTGATGTCTTTACCCACATTATCCCACAAAAAGTCGTGGATTTCCTACTCAAAAAAGGCACTATTGACCCGTCAATTACGGTCCAGACCAAGACTGTACGGACTCTCTACGACCTGGAATTTAGATTTAGAATAATGGATAAATTTGATGATTTGGTGCAGGTTATAACTCTTGGCGGTCTGTCGATAGAGAGCACTGTGGTGCCAAAAGATGCCGTAGAGCTAGCCAGGCTCGCCAACGATGAGATGGCCAAGCTTCTTATCAAGTACCCAGACCGGTTTGTCGGAGCTATTGCCGCTTTGCCCATGAATGATATAGACGCCACTCTCAAGGAGACCGATAGAGCCATTAAAGACCTTAAATTTAGGGGGGTAGAGATATTCAGTGACATCAGTGGTGAGCCCCTAGACTCACCAAAATTTAGACCACTCTACGAAAAAATGGCTGACTACAATCTGCCAATTTGGATCCACCCTACAAAACTGCCCTGCGAGCCTGACTACCCCGGTGAAGAAAGCTCTAAATATCAAGCCTGTATGGTATTCAGTTGGCCATATCAAACGACGCTTGCCATGAACCGCCTGGTGTATAGTGGCATACTAGAGGACTATCCCAATATCAAGTTCATCACGCACCACTGTGGAGGAATGGTGCCTTTCTGTGCTCGCAGAATAGCTGGAATGTATGACTACAACCAAGTTCTGTTCAATGGAAGCGCATTTGACCGAATTCTCAAAAAACCACCTACTGAATATTTTCGCCAATTTTATGGTGATACTGTAACCTGGGGCGACGTACCAGCGTTAATGAGCGGTTACTCTTTCTTTGGTGCCGACCACATTCTATTTGGTACTGACATGCCCTATGACAGCCAGTTCGGACTGAGACAGACTAGGGAAACTATTCGTGCCATAGAACGAATGGAGATTACTGAGACTGACAAGGCGAAAATATTTGAAGGTAATGCCAGAGAGCTCCTACGTTTACCCGTATAAACAATTACAGGTTGTCTTCCTGATATTTGTGTTAGTGGGCATGCCGATCAGTAAACTACTGAGAATAGCGGGTGTAGAGAAAGTCACGGTGGCCTGCCCCCCGAAAATAGGTCCACTTGAAATGCGAGACTCCTGTAAAATAAGTACAGGAGGAAGCAAAAGTGAAAACAAGAAGGTATTCGGAGACGCAGGTATTCCGAATTCTCAAAGA
>Ga0114930_10004514_pt1 | contig 11750 bp, 16 predicted proteins | sample AnhtaG_FD_87300 | JGI IMG/M metagenome (GOLD analysis project Ga0114930, IMG submission 87300) | Deep subsurface microbial communities from Anholt, Denmark to uncover new lineages of life (NeLLi) - Anholt_01485 metaG | ecosystem: Environmental > Aquatic > Marine > Oceanic > Sediment | place... | reverse complement strand
TGCTAATATCATCACCCAAAATGTAGGCATACCCTATTATTAGATCTATAATTAGATCAACCCCCGTGGATCTTTTATACTTCCATTTATTGCTGACGCTGCAACTGTAGCTGGTGATGCCAAGTAAACTTCTGAAGTTGGATCCCCCATTCTACCTTTAAAATTACGATTTGTACTACTAATACATACTTCATTAGGTCCTAAAACACCTAAATGCCCCCCAATACACGCGCCACAAGTCGAATTAGTAACTATAGCATTAGAGCGTAAAAAAATTTCTAATAATCCCTCTTTTAAAGCCTGTAAGTAAATTTCTTTGGAGGCAGGAGTTACTATCATTCGAACCTTAGGGTGAATTTTGTTTCCCTCTAAAATTTTGGCAGCTATTCTTAAGTCTTCCATTCTTCCATTAGTACAACTCCCTAGGAAGGCTTGATCTATTTCAGTTCCTTCTACTTCTTCAATTTTAGCTATATTTCCTGGGTTGGAGGGTTTTGCAACCGTCGGAGTAATTTCAGATAAATCATAACTTAATTCTCGTTGGTATTCTGCTGTTTCGTCTGGAACAACATTTTTATATTTCTTACTTGTTCGCTTTGCTAGCCATTCTTTTAATTTATTGTCGGGGAGAAAAATACCAAATTTGGCTCCAGCTTCTACAACCATATTCGTGACTATCATTCTTGAATCTATTGATAGATTTTTAGCGCCATCTCCATGAAATTCCAGGGATTCATAAAGTGCTCCCTTAGTGGAAATATCTCCGATCAGAGACAAAATAAAATCTTTAGCCATAATTCCTTTTTCAAAGTGTCCATGTAAATTAATCTTGATTGATTCAGGAACTTTGAACCATAATTTACCTGTAGCAAAAACCATAGAAACATCGGTAGCACCTATCCCTGTCGAAAGGCAGTTAAAAGCCCCATAGGTTGTTGTATGACTATCAGAACCAACAATTAACATACCAGGTCTTGCAAAACCCATTTCTGGTAATACTTGATGACATATTCCTTTATCTAGCTGGTATCCATAATTATGAGCGATTTTATATTTTTCAGCAAATTTTCTTGCGTCTTGGTGCATTTGAGCGGAGGAGATCGTTGGAGGAGGCACCCAATGATCTAATATAAAAAAAACCTTGTCCGGATCCCAAATATAATCTAATCCTAGTTTATTATATTCTAGATGAATTCTTCCGCCCAATTGTTCGTGTACCATTATCAGATCAATATCGCAGTCTACAAATTGTCCAGGAGAAATTTCTTTTAGATTTGAATGCTCTCTTAAAACCTTTTCTGCGATTGTATGACTCATTTCATTTCACAATCAAATTCTTGATTTTTTAATAGAAAATCCCTTTTCTTTTAATTTATTCAGAACGATTTTCTGAATCTCAGTTTGGACTAATTCGATAATATTGTGGGTATTTATTACGGAATATCCTAATTTTTCAGCGCGAGTAAGGTACACTTGTCTTACTTTATCTAGTAATGAAGTGTCTTCGAATTTCTCTAAAAATTCTTGATTTTTTCTTGATAATGAAATTTTAGGATCTATATCCAAAATTATTGTAATATCTGGTTCGCCAGCAAATAAATTTAAATGTTCTACCCATTCGATCGTAATTTCGTCGGATTGACTTGATTGGTAAGCAATCGAGGATTCTATATATCTATCCGATATTACTATATAACCCTCTTCTAATTTTTTTTTTATTTCTTCTTTATAATGAAGAACTCTATCAGCAGCAAATAGTAGAGCATCAGTAGATGCAGGAATTCTTTCGTCTTTTAAATATATTCTTAATAACTTCCCAATTTCGCTACTTGAGGGTTCTTGAGTTAAATAAGTTTTTAAACCTTTTAAGGATAAAAATCCCGCTAATAACTTGCTGTGCGTCGTAGTTCCTGCTCCATCTATACCATCTAATGCTATGAACAATGACTTACTCATGGTTATTGCCTTACTATAATATTATTTGAATCTATAAAAATTAATTATAATTATTGTTCAATTTTCCATTATATAATATGAACCCTTACAATTCTAAGTTTTAGGTTATTAAGAAGTTTTATCAAATTATTTTGTTAAAATTTTGCAATTAAACGAGTTTTTAAATTTTAAAGATATCATCAGTAAAAATTTTAAAATGAACATTTTTTACATTATCTTAATACACTTATAATATTTGAAGCCAAACTATATGAAATAAATTATGTCAACAAGAAATCGTGTAGGGTATTGTCCTAATTGCAAACAAAATGTGTTGTTAGTAAGAGAGGCTTTAAATTGGCCACTAATGATAATTTTATTGATTTTTACGGGTGGAATTGGTTTAATTATTTATTTAATAGTATATTATAACAAACCTGAAAGTCGTTGTATCCACTGTCACTCGTTAATATCGCCGAAACCAAACAAGAGTATTCAATCGTCAACAAATTTACAAGTTGTAAATAAGAAATCTCATATTAGTGATATAAATGCCGCTACAAATGTCAAAGCTGAAGAAACTTCAAAAAATAAGTACTGTTCATTTTGTGGGGAACAAATACTAAATGAAAACGCAAAGTTTTGTCCTCATTGTGGATCAAAAGCTTAACTAATACAGAATTAGAGGTATACTCTACATCTTATACTAAATACATCTTTTTGATGAATAGAATAAATATTGGGATGTTTTTCCTTTTTTAAATAAGTTTCTTTGCTTGTTATTATTTCTCTTACCCTAAAATAAATTCTGCTATTGTTTACCCATATCTTATCTACCAAGATATTAAGAACTCCAAAATTTCCTGTACTATAAACTTGAAAGGATGTTAAATTTTCCGTAGTTGAACCCTCAAAGCAAGATTCATATAATTAATTTTTGATTAGGATGTTTTTAACTCCACGAATTTTATTTTCGAAATATTTCTATCCCAAAACAGTCGTCTAAAAACTGGACTCCAGATTTTTTATAATTTACCAAATTTAAGTTTTAATTAAGTATTCAAAAATATAATATAATAATTGAAAGAGGTAAAATATATGGCATCTAAATATTGTCCGAATTGTAAAATGAATGTTCTCACAGTAAGAGAGGATATCAATATCTGCTTGCTAATCATATTAGGTATCTTTACAGCATTCATAGGACCCCTAATCTATCTCGCAATCTATTACGAAAAAGAACCAAATCGTTGTGTTCACTGTAAATCGATTTGCCAGCCTATATCTAATATACAAAATGGTAGCGTTCTTAATTCAAAACCATCGCAGATTAATAATTACCAAGAAGTAGAAACTATCATTGAAAACAATGGTAATACTGCTGTTGAGTCGAAATTCTGTTCTAATTGTGGCGTGAAAATCGGCGAGAGAGAAGGATTGAAATTTTGCGCGTTCTGTGGAACAAAAATTAATTAAAAATAGATCTATTTTTTTTATTTTCCTTTTAAAATCTTCATAAATTCATAAAAATACTCATAAGAATTCTTAAAGTGATTATCTTCTTTGGAATAATCTAATCCTTGCGAAAAAATCTCATTAAAGCCTTTCATATCTTTATTTTCAATTATTTTCTTATACTTATTTATTAATTTTTCAAACATTTCTAAAATTGTAAGGAATTGTTGGTTTTCCATCTGGATCTCACCAAACATTTCCATTTCTCTCTGGATAATACTCTCAGCAAATACTTTTTGAAGTAAGAAAGTCGTTCCAGTATATTTAGTTAACTCGTTCAGTGGTTCATTTGCGTTCTGAAGAAGATTTAAAAAAAGAATGTTCAACATATGTGGCACGCCCAAAGTAAGGGCTACCCTTTTATCGTGAATATCTGGTGAAGTTTCAGTTATGATCAACCCATCTGATCTGAACATATCTAATAGATCATTTATGATTATGTCGTATTTGTCAGTTCCCCCTATTTTTAGCACTACTATAACATAATTTTTCATGTCCTTAATTCCAGGACCAAACATGGGATGTAACGAAATGCAATTTACAGGAAAAGTATTTTTTAAATCTTCTAAAGCTTGAAATACTGTTTTCTTTATTGATGTAATATCAAAGATTAATGCATTTTCCTTCAAATAGGGTCCAATCTTTTTAATTATTTCTGGAGTAGAATTAATTGGAATAGTTACCATTACAATATCGGCTTGGTTTACGCTTCTTTCAAGGGAAAATTCATAATTTACACCCAATTCAGTAGCTACATTCTTTAACCTTTCCTTATTACGAGCATGTATTGTTACGTCAAAACCATGGCGTTTAAAGTATTCTCCAAAAACCTTACCCATACCACCAGATCCACCAATAATTGTAATTTTTTTTTGCTTCATCATTTATTACCTAATTGTTCAATAATTTTTTCTTTCATTAATTTAACATTCGGTTTTTTATCTGTCCACCACTCAAATGCTAAAGCTCCTTGATTAATAAACATATCTAATCCATTTAGGGTTTTAGAACCAATTTCTTTCGCATCCTTTAGTAATCGAGTCTGGAGAGGGTTGTATATGATATCAAATATAAATATGTTTTCATTGAGTAAATCTTTAGATATTGGTGATATATCAATTTCGGGGTACATTCCAATCGGAGTTGTGTTTATGAGTATGTCAACAGAATAGGCTAATGTCCTTAAAGTCTTTTCGCTCATGTCCTTACCTGTTGCTTTTATCTTTGTCTTGTTTTGTAATTCTTTAGCTAGCTTAATTGCTCTTTCTTCCGTTCTATTACTGATAAAAATTTCGTCAATTTTTTCGGATAATGCAAAGCTAATTGCCCTAGCAGCCCCACCTGCGCCCAATATCAATGCTTTTTTCCCTTCGATTTTGAATCCCGCATCCAATAAAGCTTGTTTAGCTCCAAGTGCGTCTGTATTTTTGCCTAGCAGCACGCCTCCTTCATTTTTAATAGTATTGACGGCTCCAATTTGTTTTGAAAGAGGATCAAGTTCGTCTAAATAATGGATTATTGTTTCTTTATGAGGAATCGTGACATTTATACCCTTGATATTACTTTTTTTAAATCCTAATATTGCTTTCTCTAGACCAATAGGGGTTACATCAAAAGCTAAATAAATGTAATCTAAGGACAGATCATTAAGTGCCGCATTATGCATTACCGGACTCATACTATGCTCGATTGGATGCCCAATTACGCACAGAATATTAGTACGTGCTCCTATATCCGAGTTATTCAGCATATTTATACAATAATTATTAAATTTAAAACTATTAATATGTTTAAGAATAAAATTAATATATAATTAATTAGCTAACCGAAGAATACTACAAAAGGATGGATTTAAGAAATGAAAAAGATTGCTCTTAACAATGGAATATCAATGTTCCCAATGCCCGCAGCAGTTATATCGGTAGGAATTGGTGAAGAAGCAAACTTAATAACTCTCGCTTATGTAGGTAAAGTATGCGCAAAACCTCCAACCATCGCAATATCATTGCGACCCATGAGACATTCCTATGGATTAATCGAGAAACATGGAGAGTTTGTTATTAATTACCCGACTAAAGATCAATTGAAAGAAATGGATTACTGTGGGACGAGGTCGGGAAGAGATGTGAATAAATGGAAGGAATTGAACCTAACCAAAGAACTTGGAGAAGTGGTTAAAGTCCCGATGGTGAAAGAGTTTCCATGGAACATGGAATGCAAAGTCATAAAAAGAGTTGAGCTTGGTTCTCATGTGTGTTACTTTGGTGAAGTGGTAGCAACTCATTCTGATGAAAAATTAGTTACAAATGATAGATTAGATCCTGAAAAATTTAATTGCTTTGCCTATATAAACGGAAATTATATCGGATTAGAGAATCGTGTATTGGAAACGCACGGTTTTTCAATGAAATAACTTATAATATTCTTTTTTCTTTTAAATGAAGCTAATATAAATGAAATAGTGTTTGGATGGATGCCTAAAGATTCTATTGCCTTAATCGGGTTTATGGCTACAGGTAAATCTGTTGTAGGAAAAGCATTGAAGGAACATTTAGGTAAGAATTATACTTTTATAGAAACTGATCTCTTAATCGTGAAGATGGCTGGTAAATCAATCCCAGAAATATTTTCTGAAGACGGCGAAGCTTTGTTCAGAGAATACGAGCTTGAGGCGTGTAAGAAAGCAGTTCAAGTAACAAAATCGATTATATCTTGCGGCGGGGGAGTTGTTTTAAACGAAGTAAATATTGAAACTTTACAGCAGAAATGTCATATAGTTTTACTAACAGCAACTCCTGAAGTAATCTATAAGAGAGCAATAGGCGAAGGAAAAGAAAATAGACCAATTATCGATAAAAAAGAGCCATTTAAAGAAATAGAAAAATTATTGCGTTATAGAGAACCTTATTATAAATCGTCAGCAGAGTTCATTATCGATACTACTGAAAAATCGATCGAGAGAATCGTTGCGGAAATTCTTACCCAAACTAAACTGCTTTAATTAATAAGAAAAAATACCAATTCTTAAACCTTAATCTTAAAATCAACCATCTTATATATTATTTTTACTTTATCCAAGATTACTAGTATTTTTATCAGATCATATATCATGAGATTTACCAAAATTTCGAATGTGATTAAATTTTAAGCTTATATCTATTTTTGGCTGAAAAAATTGAGCTTTGTATAATAAAGTGTCATTATTAATGTGAAGAGGGATTTTTAAAAAACTTTGTTGCATAAAGTTTAAATATTAATGTTGTTTATCTTTAATTGTATACTCTGTGAGATAAAGCAAAGCAGAGCATGAGAAGAAAGTTTTATTTCATAAATTAAAAAATTAATTAGTTCAATTTAGGTTAAAAAAAAATATGAGAAGAAAAATATGAAAAAAACCAAACAAACTATAATAATCGCAGTAATTATGACCATTTATTTAGTGTTACTAACTGCTTTCGTTGCTTTTATTGGTTCTGATGGGATTGGTTTTCCTTTTTATATCTTTTTCCCAATCTTAGTGGCAATTTTTGTTCCGATCATAACCCGTCAAAGACAGGAAGCAAAGATGAAAGAGGAAATAATAAATAATCAATTGAAGTAATGCATTATCATTACCAAAAGAGGAGATGAAATGGAAGTGACTGAACAAATTGATATAAAAGAATTGGAAAAGAAAGCATGGAAATCAACTTTCCAAGATGGATTATGGGATATCTATTTTGGGTTGATTCTCTTAAGTTTAGGATTTTCTTGGCTAGGAAGCTTTTTCGGTCTTCCAGAGACTGTAGATGTTTTGGTAACACTTTTTAGTTGGGATATAGGAGCTATGGTGCTACTTATTCTTGGAAAGAAATACATTACTCAACCTCGGATGGGCTTTGTTAAATTCGGACCAGGACGGAAAAAAAAGAAAAAGCAGTTAGCGATATTTCTAGGATTAAATGTATCCCTTACAATCATAGCCCTTATCATAACGATGTTAGGATTTTTGCAACAATTATTTATACCAGGATTCGTCTTAATGCTAGCAATTGGTTTAATTTTTATTACATTGCCTTTTAGCACTATAGCATATTTTTTACAATTAAACCGATTGTATTTGTATGCGTTATTAGGCGGATTTGGCCTTTTTTTTAGTGAGCTATTATACCCGATAACTGGATCACCTATTAACGATTTTATAATATTTGGAGGAGTTGGTTTGATAATTACTACCACTGGTCTTGCTATTTTTATTAAATTCCTTAGCAATTACTCCACATCACAAAAGTAGGTGAAAATTATAATAAATAAGAAGGTGGCATCAGACGACACTGATGATGAAGTAATTCCTGTCATCGAAATCGATAAGTTAATCCACGAACCAGCTCGTTTGTTGATTATTTCTTTTTTATATGTTATTGAGAGCGCCAATTTCCTAGGGATTCAAAGACAAACTAAATTATCTGATGGAAATTTATCATCTCATCTTAGTAAACTTGAAAGCGCAGGTTATGTCACTGTTGAAAAGAGTATTAAAAATAAGAAAACAAACACCCAACTTAAGCTTAGTAAAGGTGGTAGAGAAGCTTTTGAGGTGTATCGGAAGAAAATGACACAAATTCTAGCTAAAACAGAGAATTAATTTAATATTTTTTTAACAATGCGTCTATTTACATTTTCACTTCTAATTGTAAAGACGACATAAGTTAAAATTATTTTAAACCCTAAATTTATATTTATAGAAACTATTATTTGTTCAAACTATAACCGAGAAATATTTAAAGATGACAGAAACTAAACGATTTAAATGTTCAAACTGTGGGGAAGAAAACCCGAGAAAGTTACATGAGGAACCCGATAAAACACAGGTGCTCTATTACTCAATGCAGGGAGCTCCGGTTTATAAAAAGAGAATTAAATGCGGCAACTGTGGATTAGTATTTGATAAAGCCGAGTAAATCATAGATTTCATCAATTTTCAAGTAATAATTGATGGATTTCTCTAATTTTTTCAATTTTGATTTGGCCAGGAGCAGTTTTCTCTTCCAGAGAGCCATATGTCCACAAGGATCCAAATTTAACGCATAATATTCTAGACAATATCCCCACCTCCCCCATAGCAAAACAGACAAACTTTTTATTTTGCTGAGAAAGTTTTTTACATACATTTAAAATTTGTACATTGTCATCAAAAACTTGAGCTGTTGAAATAATTTTAAAAACGCTTTCATTAATTTTAAACAAATCGATAGACAATTCATTCTCTAGCTTTTCATCAAATCTATTTAGTATTTCAACTGTTTTTTCGTATGTAATAGATTTTTCAAAATCGTGATAAGAGAAGATTAATTTTACACTGTTATCGTAAGCCAGATCGATTAGATTTTTTAAAACACCGGATTCTGAATTAATTTCAATATCTAAATAGTCTGGCTTTATTTCAACTAAACGCCTCAAAACTTCTAACCTTTCATTTCTGCCTGAATTATATTGCCCTCCCTCCTGTTTTCTACGGAAAGTAAAAATTTTTGGAATTTTAGGCGGGATTGTATGCATTAACTCTTTTAATAGAGAATGTGTGATAAGTTTAGCTTTGCTTATATAATCAAATCTAAATTCAATTAGATCAGGGCTATTCTTTAGCGCGCGTTCTATAACCTGCTTGTTTAAATTAAGATCATCAGACTTAATTGGAATTGCAATACAAATTTTATATTTCATTGTAAACCTACAAAAAAATTAAAGTAAAAATAAATTTACACTTCTAATATCTTTTTAATATCATTTTCGGTTAATTCTAATGTATTTTCAGCGTTCACTTTTCTCAGTAATTTTTTCTTTTTGTAGTATTTTATTATTGGTTTTGCGTTCTTCTCGTAAGTGTCTAACCGATTTTTTAAAGTTTCTTCATTATCATCACTTCTTTGTTCAAATTTTATTTCAGCACCACACTTATCACATATACCTTCCGTTTTTGGTGGAAGAGTGTATTTATTAAAGATTTCACCGCAATTTTTACATGAATATCTTCCTAAAATTCTTTTTGTAATGATATCGCGACTTACATCTAATAGAAGAAATAAATCTATTTCAGTTATCTGGGTTAAAGCCTCAGTTTGATTTAAAGTACGCGGAAATCCGTCTAATATGAAACCATGTTCTTTTACATCTTCTCTACCTAACCGGTTACCGACCATATCAATAGTTACCTCGTCTGGAACTAACTCACCTTTATCCATATATCCTTTAGCCTTTAAACCGAGGGGTGTCTCGTTTTTTAAATTTTCTCGAAAGATATCCCCTGTGCTAATATGTGGAATATCTGGTAGAATTTTCTTTATTTGAGAGGAGAATGTTCCTTTTCCACTTCCCGGAGGTCCGAACAATACAACTCGTACTTTTGTTTTCAATTTAATCATCTCTTACTTTAATCGTTTAATTATTTTTTTAATACTTAAGAGTATGAGTGTATTAAATAACTTTCTTAAATAATATTTACCAAAATTCATTACCCAGAATGATTTATGGTCTATCTTTATTTGAATAAAGGAGTAGTGTATCTATAGTAATAGAATCTGAATTAAAAAAAGCTAAGTTTGACCCCCTCCATAAAAAAAGAAATCTGGTGTGAGTCGAGCGTTAGGTACAACAGAATATTTTCCAAGATCAGTTACTCCATTTTCAATTAACACTTCGTCGTCAATGAAAAAATTGCCTGTATAATCTCTGCTGGGTCTTGTTAAAATAATATACGCCGCATCAGCTACAATTTCAGGTTTTCTTGAATGTTTAAAAGCAGTTTCTCCTCCTAAAAGATTTTTTACAGCAGCAGTAGCAATTGCAGTACGAGGCCATAAAGCGTTAACAGCAATTCCATCTTTTTTGAATTCTTCAGCCATGCCAAGAACGCACATGCTCATACCATATTTTGACATAGTATAAGCTACATGATGAGCAAACCATTTTGAGTCCATGTTTAAAGGAGGTGAGAGATTTAATATGTGAGGATTATCAGATTTTTTTAAATATGGGATACATAATTTAGAACATAAAAAAGTTCCACGAACATTAACTGAAAACATAAGATCAAAACGTTTCATTGGAGTTTTTAAGGTTGGAGTGAGATTTATCGCACTTGCATCGTTAATCAAGATATCTATACCCCCAAATTCTTTAATCGTTGCATCCACAGCTGATTGGACTTGATCCTCAAATCTTATATCAGCAATGCAAGGAATACCTTTTCCTCCAACAGATTCAATATCTTCGACAGCAGAGTAGACCGTTCCAGGTAGTTTTGGATGTGGATCTTTGGTTTTAGCTACTACGGCGATATTCGCGCCATCTTCAGCTAGTCTCATAGCTATCGCTTTCCCAATTCCTCGACTTGCTCCGGTAATAAAAGCTGTTTTTCCTTTCAAACTAGACATTCTATTATCCACCTTTAAAATTTCTCAATTGGTTAGTATTATATTTGGAATTTCACAAACTAATTCGGTATTTGATTGTAAATATTTGAAGTGATTATTATCGTTTGCAATTATAATTTAAAAGAAAAATAATGAAAACGAAGAAGAAAAACGGATTAAGTCGTTGTAAAAGAGTTTTCTACATTTTTTATTAGAGATTCAACTTTTCTTTTTTCTTTGATGCTTATTAGCTTCGAGAATTTACTACTAATTGATGATCCATAATAAGCATTTCCAAAAAAAGTATTTGACTTATTTATCGTATTAATTAAGTATTTATTGCTCCCTAAGTGCAAGTATAAAGAGATATCGTTGATAATTAATACTGGAGTTGGGCTACTGTTATAAATTTCTATAATTTCATTTATTTTATTAAAATTATGACAAATATTCTTATACATTTCATTTTTATTCTTAGCATTTAGACGGGGGGGAATAATAACTCCTTTAAAATTTATACAATTACATTCTACGCTATTTTCATAGTAATCTTGTATTCTCCCACCGATCTTTAAATTATTAAAATACGCTAATTTAGGAGCAAAGTCCAAGATACTTATACCTTTAGGGTTAATTTTTTTAATTTCTAAGAGATATTGGACAAATTTTGAGGTGTAATAAGTTTTTCCTGTATTTGTTTCTCCATATAATAATGTTCGGTGTCCAACGTAATTCTCAAAGTCTAATTCTTCCATTTTTATTAAGAAAAAGTAAAAAGATTATTTGTTTGTAAAATTTTCCCATGAATATCCAGAATCTTTAAGGATTTTTAATATTATAAAACCAAGAGCGCAACCTACAATGGAGGGTAAGAAGAATAGGCTCCAATATACAAATACCCCTTCCATC
>Ga0114930_10004513_pt1 | contig 11754 bp, 9 predicted proteins | sample AnhtaG_FD_87300 | JGI IMG/M metagenome (GOLD analysis project Ga0114930, IMG submission 87300) | Deep subsurface microbial communities from Anholt, Denmark to uncover new lineages of life (NeLLi) - Anholt_01485 metaG | ecosystem: Environmental > Aquatic > Marine > Oceanic > Sediment | place... | reverse complement strand
TTGTCCGCAATGTGCCATTTTTCTTGAAAAAGGGAAAACTGCGGCTGCTGTCTGCGACCCCTTTCCCCGGTTTGCAGGAGAACGTGGTTCAGAATAGCTCTGGCTCAGTAGTTGTTAGCCTCGAACTATGAATTCTCCAGGGATATCGTGTGCTCTCTGGGTGGCCTACAACAAGTGCTGTAACCCACAGAAGCACAACAAGTTCTATCTCTTGCTTCCCACTGGAAAGAATTCGATTTTGCATCCTTCTTGCTCACAGTGGTCACAAAACGGACACAAGAAGAGTAAAGGTGTAAAAAGCCTTTTTCTCTGAGCTACATCCAAGCAAGTTGAAATGGAATCTGTTAGGGCGGAAGGTTTGGTCTGCAGCCGGCGAAAAACAATCCGTCTCCAGTCCCCCGATAGGTTCCGATCTAGGCAGTCGATTTCAGCAATGCTTGCCCTCGGGGTCGTGCCTCACGGTCGTTAGCAGGCGGAAACTCCTCCAGACAGGTTTTGTACTAACAACCTAAAATCAAAATTAAGCTCTATCAGCTATGGCGTATTCACTGTAAACAGCGACAGAGCAATGACCAGTTCCAACCCAGGGAAAGAAGTGTGTCGAAGGATAGCTGATTCAGTGATCGTCAATCGGTTCCCACGCTGTCAACATACGTTACCTGAGCCAACGATATCGCAACAGGTTAAGGTGACTGTGTGAAGAGCACATCTTTCAAGATCGTCGAATCGAAACTGTGGTTTTCTCAATGGTCGCTGTGGCGACTCAAGAGGCTCTTTCAAATACCGACCTCTTGCCTCAAGTTCAATTTGCGTTCTTCAACTTCCGCCACAAGGTTGCTGTGCTGATGCCCAGAATCTTTGCCGCACGAGCACGGTTTCCGTTTGCCGATCGTAGCACGATCTTTATGTAATCCAACTCTACCTCGGCCAACGTTCGAGGCGTCAACAGGTCAAGATGTTGACTGGAAAAACTTGGATCCAGCATCTGCGGTGGCAAGTGCTCCAGCTTTATTACTCCATCTCCGCTGAGCACGGCGGCTCGCTCGATAGCGTTCTGTAACTCTCTGACATTGCCGGGCCAAGCATAGGACTGGAAGAAGTCAAAACAGGCAGTGTCAAAACGCAGATGCGGAAGATCCAGCTTTTTCGACAGCTTCTTGGAGAAGTACCTCGTCAGGGGCAGAATGTCCTCAGGTCGCTCACGAAGCGGCGGCACCTCGATTTCAATTACCCGCAACCTGTAAAGCAGGTCTACCCGGAACCTGCCATCTGAGACGGCCTGATCCAAATTGCGATTGGTAGCGGCGATAATACGGATATCTACTTTGCGCGGGATGTTTTCGCCGATTCTAAGTATCTCTCTTTCCTGAAGTACCCTGAGAAGCTTTACCTGGGTTGCTAAGCTGATGTCTCCTATCTCATCGAGAAGAATCGTTCCTCTGGCCGCCTGTTCAAAGAGCCCAGCTCTATCACGTACAGCTCCGGTAAATGAGCCGGCTTTGTGTCCGAACAACTCACTTTCGAGCAGAGTTTCCGGCAATGCTCCGCAGTTGATGGACAGCATGGAGCTCTTGGAACGATTAGAGGCGGCATGGATATATCGCGCCACAACCTCTTTTCCAACACCGGTCTCGCCCCTTATCAATACTGATGAATCGAATCTTGCAACGCGGTCGGCCATATCCAGAACGTTTTGGAAGGCTTTGCTACGCACTACAGCGAGAAATGGTGGTAACTCGTGCCGAAGCTGAGTAGTGTCGGCATTCGACATATCCTGTTGTTTCCCTGACTTCAAACTGCTGTTTTTCATACAATAACCTATTCATAATGAAATCACATAGTTTCATTTTAATAGCTTATATGGATTTGTCAAGTCAAACTTGGAGCCCTAATCTGTTGATATACAATCGACTAACACGAAGCGGATAAGCATGGCAAGGCCTTTGCTTAACACCTCTTCGTGAAGACAGTGTGAGCGGTTGACAGTGACTTTGCTTCAAGATGATATGGTAAGATTATGACCAGAGATGTGATCGGCAGTATTATGGGTAAAAGGAAAACATTACGCTGGCGGATTGTTGCGGTTCTGCTTGGAGCCGCCCTGTTACCACTAGCCCTGGCGGGATTCGGATCTTGGATAGTTTTCGGAAATCTCCTTGAACACAGGACCCTGGAACAGATGCAGACGACAGTCCAGAGCCACGCGCTTGCCATTGAAGCCTATCTATCCGAACATGTCAACCTACTGCGACTGCTCGCCGAATCTAATCCTCTCCGCGATATCAGCAATCAAGAGCGACTGCAAGAGCTGTTATCCGACTTGAATCGGTCTACTGGCGGCGGTTTCGTTGACTTGGGAGTGATAGACACGAATGGCCGTCATTTGGCCTATGTGGGCCCTTATGATCTTATGGACCGAAACTATCGAGAGACGGACTGGTTTGACGAGGTGATGACCAGGGAAGTTTACATCAGCGATGTGTTCCTGGGTTTTCGGCAAGTACCTCATTGTATCATCGCCGTGAAAACGGCAGAGGGCAGCGAGCGGTGGATTCTGCGTGCAACGATCAACAGTGATCAGTTCGATGCCATAGTAGGAACTGCGGTTTTGGGAGAGAACAGCGATGCTTACATCGTCAACCGTGAGGGTCGGTATCAAACGACTCCGAAAGTGGGAGCGGTACTTGACAGCGCTCCGGTACCTGTGGTCGCGTTTCACCGTGGGGTGCAGAATCGCCGGGTAAGCGTAAACGATACTGTCAAAATAGAAGTGACCTCCTGGATCAACGACAACCGCTGGATGTTAGTGGTGCATCAGGACTTGGCGGCGGTGCAAGCGCCGGTGGACCAGGCCATCGCCCAGGGAGCGCACGTTGTGTTAATCGCTGTCGCTCTCCTGGTGGCAACGACCTTCATCGCTACCTGGTACCTGACCAGCAGGATCGACAAAGCCAACATTGAACGGGAGGAGATGTCCCGGGCGTTCATGCGCTCGGCGAAGCTGGCCTCAGTAGGCGAATTGGCCACCGGTCTGGCTCATGAGATCAATAACCCTTTAGCTATCCTCAGCGCCGAACAGACGAACATCTCCGATCTTCTTGTGGACTCAGCAGGGACTACGCAGTGGCGTGAACAGGCTCTCGATTCGGTTGAGCGTTGCCAGACACAGGTACGAAGGTGTGCAAGTATCACCCAGAAAATGTTACAGTTCGGACGGAAACGGGAAACGACGTTAGAGCTCACTAACATCGCTCCACGGTTGAAGGAAATCACGAACTTGTTGCAACGCCGTGCCAACGTGCGCAACATAGAAATAGCATTGGCGGTAGAGGAAAATCTTCCGCAGGTCCTGATTGATCCGGTTGAGTTGGAGCAGGTGCTGGTCAACCTTATCAACAATTCCATCGATGCCCTTCCCAAGGGCGGCTATATCCGCGTCAAGGCCCACCGGGAAGGAAATCAAGTACATCTGGAGGTGCAGGATAACGGTGTTGGTATCGCGCGCGAGGAACTGGAGCGCATTTTCGAACCGTTTTTTACCACCAAGCCGACAGGGGAAGGAACGGGGTTGGGGCTTTCCGTTTGCTACGGCATCGTACACTCCTGGGGCGGCCAAATCAACGCGGACAGCGAGCCGGGGAAGGGTACGACGATGCATATTCTGCTGCCGCTTAAACGGCAAAACGGAGCGACAAGTTGATCACGAGGTGAAGTATGGTCAAGAGTGTGAAAAAAATCAGACTCCTCCTGGTGGATGATGAAGAGGAGTTTTTGACGGCATCCTCTCAAGCTTTGGGTAGGCGGGGCTTTGACGTAGAGATAGCTCCTAACGGTGTCACTGCGTTGGAGATAGTGGGGAAGAGCAAGTTTGACGTGGTAGTGCTGGATGTCAAGATGCCGGACATAGATGGCATTGAGGTATTCAAACAGATTCGCGAGACGCTGCCTGACCTGCCGGTGATTCTGCTGACCGGTCATAGCTCTATCGATGACGCCTTTCAAACATCCAAAAATGGCGTTGCTGACTATCTGCCCAAGCCCATTGACATGGACCAGTTGGCCGCGCGACTTCATGAGGCGGTTGGCAAAGCCAGGCGCCGGGTAGAAACTGACGGCGAAGGTCTAAGGCCGATAGATCCTGCCGAACTAATTAGAGTGATGCTTGTCGATGACGAGGTGGACTTCCTGGGATCACTGAAGAAGGTGTTTCAACGCCGCAATATGGAGGTAACCACCGCCGAGAGTGGAGAGGAGGCGCTGGTGCTTCTCAAAGAAAGCCTTGTCGACGTGGTGGTACTGGACGTGAAGATGCCCGGTATGGACGGACTGGAAGTGCTCAGGAGGATCAAAAGGGATTTCCCTAGCGTGGAAGTCATTCTGTTGACCGGTCATCCCTCGGTGGAAGCAGCCGTGCAAGGAGTCAAGTTGGGAGCAAGTGAGTACGTTAAGAAACCGCCGGAGGTTGAAGAGTTAGTAGCTACAATTCGTCGGTTATACCAGAATAGACAGAAAGCGATCGACGAGCAGCAAAAGAAGCTCATCGAAGAGATTCGCAGGCGATATCCTGAGTAGGAAGCAGATGGATTCGGACGACTGATAGTTCCCGATCGTATTTGAAGGCTTCATCGTTTATACGGAGTAAACACAAATGGCAGAACAATCGAAGGCTAGGGCTTCCGCGTACGACCGGTACGTTGATTACAAACGCTTTGCGATTGCTGTGGCCTTATTCGTTATTATTCTGATGCTCCCCATCCCCCAAAGCATGCTGGATGTGGCCGTTGAATACACCATGGGCGAGACCTATGTACTGGACTTTTACTCGCAGGAATTGTTCGGCAAACCATACAAGGATGTTCAACAGTGGCAGATAGTGACGGCCCAGGCGCTTGAAGGGTGCATGATGCAGGGCATCTCCCGCAAGGAAACGTTGCTCAAGCGCGGCGCCAAAGAACTTCAGAAGATGGGGATCAAAGGACACCCGGAACATTTCGGACAATACCGAACCTTCGTGGAAGGTATTGACGAAGACCAGGTTAACAAATTGCTGATACGCGGTCGTGAACTGCGGCACGATCGACTAACCTACGACATGCTGACTATAGAGCAGCAGAAGAAAGCGGATAAAGCGGCCTGGCATATTCTGGTCTGCATTGCGATGGTAGCGTTTGTTGTTGCCTGTTTCGTCACTGAGGCGATCCCACTGCCGGGAGTGGCTTTCTGCATCGGCTTGATTTTGGTGTTTTCCGGGATCGTGTCACGAAAAGAAGTTGCCCAACTGTTCTGGTCTGACGCCTGTTGGTTCATTATGGGCAGCCTTATGTTTGCCGCCGCTTTTGTTAAGACCGGCGTGGACAAGCGTATCTGTCTTTTGATCTTCCGACGATTAGCGAAACCCAGCGTCGGCTGGGTGACACTCGTGATGATTCTAGTGATATCACCGTCCGCCTCGTTTATTTCCGACCATGCCCTGGCGGCGATCTTTCTGCCCATTGGGATAATCCTTTACAGCAACAGCCTTAGCAGCAAGATTCCCCAGGACAAGGAACTGGCCAAAATGATGATGATAACCATCGCCATGGCCTGTAACATTGGAGGGTTTGGTTCGCCATCCGGTGGCGCCCGCAACGTAATCATGATGACCTACATGGAGGATATGTTCGGCATCTCATTGGGCTATGGGCAGTGGATACTCTATGGCATGCCCTTTGTGCTGATCATGATGCCGATACTCTGGGTGGTCCTGAACAGGCGATTCAAGCCGAAGATTCGTGACCTGCGCCCGGCGCTGCAATCTCTAAAACATGATATCGATCGCATGGGCGGTTGGAACAAGAAACAGATCATTGCCGTGGTCATTTTCCTATTGATGCTGCTTGGTTGGATAACGGAAAAAAATCTGATTCTGCAACTAACCCACGTCCGTCTGGGCATCGGGGTGATCGCAATGGCCGGAGCGGTAGCCTATCTTCTAACCGGCGTTGTCAACTGGCGTGACTATCAGGAGAAAGTCGATTGGGGCGTGGTATGGCTCTATGCCGGGGCGATAATCTTTGGACGCACTCTTGACCAGACCGGCGCTGCCTACTGGATGGCGCGTTCCATCGTGGAAGGGTTGGCCTCGATTGGACTGAAGTCCGGCTTGGTGCTGGTGGGCGCTGGCAGTGCCGTGACCAGTCTTATGACGAACTTGATGGCGGACGGCCCGGCCGCGGCCTCAGTGGGTCCGATTGCCCTCAACATGGCTGCCGTCGCCAACCCGGGCACCACCCTTATTCCCTTTATGGGTCTGGCCACCGCCTGCGCTTCTTCTTTCGCTTACTTGCTGGTTATAGGCACCCCTCCAAACGCCATCGTCTACTCCAGCGGTTTCCTTGCAGCGAAAGATTTTCTGCGGGTGGGCATCATTTGTCTGATCATTGCATTTGTGGTTCTACTTTTGTTGAGTATGTTCTATTGGCCTGTTCTTGGTTTTAGTGGGATGACGCCCGCATAGGGTACTTAATGGAAGGAAGAGTCATGGATAAAGATATTACAAAACTCAAATTGTTACTCGTCGACGACGAGGACGATTTTCGTCGCGCCACTTCCAAGACCCTTGGCCGGCGCGGCTTCACCGTAACCGAAGCTGCCAATGGAGAGGAAGCTCTGGCGGCAATCCAACGAGAATGCCCAGACATTGTCGTGTTGGATTTGAAAATGCCTGGCATGAGCGGTATTGAAACCCTTCACCGAGTCAGGAAGACGGAGCCCACGCTACCGGTCATCATTCTCACCGGCCATGGCGACTTTGAAGCGGCAATGGCCAGTATCAAATTAGAGGTTGTGGATTTTTTGCAGAAACCGGTGGATGTGGATCAGTTAGGTATGCGCATCCGAAGCCTGTTGGAGCGGGGTGCCGAAAAGCCGCTGCGCGAGATCGCCATTGCTGAACTGATGGTGCAACCGTCACTGTATCCCAAACTCTATGAGGATGAGCCCATAGCAGCAGTGCTGGAGGCTTTTCGCAAGGCATTTCACCAACCGGTGCCGGAGGGGATTCAGCCGGGTCAGGTCCGCTCCGCTCTTGTTTATGACCGCAACGAGAAATTCCTGGGTATCGTCCGCTTCAACGACCTACTAAAGCTACTATTACCCTCATTCCTGGGCGACTCGCCGTACTCTACTTTTTTCACCGGTATGTTCCTTGCCCAATGCAAGGTAATGGGCAACCGCTCTATCCGCGAGCTGATCGGACACCAGGTCTTTGTCGATGTGCAGGCTCCACTCATGGAAGCAGTGCATCTCATGGATAAACACCACTTGATCAACGTGGCTGTTATGAGAGAAGGTGAACTCGTCGGTGTCCTCAGAGGACGGGACATTATCCTCGAGATCGCCCGCAGCAAAGGTTCTTAAAGTTGTATATGGGATTCCGTTTTATTCAGTTCTACGTCGTGGCAACCATTTGTTGCACGAACTGCCAGGCAGCATTGCTGAAGGAATCACCGTCCCCTCTCGCTGGTTACCAACCCGATAAAACCACTTTTGCTTCGATCGGGCCTTTCGAATTAAGCAATGCAGACAGCAGCAGCCGCATTCGCTTTCAATTTGCGGGACAATTGCGTGTGGATTTTGAAAGCCAGGACCAAGATGCTGATAAGTGCAGGACTGAGGAGCTATTCATGAAAGCCCGCCGGCTCCGTCCGTCCATGACTGTAAATTTACTAAAGCCAAGCCTTTCCTTCAGACTACACCTGAGCACTGCACCCAAGTCACTCGAGTTGATGGATTTCTATTTCAACTACAAGGTCGCTCGACACCTACAATTTCGTTATGGTCAATACAAAGTACCTTTCACACGTTACCGAATACAGTCCTTTCAACGGTTGACTTTTGTGGATTGGGCGATTGTGACCGAATCCTTTGGCGCCGAGCGACAGATGGGATTTGCTCTTCACAATGGATACGAAACACCGCCAAAATGGGGATATGCCCTGGGGGTTTTTACCGGCGTTAACGCCCGCGCGTCTCATACCGTATATTTACCAAAAATCTATGGTGAAAACATCGTAAACCCATCCAACCTGGCCGACCCGGGTCCACAGGCCAAGTTTCATCCGGAGCTATTCCTGTATCTATCACATAATGCAAACAGCATCAGAGTACAATCCGACACCGATGAGAAAAGAGGCGGCTTTCGTTATAGCGCGGGACTGAGCGCCGCCTGGGACCTTGATCCCACTGCCTACCAGGACCTTCAAATACGCTTGGCGCCGGAATTCTTGATAAAGTATCAAGGTCTCTCTATATTCACTGTAGGCTATGCCGGATTCGTTGAAATTGGCGAACCAGCACGGACCGACCTGGCAATGGTGGGTGGGCTGTTCCAAGCCGCCTACCGCATTAACAACCGATATGAGATCTCAGTGCGTTACGCTGTGGTTGACTTTAAGAATGTCATTGTCAACGACGCCTACGACAGAGCTCAGCGACTCATTGACGAGGCGGAAGACATACTGGACACTGCCACTGTGAAGGAATTTGCCCAACAAAGTCTTGATGACATAACAGCGCGTTATGGAAATGCTGGGCAGATTCTCCACGAACAGGAAATAAGGCTCGGATTCAATATATACATAATAGGCCACTCTCTGAAATGGCAGAATGATTTGGGTTGGCTGCAACATAGCCGCCGAGAAGGAACGCGTACTGATTATATAGTACGTTCCCAGTTTCAGTTGACGTTTTGACGATGTGTTATCAGCACAGATATATCTTGACGTCGCTTTCCTCTGGTATAATCACGGTATGGGAAAGGACTAGTCCATGCCGGGGATGAACCAGAGACGTCCTGTAGCTGAAAGGGCGTGGCTCCATATCGAGGTTTCGGCAGACAACTCCGATCCCCATGTCCGGGGTATAATATTGGACCGTGTTGAACTGACAGAGTAAATGAAGAAAGTAATACTTGATAACACCAAAGCCCCTAAAAAGGTAGCCGCGATCAAACGTCTGCGGCTTAACATACGGGGATCGGTGCAGGGGGTGGGGTTTCGCCCTTTTGTATATCGCCTTGCTACTAAGCTCGGTCTTTCAGGGTGGGTGCGCAACTCTCCGCAGGCGGTCCAGATCGAACTGGAGGGCTGTGTCGACAAACTCAACGAATTCATTCAACGCCTTGGGACAGAAAAACCGCGCCGTGCGTTTATCCAGAGTCAACAGGTTTCCTTCCTTGACCCCATCGGTCATTCCGGATTCTCTGTGCAAGAAAGTGATCAGTCCGGGGAGAAAACGGCCTCGATCCTGCCTGATATCGCCACCTGCCCGGATTGTCTAAAGGAAATATTTGATCCCAATGACCGACGCTATCGATACCCCTTCACCAATTGCACCAACTGCGGCCCCCGTTACAGCATTATAGAGTCGCTGCCGTATGATCGCAGTAATACAACGATGAAGATCTTCCCCATGTGCGAGGAGTGTCAGCATGAATATGAGGATCCCCTCAATCGCAGGTTCCATGCGCAGCCCAACGCCTGCCCCAACTGCGGCCCGCATCTGGAACTGTGGGACCGTGCCGGGAAGGTCCTGGCGACATGTAACGAGGCCTTGCGCGAAGCCTGCAATGGCATAACCAAAGGAAGCATACTGGCTCTGAAAGGCTTGGGTGGTTTTCAGCTTATCGTGGATGCAAGGAATGACGATGCCGTAGCCCTTCTTCGAGAACGCAAAGCCCGTGAGGAAAAACCATTGGCATTGATGTACCCAAACCTGGATGCTGTCAAGAATGAGTGCCAGGTATCTAATCTCGAGGAGAAGCTGCTTGATTCATATGAGTTGCCAATTGTTCTGTTAAAGCACAGAATCGACAAGAACGGTCGCCGACCGGGCCTCTCTCCATCTGTCGCTCCGGGGAATCCTTATCTTGGAATCATGCTGCCATATACTCCCCTGCATCATCTACTGATGGCGGAGTTGGAGTTTCCCATAGTTGCTACCAGCGGCAATCTGTCCGATGAACCGATCTGCATCGATGAACATGAGGCCCCAACTCGCCTGGGGAAAATCGCCGATTTGTATCTGGTGCACAATCGCCCTATTGCACGGCAGGTGGACGATTCCGTAGTCCGGGTTATGATGGGACGCCAGCTCGTATTACGGGCCTCAAGAGGTTATGCTCCGATGGCGATCCAATTGAAAGAGTCGGTATCACCCTGCCTCGCCGTCGGCGCTCATCTAAAGAATAGCGTTGCCATCTCCAGCGGTAAGTGCGCTTTCGTCAGCCAGCATGTGGGGGATCTTACAACAAGGCAGGCCTATGAGGCGCTGGCCAGGGTGGTTCAATCACTGTCGGATATTTACGACTTTCAACCTGCCAAAGTTATATCCGATTTGCATCCTGATTATCTCTCCACGAAATACGCAGTCGATCTCACTCTGCCTCTGGATAAAATCCAGCATCATTACGCGCATGTCCTGTCATGCATGGCAGACAACGAACTTGAAGGTCCGGTGCTGGGTGTCTCATGGGATGGCACTGGGTTAGGAACGGACGGTACTATCTGGGGAGGGGAATTTCTAAGGGTGGATAAAGAATCTTTTACGCGAGTCGCTCATCTAAGGACTTTCCGTCTTCCGGGAAGCGAAAAAGCGGTCCATGAGCCGCGAAGATCGGCGATAGGTTTGCTGTACGAAATCTTCGGAGAGAGACTCTTTTCGATGAACGCCTTGAAGCCGCTTAAGGCTTTTGATATCAGAGAAAAGAAAATTCTGCACAAAATGCTGGAGCGCAAGATCAATGTGCCTGTGACATCGAGCGCCGGACGTCTTTTTGATGCTGTAGCCTCCATTATAGATCTCTGTCAAACCATCCGTTATGAAGGACAGGCGGCGATGAAGCTGGAATTCGCCGCCGAAGGTGTGGTTAGTGAGGAATCATATAGGTTTAACGTAGACCGGCAGCTCCAACCGTTTGTTGTCGACTGGGAGCTGATGATTCGTGATATTCTCGATGACCTGCAAAGAGCGGTCTGCCCTGGTCTAATCGCTGCGAAATTCCATAACACGTTAGTGCAAATCATTGTCGAAATTGCCAGAATAATTGGCGAGCAAAAGGTGGTTTTGACGGGTGGTTGTTTTCAGAACAAGTATCTTACCGAACGTACGGTCTGCTGTCTCAAATCCGCTGGATTCACGCCCTTCTGGCACCAGCGCATTCCACCTAATGACGGCGGCATTGCACTGGGACAGATTGTCGCGGCCTCTCGTCACAAACCACAGGGGGAATAATATGTGTTTAGCGATTCCTGGAAAGATAATCAGCGTAAGTGACGATGAACCATTGATGCGAATGGGACGGGTGAGCTTCAGCGGCGTCATCAAAGATGTCAGCCTGGCACTTGTGCCGGAAGCCAATGTGGACGACTATGTGATCGTGCACGCCGGTTTTGCCATCAGCATTATCGATGAGCAGGAGGCAAACATGACATTTGAATATCTCACCCAGATTGAAATGCTAAGCCGCTCGGAGGAAAACGGCTCATGAAGTTTATCGATGAGTACCGTGATCCCAAAGCGGCGGCTCGTTACGTGGAAGAGATCGCACGCATTACTACCAGACCTTGGACAATAATGGAGATTTGCGGGGGGCAAACGCATACTATCATAAGATATGGTGTCGACCGGCTACTGCCCAACAAAATCACCCTCCTTCACGGACCCGGCTGTCCTGTTTGTGTCACGCCGGTCGAGCTGGTCGACAAGGCCATTGAG